>Ga0126373_10000604_pt1 | contig 23856 bp, 23 predicted proteins | sample PanSoiMetPlot_11_FD_92545 | JGI IMG/M metagenome (GOLD analysis project Ga0126373, IMG submission 92545) | Tropical forest soil microbial communities from Panama - MetaG Plot_11 | ecosystem: Environmental > Terrestrial > Soil > Tropical forest > Bulk soil | place: Panama | collected 2016-02-17 | reverse complement strand
TATCGGTGTTGTAGAGGTTGACGCTGTCGTTGTAGAACTCGCGCCGGTCGGCGATGGCATTCTCCAGACCGGAGATGCGCGCTTGCAGTTGCTGGAAGGACTCATTGGCCTTGAGCTGGGGATAGGCCTCGGCCACCGCATAGAGCTTGCCGACCATGGCCCGCAGCTGCGCTTCGGCGGGCCCCAGGGCGCCGACGTCGCCGGATTCGCGCGCCTGCTGCACCCCGGCCCGGGCCTGCATGACTTTCTCCAGGGTGTCGCGCTCGTAGTTCATGTACTGCTTGCAGGTCTCGACCAGCTTCGGCAGTTCGTCGTGGCGCTGTTTGAGCAGCACGTCGATGTTGGCCCAGGCCTTCTTGACGTTGTTCTTCAAGGACACCAGGCCGTTGAACACCATGATCACGTAGATCACGACGACCACGATGACCGCCAAGACCAGGAACATCCCCATGGTACCCATCCCTTAAGGCAATGAAGTATGCCGCGAGTATAACATCGGCCCCGCGCGGCTCGTTTTGGCGCGGCCGGCGCGCAGAGTATGCTTACCGCAGGGGTGGTTGCATCGGGGCCAAGATGGCGCGCAAAGACTGGAAACGGGGCTGGAGCGAATTCTGGCGCGGGCCCGACGCGGCGCTCCTGGTGGCGGGCGGCGAGGGCGAGCGTCTCGCGGCGCGCGTGCGTCTCGTCGTGGTGGCGCTGCTGCTGATCACACCCGTCTACAAAGTCATCTACTACCCCGACAATCCGGTGTTCCAGTGGGGGCTGGCGATCAACTCGGTGGCCATGGTGTTTGCCGTCGCCGTGTTCGTGTACCTACGCTACCGGCCGTACCGCGCCTGGATCGGCTTCCTCACCACCGTCTTCGACGGCAGCTTCGTCACCTCGGCGCTGGTGCTGTTCGCGTTCGTGGGCTCACCGCTCATCGCAGTCAATAGCAAGGTCACCTTCGACATCTATTTCCTGGCCATCGTCGCCATGAGCCTGCGCCAGGACCGGCGTATCTGCCTCGTGAGCGGCGTGCTCACGGTGCTGCAGTACGCCGGGCTCATCGAATTCGTGACCCACGCCTACGATGTGAACGCACCGGAGATCCAGAACAGCTACACGGGCACCTACAGCGGCGTCGACCAGTTCACGCGCGTGCTGCTCTTATCGGCGGCGGCCGTGATCAGTTATGCCATCGTGACGCGCTCCGAGCGGCTCCTGTACCGCTCGGTGCGCGACCCCATGACCGGCCTGTTTAACCGCGGCTACTTCGACACCCTGCTCGAATTCGAGATCGAGCGGGCGCGCCGTTACGGGCGGCGCTTCTCGTTGGTGATTGTGGACGCGGACCATTTCAAGCGCATCAACGACACCCATGGCCACCCCACCGGCGACGCCGTGCTGCGCGCCCTGGCACGGGCGCTGCGCCAGGGCGTGCGCCACAGCGACGTGGTGGTGCGCTACGGCGGCGAGGAGTTCGTGCTGCTCCTGCACGAGACCGGCGAGGGCTCCGGCGCCGAGAAGGCGGAAGCGCTGCGCGCCGGGGTGGGCAAGCTGATCCTTAAGCCCCCGGGTCTGGGACACGCCATCACCCTCACGGTGAGCGCCGGTGTGGCGGACTATCCGGCGGACGGCCATTCGCCCCGGGCGCTCCTGACGGCCGCCGACCAACGCCTGTTGCGTGCGAAGCAGGCGGGACGGAATCGCGTCGTCTCCAGTTAGAATCTAGGTCCGTCCACCCCGGACCCGTCCATGTCCATCCGTCCCTACAACGGTATAAACCCCGCCATCGGCCGGCGCGTCTATATAGACGAGACTGCGGTGGTCATCGGCCAGGTGACCCTGGCGGACGACGTGTCCCTCTGGCCGCTGATGGTGGCGCGCGGCGACGTGAACAGCATCCGCGTCGGCGCCCGCAGCAACATCCAGGACCTGACCATGCTGCACGTGACCCATGACGGACCCTACAGCCCTGGCGGCTTCCCGCTGGTCATCGGTGCGGACGTGACCGTGGGCCACAAGTGCCTGCTGCACGCCTGCACCATCGGCGACCGCTGCCTAATCGGCATGGGTTCCATCGTCATGGACGGGGCGGTGGTGGAGAGCGATGTGCTTCTGGGGGCGGGATCCCTGGCGAGCCCCGGCAAGCGGCTCGAGTCCGGGCACCTGTACCGGGGCAGCCCGGCGCAGAAGATACGCCCGCTCACAGACGGCGAGCGGGAGATGCTGCGCTATTCCGCCGCGTACTACGTGCGCCTCAAGGAGCTCTATCTTGCGGGCGCTTGAACGCCGCGCTGCACCCTTCGGGGGGCGCAACGCCCAACACCTGAGCCGCGGGCTCTTGTGGCTGCTGACGCCGGCGAGCTTCACGGCCCTCGGGCTTTCCTGGCTTGCCTTCTCGCCGTACTGGACCTGGGCCCGGGAGGCCCTGTGCGTGGTGTTGGCGCTCGGCGGTGTGTTGTTCGCGCTCTCGCTCTTGAGCCAGGAACGTTTCTGGTGGGCGCCGCGCCTGCTCGCGGCCCTGGTGACGCTCGGCTGCGTCGCCGCGGTGTACCGGGTGCTGCTTTTCCCCATGGCCGGCGGCGCGCCGCGGGCGCCGGCGCTGTTCCTGGCGAGCGTGGCCTTCATGGTCTGGGGCCTGCCCTGCCTGTGTTTCGCGCTCTGGGGCCACACGCGCGGCAAGCTCGCGCGCCCGGATGCGGCGCACGTGACCCGCATGGATCACTGGACCGCGCACCTCCTGCCGGCCCTGGCCTGGGCCACCGGCATCGCCCTCGGCGTCTATCTCATCAGGCTGTTCCTGTGAAGGACGCAGCCTCGCCCTCCGGCCACTGCGTGAACTGCGGCGCGCCGCTCTACGGGCCCTACTGCGCGCAATGCGGCGAGAAACGCCTCCCCGCCGGGGGCTACAGCCTGAGGCAGATCCTGCACGACTGGCAGTCCGCGGCGGCCCTCGGCGAAGGCAAGCTCTTCAACACCTTCCGCCACCTGCTGTTCCGCCCGGGATTCCTCACCGGCGAATATTTCCTCGGGCGGCGCGTCGCCTACACGCGGCCGGCGGCGCTGTTCCTGGTGTGCAACCTGCTCTTCTTCCTGCTGTGCAACTGGGACACCTTCACCACGCCCTTGACCACCCACATGCGGGACTGGGACATGCTGCACCGGGACGTGGCGCGCACACTGGTGGAGCGTCAGGTGATGGGGCCGGCGGCGAATCCGGCGGTCTGGGAACAGGTCTACCAGGACCTGGAGCAGAAGCAGGACGTGAGCATCTATCCCAAGGAGTTCGGCGCGCTGCAGGTCTATGCGCAGCGCTTCAACGACCGGGAAAGCATCCTGTCGCGGGCCTTGATCGTCGCCATCATCCCCATCACCGCGGTGCTCAGCTGGGCGCTCATGATGTTCCTGGGGGAGAACCTGGCGCGGCAGTTCATCTTCAGCGCCCATTTCTGGAGCAGCTTCCTCTTGGTGCTGACCGTCTTCAACGGCATAGGCTTGGGTGCCTATGAGTTCGCCCTGCGCGTCCTCGACTACGGCGGACTGCAGGTGCTGTTGAGCAACCAGGTGTTCTCTTCCTTGCTGCTGGCTGCCATGGCAACCTGGACTTGGCTCGGCCTGCGGCGCTTCAGCGGCTACGGCCCGTCAGGCGCCGTCCTGGCCACAGTCTGGTATCTCTTGGCGGCGGTCTTTTCCTTGAGCCTGTACCGCAGCCTCATGTTCTTCCTGACTTACGTCTCGCTCCTGGCTTGAAGCCACGTACCATGGTCCTGACCATCGGCCATTCCACCCGACCCCTGGAGGAGTTCATCGCCCTGCTGCGGGAGAACCGCGTGGCGCGTCTCTTGGACGTGCGCACGGTGCCGCGCTCGCGCCACAATCCCCAGTACAACGCCGACGGGCTCCCCGGACCCTTGGCGGCGGCGGGGGTCGCCTACCGGCACTTCCCGGAACTCGGCGGGCTGCGCAAGGCCCGCAAGGATTCCATCAACCAGGGCTGGAAGAACGCGAGCTTCCGCGGCTACGCCGACTACATGCAGACCCCGGAATTCGTCGCGGCCTTGGGAGTACTTCAGGGGGCCTCCGAACGGGAACAGATCGTCATCATGTGCGCCGAGGCCGTGCCCTGGCGCTGCCATCGCTCCCTCATCGCCGATGCTCTGAGTGTGCGCGGGCTGGAAGTGCGACATATCCTGTCGCCCGGAAAGTCGCAGTCGCACCACCTCACGCCTTTCGCCCATGTGGAGGGCCTGACGATCACTTATCCCTTCATGCTTGAGAGTTGATGGTATGCAATATCTACATAGCATGATCAGGGTCTCGGACCTGACCCAGACCCTGGATTTCTTCTGCAACAAGCTCGGCTTCACGGAGATCAGCCGCGCGGAGCACGAGCAGGGGCGTTTCACCCTGGTGTTCCTGGCCGCGCCGGGAGACGCCGAAGCGGCGCGGCAGAAGAAGGCGCCCCTGGTGGAGCTCACCTACAACTGGGACGAGAAGGGCTACACCGGCGGGCGCAACTTCGGCCACCTGGCTTACCGGGTGGAGGACATCTACGGGCTCTGCGCAAAGCTGATGAGGGCAGGGGTCACCATCAACCGGCCGCCCAGGGACGGGCATATGGCGTTCATCCGTACTCCGGATGGCATTTCCATCGAACTACTGCAGAGAGGAGAGCCACTACCTGTAAAAGAACCATGGAAGAGCATGCCAAACGCAGGTTCATGGTGATCCCAGTCACCCATCCCTGACGCATTGTCCAGCCCAACCTTCCTTGGTTGGGCGCTCGCCGGGGCGAAGGTTGCTTCGCCTGAATGCCCGGCTCGCCCATGGATTTCAATGCAAAACACCGGTACTTGGTAGGCGCGACGGCTACATAGACCCCTCCCGCGCGTGTAAACTTCGCGCCTCGGTGCTCGGTTCAAACAATTATTTGAGGGAGTTTCCATGGCGAAGATCGGCATCGTCGGCGCGGGCATGGTGGGCAGCGTCATCGCCCAGGACTTGGCTGCCCAGCACGAGGTGACTTCCGCGGACATCAGCGCCCAGGCCATGGAGCGACTCGCCCAGAAGGGCATCAAGACCCAGGTGATCGACAGCCGCGACAGCGCCGCCCTGAAGTCGTTCGCGCAGCCCTTCGATCTCATGGTGACCGCCGTGCCGGGCTTCATGGGCTTCGCCACCCTGAAGGCGATGATCGAGGCGGGCAAGGACGTGGCGGACATCTCCTTCTTTCCGGAGGATGCGCTCGCCCTGGACGGGCTCGCGAAGCAGAAGGGCGTGCGGGTCATCACCGACGTGGGCGTGGCGCCGGGCATGGACAACGTGATCCTCGGCCACCACGATAAGCACATGAAGGTCACGCGTTTCGAGTGCCTGGTGGGCGGGCTGCCGCAGAAACCCGAGCCGCCGTTCCTCTACAAGGCGCCGTTCTCGCCCATCGACGTGATCGAGGAATACACCCGCCCGGCACGGCTGCAGCGCGGCGGCAAGGTGGTGACCCTGCCGGCGCTCACTGAGCGGGAGATGGTCAAGTTCGACAAGCCCGGCACGCTTGAAGCCTTCAACACCGACGGCCTGCGTTCCCTGCTGTTCACCATGAAGCACATCCCGGAGATGGCGGAGAAGACCCTGCGCTATCCCGGCCACGTCGCCCTGATCGAGGACCTGAAACGGGCAGGATTCTTCGGTGAGACCCCGGTGGAGGTACAGGGCGCCAAGGTGGCGCCGTTGCAGGTCACCGCCAAGCTGCTCATCGACCAATGGAAGCTCAAGCCCGGGGAGCCGGAACTCACGGTGATGCGCGTGACGGTGGAGGGCGAGGAGCAGGGCAAGCACCTGCGCCACGTCTGGGACATGTACGACGAATACGACCCCAAGACCGGCTTCTCATCCATGGCCCGCACCACCGGCTTCACCTGCGCCGCCGCGGCCAACCTGCTGCTGGACAAGAAATTCAAGGACACCGGCGTGCACCCGCCGGAGCACGTGGGGGCGGTGGAGGAGTGCTACCGCGACATGCTCGCGTACCTCGCGGAGCGCCGGGTGCATTACCGGCAGCGCACCGAGACGCTCTGAATCCATGGGCCCGCGCCGGGTAGTGGCGCTCATCGGGCTGCCAGGCAGCGGCAAGAGCCGCCTCGCGGCGCATCTCTGCGAACGCCAGGGCCTCGCGCTCATCGACCGGGACGCCATCCGCGCCGAGTTATTCCCCGAGTGCAGCTTCACCCAGGCGGAGAAGCAGGCCGCCAACCAAGCGGTGCTGCAGCGCTTGAAGGAGCACTGCGCTGCGGGGCGGGAGAGCCTCCTGGACGGCATGACCTTTGGACGCCGTTCAGAACGGGAGGCGGTCAAGGCCATCGCCGCGGAGCACGGCTGCCGTTACCTCGGGCTGTGGCTGGATTGTCCCGTGGACGTGGCCATGGCGAGGGTGGCGGGACAGCCCCATCTGGCGAACGACCGTCGCCCGGAGCTGGTGCGTGAAGTGGCGGCGCGTTTCGAGAAGCCGGAAGACGCCGTGCGCTTGGATGCGATGATGCCAGTGCCGGAATTGCTGAAGCTGGCGGAAGCGGCTCTCGTCTAGTCGACCCAGCCTGCGCGGATAGTCATGGGCCAGAGCACAGGACAGGTCGCGGCCGGATCGCCCCAGGCTTGCAGCAATTCATCGCCCACGAGCTCCAGCGGATCCTTGCCGTTCTTCTTGATGTAGGCCTGGGTGGCGGACCAACTCCGCAGGTAGCCCACGTAAGCCTCCAGGGTCCACTGTACTTCCATATTGAAGGCGGGCAGGGTGATCTCCGTGAAGGGGAAGTCCAGGTCCCGGTAACCGCGTTCCACGTGCTTGCGCTCCGGGGGCCAGTAGGCGTCCCCCAGGATGCCGTTGTAAAGCCGTTCGGTGGCCGCGTCCACACCGGGATTGACGCTGCAGCGCATGTAGCAGCAACAGGCCAAGACGGCCTCCGGTTTGGCGACGCGACGCACCTCGGCGTAGAACTTCGGCAAGTCGAACCAGTGCAGTGCCTGGGCCACGGTGATGAGTGCCACGCTCTTGTCCGAGAGGCCGCTCTGTTCCGCCGGCGCCACGGTGTAGCGGATCTTGGGATGCGGCAGCGCCGCGGCGATCTGCTTGTCGCTGGCGTCGGTGGCCTCCACGCGCGCGAAGAGTTCCGCGAGTCCCAGGGCTGCCTGGCCGTTGCCGGTGGCGCAGTCCCAGACGCACTCCCGGTCCGGGGCCAGGGCCGCCAGCGCCTTGAACAGGGCGGCCGGGTAGCTGCCGGGGCGGTAGCGGGAGTAGTCGGCGGCGTGACCAGAGAAATGGTCTTTGAAAGAAGTCTGGGGCATGCGCTTATTATAAGTCCCGGTGGCGCCGCGTCCGGCGCCGGGAGAAGGGCATGAGAGTCCTGGCCTTGGTCGGCAGTCTGCGCAAGAGCTCTTACAACAAGCTGGCGCTCAAGGCCGCTGTGGAACTCAAGCCCGCGGACATGGAGATCGAGAGTGCTGACATCGGCGCACTGCCGCTCTACAACGAGGACCTTCACGCTGAAAGCTACCCGCCCGCGGCCCAGGCCTTCCGCGAACAGGTGCGGGCCGCGGACGCAATCCTCTTCGTCACCCCCGAGTACAACTATTCGGTGTCCGGCGTGCTCAAGAACGCCATCGACTGGGCCTCGCGTCCCCCGGACCGGCCCCTGGAAAGCAAGCCCGCGGCCGTGATGGGCGCCTCGGGGAGCCGGCTCGGCACCGCCCGCGCCCAGTACCATCTGCGTCAGATCGGCGTGTTCCTCAACCTGCACTTCATCAACCGACCCGAGGTGATGATCTCCTTCGCCGACAAGGTCTTCGACGCGTCCGGGCGGCTGACGGACGAAATGGCGCGCAAGCTCATCGCGCAGCTCTTGGTGAACCTGCGGGACTGGACGCTGAAACTGCAAGCCAAATAGAAAGAGCCGCTTTCGCAGCTCTTTCCTATTCGACGCGGGCAATCTGCTCAGTGTTGCGTGGCCTCGCCGCCAGTGGCGGAAATCCATTTCATCACGGGAATCATGGCCACGGCGAACACCGTGCCGGCCAGGGCCCAATAGCCGAGTTCCATGCACAGCTTAGTGTAAAGCGGCAGCGATTGCAGCGGGTCGGTAACGTTCTCCGGCACACTGGCGTAGGTGGCCACGATGCCACCCAGATACTGGGAGATGCCCGTGGCCAGGAACCAAAGGCCCATGACGAAGCCGCGCATCCTTGGCCCCACGTATCGAGCCACCATGGCGAGTCCCAGGCCGCTGATGAGCAGTTCGCCGAGCGACTGAAGGCAGTAGCCCCAGATCATCCACCACAGGGAGATTTTGCCGTCGACGGCGAAGTGGCCGCTGAAGCCGTAGATGAAGAACCCGGCCGCCAGGACCACGAAGCCCATGGCGAACTTGGTGGAGATGTGGAAATCACCGTCCTTGCTCTTGCCCCAGTGGTTATAGAGCAAGGCGAGCAGCGGGCTCAGCACGAAAATCCAGAAGGGGTTCAGCACCTGTACCTGACCGGCCGGGGCGAGGTAGCCGTAGAAGTTGAGGTCCACGTTTCGCAGTGCAAACAAAGTCAGGGAGGTGGACATCTGCTGGTAGTAGATGAAGAAGGCCACGGTCTGTAGCGTCAGGATGAACACCGCCAGCACGCCCTTCTTTTCATTGGCGTTGCCGATGCCCCACATCCAGCCGAAGATGGCCAGCCCTGCGATGCCAGCGGCCCAGACGATGCCGCGCGCCAGATCCAGATTCTGGATGATGAAGGTCACCGCCACGATGCACAGAACGATACCAGCCAGCACCAGGCCGAACTTGCGGGTGTCGAGCGGCTTGAAATCGGGTTCAGAGCCCACGTGCGCAAGGTGGCGCCGCATGAAGAAGAAGTTGATTTGGCCAACGGCCAGGCCGGCTGCACACAGCGCGAATGCCACATGCCAGCCCCACCAGACTGCAAACAGCGGTGTGAAGGATTGGGAGATGAAGGCGCCAAGGTTCACGGCCATGTAGTACATGGTGAAAGCGCTGTCCAACTTGGCGGATTCGCCCTGGTAGAGCTTGGAGATGACATTGGCGGGATTCGCCTTGAAGATACCGCCGCCAACCGCGACGATCGCCAACGCCGGGAACAACAAGACAGGTACCGGCAGCGACAGAAGGATATAGCCGGCTGTCAGGATAGAGGCGCCGAGAACGGCAGTGCGCTTGCTGCCCAGGATCTTGTCGCCGATCCAGCCGCCGATAGCGGGTACGGCGTAGGCCATGGCGGTGAAGGCGCCGAAGGTCAGGTTGGCGCGGTCGTCGGTGTAGCCGAGCTGCTGCACCATATAGAGCACGATTACCGCAGTCATGCCGTAGTAACCGAAGCGCTCCCACATCTCGATGAGGAACAGGGTGACGAAGCCCAGCGTCTTGGAAGGCGTGGCGGTCGGTGTCGCGCTCATGGGGGTTGTCCCGCGTGGAGGAAGGGGGGGCTGCCGCCTAAGGCAACATAATGGCCCGGGAATTTTGTACCAGTATATGAACCTCGGGTGAAGCCGGCCAGGGTGGGCTCCGTTCCGGTTCAGACCGCGTCTATACTTCCAAAGCCGTCCACCGCCGAGGTCCCCATGGCGATTGCCACCCCTGCCGAGCGCAGGCGTTTCAAGCGTTTCCGTTACGATTCCCTGGTCCGCATCCGGGACGGCGACGGCTTCCGGGATTGCACGCTAATAGACGTGTCCTTCCGCGGCTTCCTGGCCTGTTGCCCGGCGGACTGGGTTCCGGCCACGGGCAGCCGGCTGCGGGTGGAGTGGCATCTCGCCACGTTCATCAAACTGGAGCTGGATGCGTTGGTGATGCATTCCTCGTTGGACCGCATCGGCTGCACCTGGGAGGCCCGCGACGCCCAGAGCTTCGCGCACCTGAAGCGGCTCGTGGAAATCAACCTGGCGAACCCCAAGCTGGTGGCGCGTGAGCTGGAGTACCTCAAGGCGGAGCCGGTGAAACATTTTCCCGACAGCCTGCACTAGCCGTCCGTCGTCCCGCCGTCTTTTCCGACCGTTTCCACAAAGGGTGGAGCATGATCGATTTCTATTACTGGAGCACCCCCAACGGCCAGAAGGTGCGCGTCTTCATGGAGGAGACGGGCCTGCCGCACCGTGTGCTGCGCGTCGACATCGGCAAGGGCGAGCAGTTCAAGCCGGAGTTCCTGGCCGTTTCACCCAACAACCGGATCCCAGCCATCGTTGATCACGCACCCAAGGGCGGCGGCGCGCCTATCTCCGTGTTCGAATCCGGCGCGATCCTCTGGTATCTGGCCGACAAGACCGGGCGCTTCCTGCCGGCGGACACCCGCGGCCGCACCGAGGTGAGCCAGTGGCTGTTCTGGCAGATGGCGGGACTGGGGCCCATGGCAAGCCAGAACGGCCACTTCCGCTATTACGCCCCGGAGGAACTTCCCTACGCCATTGACCGCTACACGCGTGAGACCGGACGGCTTTTCGGCGTGCTCGACAAGTGGCTCGCGGATCGTGAATTCGTTGCGGGGGAGTACTCCATCGCCGACATGGCCTGTTACCCCTGGGTGTTGCCGTTCAAGGGCTTCGGCCAGGACTTAACGCAGTTTCCCAATATTCAGCGCTGGTTCGATGCCATCAAGGCGCGTCCCGCTGTGCAGCGGGCCTACGTGGGTGTGAATGAGCCTTACACCAAGAAGCGCCGGTTCACCAACGCGGAACGCAAGACCCTCTTTGGTCAGTCTGCGAAGACCTGAATCACCATAAATCGAGTTGGCCGTCTTCCGGAGGCAACGTGAAATGCTCGGTGCTGAGGCGCATGCCGCGGAAGCCCAGATCGTGACGCTTCACAGCGAGCGCAAACCGCCGTGCGATCAGCTCGGCGAACTGGCCGGTGCCGCGGAAGCGGGTGCCGAAGCCGGAATCGTAGTCCTTGCCGTTGCGCGACTGGCGGATGATGCTCATGACGTGCTCGGCCTTGAGGGGGTAGTGGGCGGCGAGCCATTCCCGGAATAGGTCCTTGAGTTCGTAGGGCAGGCGCAAGAGCACGTAGCCCGCGCCCCGGGCGCCCACCGCCGCGGCGCGCTCGAGCACGTGTTCCATCTCCGCGTCGTTGATGGCGGGGATGATGGGCGCATTCATGACGCCCACCGGCACGCCGGCTTGCGACAAGGCTTCCACGGCCTTGAGCCGCGCGGTCGGACTCGCTGCCCGGGGTTCCAGGTGGCGCTTGAGTTCGTTGTCGAGCGTGGTGACGGTGATGAACACCGCCGCGAGATTCTGGCGCGCCATGTCCGACAGGATGTCGAGGTCGCGGGTCACGAGCGCGCTCTTGGTGATGATGGAGACCGGATGGCGGAAGCGCTGCAGCACCGTGAGGATGCTGCGGGTGACCTTTAGCTTGTGCTCCGCCGGCTGGTAGGGGTCGGTGTTGGCGCCCAAGGTGACGGCCGCCGGCCGATAGCCCGGTTTGCGCAGCTCCTGCTCCAGCAGTTCCGCAGCGCGGTCCTTGTAGAAGATCCGGGTCTCGAAATCGAGGCCGGGAGAGAGGTTCAGGTAGGCGTGGCTGGGGCGGGCGTAGCAATAAATGCAGCCGTGTTCACAGCCCTTGTAGGGGTTGATGGATTGGGAGAAGGGGATGTCCGGCGACTGGTTGCGTGTGATGATGCTGCGGCTGGGGTCCGGCTTCAGGATGGTCTCGAGCGGAGGCAGCTCCTCGTCGAGCTCAGGGCGATACCAGCCGTCATCGGCGTCTTCCCGGCGCCGGGTCTCGAAGCGTCCCTCGGGGTTGGTGAGGGCGCCACGGCCTTTATGGAGGGTGGGGGCTGACATGCGCTATCTGCTATACTGTATAAATATACAGTATAGCAGATAGCGCCAATCCGCGGATTAGGGAGGCTTCGGAGCGCGTGTTAAGGTACAGCCGCGTTTTCAAGTCTGTACACGCCATGAGATCTGCCTTCCAGCCCCTCCTTCTCGCGCTTTGCGTATTCTTGGCCGCCTGTGCTTCGGCGCCGCCTCCGGCCGCACCACCCAAGCCCGGCGCCCCCAGCGTGCCACTCCTGATCGCCACACCGGACAACGATTCCGCCCCCGCCTCCCTAGAGACGCGTCTCAATCCCAAGGACGATAGCCAAGTACTGCTGCGCTTCCGCGTGTCGACGGACGGCAAGGTCGAGGAGCCCGCAGTGCTCATGAGCAAGCTGCCGGCGGATACCACGGCGGCGGTGGTGTCGGCGTTCTCGGCGCTGCGCTTCCGCCCCTACCTGGACCACGGCCAGCCCGTCGCCCACGAGTTTATCTATCCTCTGTTCTTCGGTCCCGACGCCGTTTCGGAACGCACGCGCTTCCTGTGCCGCCACGAGGACGAGCGTTACCGGCCGCAAAGCCGCTGTGACATCGTGAGCTCCGGCAACTGGCGTGTGTATCGCGTCACGCCGCCCTATCCCGACGGCCTCGCGGCGCCTGTCAGCGGCAGCGTGACGCTCGCCTTCGACCTCGACGCCGGGGGCGTGCCCAGCAACGTGAAAGTGGTGAAGGCCGTGCCGCCGGGGGTATTCGACACCGCCGCGGTGGTGGCATTGCAGCAGTGGTATTTCGAGGCGCAGGACAGCAGCGCGCCCACCCAAACACAGCACGCCACCGTGACCGTGAACTTCACGCCGCCGGCGGCGTCGAAATCTGCCGGAGGACCCTGAAGGTGTACACCGTCTATGGCAAAAGCGACTCCGGAAACTGCTACAAGGTGAAGCTCATGCTCACGCAGCTGGGCAAGCCCTATCGCTGGGTGGAGGTGGATTCCTCCCGCGGGGAGACCCGCACTCCCGAGTTCTTGGCGCGCAATCCCAACGGCAAGGTGCCGCTGCTCGAGACCGACGACGGTAAATACCTGCCCGAGTCCAACGCCATACTCTGCTATCTCGCCGAGGGCACGGAATATCTGCCCGTGGAACGTTGGGCGCGAGCGGAGGTGTTGCAGTGGCTGTTCTGGGAGCAGTACAGCCATGAGCCTTACGTGGCCACGGCTCGCGCCATCGTGGTATATCGGCGCGACGATCAATTGGCGGGGCTGCCACAGAAGCAGGAGCGCGGTTACCAAGCCCTCGAGCTCATGGAGAAGCATCTCAGTTGCCGGCAATACTTCGTGTGCGAACGGTACACCGTGGCTGACATCGCCCTCTATGCTTATACCCATGTAGCCCACGAGGGCGGCTTCGATCTCGGCCGCTTTTCAGCGTTGCGCGCTTGGCTCGCGCGTGTCGCTTCCCAGCCGCGATACCTGCCGCTACTGGCTTAATTGGGATTAAATTCCCATAAAATTTTTGGGACTATAAACCCCAAAAATCCTTGTAAAACAGGCACTTCCACATTTACCGAGAGTGGTGTATATCCCTTCCGCGTAACCAACAAAAATAGACTCCTCGACTGGAGGCCGCGGCTGGTCCCCGCGGTAGGGAAAGGGAGAGTCCGGCATGGCAGCGAAGGGGCCCGTGTTGCAACGGGCACTGGTCACGCTGATGGTGCGAATGCTGTGCCCACTGGCGCGGGTCGCACTGCGGCACGGAATGTCATGCCTGGAATTCGAGGACATCGCCCGCTGGGTGTTCGTAGATGCGGCACTGAACGACCCACAGCTCTCGCTGCCGGGCCGAGGCAAGCAATTCAAATCCCGCGCCGCAATCCTGACCGGACTCTCCCGCAAGGAAGTGATGCGCCTGTCGCGCCAGGCCTCGCCCGGCGATCACGGGGATATCGCCTGCCGCAACCGCGCCGCGCGGGTGGTGGCCGGCTGGCTCTGCCCCCCCTTCGCGGACTCCCACGGCGCGCCGCGCACGCTGCCTCTGAAGGGCAGCGCCGACTCGTTCGTGCGGCTGGTGCGGGACCATGGCGGTGACGTGCCTTACCGCGCCATCCTGGACGAATTGGTGCAGAGCGGGGTGGTGGAGAAGATCAACGGCCGGTTAGTGCGCCTCAAGTACCGCGGCCGGCTTTACCCGCGGGCTTCCGGCGACATGCTGCAGAAAGTGGGCGACGGCTTGGACGGCATGCTGGTGCACGTGGAACGCCACCTGAACGGTGAAGACCGGGCCAACGGGCACTCCCGCCGCCGCTAAGGCGTTTGGCCGCGCCCGCCGCCGCGGGTAACATCATTCCACTCCGATACCGGAGCCCGCCGTGGCTGCGACCCGCTTCCGCTGGGTGGTGATTGCCCTCATCTTCTTCATCACCATGGTGAACTACGTGGATCGCAACGCGATCTCCTTCGCTATCGGCGACATCGGCCGCGACCTGGGCTTTGCCGCCGACGACAAGGGCCTGGTGTTGGGGGCCTTCGGCATCGGCTACGCGATCACGGTGTTCTTCGGCGGCATCTGGGCCGACCACTACGGCGCCCATCGCACGCTCACCGCCGCCTGCCTGCTGTGGTCGCTGGCCATCGGCATGACGGGGTTGGCGGCGGGCCTCGGTATGTTGATCGCGGCACGGGTGGGGCTGGGGCTCGCGGAAGGCCCGAATTTCCCCGCACTCAACCGTACGGTGGCGGACTGGCTTTCAAGCCGGGAGCGGGCCATCGCGCTCTCCAACTCCCTGGTGGCGGTGCCGCTCGCCGGCGCAGTAGGCGGGCCCCTGGTGACCCAGCTCATGGCGGCCTTCGGCTGGCGCTCCATGTTCCTGGTGCTGATGGTGCTCGGCCTCGCCTGGCTGCCTCTTTGGTGGTTCCTGTTCCGGGACTTCCCGGAACACAGCCCGCGGGTGGGCGACGCCGAGCTGAAGCACATCCGTGACGGGGGCGAGAGCCGTCGCGACGGCGCGGTGGGGGAGATGCACGCGGCCCGGCGCCACAGCCCCGGCCTCTGGCGCTTCCTGCTCACCAACCCCACGCTCCTGGCCAACAACTGGGCGTTCTTCGTGTTCGGCTATTTCCTGTTCTTTTTCTTCACCTGGCTGCCGAGCTATTTCCAGCAGGCCTACCAGTTGAATCTCAAGGCCGTGGGCCTGTTCACGGTGCTGCCCTGGCTTTTGGCGGCGCTGCTCCTGTGGGGCTGCGGTTACCTCTCGGACTTCCTGTTTAGGCGCACGGGCAAGCTTCGCTGGGCCCGCTCTTATCCCATCTGGATCTCCCAACTCCTGGCGGCGGCGAGCCTCTTGCCGCTGATCTTCACCCATGAGCTGTGGGTGGCCCTGGTGTTCGTATCGCTTGCCGTAGGCTTGAGCCTCTCCGCCAACGCCGCCTTCTACGCCATCAACGTGGACGTGGCGAAGGAGCGTTCCGGCACTGCGCTCGGGGTTATGGACACGCTCCTGGCCCTGGCGGGGTTCATCGCTCCCGCCGTCACCGGCTGGTTGGTGGAACAGACCGGCAGCTTCGCCGCGCCGTTCTGGCTGCTGGCGGCTCTGGCCCTTTCGTCGGTGCTGGTGGTGATTCTGTTCCACCATCCGGACGAAGCGCGACTCTCGCGGAGCTGAAAAAAAGCGCCCGCCTTGCGGCGGGCGCTCTGCTGTGTGAGCCGCTTCGGTCAGTGCGCCGCGTCGTCGTAGAACTTGGCGAGATCCGCTTTCATCTGCTTCAGCGCCGGCTCGTGCATGTAGATCATGTGGCCGGATTCGTAGAAGCCGTAGCGGATGTTCTTCTTGAGCGACGGGTCCAGGCCCATGTGGTCCAGGGTGTACTCGGTCTCGAAGAACGGCGTGGCGAAGTCGTAATAGCCGTTGGCGGAGAACACCAGCATGTGCGGGTTCTGGCTCATGGCCTCCCGCAGGTCCTCGGCCACGTCGAAGAGCGGGGCCTTCTGGCCGTCCACCTTGTGGCTCCAGTCCCAGTCGTTCCCGACGGAGTAATTGGTGGGCTGGTAGCTCAAGTCTCCCCCGAAGTTGAGCTGGGTGCGCACGTAGTTGTTGAATGACGCCACGAAGGCTGGACCGAAGGCGTCGGAAGCGGCGTCGGACTCCGGCGACTCGCCGGCGGAATCGTGGTCTATCCCCAGGTAGCGCGCGTCCAGCCGGCCTGTGACCCGCGCCTCACCGCGCAGCAGTTCCTTCTGGAAGCGGTCCGGCGTGACCCGCAATTTGGCCTTGAGGATGTAGTCCACCGACAGGCCGGTGAAGGTCGAGAGCTTCTGGGCAACCGCCTGGGTATCGGCGGGGCTCAGGTTGTCGCCCTTGGCGAGCGCCGAGGCATATTCGCCCAGGGCGAACTCCCGGGCCTGCTGCACGAAGTCCGCCAGGTTTGCCGGCGGGTTGGCGATCTTCTTGTGGTACCAGGCGGCGGCGGCCATGGTGGGGAGATACAGCTCGTAGGGCTCGTCGATGGCGTAGTTGGGGCCGAAGAAATCCACGTAGGGGTCGAGCCAGGAGGACACCAGAATCACGCCGTTCAAGGCCAGACCCTTGTTCACCAGCCAATAAGACAGGCCGGCGGCGCGGGTGGTGCCGTAACTCTCGCCCAGCAGGAACTTGGGGGAGTTCCAGCGGCCATTGACGGTCACGTAGCGCTGGATGAAGCGCCCGAAGGCGGAGATGTCCTGGTCCACGCCGTAGAAGTCCTTGCCCTCGCCCTTACCCACGGGCTTGCTGAAACCGGTGCCGATGGCATCCACGAACACGAGGTCGGTCTTGTCCAGCAGCGTGTAGGGGTTCGGGGCTAGGTCGTAAGGCGCGGGCGGAGTCGGGGCCGCGTCCGGCGTCACCACGCGCAGCGGCGCGAAGGAGCCCATGTGCAGCCACATGCTGGAGGAGCCCGGACCGCCGTTGAACACGAAGGTCACGGGGCGGTGCGCCGCCTCGGCGCCCGTGGCCGCGTAGGCCACGTAGAACATGCTGGCCACGGGCTCGTCTTTCTCGTTCTTGATGAGCAGGGTGCCGGCGGTGGCGTCGTAGGCGAGGCTCTTGCCGGCCACGCTGACGCTGTGGTGCGTCAGCGACTTCTCCTCCTTGGGCGGGTTCGCCGCCGCGGCGCTTTGGGCGCCGGCCGCCTCGGGCGAACTCTCATCGGCGTAGAGCGGCAGGCTGAGCGCCAGGCAGGGGACGAGGCAGAGGAAAGTGGCGAGACGCTTCATGGAGGCTCCCTAGAGCGCAGGACCGGAGGCCGGTCTTGTTTTGGTGTCGGTCAGTTTTGGACCCCCGCGCCCAGCCCATGTTCCCGCCGGGCGCGGGGATTTTTCGCGTGTTTCAGGGCCCCACCGCCTGGTCGTAGAACCGGGCCAAGTCGGCCTTGAGTGCCTTACGCGAGTCCGGCTCCAGATAGATCATGTGGCCCGAGGGGTAGTAGCCGAACTGCACGTTCTTGTAGAGGTCCGCCGGCAAGCCCATCTGTTGCAGGTCGAATTCCGTCTTGAAGAAGGGCGTGGCCAGGTCGAAGTAGCCGTTGGCCGAGAACACCTTGAGATGCGGGTTCTCGCGCATGGCCTCCGCCAGGTTGGCTGCCACGTCCGGCAAGGGCGGCACGCGGAAACCGGGCCGGCCCGGCAGCGGATGCTTGAAGTCCCAGTTCTGAATCACGTCGTAACCCGTCACGTGGTAGCTGCCGTCGCCGGTGTAGGCGAGGTCCGTGCGCAGGTAGCGGTTGAAGGCGGCGGTGAAGGCGCCGGTGATAGCGGTGTCGGAGGCGTCGTAGTCCGGGTCCTCTTCCGCGTTGTCCGTGTTGATGCCTTCGAAGCGCGCGTCGTAGCGTCCCACGGTGCGGTCCTCGTCGCGCATCAGCTCGGCGCGGAAGCGGGTCGGGCTCACCCTAAGGTTCGCGTCCTTCAAGTACTGTTCGGAGAGACCGGTGTAGGCGTGCAGCTTGTGCAGCACCTCGTCGTATTGTGCCGGGGGCAGGGCGGCACCCTCGAACAAGGCGTCGGTATATTCGCCCCGGGCGAAGGCGCGCACCTCGTCCAGGAAGGCTTTGCGGTCCGCGGGTTTCTGGGGCAGCTTGTCGTGGAAATACGCAATGGCGGCGTAGGAGGGCAGGTAAGTAACGAACTCCAGGTCCGTGCCCGCCATGGTGTCGCCGTAATTCAGCACCGAGGACACCAGGATCACGCCGTTCATGGCGACGCCCTTGTGCTGCAGCCAGTTCACCAGGTTGGCGGAGCGGGTGGTGCCGTAGCTCTCGCCCAGCAGGAACTTGGGGCTGTTCCAGCGGCCGTTGACGCTCAAGTAGCGCTGGATGAAGCGGCCGAAGGCGTCCACGTCCTGGTCCACTCCCCAGAAGTCCTTACCCTCGGCCTTGCCCACGGGCTCGCTCATGCCGGTAGAGACCGCGTCGATGAACACTAGGTCGCTCTTGTCCAAGAGGCTAGTGTCGTTGGGCACCAAGTCGTAGGGCGGGGGCGGGGTCGCCTCGCCGTTGCTGGTCACCACGCGCACGGGACCGAAGGCGCCCATGTGCAGCCAGATGGAGGAGGAGCCGGGGCCGCCGTTGTAGAGGAAGGTCAGGGGACGGCGATCCGCTTCCTTGACGCCATCCTGGGTGTAAGCCACGTAGGACATGGAAGCCACGGGCTCGTCCTTGTCGTTCTTGATCACCAGGTTGCCGAAGGTGGCGGTGTAGGCGATGTTCCTGCCGCCCACTTCCACGCTGTGGTGGGTGACGTACTTGTCCTCCTTGGGGACAGGCTTGGCTTCCGCCGGAGCGGCCTTGGTGCCGGCGGTGGGGGCATCGGCGGCGCGTGCCGTCAGGCTGAGGACACAGAACGAGACCAATACAACCAGTAACAGGCGCTTCATGGAGTCCTCCTTTGAAAAACCAAGCCGGCGCGTGGCCGGTTTCATTCTTTACTTACTCTTTAAGCCGCATGGAACGCGGCGCGAGTGAGATTCTCCGCGCCGGCGGCTTTTGCCACCACGTTGTCCTCGATGCGGATGCCGCCGTACTTGCGGAAGGCGTCCACCTTTTTCCAGTCCAAGTGCTTGCCCTGCGGCCCCGCCTTGAGGACCGCCAGCAGGGCGTCGATGAAGTACAGGCCGGGTTCGATGGTGACCACGAAGTTCTCACCGAGGGTGCGGGTGGTGCGCAGATAGGGATGACCTTCCGGGCGCGGTAGAGTTCCGCCCTCCGGCGCGGCCTGCAGCCCTGCCACGTCGTGGGTCTGCAGGCCCAGGAGGTGCCCGAGCCCATGGGGCAGGAACGTGCGCGTGATTCCCTCAGCCACGATGGTCTCCGGGTCGAGCTTCACCAGGCCGAATCGGTTCAGGAGACGACCTACCGCGTGGTGCGATTCGATATGCAGGGCCTTGAAGTCCTGACCGGGCTTCACTTTCGCTCCCAGCGCTTGTTGTTCCTGGTCGAGCGCGTCGATGAGCGCCTGGAACTCGTCGCGCTCGCCTGAGTAGGTGCGGGTCACGTCAGAGGCATAGCCGTGGAACTGGGTGCCGGCATCAATCAGGAACGCGTGGTGTTTGTTGGGCTTCTGCGGCTGCCAGTGTTGGTAGTGCAGCGTGGCGGCGTGCTCGTTCAAGGCCACGATGGCGTGGTAGGGAAGCTCGTCGTCGGTGTGGCCGCTGCCCTTCAGGAAGGCGTCGTGGATCTCGTATTCCGAGGCCCCGGCGCGGAACGCCTTTTCAGCGGCCTTGTGGCCGCGGATGGCCGAGAGGTTGGCGCGGCGCAGGCACTCCAGCTCGTACCCGGTCTTGGCGGCGCGGGAGTAGTGCAGCGGATTCAGCAGCCGTTCCGGGTTCAGGAGGTCGAAGCCCCAGTCCTTGAAGTCCTCCTGCCACTCGCCGATGAAGGCGCGGCGCTTGGCGGGCGGCATCTCCTCCCGCGCCTGCTCCGGGCTCTTCAGGATGCGCAGGTCGAAGTGCTCCACCCAGTGGCCCGCGGGCGGCGCCGGCGGCACGTGCCAGTAGTCGTCCGGCTGGTAATAGAGCAGCAAGGGCTTCTTGCCGGCGGTGTACACCACGAAGGAGTCATGGGCCTCGGTGAGCGGCAACCACCACTTGAACTGCGGGTTCACCTTGAAGGGATAGGGCGCGTCGTCCAGGAACTGGATGTGCAGCCTGCCAGCGTACACCGCCGCCTGGTCACAGCCCGCGGCGTTCAAGGCCGCGTCGAAGTGCCGCCGGACCGTCTGCAGATGGGCCGGATAATGTCGCGCCAGGGCGTCGCTCATGGGGAACCGGGGATTTGGAGGGGTCTCGATTGTAATACCGGGGGGCAGCTAGCGGACGTCCAGGAAAACTGTCACTTCCTCCCGGTCATGGTAGAGCTGCTTGCATAAGAGCCGGTATTCGAACCCTTCTGCATTCAGCCGCGTCCTTAGCCCCTGCAGGCAGCCCTGCAGGGAGTCATAGCGCTTCTTCATGGGGAGCTTCAGGTTGAAAAGTGCGCGGCGGCAGGAGCCTGCGATGAGCCAGTCGCCCATGAGGGCGGCGATGCGCTGGGGCTGCTCCACCATGTCGCAAAGCAGCCAGTCCACGGACTTGCGGGGTCGGTAGCGGAAGCCGTCTTCCCGGCGGTGCTCCACCAGGCCGCTGTCCATCAAGGCCGCCTGCATGGGGCCGTTGTCCACCGCCGTGACCCGCAGACCCCTTTGCACCATCTGCCAGGTCCAGCCGCCGGGGGCGGCGCCCAGGTCCACCGCCGTGAGTCCCGGCCGCAGCAGTTTGCTTTGTTCCTGCCCGGTCAGGAAGCTCAGCAGCGCCTCTTCCAGTTTTAAGGTGGAGCGGCTCGGTGCCGCGTGGGGGAACTTAAGCCGCAGGATGCCGTTGGGGAGCGCGCTGCCTTCGTCGGCGTGGGAGAAGCCCAGGCGGACCTGCTGCGAATCGGTGAACAAGAGATGCAGGCGTCGCACCGCGCCCTTCTCCACAGGCAGCCCGCGCTTGGCGAGGGCGGATTTCAAGGGCAGGGCGAACTTCTTGAGGAAGCCGGCCAGTTCCTTGCCGCCCTCCGTGTCCGGATTTTCCAGCAACACCTCGTTGACGGCTCCCGCGTGGGGCACGAGCGCCGCGAGGATGGGATTGATGCGGCCGCCGGGAGGCAGGTTCTCCAGGCAGGCCACTTCCTGGAACGCCTGGCGGGCGAAGATGCGTTCCAGCAGCGGCGGCGCACCCGCCGCCGGTTCCGGCGCCGCCACCACGCCGTCGGCGGCGATTTCGCCACCCGCTTCCGTGGCGCATTCCGCCTCGAAGCCGGGGCGGCATTGCAGGATCCAGATGTCAGCCATGGGGCATTAAAACACGCGCACCGTGGCACGGTAAGATGGCTCGTCCCATTCGCCGAACGGAGTAGCGCATGGCGTCGCATCCGCCCAGGTCCGGGCAGATGGCGGAAATCCACCACCTCATGGGCGAGGCGTCCCAGGCTTTCGGTCGCGGCGATTTCGCGCGAGCCGCAGCGGGCGCCGAGCAGACGCTCCGGCTCGCGCCGGAGTTGCCGGAGGCACTGCATCTTTTGGGGCTGTGTTTCTTGAAGCACGGCGAGCCGCAGCGTGCGCTGCCCTTGCTGCAGCAGGCGGCGGCGCGCAAGCCCGGCGACGCACAGCTCATGCATAACTTAGGGATAGCGTGCTTGGATACGGGTGGCCGGGCGGCGGCCTACGAGGCTTTCAGGCAGGCGGCGCAGCTCGACCCACACAATCCCGAATCCTGGCTCAATCTGGCGGTGCTTGAGGAGGAACGGGGCAATCCAGAAGCTGCGGAACACGCTTACCGGGAAATCTTGAAGCACGCACCGGATCGGGCCGCGGCGGCAGGAGGCTTGGCAGCGTTGTTGGAGCAGCAAAACGCGCTTGAGGAGGCCGCAGAGTGGAGTGACGCGGCGCTGAGGCTGGATCCCGAAGACCCGGTAGGGAATCTTACCCGGGCGCAACTGGATTTCCGCACCGGCGACCACTTAGCGGCTGCGAAACGCCTGGAGGCTTTATTGCAGCGCCCCCTGACAAAGCGCAACCGGGCGCTGGCCGCCGGACGGCTCGGGTCGGTTTTCGACCGGCTCAACGAACCGGAGCAGGCCTGGCGCAAATTTCTGGAATCGAAGGCGGCTCTCAGCGAGACCCTCGCCCCCAAGTCGGAGGGCGTATTCAGCTTCAGCACGGCGCGGCGCATGGAGCGCTACCGCGACGCGTTGCTGCGGGCGGTGCTCGCAGCCGAAGGGCCCATGCCGGTTTTCCTGGTGGGGTTTCCCCGCTCCGGCACCACGCTCCTGGACCAGCTGCTCTCGGGCCATCCCGAGGCTGCGGTGCTGGAGGAGCAGTACACGTTGCAGGACGTGCTGCAGGAACATGTCTTCAGCGATGAGGGTGTGGAGCGTTTCCTCGCTCTGGATACAAACGGGCTAGAAAAATGGCGCCGGTGCTACTGGCGGCGGGTGGAGGAGTTCATGCCGGGCCGGTCGGACGGGGCCGTGTTCGTGGACAAGCTGCCTTTGAACTGCGTTTTGATACCGCTCCTGCGCCGGATGTTCCCGGGCGCGCGATTCATCTTCGCGTTGCGGGATCCCCGGGATGTGGTGCTCTCCTGCTTCATGCAGAGCTTCACCCTCAACGAGGCTATGCGGCACTTCCTCACGCTGCAGGAGACCGCGGTTTATTACGCCGCGGTGATGCGGCTGGGAACCGACTCACTCGACGAGCTGCCCGAACGGACACATCGCGTCCGCTACGAGGACGTGGTACAGGACACGGCAGCGGAAGCCCGCCGGCTTCTGGAATTCCTGGGATTGTCTTGGGAGCCAAAGGTGCTGGATTTCCAGGAGACTGCTCGTCAGAGGCGCATCAACACCCCGAGCTATCATCAGGTGGCACAGCCTATCTACAAATCTGCGCAACAGCGTTGGCGACGATATGAGCAGCAGCTCGCGCCTGTGATGCCGGTGTTGGAGCCGTTTGTTAAGAGATTTGGATATTTCTGAGAGCTTTCTTCTCGGCATTACCAGCAGGTCGTAACGCCGCTCTCTGTTGTGAAGAAAAACCCCGCAGCCCTTGCGGACTGCGGGGTTCAAGCTACCCCACGTTCTTGTTGTTAAGCCTTAGAACTTGGCCGAGGCGCGGAAGTAGTAGAAGCGCCCAGGCACGTCGTACAGCGTCGGGTCGAAGTTGTTCAACTCCTGCACCGTCGAAGCGGGCGGGTCCTTGTCCCACAGGTTGTGGATGCCGAAGGTGAACGTCGTGTTGATGGAATCTGCACTGTACCCGGCCTGCACGTCGTTGTAGACCGTGGTAGCCATGTTATTGCCAGTGGGTACCTCCGTCAGTTTGCCGATGATGCGCACGACGTATTCCGCGGTCCAATTGCCGCTGGTCCAGTCCAGGGCCGAATGCAGCTTGTCGTGCGGCACGCCGAAAGGGAACACCGTGCCGCCGCGTTCCACGCCGGCAAGTTCGACGCCGTCCACGTTGAACGACTTGATGTGGGTGTCGTCCAATTCGAGCTTGAAGTCGCCTATCGCCGTGCTCGGCAAAGTGTAGGTGAATCCATAGTCGATACCCCAGGTTCGGGTGGTGCCCGCGTTAGCCACGGCGTCGGCCAGGGTGGTTACGGTGCCGAAAGTGGGACTGCGGGTGATGTGCGCACAGGCGGCCGGGTTAGCCGACTGACCGGCGACGCTGGTTGGCGTATAGCACTCATTCATCAGCACCTGGCCGCTGATCGGCTCGATCGTGTTATCCACCTCGATGTGGTAGTAGTCGGCGTTCAAATTGAAGCCGGGCAGGGAATCCGGGCTCCACACGAAGCCCACGGTCTTGGAGAGAGAGGTCTCCGGTTTCAGGTTCGGATTGCCGCCTTCCAGTGTGTTGATCTGGGCATTCGGCTGCACATAGCTCAGGGGTACCCCTTGTGCCGCGCAGATCTTGCCGACCGCGGTAGTGGGGTTATAGCCACTGCACGGGTCGGTGATGTTGGCGGACAGGTTGGTGTTGCCCGAGAACAGGTCGTTGATGCTCGGG
>Ga0126373_10000603_pt1 | contig 23861 bp, 25 predicted proteins | sample PanSoiMetPlot_11_FD_92545 | JGI IMG/M metagenome (GOLD analysis project Ga0126373, IMG submission 92545) | Tropical forest soil microbial communities from Panama - MetaG Plot_11 | ecosystem: Environmental > Terrestrial > Soil > Tropical forest > Bulk soil | place: Panama | collected 2016-02-17 | reverse complement strand
CTGCCCCTGCGAGCCCGAGCCCCGCCACCCACCCAAGCACCACTTCTGTCGATTGGTTCGCCGCCTCGCTGACCTCCACGGTCTCGACATCCGCGTAGGGCAATTCGAGAAGGGCCCTCACCGAACCCGGCGTGCAGACCGTGATCCGGTCAGCCAGGAAACGAAGGTCATAACGATCGCCCTTGGTCAGCGACCCGCTGTCTGACCCGCCGCTATAGCTGGCGCTCCGAATGTGGCACAAAGACCGAGCATCAAGCGCAGCGAGCTCTGCCCGCACACGCTGGACAGTCTCCAGCTGTGCGAGCCTCGCCCCGACCGCCGCCGCGGCGCCCGCGTCGAGGCCACTCAGTGTCTGCCATGCATCGGCCCAGCCGTCCTGAGTAAACGGAAACCGATGAGATACCTTGCGAGCGCCAGTCCCGCGTTGAGTAGTAGTGACCACGAAATTCGGGCCGCCCTGCCGGTAATCCTGCCAGCCGAGCGAATGGCGTAGGCCATCATCCAGCACTAGGTACGGCGTGCCACGGTAAAGCTGCTCAGGCGGCACGCTCGGCATTGCGGGTAACGGAGGGGGCTGGTCACCGCTGACTTGCGGTGTTTCCTGAGGACCGTTATTGGTTGCCACGCTTGGCCTCCCCGCTGGACATATTTGGATGAACTGTAACCCCTGCGTGTCCGCAGGCGCCTCAGATCTCGGAGCCCATTCGCCTGGTCGCGGAACTGTCGGCGCCCGACCTTAGCCTGATCCCATGGCACAGAAAACGACGCCTGATCCGCTCCGGGAGAGGTACGACGATCTTGTCGACGACCTGATGGGCATTGACGGCGTGACGCCGCCCCGCGGCGGCAGCGGGTTCGGCCGTGGCGCACTCAGGTACAAGGGCAAGATCTTCGCGATGTACGTGCGGGGCGAGCTGGTCCTCAAGCTGCCAGCCGATCGGGTTACTGCTTTGATCAAATCCGGCAATGGCAGAGCGTTCGACGCCAACAAGGGCACGCCCATGCGGGAGTGGCTGAGCTTGTCACCCGATTCCGACCTGGGCTGGAACAAGCTGGCGAACGAGGCTCTCGACTTCGCCCGAACCCTCGCGTAGCTACGGCGCGATCGCCTCCGCAACGTGCAGTGTCCCGCCGCGGCTCAGGAATGGATGGCTGCGGACAGCGTCGACGGCTGCGTCGAGATTGTCGGCCTGAATGATCGTGTAACCGCCGATCTCCGTATCTCCCAGGCTATCGCCGGTGCTGGTGACAATCCTGGACGGAGCGAGCGGAGAACCGGGGTCAACCATGTTGTCGCCAACGCTGCTGGCCCACTTCATGAAAGCCGACGTCATCTCCTCGCGCGCTTCCTCGGTAGGCGGCGTGTCCAAGACGCCGTGGTAGGTGATCAAGAACTTAGGCATGTCGCCCCCTAGCCTGCTGAAGTGCCTGGCGTAGCGCGATATACCCAGGCATGGCGGACGCAATTCGATCAGAGTCGCTCGATGATGGTCACGTTGGCCTGACCGCCGCCTTCGCACATCGTGAGCAGGCCGTACCGGCCGCCAGTCCGCTCCAGCGAATGCAGCAACGTGGTCAGCAGCCGTGCGCCAGTCGCGCCTAGCGGGTGGCCAAGCGCGATCGCACCGCCGCACACATTGACCCGATCTAGGTCAGCCCCAGTTTCCCGGTGCCAGGCGAGCACGACGCTAGCGAACGCCTCATTGATCTCGACTAGGTCGATCTGGTCAAGAGTCAGCCCGGTCTGCTTCAGCGCATGCGCGGTTGCCGGTATCGGCGCTGTCAGCATGAGCACGGGGTCCGCTGCGCGTGCGCTGATGTGGTGGATTCTCGCTCGCGGCGTCAAGCCATGCTCAGTCAGCGCAGCTTCAGATACCACCAGCAGTACTGCCGCTGCATCAGCGATCTGGCTGGACAAGGCGGCGGTGACAAGACCGCCATCACGCAGCGGCTTTAGGCTGGCCATCTTCTCCAGTGATGTATCGCGGCGCGGGCATTCATCGTTAGTAACGGGGCCGTACGGCGCAATCTCGTCCACGAACATGCCGTTATCGACAGCTTCGCCCGCTCGCTGATGACTGGACAGTGCGTACGCCTCCATCTCCGCGCGGCGGATGTTCCACTTGTCGGCGATCATGTCTGCACCGCGGAACTGGGAGATCTCCTGATTGCCGTACCGCGCCAGCCACCCGGTCGACCCGCCGAACGGGTCATCGAAGCCAAACTGCTGGCCGGCGAGCATCGCCGCCGCAATCGGGATCTGACTCATGTTCTGCACACCGCCAGCGACAACGGCGTGCGCTGTGCCGCTCATGACAGCCTGCGCGGCGAAGTGCACTGCTTGCTGCGATGACCCGCACTGCCGGTCGACGGTGACACCAGGAACTTCCTCTGGTAGTCCGGCGGCCAGCCACGCTGTACGCGCGATGTCGCCGGCCTGCGGGCCAATAGTGTCGACGCAGCCGAAGATCACATCATCGACAGCCAGCGGGTCCAGCCCGGTGCGCTTCAGCAGCGCGGTGATGACGTGCGCGCCGAGGTCGGCCGGATGGGCTTGCGAGAGTCCGCCGCCGCGCTTACCGACCGGAGTCCGGACTGCGTCAACGATGTATGCCTCGGCCAATGAGCCTCCCCTCCTTCAGCAGTGACCGACGCATATCGTCGTCAGCCCGTCAGATCTAGAACAGGTTCTAGATTAGTTGCCATGGCGCCGACTCGGCGATGGTCGCAGCGACTCTGACTAGATTGGTGAATTCGTGTCGAGAAGCTCTGACCGGCTCCGCTCACTAGGTGAAGGGTCGCGACGGGCGCGACCCCACGACACCAGGAGGCCACGATGCCGAAGTACCTGCTCCTCAAGCACTACCGCGGCGGCCCCGAGCCGTACCGTCCCGTACCACCAATGGACCAGTGGGCACCGCAGGACGTGGAGGCTCACATGGCGTTCCTCCGGCACGTTGGCGAGTTGCTGGAGAAGAACGGTGAGTATGTCGACGGGCAGGCGCTCACGCCTGCGCGCACGTGGGTGCGCTACGGCGGCCCCGACGCCGCGCCTGTGACGACCGACGGTCCGCTGCCTGAGACCAGCGATCTCGTGGCGGGTTGGTACATGATCGACGTCGAGTCCTACGAGCGGGCGGTTGAGGTAGCTGCGTACGTCTCCTCCGAGCCCGGCCCGGGCGGTACGCCGTTGTATGAATGGATAGACGTCCGGGAGGTCATGTCCGACACGCTTCCGGAGAACTGAGCCGGCGTGATGGACGAGCAAGTGCGACGGCTGGACGAGGGCGCGCTGCGCGCCCTCGTCCCGCGGGTGCTCGCGAGTCTCGTCCGGAGGGGCGAGGACTTCGATGCCGCCGAAGACGCGCTTCAGGAGGCCCTACTGGAGGCACTGAGGGTATGGCCGGAGCATCCGCCAAGCGATCCGCGCGCGTGGCTGGCGACTGTCGCGACCCGGCGCTTGGTCGACGCCCGACGCAGCGAGGCAGCCCGGCACCGTCGCGAGGATGCGACCAACGCGGAGCGGCGACCCGTCGCCACCGAGGAGGGCGACGACACTCTCTTCCTGCTCTTCTGCTGCTGTCACCCCGACCTTGCGCCCGCCTCTCAAGTGGCGCTGACGCTGCGCGCTGTCGGCGGCCTCAGCACCCGCGAGATCGCGGACGCCTTCTACGTGCCGGAAGCGACAATGGCGCAGCGGATCAGCCGCGCCAAGCGGGCAATACGGGGACGCCGCCTAGATCAGCCTGGTGACCTCGCTGTCGTACTGCGCGTGCTCTACCTCGTCTACACCGCCGGGCACGCGGGCCGCGTGGATCTGGCTGGCGAGGCGATCAGGCTGGCCCGCCAACTGACACTCGCAACACAGGAACCAGAGGCGCGCGGGCTGCTCGCACTGATGCTCCTCAACCACGCGCGCCTGCCTGCGCGGCTCGACTCTGACAGTCGCATAGTCACGCTTGACCGACAGGACCGCGGCCTGTGGGATACCTGCGAGATCGCAGAGGGCGTGCGGGTCTTGCAATCGGCGCTCGCCGTGCAGACGGACGAGCAGCGCCCGGGCCGTTACCAGATCGAGGCTGCGATTGCCGCACTGCACGACGATGCAGCTAGCGCTGAAGAGACCGACTGGCCACAGATCCTCGCCTGGTACGACGACCTAGTCGCTCTAACCGCCGACCCCGTCCGTCAGGATCCCGCCGCTGTGCTCGGTCGTGTGGTCGCGGTCGGCCACGTCCTCGGCGGCCATGCCGGATTGCGCGAGGCCGACCGGCTGCGCGAGATTCTGGGCGAGCGACACCGGTGGCATGCCGTCCGCGGCTACCTGTACGAGCTCGACGGCGACCGCCCTGCCGCCGCGGCGGCATACGCAGACGCCGCCTGTAGGGCCACCGACGTAGCCGAACGCGACCACCTCATCCGGCAGGCCGCTCGCGTACGAGCCGCCGAGTAAGCCGAGGTCAGCTGAAGAGCCCAGCCCAAGTGGCCGTGCGCCGGCCATGCCAGGTTGGGCCTTCGCGAACGAAGGCCCACTCGGGATTCCTGCTGACGTCCCGCAGCGCGCCGCAGACATCATGAAAGACAGGGACGTCGGCGTCTGCGCATTCGAAGTAGGTCAGGAAGTCGAACTCACCATCCGCGGCAGGCTCAACCAGGTTCTTGTACGTCCGCCGCAACAAGCAAGGAATCCCTGGAGCGGCAGCGAGGGCGTGGCCCTGGCTCTGCATCTTGCCTGAGTCGTCGTAGCGCGGCAGGAAGTAGGTGTGCCGTTCCATCCAGTCCTTCTCCCACCATGCAGCAGTCTTACTGAGCGGGATGAGGAAAGCGTTCGGTGTGACCAACGCGGGCTGCTGCAGGACGCGCTCGGCGTAAGAGAAGTTGAACATTGCCTGGCCGGTGAAGCCGAGCGGACGCGCAGCCCCAGATAGCACGCGTGGTGTGACGGCCAGGCCGAGCAGGCGTGATAGCCCGTCACGGAATTCGGTGATCGGCTCCGGCGCCGGAGCGGCGACGTGCACGACCGCCGCAGCGCCGAGCAGCCCGTCGTCCGTGACTTGGCCCGGCATAGCGCTGATTCGCCGAAGGTAGGCGATCGACTGGGGAGGGTCGTCTCCGGCGGAGTCGTGCTCGTTGCGCAGCCCGAGCCGTTCGGCGAGGCCGGGCACATCGGCGCTGGCTGCGGCAGCCTCATCAGAGGCCGGAATGTTCAGGCAGATATAAGCGCCGTAGCGGTACGGGTCGAATGAGCGGGTGTCGTTGGCTCGCATGGACTTCCTCCTCTGTCCGAACGCTATGGCGCGGTCAGCCATCTGTCCAATGCATTGATCACACATGAGCGATGCATAATACTGATTGCTCATGGAGCTCGATCACGTTGAGGCTTTTCTTGCGATCGCCCGTAGCGGCGGCTTCGCCCGGGGGTCAGCCGCGTTGCACTTGTCCCAGCCTGCGACCAGCCGGCGCATCCAGTTGCTGGAAACAGAACTCGGCGCACCGCTGTTCGACCGTGTCGCCCGCGGCGTGACCCTCACCGAGGCGGGTCGCGCTTTCATGCCGCATGCGCAGGCCATCCTCGCCTCGATGCGGGACGGAATCGACGCCGTCAACTCAGTGCGCGGCACCGAGCACGGTTCCGTCACGCTCGCACTGGTCGGCACCCTCGCCAGCAGCAGCCTCACCGCGATGCTGAGCCAGCTTTGCAAGGCGCACCCGGGCTTGGACCTGCGGCTGCAGACCGCGCTTAGCGCAGAGGTCAGCGCGCTGGTGCTACGCGGCGATGTGGCCCTGGGACTCCGTTACGACACCGACCCCGACCCCGGTCTTGTGTCGCTGATCATCCATCACGAGCGGCTGGTTCCTGTTTGCTCGGCGGATCACGCCCTGGCGGCTGGCGACACCGATCTCGCTGCCGGGCTAGCCGGGCAGCGGTGGCTCGCCTTCGCATCCCGGACAGGCGACCCGTATGCGCTGGCGTTGCAGCAGCTGCTCGCCGCTCACGGGCTCGGAGCCGCAGAGGTCCTGCCTGTCGACAGCCTGACCGCGCAAAAGCGTATGGCCGAAGCCGGATTCGGCCTGGCAATCTTGCCGGAGAGCAGCCTCGACGAGGAATTCCGCGCCGGAACGCTACGCCCAATCAATGCGCCCGGCCTGACCGCCACCATTCCCGTGGCACTCATCCGCCGCCGCAACGCATTCCAGACCGGAGCGGCGCGAGCGCTCGAAGCAGCATTGACCGACTGGCCGCATTAACCCGGCACCCAGTAGCTGACCAGTTCCAGCACACCCGCAGGAACGAGCATTCACTGAACGAGCGTGATGACCGGCTTTCCTTTTTCGACCACATAGGTGGCGAGTTCTGCCGCGTTACCGCTGCCAGCGTTCCTCACCGCATGGACAATTCCAGCCGGGACTGTCAAGGCGTCACCGGCATTGCACGTCCTAGTCGGCTGGCCTTCGATCTGGTACTCCAGCGATCCTTCGAGCACGTAGATGATCTCTTCGCCAGGATGCGTGTGCTTGACCACCGGAGCTTCCGGGCCGATGTCAACGCGATCCTGGACGACCTCGCGTCCGGGAATGCTCAGATCCTGCTGCTGCAGGTCGGTGCGCCAGAGTCCCGGCGCCTGCTGCACTGCCCGCCCGCTTGCCCCGCTGCCGTGTTCTCCCGTCGAGTTCATCGCGGCCTCCCATGGGATGCGTCAAGGCTGTGGCCACGATTCTCACCGCAGCGTCCGGCCGCGAAACGCCATGAGGCGCGCGCTACCCGCCTCAAGCTGGCTTGGACGCTACCAGCAGGAACCGGTGTCCTCTGCTCATGACCGGCCAGGCGCTGGTGTCAGCATGCAGGGCGCGGAGGCGATCCCGGTGTGTGTCAAGGCCGTACCCAGGGATGGACCAGCTCACAGCGTTCAGGTAGTAGACGACAGCCGCGATGTCGTTGAAATACGTGCGCTCATCGGCTCGTACCGCTTCTTCGATCACGAGTCCGGCTTCGGTGACCTGCTGTTCGGCCAGCGCGATCCAGCTGTCCGGCTCCTCCGGCATCTCGATCCCCAGCATCCGGGCCAGGTCCTCGTTGTCGTGGAAGTCGACCTGCTGGGTCACGAAAGTGCCGCCCGGCGCGAGAACGCGGCTTACCTCTGCCGCGAGGAATGACTCGTGCCGGTTGCATATCAGGTCCAGCGACCCATCGCGGAAGGGAAGGCGGCCGCCGTCGTTGGTCCCGTTCTGGTCCATGTTGTCGAGGGCTGCCTCGTTCTGGATCACCGCGATGCCCAGCGGCAGAAGATGCCGTCCGGCCACCGGCACGTTGGGCGGCCACGCCTCGGCCGCGACGGTCTTGTTTGCCCGGGAAGGCAGCCGGGACAGTACTTCGCCGCCACCTGTGCCCATGTCCAGCATGGTGCGGGCATCGCGGGCCAGAGTCGCGACTCGGGTGCTGTAGTCCCACGGCAACGGTTCACTCGTCGAGCGGCGGTCCAGCCAGGAAAAGTCCCAGCCGGAGAACGGTGCCGTCGTCGCCTCGGTCACAAGCTCGTCGAAGTCCGCCACCCGACAGAGCCTGCCAGAACATCATCATGCAAAGTCAAAGCCGCGCCACTTGCGAGGATGGGCCGCGCGTACGAGGCTCCGCTACGATCAGTAGAACACGTTCTAGTTTGGTGCAGGGGAACTGATGCAGATCAGCTACACCGCTGAGCAGGAGCAACTCCGGCGGGAGTTGTGCGCCTACTTCGCTGGCCTGATGACGCCTGAACGCCGCGCTGGCTTGGCAAGCATCAGCGGTGAGTACGGCGACGGTGCCGCTTACAAGGAGGTCGTGCGTCAGCTCGGCCGTGATGGCTGGCTGGCCATCGGATGGCCAGTCGAATATGGCGGGCAGAACCGGTCGGTTCTCGACCAGTTGATCTTCACCGACGAAGCGGCAATCGCCGGGGTGCCCGTCCCATTCCTGACCATCAACACAGTCGGGCCGACGATCATGCGATTTGGTACCCCTGAGCAAAAGGAACGCTTCCTGCCCAAGATCGCGACCGGAGAGCTGCATTTCTCAATTGGCTACTCCGAGCCGAGTGCTGGAACAGACCTTGCGTCGCTGCGCACGCGGGCCGTCCGGGACGGCGACAGTTACGTCATCAACGGCCAGAAAATGTGGACGAGCCTGATTCAATACGCGGACTACGTGTGGCTCGCGTGCAGAACCGACCCCGAGGCACTTCGGCACAAGGGCTTGTCGATCATCATCGTGCCGACTGATGCTGCGGGATTCTCCTGGACGCCGGTGCGCACGGTGGCGGGCCCTGGCACGAGCGCGACCTATTACTCCGACGTTCGGGTCCCGGTAGCGAACCTGGTTGGCGAGGAGAACAAGGGCTGGCCACTCATCACCAACCAGTTGAACCACGAGCGGGTGGCGCTGACATCGGCCGCGCCTGTCGCGTCTGCGCTGGCCGAGGTAACGGACTGGGCTCGCTCGACCAAGCTCTCCGACGGCCGCCGGGTCATCGACCAGGAGTGGGTTCAGATCAACCTCGCTCGCGTACATGCCAAAGCCGAGTTCCTCAAGCTCGTTAACTGGCGGATTGCTGCTGATGCCGGATCTCCGGGCCCGGCGACCGCGTCGGCGACGAAGGTATACGGCACCGAGCTGACAATCGAAGCGTGCCGTCTGCTGATGGACGTGCTCGGCGCAGGTGCGGAAGTGAGGACAGGCTCGCCTGGCGCCGTGCTCGCTGGGCGGATCGAACGCATGCACAGGTCGGCGCTGATCCTTACCTTCGGCGGCGGCACCAATGAGGTGCAGCGCGACATCATCGGAGCCGCTGCACTCGGTCTGCCGCTCAACCGCCGCTGACGACCGGAGGACCCTGATGGATTTCACACTGAGTCAGGCGCAGGACGAGCTCAGCACCCTGTGCCGCCACATCCTGGTTGACCAGCTAACGCAGGAACGGCTGCGTGCGGTGGAGAGTGAACCGGCGAGATTTGACCGGCCGCTGTGGTCTGAGCTAGCCAAGGCCGGGATCTTGTCGGCCACTCTGCCAGAGTCCCTGGACGGTTCTGGGCTGGGATTGCTGGAGCAGTGCTCGGTGCTGACTGAGATTGGCAGAACAGTCGCGCCGGTCCCATACCTTGCGTCGATCCTGCTTGGCGCGTCCGCAATCGCGACGTTCGGCAATGCTGAGCAACAAGCGAGGTGGGTTGCACCAGCGGGCGCCGGCGAAGTCATCCTGACCGTGGCCTTGTCGGAGGAGGACAACCAGGATCTGCTTACCCCGTTGACTGCGGCTCGCGAAACTGGTGCGGGCTGGGCCTTGACGGGCAGCAAGACGGCAGTTCCGGCCGGAACTCTGGCTGATCTTCTGCTTGTGCCGGCCAGTACGGCTTCTGGCGTGGCGGTCTTCCTGATCCGGCCGGACGATCCTGGAGTCAGCGTCTATCCCCAGCAGGTCACGGGTGGCGATGGGACTGCGTACGTCGAACTGGCTAACACGATCGTGTCCGCAGACCGGGTACTCGGCGACCTCGCGTCCGGTTCCGACATTCTCAACTGGCTCGCACTTCGAGGAACTGTAGGCCTCTGCGCTGCTCAGTTGGGGGTCGCCGAACGAGCGCTGGAGCTGACAGCCGAGTACGCCCGAACCAGGGAGCAGTTCGGCAAGCCGATCGGCAGTTTCCAGGCCGTCGCCCAGCGACTGGCTGACGCGTTTATCGACGTTGAGGGCATGCGGCTGACGCTGTGGCAAGCAGCTTGGCGGCTGGCCAACGACCTGCCATGCGATACAGAGGTCGCGACGGCTAAGTTCTGGGCGGCTGATGGCGGGCACCGTGTGGCTCATACGGCGGTGCATGTCCATGGCGGCGTCGGTATCGACATGGACGGCGTCGTGCATCGTTACTTCGTCGCCGCCAAGTACAACGAGTTCGCCCTCGGCGGTGCTACCGCGCAACTACGTCGGATCGGCGCAGCGCTCGCGGCTACCTGATGGAGTCCACGGGCTCAGGAGTGGAACGAGTACGGGCCAAACCGGCCCCACATCACCACGGCCGCAAGAACCAGCAGGACCACATTTGCAGCGATCATCTGTGGCTCATGCCGCCGTGCGTGCGTGATGGCAGCGCCGACCATAACAAGGACCAGCCCAGTTGCAGCTAGCGGCACCAGCACTGGCGCGATACCCAAAGCGGCCGGCAAGATGAGCCCAGTGGCGGCGAGGATCTCGAGTGCGCCAATCGACTTGATGCCACCTGCGGAGTACTGCTCAGTCCAGCCCATCCCGGCTGCGGCTAGCTTCTCCTTGGGCTGGCTCACCTTCATAAGACCGGCGGCGAGGAAGCCGGCGGCCAGGACACCAGCGATGATCCACAGAACTACGTTCAAGGGGAGTTCGACCTCTCATGGGACTTCAAGCGTTAACTGAATCTTAGTGGCGTATGACTTCATGGTGCAAGTGATCGTGAGCTTGGATAACTTCAACCTTTAAGTTACGCTCAGTCAATGGAGGATCCGTCCATGGACGATGCCCTCGAGCCGCGCTGGCTTAGCGCCGAGGACATGCAGACTTGGTTTGCGCTGGTCAGCGTGCTGATCCGGTTGCCGACAGCCCTCGATGCGCAGTTGCAGCGCGACGCTGGGATTAGCCACTTTGAATACCAGGTTCTCGCGGGGTTGTCGGAAGCTCCGGACCGCACGATGCGAATGAGCGTGCTGGCGATGCTTGCCGAAGGCTCCCTGCCGCGCCTGTCTCAGGTGGTCAGCCGCCTTGAGAAACGTGGCTGGATGCACCGGACCCCTGACCCTGAGGACGGCCGCTACACACTCGCGATACTTACTGATGAGGGATTCGCCAAGGTAAGCCAGACTGCGCCAGGACACGTCTCTGAAGTGCGCCGCCTTGTGTTCGACCGTCTTACCAAGGCCCAGACCAGGCAGTTGTGCGACATCGGACGGCGAATCATGCGCGCTATCGACCCCAATGACTTGTGCCTGGGTGCTGACATTCGTCATTGACCGTCGCTCTCAGTGCCTATTCGCTGAAAGTCACGGTCAATGACAAGTCTTATCCTCTAGGAAGTAGCCAGACAGCGGCGTGGCCAAGCGGATTGGGGAAAGAAACGCAAGCACAGTCGACCGAGGATGCGCACCGCTGGTGGGAGGCATACCAGCTCGCAGAGGCCGGTGAAATTGATGAACTCCAGGCCCGAGTGGACGCCGGAGACGAGCACGCCAGGTGGCACCTGGCAAGCTTGCTGGCCGACTACAGACGTGAGTCTGAGGCCGCGAACCTAATCAGGCCGCTGGCCGAGGCTGGCGACGAAGTCGCCGCGATGTGGCTGGCCCGCTGGCTAGCAGGCGGAGACTCATATCGCTTCGGCTCGGGGGATACCGCAGAACTTCGTGAACGGGCACAGGCGGGGGACTATTACTCGATACAGGCGCTCGCCTACGTACTCGCCATCCAAGGAAGGATTGCCGAACTGCGTGAGCTCCTTTGTCCGGATGGGCCGGTGCGGCCTGAGCTGGCAGCTTGGTTGACTAGGCAGTCCGACGTCGAAGTCCTCCGCCTAGGCGCTGACGCGGGCGATGAGACCTGCCAGCGCAACCTCGCACACTGGCTCGCGCGATTCGGCGAGGTAGACGAACTTCGGCGCCGCGCAGCGGCTGGAGAGCCGCGAGCGCAGTGGTGGCTAGACAACCTGCCGGAGCGCTAGCTCCGCGGTAAGTCGCTCGCGGAGAACTTATCGCCGGAGTGCGGCGAGGCCACCATCTACCGGGATGACTGCGCCAGTCAGGTAACGCCCAGCCCGTGAGGACAGGAAGATCACCGTGCCCGCCATGTCGTCAGGATCACCCACCCGGCCGAGCGGAACGTTCGCGGAGATCGCCGCCCTCGTCGCCGGATCGTTGAGGGCGAAGGCCATCATCTTGCTGTCGAACGGGCCCGGTGCGATCGCGTTGACCGTGATCGACTCGGATGCAAGCTTGCTCGCCAAATGCCTGGTCAGCATGTGCACGCCTGCCTTGGTCGTGCTGTAGGCGTAACTTTCCATGCTCGGTACGCCGAGACCATCGATGGAGCCGATGTTGATTACCCGGGCCGGGTCGTCGGGGCTGGCAGCTGCCCGCAGGAGCGGCAGCGAGCGCACCGTCAGCTCGAACAGCGCCTTGATGTTCACGTTCCACAGCTTGTCGAAAGCGTCGAGCGGATACTCCTCCAGCGGCGCGCCCCACGTCGCTCCCGCGTTGTTGACGAGGACGTCGAGCTGGTCCTCGCGCTCGCTGATGAAGCGAATCAGCTCGTCGACACCACCGGGCGCCGCCAGGTTCAACGGGACCGAGATGCAGTCGCCGTAGGCGGAAAGTTCAGCGGCCTTAGCGTCGCAAGCTTCCTTCTTCCGGGCACTGATATAGACCCGGCAGCCCGCCTTGACCAGTCCCTCGGCGATCATCGCACCGATACCGCGCGACCCACCGGTGACGATCGCTACCTTGCCGTCGACCGAAAAGAGTCCGCCGGACGACTGCGCAACTTGGTCGCTGCTGCTGTTTGGCACCGCCACGTTCCCCTCAATTGGCTTTCGCTTGTGAACCGAAAGGTTAGCGACCGTGCGCCCCAACCTGCAGTCAGCTGGTGCGAAGTTTGTCCACTGCGGCACGGGCGGCTGCTGCCGCGTCCGCCGCCAGCAAGGCCACCAGCTCGGCTGCTGGGGATTCCATGGCTAGCTCGTGAGCCTGGCCGGCCCAAAGGTTGACAAGGTCAGGGTTGCCGACTGTACGCGCGGCCCGTCGCAAGGGAGCAGTCAGGTAGTGCACCTCGGGGTAGGCGGCGGGAGCGTCCGCGCTGTGCGCATCGAGGAATCGATTACGGATGCCCCTGGCCAGCCGGCCTGTGAACGCCCGAGTCATCGCCGTGGGGGCGTCGCTGGCGACAGCATCGCGCTGAACTTGCGTCGTTCCCGCCTCCGGACAGCGCAGAAATGCGGTCCCGAGCTGGGCCGCGCTCGCGCCCGCGGCCAGGACGGCGGCGATAGCGGCACCGGAGCTGATCCCGCCAGCCGCCACCATGGGCAGTTCCGTGCGGCTGCGCACGAGCTGGAGCAAGGACAGCAGGCCGATTCCGTCAGTAAGGTCGTCGGCCGGGTCGTCGCGGAATGTGCTGCGGTGTCCGCCAGATTCACTGCCCTGGGTCACCAGGACGTCGGCGCCTGCGCTTTCAGCTTGCTGCGCATCGGCAGGGTTGGTGACGGTCACCCAGACCTCGCTGCCTGCCGCGCGAATCGCGTCGATCTGTGTCGCACTCGGGCAACCGAAGGTGAACGACACGACCGACGGCGGATTCGCCCGAACGACGTCGAGCTTGGCGTCCCAGTCGTCGCTGTCGAACTTCGGGCTGCCTAGTTCAGTGCCGGCAGTCACAGCTTCGTCCGCGAGCGTGCGCGCGAAGTCCGCAACGGTATCCACGTCGGCATGGGTCTCGCCCGGCACGAAGATGTTCACTCCCAGCGGCCGGCTGGTCAGCGTGGCGGCCTGGCGCATTTGCTCGCCCAGCGCGTCAGCGGTCAGGTAGCCAGCCGCGAGGAAGCCAAGCCCGCCTGCCTCGCTTACGGCCGCGGCCAGCTGCGGTGTCGTCGGCCCGCCAGCCAGCGGCGCGAGCACGATCGGAAATTTCAGCCGCTCGAGCAGCACGTGGCATCTCCTCCGGCAGACACCATAGGCACGCGTGGCGCGCTGGAGTACGAGTGGGTCCTACTGCTTCGGCCTATCGAGGCGCGCCCGGCGGGTGCTGCGGCTGTGTTGGCTGCTGCGGCTGTGTTGGCTGCTGCGGGTGCGGTGGCATGTTGGCGGCGTCGGCGACCGCGCCGCCCGCTGGCAGATGTTTGCCTCTCAGCAGCGACCACGCACGACCCAGTGCCACAACGAGCGTTGCGAACAGGATGAAAGCCACGTTCTCGACGTCCCCGCTTCGATGCGGATTGGCGAGCAGGATGACGCCATAGACCAGCTGAGCCCCATAGGCGATCACGGTGATCAGCTGGAAAACCGGATTCTTGTACACGCGCAACCGCTGGCTCAAGCGCGCGAGGGAGTAAAGGCTGATCAGCGCCATAATCACGGCGGCCCAGCCGATGTTGGTGCCGGGGATCAGCGCGAGCAGTGAGACGACGAAAGAGTTGACCAGGCCGGTGAATGCCGTAATTGCCAGAGCTTCGCCGCCTGGTATCGCTCGCGGACCGAAGATTGTCTCATCCCGATTGGACACTGCCACGAACAGCAGTCCGATCAAGGCCGCGGCTGAGGTGGCGACCGCCGCGAGGAATGGACCGTAAGTACTGGGCACCATGCGAGCTGAAGCTGGCATGCTCGGGTCCGAATGTCAATCGGAGGTCACTATGAGCGAAGAGATCCCCACTGTGCCGCTCGGGGCGAGCGGCATTCAAGTGAGCCGGATGGCGCTCGGGTCGTGGCGCACGTACGAGCGCATAAGCCGGGAACGGGGTTTGGAAGTAATGCGCGCAGCCCGTGACGCCGGTGTGACATTCCTGGATGACGCGCGTTACAACGACGAGACTGGACATGCTCCGGTGCCGACCGGTTACTCGGAGATGGTCTTCGGTGAGCTGTTTAGGGCGGCTGGCTGGCAACGGGACGAGACCGTTGTCTCGAACAAGCTGTGGTGGGAGTTCTGGCCGCAGGAAACACCGGCCGAAGAGCTCAGAGGCTCGCTTGACCGCATGGGCCTTGATTACGTCGATCTGATTTACTCCGAGATTCCGCCAGACGGCGTTCCGCTGACTGAAGCCGTCGGCATTATCAATGGCCTGATCGACACCGGACTTGCCAGGTCGTGGGGGACCCTCAACTGGACGCCCGAGCTGATGGAACAGGCGTGGCAGATCTCCGACCGGGCCGGAAGTGCCGGGCCGATTGCGACTCAGCCGCCTTACAGCCTGGTGAAGCGCGATGTGGTCGAGGACCCCGAGATGGAACTGGTAGCGGCACAGCGCGGCATTGCGATCGTGGCCTCGTACGCGCTGGCGGGCGGCGTGCTGACAGGAAAGTACGATCGCGCTCCCGATGCGGGCCGCGCTGCCGGTCAGCTGGATGCGCCCCGGTACGCAGCCGGCATAGCGGCGGGACGGGAACTGGCAGCGCTAGCAGCCGAGCTAGGCCGGGATCCGGCGCAGCTCGCGATGGCTTACGTGTTGGTGAATCCGTCGGTCACGACGTTGCTGTTCGGCGCGACGACCGGAGAACAAGTGCGGTCCAACGCTGCGGCGGTGGCACTGGCAGATGAGTTGAATGCCGCCGAACTCGAGCGGCTGGCCGCGATCGGCCGCAATCAGGCCTAAGACCGGAGCTAGCTGTGATCGTCGGCTGACAGCGACTGAGCCCAGGCAGCCAGTCGCACTGCGACGTCAGCTGTGAATCCGATCGCCGGGTCGATGGCCACAATCAGCGTCGGCGCCGCACGACGGTCCGCCCAGTCAAAATGGTCGACACCATGCATGTCATCAATCCATGCACAGGGCCTGTCACCAACGGCCTGGATAACAGCTGGGAGCTTGTTCACAGCGAAGTACGGCGCGGCCAGCGGAAACTCAATCACGGGCAGCTCTGGTATGGACAGGACCGGGCAGATAAACCTGTTCGCTCTGTGCTCCCATGCTGTCGCCCAAACGAGGTCGAAGTCCTTCGACAGGTCCCTCAGTAGCTGCCCGTGATCCGGGCTAAGAAGGACGCGTTCCCCAGGGAAGAAGTCGTACTCGTGGTACCCGTCTGGGGTGTCCGTGGCTTCCCACGGATTCAGCACGCCGTCGACGTCAACGAGCAACAGCGGCCGGTTGTTGCTGTCGTGGTTGGCGCGATCGCGCACAGCTTCGCTTGGCACTAGTTGATGCCTCAGCCCTGTGGAATCCGGCGAATGCGAAGGCCGTCGAATGCAACCGCACAGACAGCGTCAGCGAGCTCATCCGTAGCCGCTTGGCCCGCTGGGCGGCTGGCGTAGTCCGGCCGGTACCACTCGACCAGCGAATTCACCATGCCAAACAGCAACCGTGCCGTAATGGCTGGATCAACATCAGGCCTGATGTCGCCGTCGGATTCGGCTTCCTTCACCAAGTCCGCCACGATCTGATCGAACTGCCGTCGCCGGGACAGTGCACGCCGCTCAGTGCCAGTGTTGCCTCGAGCGCGCAGCAGCAACGTCACGTACGGCAAGCGGTCGGCAAGAACGTAAACGCTCGCGCGAACCAGTTTCTCCAGTCGCTCGATAGCGCGCTCGTTGCTATGGCTGACCTCGTCCGCTACCGAGAACAGGCCGTCAAGGGCCCGGTCGAGGGCAAGCTGCAGGAGGTGCTCTTTGCTCTCGACGTGGTAGTAGATCGAGGACTTGGAAATGCCGAGCCGACGAGACAGGTCTTCCATGCTTGTGCCGTCGTAGCCGCGCTCGTTGAAAACGGTCACCGCGACAGCCAGCAGCGACTCCAGGTCATAGCCGGGACGTCCGCGACGCGGCACAGGCCGTCCCTCCGACGTTGGTCCATCGGCATGACCACTAGACATACGACGAAGATATCCTACCGAACGGCCGGTAAGTAATGTCGAAATCATGGTGTTTGCTGGCTTTCGGGACTTCCTTTTAGGTCGGTATAGCTTTTTTGGCGGGCTAGATCTATTGCTGGTCGCGAACGCCGTCCTATGCTGGCAGCACATTCGGTCATCCTCGGAGCCGGTTATGAATGTCAGCGCTATCGCCGCCGCCTTCCAGCGGCTTGCATCGGCCGTTGTGCGACTTCAGCACGTTGGCCAGAGCGAATCCCCTTCGGGAACCATGGATCGTTCCACAAGTCGGAACACTTTCCGGGTTGTGCCAGACCTATGCGAGACCCGAAGTAAGGCGTACCTAGTTGATCTTGAGAAAATCGAGTCTGCAAAGTTCGCACGCCGCTTGTGGTGAGCGCCGTCGATCTTGCTTGACCCAGTTCAGACCAGCTATAGCGGCATGACGGTGGCAGACTGCTCAATGTGTGCCCGATGACATCGCCAGCGTTTGCGACTGACCCGGCCACAGCTGCGTACTACGACCGGCGTGCCACGGAGTACGACGAGTGGTACACCGGGAAGGGCCTGTTTGCTCAGCGGGACCGACCCGGGTGGGATGACGAGGTTGCCCAGATCGTTGAGCTGGTTGCGAGCCTGCCGCCGGCCCGGACGCTCGACGTCGCATGTGGCACCGGCTTCCTGACTAGGCATCTTCGCGGATTCGTCGTCGGAATCGACCAAAGCCCGACCATGGTGGCGATTGCGCAGTCTCGCCTGCCCGATGGCCTGGCGATCGTCGGCGACGCGCTCCATCTGATGGCTGCCGACCATGCCTTTGACCGCGTGCTTACTGGTCACTTCTACGGCCACCTGTCTGCCGCAGAGCGCGCGGCATTCCTGGGTGAGGCACGGCGGGTCGCAGGGGAGCTGATCGTTGTCGACTCGGCGATGCGGCCAGGCGTCGATCCCGAGCAGTGGCAGGACCGGACTCTCAACGACGGCTCGCGTCACCGGGTCTATAAGCGGTATTTCACCGGCGATCAGCTTGCCGCTGAACTCGGCGGCGAGAAGCTCTTCGACGGCACCTGGTTCGTAGCAGCCACTGTCACATGGTGACGAGCGAGCGTCCGGCCTTGCCACTGGATTCGGGGAAAGGATTACGCTCGGTGTTATCCGAACGACCGGTCAGGGGCAAGCAATGGCGCTGCTACGCAGTTATGTAAGTGGGCAATGGGTAACCCCGGCTCCTGCTGACGGGGGCAGGCCCGTCTTCGACGCAGTGACAGGTGATGAGGTCGCGAGGATCTCCTCCGAGGGCGTCGATATGCCCGCGGCTCTTGCGTACGGTCGATCCGTTGGCGGGCCTGCGCTGCGCGAGCTGACGTTCCACCAGCGCGCCGCATTGCTGAAAGCCGTCGGCTCGCACCTTCGCGAGCACCGGGATGAGATGTACGAGCTCTCGGCCAAGACTGGCGCAACACTCGGCGACTCCAAGTTCGACGTGGACGGCGGCATTGGCGTCGTACTTGGATACGCGAGCAAGGCGCGGCGTGAGATGCCTAACGACACGGTCTATGTCGATGGCGGCGTCGAGGCGCTGGGCAAGACCGGGCAATTCATGGGTCAGCACATCTTGTCGTCGATGCGCGGCGTCGCGGTCCAGGTCAACGCATTCAACTTCCCGGTCTGGGGACCGCTGGAGAAGTTTGCGCCAGCGTTCCTCGCCGGTGTCCCGAGTTTGATCAAGCCGGCCAGCCAGACTGCTTATCTGACAGAGCGACTCGTGGAGCTGATGGTCACATCCGGCCTGCTGCCCGACGGTGCAGTCCAGCTCGTCTGCGGTGGCGTCGGCGACCTGTTTGACCACCTAACCGAGCAAGACCTCGTCTCATTCACTGGCTCAGCATCGACGGCCCGGAAACTGAGGACGCATCCAGTCATCGTTGCGCGCGCAGTGCGCTTCAATGCGGAGGCGGACTCCCTGAACTGCTCGATCCTCGGGCCGGATGCCAAGCCTGGCAGCGCCGAGTTTGATCTTTACGTCAAGCAACTGGTCACCGAGATGACAGTGAAGGCCGGCCAGAAGTGCACTGCGATTCGACGCGCCTTCGTTCCAGTAGATGTTGCCGATGCGATGACGGAAGCTGTCCGCGACCGGCTGGCAGGTGTGGTTGTTGGCAGCCCTGCGGAGTCAAGCGTGCGGATGGGCGCGCTAGCCAGCCTTGAGCAGCGCGAGGAAGTACGGCGCAACGTCAAGGGCCTGCTAGCCGCTGGCCGCCTCGCGTATGGAGACCCGGAACACGTCAAGGTCGTAGGTGCAGATGGGGAACGGGGTGCGTTCATCTCGCCGCTGCTCTTGCGCTGCGACGACGCACACCGATCTGAGCCACACGAGATAGAGGCGTTCGGCCCCGTCGCAACCGTCATGGGTTACTCCAGCATTGACGAAGTAATAGATCTCGCAGCCCGTGGGCTCGGGAGCCTCGCGGGGTCGATTGTCACCGGTGATGCCGAGTTCGCCCGGAAGGTCGTGCTGGGCACTGCGCCGTGGCATGGCCGGCTGCTCGTCCTGGATACCGACGATGCCGCTGAATCCACCGGCCACGGCTCTCCGTTGCCCGCGCTGGTGCACGGCGGACCAGGCCGCGCAGGCGGCGGGGAAGAATTGGGCGGCATCCGCGGAATCCTGCACTACATGCAGCGGACCGCGGTCCAGGCAAGTCCGCGTGTGCTGTCCGCCGTTACGGGCCGCTGGGTGCCAGGCACCGAGCGGAACACAGACGGCGTACACCCGTTCCGCAAGTCACTGGCAGACCTACGGCCTGGCGACACGGTCGTTGCTGGCCCGCGACGGGTAACGCTGGAGGACATTGAGCACTTCGCCGAGTTCACTGGCGATACCTTCTACGCGCATATGGACGACGAGGCAGCTCGGGCCAACCCGTTCTTCGATGGCCGGGTGGCCCACGGTTATCTAGTGCTGTCGTTTGCCGCAGGACTGTTCGTGCAGCCGGACCCTGGGCCCGTACTGGCTAACTACGGCATCGAGAATCTGCGGTTCCTGACGCCGGTCTATCCGGGGGACGAGCTCATTGTGACGCTGACGTGCAAGCAGATCATCCCTCGGGAAGATGCTGCGCACGGCGAGGTGCGGTGGGACACCGAGGTGACCAATCAGGACGGCGCATCAGTCGCGAAGTACGACGTGCTGACGATGGTGGCCAAGCAATGGCCGCTTAGCTGAAGGCAGCAAACGCCAAAGATCAGAGCCGCCACCTGGGGCCGGAAGTCACGGCCGTCGGAGTTCCGAAATAACCCATACAAGGGGACTGTCGCCCTTCGGGCCTGATCTCTATGCTTGCACCACGATCAGCCGGTACGGCACCTCGGGGGCCGGGGCAGCGCCGGGCTGGTGAGAGGGCGGTCTTGCCATGAAGGTGTCATCAGCTCGCGCGAGATTAACAGCCGTCGGTGCTGGCATTGCACTCGTAGCGGTGCCGACAGCGTCGGCCGCAAAGTTAAGTCCGCCAATTGGCATGTCGGCACCTGGCTCTCGTCCTGCCGCGTCAGCGGTCGGGCGCTCCGTTCCCGCTGGGCCCGTCCACATAGTCACGGGCTCGGTCACGGCGCCCGGTGGGATGCCGCTTGGCGGAGCGTGCGTCATCGCGATCGGACCTGCAGGCTCGTCCATAACGCGAACCGCTCCCGACGGGCGGTATTCGATCTCCGTGGCCAGGCCAGGCGCTTACATGCTCGAGTACCGCGCATGCACGGCAGTGTCCAACTCGTCGCCTGCCACGTCGGCGACGCCGGAATCTGTCACGACGCGGCAGGTGTGGGTGTCTGACGGTCTGGTCACCATGGTTCCAGCTGTCACACTTCGGCCAGGGCCAGCAAGTGCTGCCCGCGGCCAGCGCGCCGAACTCGAACGAGCGGGTGTCATCCTGCCACGTGTGCTGCGGCGCGTGAAAGCCGAACACGGTGCTGCACCTGCGCTGAAGTTGAACGGCGTGTCGGGCAAGGTAACAAGTCCCGATGGCGGTCCGCTCAAAGGCATCTGCGCGTGGGTCACCGGCAACGGCTGGGCCTTGGGCACATCGACGTCCGCGCGTGGTACGTACCGAGTTGAATCCAACTTCCAGCCCGGCCTGTACCCGATCGAGTTCACGTCGAATTGCAATGACCCCTTCACCCCGCAAGGCCCTTGGGCACCGGAGTGGTACAAGGGCAAGTTCTCCCAGTCCGCCGCGAACAAGGTCCGAATCCGCGCAGGCAAAATCACCGGCGGCATCGATGCGGTCATGCGCCGTGCTGGCGTTGTGACCGGGACTGTGACAGCCCCGTCGGGCCGGAAACTGGCAGGCGTCTGTGTCGCCATTACGACTGCCAGGGGCGTTGAACTGAACCAGGCGATCACCAAGACCGACGGCACCTACAGGATCGGCGGCTTGGACCCTGGGCGTTTCAAGGTCGTCTTCGTGCCTGCATGCAACCCCAAACTTGCCGACTTCGGTTCAGTCTGGTGGCCCGACTCGCCAACCAGGACCAAGGCCCAGTTCATCCATGTTCGACTTGGCAATAAGACCTCGGGCGTCAATGGCATCTTGCCTAGGCTTGGCGAAATCACGGGGGTAATCCGGCTCGGCGACATGTCAGGGCGGCCGCTGGCAGGGATGTGCATCAGCGTCAACGGACTGACGCCTTCTGCCACCCAGTTCGCCGATGGCACATCGCGTCGCAACGGCACCTACTCGATCCCTGGGTTGTCATCTGGTGAGTACGACGTTGAGTCGAATCCAGGCTGCGGGAACAACGGGAACTACGCTGCGGCGGAGTATCCGCACCGGGTCAAGGTCGTGGTGGGCAAGACGACTCGAGGTATCGACCTGTTCCTGCAGCCCGGAGGCATGGTGACTGGCACTGTTACCGATGCCGCGTCGAACGGTCCGCTGGGTGGCATCTGCGTTAGCGATGACGACGGTGACTTCGCCGTGACAAATAGCGAAGGTTTTTACCGGATCAAGCAGTTGTCGGCTGGCACGACAAGTATCAGCTTCAGCGGCGGTTGTAGGAACAAGGGAAGCTACGCCCCGCAGTATTACAACGCCATGGCGAATCAGGCAGCCGCCACCCCGGTCCATATCAGGGCCGGCGAGACCACGGCCGGGATTGACGCCGCCATGCTCCCAGGTGCCACGATTACCGGACAGGTGGCCAGGGCGGACGGCAGACAGCTTGGCAACGTCTGCGTATCAGCTGTGAGTCCCAGCGAAATCGGCAACACATTCCTCTTCATTTTTCCTCTGGCCGTAAGTCACAAGGGTCGCTACACCATCAAGAACTTGGCTCCTGGCTTGTACGCAGTGACATTCTGGTCTGGCTGCACGCCCTTCCCGAACGTGGCAGTGCAGGAGTGGTTCAAGGACCAGCCCTCCTACCTCTCGGCCAGCCTGGTCAGTGCGCCTGCCGGGATCACGGCTGGTCTCAACGAGCAACTGAGCCAAGCTGGATCGATAAGCGGTTCGGTGACAGATGGCGCTGGTAACCCGCTGGATTTCGCGTGCGTGACTGCGACCAAGACCGCGACCGGCTCGAAAACTCAGGATCAGACTTTTGGGTTCGATGGGTACTACCAGTTCGCTGGTCTTATGCCGGGCACTTACACCGTCACGGCCAGTGATTGCGGCTACAGAGGCCTGCAGAGCCAGACATACCGCGAACAGCTGGTCGTTCGAGCAGGCCACTCAACCAACGGGATCAATTTCAAGCTGCGCAAACTGCAGGACGTCGGCGCGATCGCTGGGAAGATCTCCATACGTGGTACTGGAGCGCCTGCACGGGGCGTTTGCCTGATAGCAACTGCTCATAACGGCCAGTTCTTCGGATTCGCCGGGACAAACCGGCATGGCGATTACAGAATCACGGACCTGCCACCGGCTCGGTACCGCGTCACGATTCAGACGGTTAACGGCTGCGAACAGCAGAGCGAGAACCTGGCGGGGCAGACCCTCGGGCACAGAGTTCGTGTGCTGGCCAACCGCGCCACCACAGGTGCGAACGCGGCACTTGGCCAGGGCGGCTCGCTGACGGGCACTGTCACAGGGCCTGGTGCAGTCCCGGTGCCGGGCGCGTGTGTCGAAGCGTTTCCCGTGCCACGGGGGCCGGCGCAGGAGACTTTGACCGACCGCAATGGCAAGTTCGATCTAAAGGGGCTAACCCCTGATCAATACAAGGTCCGCGTGAATAGCCCGTTCTGCTCGGTGGACCCGTCCGGCCTGAGTCAGAAGTGGTACAACAACGCCCGGACACGTGCCGCGGCCACGCCAGTGACGGTTGCCGGAGGACAAGTGGTCGCAAACATCAATGCCACGCTCGGTGCCGACGGCACCATCTCTGGCTCAGTAACAGGGTCGGCCAGCACTCCGCTGACCGGCATCTGCGTCGCTGCAGTACCGGAATCGCCCGCCAGGCCAACGCTGTACACCGTGACGAGCAACGGAACTTACTCACTGGCCGATGTGCAACCGGGCAGGTACCGAGTCGAGTTCGAGTCCGGTTGCGGTGCGACCGGCTGGGCCACGCAATGGTGGAACGCAGCGTCATCCCGGGCCACGGCAACTTTCATCACGGTTCGCAGTGCCAAGGAGGCGAGCAACATCAACGCCGTCATGTCGGCCGCGAGCTGACTCCCGCGCCCGATCTTCGCGTTACTCAGTCAATTGCGGGATTAAGAACTTTAAGTTCTATTTCAAAATGAAATGTAGAGCTTCATTACTAGCTATTGATATAAGACAGGGAAGCGGTTTAAGGTCAGCCTCAGTTACGCGGATATCGCGTCTTAGCTAAAGCGGGGGCCACCTTGGCACGTTCTCGTTCGATCTTCGTTGTCCTGGCCGGCACAGCGGCCATGTTGCTAGCGCTTCTCTGGATACCATCAGCAGCTCGGGCGGCCGGCAACATCGCAATTGCGTACGTCAACAATGCTCTCAATCCATACGCGCTCCAGGTGGAGGTTCTGGACGGTAACGGCCTTCAGCTCACGAGCATGACGGTGCATCTGTATTCGGGAACGACAGACGTCTACGACATAACGAACATGGCGTACGCAGCTGGCTCTGGCTCTGACCAGGTATGGAACGCCGCCGCGCCGATCCCGGAGGCGGACATCCCGGTGGGCCGATACACGGTGATAGTTGATGCCACGGATGCCGACGAAACTGACCTCGGACTGCCGGCGCCAGAGTCAATGAACATTGTTTACAGCCCAACGATTACTGCGAGTCCATCTCCGGTTGGACTGAGTTACGGCGATACAAAT
>Ga0126373_10000602_pt1 | contig 23861 bp, 46 predicted proteins | sample PanSoiMetPlot_11_FD_92545 | JGI IMG/M metagenome (GOLD analysis project Ga0126373, IMG submission 92545) | Tropical forest soil microbial communities from Panama - MetaG Plot_11 | ecosystem: Environmental > Terrestrial > Soil > Tropical forest > Bulk soil | place: Panama | collected 2016-02-17 | reverse complement strand
GCCGGTGCATAACCGACGTTGCGGTAGTTGCCAGGCAAGTACCGCTCGATCTGTTCGACGGTTGTCGAACCGTGTAGCGATACGACTGCGAACCTCATATCGTTATCTCCTGATCTGACGGATGGAATCCGCCATCGGGGTTGGGTGGGCGGTAGAGCTCGTAGGGATTGCCGTTGACCATCTCTGCAAACGGCGTCATCCCGATTTCGCCGTCCACTTCGGCGAAAGCCACCAGCAGCACGACCGTCTGGCCGTCGCTCACTCGCTGGGCCTCAAGCAGCCCGACATCGCCGTTGACGAATGCCAGCTGCAGCGTCTCTAGGTTGCGGCTGTGATGATCGGCAATCATGACTGGCCTCCTTGCAGCTTGGCGAGCATCGCCCGAACCTCATCGAGGCTCATGGCCTTGATCTGCGCTTCGGTAAGCGCAGGTACCGGCATCTCGATGTCCGTCGTCTCCTCGATCACCATCTGGTCGGGATTGACCGGCTTGGCCTTCAGCGACCTCGAGAGCTGCTGGCCTGAGAACGTCTTGATGCAGACAGGCCCGATGCCCTGCTCGACTGAATCAGCGGCCTTGAGCCTACGACCGCAGACCATGCAACGCCGGTACTTCAGCGTCAGCTCCTTGGCCCGCTCGTAGCTCATCTTCCACGCTGCCTTGAGCCGGTAGACAGCACCGCGCTCCTTGACGAACTCGATCTTGACTCGTACCTCGTTCTCGTTGAGACGCTCAGTACCGATCTCGATCAACTTGCGGGCGTAGAGGACCTCCTTGTCCTCGCCGTTCGGTGTGAACGACTTGACCTGGTAGATGTCACCGTCCGGCGTCTCGTAGACACCGACCTCTGTGACCGGGTCGTTGTTGACCGGCCACTGGGTCTTGCGATAGACCGCGTGGCGCGGCTCGTAGAGCTGCACGAGCTCACCCAGCGTCTCGGTCTTGAGGTTGCCCCTCGAGGTCAGGATCTCGACCTCCTGGCCCTCGAGGCCCTCAGCGCCGTCCGGGTTGATTACACGGATGCACCAGTCATCGTCCGTGTCCTTGCCCGGCGACATGTTGATGTAGCCCGCGAACTCCTCGACAATGCCGTCGACCGGGCAGCTCACGTGCATGGCACCGAACTCCCTGGCGTAGGCGATCATCTCGCCTTCGTGAATCAGGCAGAGGCACTTCATGCACGGTGCCTCCTTGGTTGCAGGCATGATCTTCGCTGTCATTGCTTCATTCCTTCCTCGGTCTTGCGACCGGGTTGTGCCAACGTTGGCACTAGTTGGACTTCTCGTGTTGCCTGCGCAGCAGGCGATTGCGCGAGCACACGACTGCCCGGCGCTCGATCTCTGTTTGCTCAGTTGGATGATCGGTCAGCGCGATCAGGGATACGCGCACGAGTGCGACCAGGTCGGCAAGTGCCGACCCAGCCACATCGCGTGTGCGTAGACGCTGTGGCCAGTAAGGCGCATACAGCATCACGCGGATGCGTTGCTTGACCAGCAGCCAGGCCAAGCGTTGACGTTTGGTCAATGTCACCAGCTTTCTTCGAAGACCGCTCCGTCAGAGCAGGTCACGTTGTACAGCGACACTGTGTCCATGTGCTCCGTGCGAACCACTGAGACCGGATGGCCGTCGCTGAATTGAGAGCAGACCGTCGAGGCGATGCCCGAAGGCATCGCACTCAGCGGCATCTGCGTGTGTTCGGAATGCGGTGCGAAGTGCGCGAAAAAGTGGATCGTCACCACCGCACCGATGATGAACCAGACAAAGAACCGATAGCCTCGCCAGACTCGCCAGATCATCAGTCTCAGTCCTCCTTCTCGACCGAGTTGTACTCGTCCTCATCCAGCTCGAAGCGATCATCGCTCGAGTAGCCGTCGCGCTGGACCAGCAGGAACTGGAACTCTCCGTCCCTGACCGTCGCTTCATATCGATCACCGTTGTAGTCGGTGAAGCTGACCCGGTCACCTTCGTACAGCGGATTGCCGCTTGCGTCGTAACCCAGATTCCTGCGGGAATCAGTTTCCCTCTTTGGACGCGGCAGATCCCCGACGATCACCGTGATGCTCTCCAGCTGCTCGGTTGTGATCGGGATCAGGTCCTCGCCGGTGAAGTTGTAGCGCTCCGGCTTGATCGCGAACACCACATCCGGCTTGCCCGTGAACTTCACGGCCTTGCCTCTGGCGTACTCACCGCCGAACTGATCGAGCAACCTGACCTCGTCACCCAGACGGATCTTGACGCCCTTCAGGCCCTTGCCGAGGAGCTTGCGCGTCGTGCGTAGCACCTTGGCGCTGGTGACCTCGAGTCCCGGTTGGATGGCTGGCAGCTTCATCGCCAGCTGCACCACTCGCGGCAGATTGCGAAACAGCGCAACCTTGTTGTTCGCCAATCTCTTGGTCGAGTCAGGATCACTGATGTCGAATGGCAGAGCGGCCGTGACTCCGATCTGATACAGCTCACGGCCCTGGACCTTGCGACCCAGCGCCGTGCGGCCATCGTTGGCGTAGAAGTAGCTCGAATCCCGGTCATATGCTCCGGTGATGTTGCTCGACTGAAAGCCGATGGCAACGATCACCGCGTCATATGGACGACCGCTGACATAGACCTTGTCGAGCCCTTCGTCCGCAGAGACTGCGTTGGACTGAAACACACGCAGCCGTGCCCGGCCTTCATCGGGCCGGTTCAAGAACGCTCCGATGTCCTGATAGCGACCGCGTTCGCTATCCCGCCAGCCGGTGCAGTCGACCGGAAGCGAATTGCCATACCAGTCGATCTGCTCGACCCAGTCAAGCATCGGCACTGACATGTGGCGATTGGGCCCGGTGCCCAACAGCGCCTCGACCACGACCTTGCCACTGTCGCCGCCTCCGATCACAGCCACCCGGCTGTAGTCACGGAATGGGAATGGCCCAACGAACCGCTTGGCAAAGCCGTACACCGACAAGATCCGCTCGGACCATTCGACCAAGGGACTGTCGCCGTAGCTGCCGTCAGCCGTCAGCTTGACCGGCTCACCCAGACCACGAGCATCCAGCACCCGGTCTGCGTAGACGACACCGCCTCCGACCAGGCCAACGATGAACCTGCGCTTACCGCGATCAGCCACCTGGACAACGTCCACCGTGCCCTTGCGCAGATCAGCGTTGCGCATCAGCGATGTCCTCGTGACAAATGCTGGCACGCTGTTGTCCTGGTACTTGTCCATGTTCAGCATCGATGGCTGGACCGGCGAACCCGGGATCACGTTCAGCGCAGCCTCCTCGCTTGACAGACCCAGCTCGCCTGGCCGGTTGGTGGAGTTCAGCCGGAACCACGGAACCATCGGGAAGGACTTGCCTCCCAGCGTGTCCGTGATCACCAACGGGCGTGGCCTGCCGATGCGCGTCCTGACGGCAGCGTATGCGGCTGCTGTCGGGCCTCCACCGATGATGACCTCGTCATAGCCGTTGATCTCCTCGTCCGCCCACTCAGCGGTCTGCTCGAACATCCGCTCCCGCTTGGTCTCGAGTTCGATCCGTGTCTCCATCATTGCGCCAAGCGCAGTGAGGAACATCGTGTCCTCGACCGGGTTGCCCATGCGAGCCTTGAGCTCACGCAGCATCGGATTGCCCTTGGCCATGCTGGCGACCAGCTTGGTGTCCTCGAGCGCAAGCCCTTGAGTTTCGATTGCCATTGTCTTCACCTCCTCGCTTACCGGCTCTCGGGGATGGACAGGATCTGTGGCTTGCGGTCGCCCTGCTCCGGCAACTCGCGGAGCTTGCGCTCGGCGTTGCGCCGGATCATTGTGCGGAGAGCCGTCTTGCCCTCGGCGTTCTTGACGACGTAGATGGTGTTATCCATCGTTCTTCCTTCCTGCTGGCGTTGTTGCCAGCGGTTGTGAACCTGCTCGTGTGAGCAGCGCTAGAGCAGTTCGAGCCTGCCCTTGCGTTGCCCAACGACAAGAGGGGCGCAGCCGGTGTGGCTACGCCCCTCTGTGTTGCTGCTATGACCGGCGACGCCGGGAGCGCGTGGGCGGCTCCTCGACTGCCGTGGCCGTGGCTGCGACCTCGACCAGCTCTGCGTCCGTAGGCGCTTCGGCCTCCGTGTCGGGCACCACCGTGTCGGTGGCCTCCGGTGTGCGCGCGGCCTGGCGGTCGGTGACCTCCTTGAACATCGCCTTGTAGCGAACGGTGATCCCAGACCTGCGGCCTGCCGTCGTGCTCGGATTGGCGTACTCGACCTGCAGCTCCGCGAACTCCTCGGAGATCTGCTCGTCGGTCATCGCCGTCAGCGCCAGCGGCTGGTTGGCCTGTGCCAGGGGCTCGAAGTCGACACCCCGCTCCCGCAGCACTCCCTCGATCCGCTTGACCTTGTTGGTCACGGCTGCCCGCTTCTGCGGGTCATCCGTGTCCGGCATGGCCTCGCGCTCGGCCTTGAGCGTGGTGTGGCGCTCCATAAGCACCTCGTTGCTCAGGTCACTGAGCTTCTCGCTCTTGGGTTCGAGCCTGGCCTGCAGCTGGCTCGCCATCTCCTGCAATGAAAGTGCCATCGTTGTGGCCTCCTCTCTGCCCCATCGGGGCTGGTTGTTTGAACGCCCTTTCGACGCCGCCGCCTGAACCCGGTAGTGTCGGGAAGGCTGGAGTCTGGGCAGGGTTTCCCTGGATCAATTATACCCGGAAACCGGACCAACACGAAGCAGTTTATCAGAAAATTGGCCGGAACGCAAGGGCCTGAAGGGCACGAGGCTCGAAAAAAAACCTGAAGCCGGTAGGGCCTGGGCACGCGGGATAGAGAGGGTCCAAAGCCAGTCCGAGTCCGAGTCGCCAGTCCGAGTCCGAGTCTGGTCCGAGTCCAGTCCGAGTCACAGTTAGCAGTCCGAGTCCGAATCGGGTCCGAGTATGGGTATAGGTTCACAGTTTGTTCTCGCGTCCGAGTATCAATCCGACGGCCAGCGCTCTGCACAGTAGAGATGCCACAAAGGTCACGTCCCCGTCTGTCCAATCGGAGCGGCTCTCACCGAAATTGCCTCTGGCATATGCTCGGGTCCAGTCCTCCATCCCCTGGTAATCAAAGCCCAGGTTGCTGAAGTACGACTCAAGCCCGGCAGGGCCTTCAATTGCGTGCGTGGTCAGTTCACGTTGGCTCGTAAAGACCCGGTTTAGATCCTGCGCCGTGATCACGTCATGCTCTCGAACACATAGCCGTTGACCAGCGAGTATGAGCCGTGCTGAAATAGCTCTCGTGACACTGAGTCCCAATCGATATAGCTGGAGATCTGGTCGACTTGTTCCGCCTCGAGCCCCGACCACCCCAACTCAGTACAGCAGAGCTCCATCGAGTAGGCGTTCTCTGAGTCCCACTCACCTCGGTATTCCTCCTGGAAGCGCTCCACGATCTTGGGGTCTGCGTAGTCAGCCCCGTAGTCCATCGTCTCCAGCCATGCCTCGAATGCTTCGCCGTGCTCTTCGATGGCTCTGCCAACGTTGGCAACCGCTTCGTAGTCCGGATACTCACCCAGGTCATGCACGATCTGCCGTGGGAACCCGTTGTAGTCCGCTACGAAATACTCTTCGGCGAAGGTTGCCGGAGAGGTCTTGATGATCTGCGCTGCGGCCTCGTGCATCTCATCTACGTCCGTGGCATCCACCCACTTGCCGTGGAGATGCCCTTCGTTGTAAGCCGCCAGGCATCCGATCCAGACCTGCGGCGTTTCCGTCGTTGTCATCATGCTTTCTCCTTTCCTGTGCCAACGTTGGCACCGTAGTTTTCAAACCACATCACACGCTTGGCTGATTCCACCTGCGCAATCGAGACATGGAGGTCAATGATCCGATGCAGGTTCCCGCCTTCACGTTCATGCACTACCTGGGTAGCCTCGAGCGTCTCCTGTAGGGTGTGCAGATAGCGATCAAGTACGCCACGCAGCTCCTCGCGTTGCTCTATTGCAGCCCTTGCCAAATTGAGCCTACGACGGCGTTGAGCCTGTCGTGTTACGGGTCGTGCCACAGACATCAGAACCACCTTTCCTCAGGTGCTAGAACGTCTTCGACCTCGAGCTCTGTCTCTTCAACGATGGCCCCGGCCTGGTAGATGCCTTCGCCCGCGTAGCCGTTACCGACCTCGGCATAGCGCAGCTTGAATTGGAGGGTCGGGAATTGCGCTGAGGTGGTATGCACGAATGGCACTGGCGGTGACCATGCTGTGTCGAACTTGTAGAAGGCCGCACACTTCGTGATCGTTGCGCCCTGCGATTCGACACTGGTGTCAACATCGGCATCCTCGAGAACGATGGCCCCGGCAGGTCCGTCGAAGCTGGCGTCCCACTTGGTGCCCCAGTTTTCGGCACGCCAGACATACCAATCAGGTGCAGGCAGTCCCGGAGCAAGCTCACCCTCCTCACCGGAGTAGTCCGGCTCTGGCACGAATGAAGTGAAACTCAGCGGCTGGCGTTCGCGCATCTCCTTGACGAAGTCCTCGTAGTTGTCAGTTTCATTCGGAGATAGCCGCTCCTCCCACTGCATGCGGATCACGTCGTCTCGAATCCGCGCCATCTCAACGAAAGCCTGTAGCGAACTCTCGTCGCCGGTGACTATCAACGTACAGTGGCACCAATTGGGCGTCGAACTCACCTCCCCTTGCTGGCTTCGTACTCCGCCAACAGTGCAGAGTTAGGCATGGTTCTTCCTCTGTCGTTTTAGAAATACTGGCAGCGGCAGCGCTGCCTCGATTGCCTGCCAGGCTCCGACTCGCTGCTCTGCCCGCTTGGGATAGCGGTCCGGCACCTCTGCGCGCCAGTCATCGATGTGAAACCACTGGCGTCTGGTCATCGTGATGACTACGAGCTCTTCGGCGTCAGCGCCTTCGTAGACCCTGTCGTACTTGTTCTCCGTTCCATTCACGTCATTACCACCTTTCCCTTCGTTTTCCGAAGCGTTGCGTACCACTCTCGCGCGATGTATGGGTCCGGGCCCACGATCGCGCACATAGCGCCTTCAGGCATCTTGCTCAACGGGCCCGAGTATTCGGAGCCAAAGAACTGCAGGTTCTCGATCTCGATGCGCTTACCGTCTTTGATGGCTTCGTAGAGCTCGGCTTTGGTTTTCGGCCTCTCGCCTTCGATCCAGCAACCCTGCATGACTAGTCTCCGAGCGTCAGTGTCCTTAGACGTCGCCAGGTTTCTTCAACAATGTCGCAACCACGGGCGCTGATGTTGCCACCCGGATGCTTGTTGCCTGGTTGCTCGATATAACGACCAGCCTCCACGACCTCCTTGAGCTCATCGATGAGATTCGGGAGTAGTAGGTCTTTCGGGCCGATTGGATCCACGGTTCACCTCCCTTCTGGTTTGGTAGTAAATTATAATACCTGGAGGCACGCTAGTCAAGAACTGGCACAGGCAAAAGTAAACCCGGCCAGAATTCGAAACTACAGAATTCTGGCCGGGTTTCGATGTCATGCCTTGGGGAGCCGGACCAAGCCTAACCGGGTCGTACCGGACGGCACCAAGCCAACGGGAAGCCACACCAAACCGGAACGAGTGCTACCTAGCCGCACCGCACACACCTTGCCCTGGTCCAGTCGTACCGATCGCACCGCGTCATACGTCACCTAGCCTCGGGGAACCTGACCGAGCCAAACCATGCCAAATGCGAACTAACCGACCGCACCAAGCCGTCACGAGCCCAGGGGGAACCTTGCCGAACCTAGCCACGCTCACCACACCCGATAGAACACAGCCTGGGGAACCGCAACGAGCCTACTCGAGCCATACCTCACCACAACCGGCCCACCCTAACTAGTCGCGCCGCGCCAAGCCAGACACTCGAGCCCCGCCCTGTCATGGAGAACCTAGACCTACCGGACGCGAGCCAGCCACACCGTGCCTGGGGGAGCCTTACGGAACCGAACCCTACGGAACGAAGCCGCAACATGCCGGAGCCAAGCCCGGACGAACCGCAGGGAAGCATGCCTCACCTGACCTCACCTCGCGCTACCACACCCGATCGAACCATGCCCCGCGCACCACGGGGAACCACGCCAAACCATTCCTGACCGCAACCGAGCTCGCCGTGCCATACCACAGGGAACCTAGCCCTGCCAATCCGACCAAGCCTGGCCGTACCTCATCGAGGCCAGCCTTACGAAGCAAACCCTGGGGAACCGTGCCATGACTAACGACACCCTGACACCCCGTAACGAGCCGTAACTTGCCTGACCTTGACGCACCACGCCGGATCAACCGGAACAAACCACGCCGAGTGCAACCTTGCCCTACCTACCCCGACTCGGGGAACCATGCCTAACGCAGGCTTACACCACCCCAGCTTGCCCCTGGGAGCCATACGCACAAACCTTGCCGGTCTCACCAAAGCTCTCCAAGCCTCGGGGAACCCCACCGGCCCTACCGATCGGAGACATGTCCTGCCAAGCCCACAGGGAACCAAACCACACCGGATCATGACCTTCATTGCCGACCTTGACTTACCCGACCGGCCCCGTCTTGACTTGCCCAGACTCGGGAAGCCAAGCCATGCCACGCAATGGTCCCGGGGAACCGAACCGAACTCAGCCTAGCCGTACCACGCCCAGACGAATCCTGACAAGCCTGGACATACCATCAGCCGAGTCGAACCTTGGGGAGCCATACCGCGCCAATACGTACCGGCAACTCGTCCTACCCTGACTCACAAAGTCGAGACGGACCGAGCCAGACCCCGTCGAGGGGCACCTTGCCGAACCAAGTCGTACCAAGCGGCACCTACCGTGCCGGGTCAAGCCGTCAGTGGCCGATCACCACGTTCAGGATAAGCACAGCCACCACTACGGTGAGCACCAATGCAATCGCCAGCGCTATGTTCCTGATCCGCCTAGTAGTTCGTATCCCAGTATCCATTCGACCACTCCCTTAGAGTCGCACCACCTCCTGACAGGCTGGCGCATCCGACGATCGGAATCTGAACGCCGATCTGGCCCCAATGGCCTCCATGCGTCCACCACCAGTATGCGATGTAGTCGCCGGTGTTCCACGATTCGCTTGTAAAGCAGTAGCCCGGAGCCGTGTACTGTCGACCCCAGTAGCCCGGGAAGTACGTGAACTCCCAGCCGTTACCACACCAGCCGGATGACACGATCGAGAGCCATCCTGCAGTCCAGATACCACCCCAGTAGACCCGTGTGTAGACGCTGTCATTAGCGCCCCAGCACGGGTCTGGGATCGCAGCTGGCTGCGATGTCGGTGCTGGGCCTGTCGGCTGCCCCTGTGCGGTCACCTGATATTGCGGTGTATCCGCCAGGATCGCCGCGTGGATCGCCGGGCTCCCGGGCGTGTTCGTCTTGTTGATCAGCTTCTTGATTTCCCCCGGGTTGTCGGCCGCGAGCATATCGACGGCCGGTTGAACTTGCGCCTGCTCAGATTTGAGCTGGCCTACCGACGCTGGCTGTGCCAGCGATGTCTCAGCGTTACCCAATGCCTGAGTAGCCTGAGCTGGCGTATTGACGTCTGCCTGCGCAACCGCTGGCCATGCCAGCAGCGCCACGAGCAACGCCAGGAACTTCTTACTCATGTCCGTCCCTTCGTTGTTGAGATGCGATCGAACTTCGGAGCCATGCCGTACCGCACCGCATCTCGCCTTACTTGCCCCCTCAGAGCTCTCCTAAGCTCCGCTGAGGCCCTCGAAGGTGCCCTCCGCGCTTTCCCCCCTAGCGAATACCTTCGAGAGCCTCAGCGAGGCTTATATGAGCTCGTAGCCGTACCGAACCTCATCGTGCCCAGTCGTAACCAACCGGATCTGACCCCGCCTTTGCGCAGCTTGCCAATCCTCGACATATCGTGCCCTGACTAGGGAAGCCAAGCCAAGCCGACCTAGTCGGACCTGACCGAGACCGACCTCGGGGAGCCGTGTCTTACCGAACCTTGCCCCGCCCCTACCCGTACGTGCCATAACCCGCCAAGGCGAGCCTGGGGGAACCTTGTCGACCTTGCCCGTCCGTACCACGCCTAAACGCACCACGCGCCTCCACGACTTGCCTAGCCTGGACTCGGGGAATCCTGCCTGGTGACGTCTTGAGCTGATTTTTTTCCGGAGGCAGTCATCGGTGCTGGCCGCTGACTCTCCTCGAGCACCTTCGCGATCCGCTCCAGCGAACGTGCAATGGACGATATATCTCGATACATCTGTACTTCGTAACCCGTTGGCATCAGGCACCAACCCATTCGAGATCTGGCTCATCCGGATCCAGGTCGATCAGTCCGTCGACGTTGGGATCATCTGGGTTGAAGTCGACCCAGATGACCGTCTCCTCGTAATCGATCGCCTGAATGATGCCGACATTGCCCTCGAAGCGCAGCTTGTCACCCACGTTGATCTTCTTGATGTCGACAGCCATCTAGAACCCCGGTACGCCGAGATCGTGAGCGTGCCGCGAGATGGCGTCTGAGAACTCCTCGGGCAGTGGCATACCGTCGACCATCCAGCAGCCTGTGTCGTGTGAGAACGTGGCCATCTTCTGACCGCGCTCCAGTGCCTCTCCGACGTTGAGCTCTTCCGGCTCCTGCTCCTCGGGATCCTCCACCTCCTGGAAGCCGAGGACAGCTCGGGGTGGTACGCCCTCCATCGTGGGCATCACGAAGATCGTTGTCACCTGCACCATCCTGAAACCTCCCTCGTAGGTGTGGGCAGCCAGGATCTCTCCCCGCTGCCCACATGGTTTACAGAAGCTCCTCGAGCTCCGCGATGTCGTCCTTCACCTTCTGCAGAGCACGCTTGCGTCGCTCCAGCCGTTCGACCGTAGGAACCCCGTGGTTGATCCGGCGTTCCTCGTCCTCATCGCGAACCCTGGTGTTATTGGTGCGATCGGCTCTTGCCTTTAGCGCCACGGTCTTGTCACGCTCGACAATGACCTCTTCGCGCTGCACCTCCTCCTCGGTGGGCTTCTTCTGCGGCTCCAGGCGGCGCAATAGATCACGCAGCCTTCGGAGTGCTCTTCTTAGCACGCGACCGCTTGGTGCCATTGGCGTCCTTTGAGGTCGGGATCTTCTCCAACTCCTCTGCCTCCTCGGGCGCGATATGAAGCACTTCGAGCGTCCCATCGAAGCGACCGTAGACCGGACGCATCTCGCCCAGGCCTGCGTACTTGCCCGCATCCTTCCACATGAAGCGGATCGTATGCACATCCAGGACTGTCGGGTCGACCTCGACATCGAGCTCGAGCTCCCACTCGTTGAAGATGGGCCGCGTCCGCATCGTCCGTGAGCGCTGTACGCCCACCGACTTGCGGAGGCTGAACTCATTCTCGAGCCACAGATCCTGTGGACTCACCAGGCCCTCGATCACACCGTCCTCCGGAATCTCCATCTGTGATTCCTCGGGATTCGGATGCACGAAGGTAACCGGCGCGAAGTCCACCAGCGGGCTGACACCTCGAAGGATGTCCGGGCCGCGCTTGGCTCGCTTGGCTCCTTCCTGGAGGCACCGAAGCACGTTCCAGGCAGGGAGCCCGATCGTCACCTCGAGGTCCTCGTCCAGCGGCCAGTCGTACACCGGGTTGGTGTACAAGCCCCCGAAGAACTCTCGGCGTGCGATCTCCTGGTGATCCTCGATCGTCTTCTTGCGCTTGCCGGTGATCTCCGCCAGCGCCTGAGTGATCGAGTCGAGCGGGTCTGCGAGCCGCTCGTTGTGACAGACCATTGCGGTGCCACGGTTAGCCGTGTGCCCATCGGCACGTAGCCTTATCTGCACGGTACTTCTCCTTTCCGACCGGGATCGGTCGTGATGTTGAAAGCTCCGAGTTGCTAGCCACTTCCTCGGAGGACTATCCCCGTTTGAAGGCAAAACGCCAGCTAGAGGGAACCCATCGGGAGTATCGGGAACGGGATTCCTAACACCCCTCGGCTGGTCCCACACGACCCGGCCGAATTCTCCCGCCCGAAGTATCAAATTTTACTACTTTGCAAGCCCTTGTCCAGAGCCGAACGTCATAGCTTCTCCAGCCGGACACGGATGCCCCAGAACACATCGAGCAGCTCACGCTCACAGTTACTGACCTGGCCGACGTTCTCATGCTTGCCATCCGCAGAGTGCAGATCGTATGCGCGCTGCCAGGCACGCCGAAACGTACTCGAGTCCATGTGGTAGAGCGCCGAGTCGAGGTGCTTGCCGCGATACTCACACTCCTGGCAGCCGTCGTGCAGGATCTGGCGTTCGTCATAGCCTGCAAGCGCCTCGTGATAGATGTGCGCTGGCACTAGCTCATTCCCACGAGATCGACATCTTCGCCCGGCATGTCTCCGTAGCTGCCGAGCTTTCGGGGATGGTATGGAACGTACCTCCATCGATGTGATGGTCTTGCATCGCCAGCTCGATCGCTTTGCGGCGGCTACCACTGGGAACTTCATAGCGGCCCAGCTCAACCCAGGCTTCGATCTCGGTCAGCGAATCGGGATTGGTGTCGTCCTCGAGCTCGTAGGCCTTGACCTTCAGCTGCACGAGATACTGCGTCACCGCAGCCTGCTGCGCAAGCTCCTCACTCGCTGTCTGTTTCGTCTCCGGCATCTTTCTCCTCGTTTTTTTTCAGACCCAACCCTGTCGGGATACCCTCTTCCCAGCCACGCTGTCTCGAACCAGGCAGTCCACCTTGGCGGTAGGCAGCGTGGTCCATGTTGTCTCTGGCATCGAGCAGCGCCTGCCCGCCCTTCATCCCCAACGGTGACCACTGACCGGGAGGCAGGATCCAGAGGTGGTACTCGTTGGCAGCATCGATCAGCTGTGACTCCGGTGGGAAGATCTCGATCGCTTCGCGCTCCGGTCCGGCCACTTCGTTCTTGATCGCCTGGAAGTGCCGCCAGTCACGGACTGCAGCACGGTCGTTGCGCTTGAAGGACAGGTGCATGGCACCGTCCTCGAACACCAGCACGACTCCGTTGTAGAGCTTGTTCCAGAATGCAAAGCAATCGACCGCCCGCATATAGGTGCGATAGTCGTAGTGATGTTTGACGCCGTCGCTCTTGGCATAAGCAATTGCCATCGGCGTCTTGGGGTTGACATGGCCGGTCTGGATCGGGTCCCAGCCAGCCTTCGCCGGATTACCCTGCCGGGCCATCTTGCCTCGCCAGCGTCACCGCTGTCTCGATCTCATGCTGGCTCAATCCCCACTCATGCAGCACCACATCGAGCGCATCCAGGTCGCAGGGATAAGGACCGTGCTCTGTGATCTCGTGTGCACTGCGCTCCATCGGGTGATAACCAGCCGCCTTGTCCGGTTCATCCTCCATTCGCTTGGTATCCATCTCCGGCGTATAGAGCATCGCGAAGTAGGTGCTGAACGCCCTGTCATAACCCACCAGCAGAATGTGGTCAGGATTGTCGAGCGGGATTCTTATTCGCGACATGGTGGCCTCACTGTTGGTCCGCCCAGGCCTCGAGCCGGAGTCACCCCAGCGAGCTCGAGGTCATCCTCACAGGATGGGCACTGGATGACCCGGTCGTCTGGATCACCACCGTCATCCAGGTAGAACTCGACAAAGCTCTCCGGGTTGGTGTGAGGAATGGGCGGAAAGTCTGTGACGTAGCGATCAACTGCAACCAGCAGTTGACCGCAGTCACACAGCACCCACGCCTGTCCCGTCTTGCCAATCTCATACAGCTTCACCTACAACCTCCTCGTGTCCACAGCACAACCGCCAGCACCAGCACGGCAATCGCCAGCACAATGAACATGAACGACAACAGGTAGAGCTGCCGTGCCCGCCGTTGCAATCCATCGGCCACTCCGCGCTTGTAGGCCACGCGCGGGGATTCCCCGTTGGTCATCGACCAAGGCTCCGCGTCCACTGGCGGCGTAGCGCTGTGCGAATTTCATCGGCGGCATTGCCAGCACCTTCGCCTAGCTCTCTGGTCAGTGCCAGACGCTGAGCCAAGTTCAGACCCTTGAAGGTACGCTCAAAGGCAGCACTGAGCTTCGGGTTATCCAGCAGCGCTTCACCGACAGCGGTCAATCGCCACTGGCGTTGATTACCTGGTTTTTTTGCCGTGAGCACGTTACGCTCGAGCCAGCCGTAGCGAACCATCCAAGACAGACGTGGGCCAACACCGGAGCGGTAGCCCTTGTCCATGCTCTCACCTAGCTGGATACGAATGTCCTGTGTCATTGCCCAACCATCCTCATTGGCCATGTCATCGACAATCGCTAACAGCTCGAAGTCAGAGATGCCCCAGAGACTGAGGTCGACCCGGCCGTTCTCTCTAGCCATTTAGAGCCTCTCGTGTGAGCCGGAAATACTTGTTGTTACCTGACTTGCGAGCCAGACGGATGGTGTTCTCCTGACGCAATCTCTCGAAGGCGATAGCAGCGATACCCGACCTGATGTCAACGACGCCTCGGATATCAACCTGGCGAAACTCGTCATGGTCCTCGGCGTAGCTGAAGATGGCTTGTCGAACTTCGTCCAGCTTCTCCTCTGAAATGCCCCAGGTCTTGCGCTGCTCACGCAATACCTTGCGTGAAGTCGCCTGACTGTAGCCCTTGATCGGCTCACCGCTGAGCACCAGCAGCGCCTTCTCGTAGCGCTTCAGTTCCGGAGTCAGGATCGACAGTCTCTCCTTGAGGTTGCGCTCCTCGCGCCTAAGCTTCTGAACGCGCTTGCGAATGTCAGCCAGGATCGGATCCGATTCTTCCTGAATTGGATCTCTCTCTGGATCGAGAGGATCGATCTCACCTGCCATCTCTTCACCTCCCAAGACCTTCGCAGCCATGACCTCTTCTGGCCGTGGATCGAACACCCCTGTTCCGTTGGTCATACGGCACTCCTTTCGAGATCGAGGCGTCGCCTCGAGAATTGTGGGTGGCGCGGAACTCCGTCCTTGCCTAGCCCGTGATGTTTGATCTCGATGATCGCCCCTAGCCAGCGCTCAGGATGCTCCGTGGCCTCCACATGCCTGGCGTCGGTGCCGCACTTGACAGTGGTGTGAGCACCGTTGTCGAGTAGCTCTATCTCAAAGGCTCCGACCATGCCATCCCACGCACCACCGGTCTTGCCCGCCTTGAAGCCGATGACGCGGGCCTCGGTGGTCAGTTGCGGCTTGACCTTGGCCCACAAGGTAGAGCGCCGGTTGACGTATGGGCTCTCCGGGTCCTTGAGCACCAGACCCTCGAAGCCCAAGCTGAGCACCTCCACGAGCATCTCATTGGTGGCAGGCACCACCAGCGTGGGCCTGACGAGACTGGAGCGCGAGTAGATTGACTTCGTCTCCACCAGCTTGCGCCGATCCTTCCAGACGAAGCTACGCAGGTCCTGTCCGTCCAGTCTCAGCATGTCGAACACATAGAACTGGACCGCAGGACTGGTCGGAGTGGGCGCATGTGGCTGCTGGGTTGTCATGATCGACTGCACCATGCCCCACTCCATTGGTGAGATCAGCTCTCCGTCGAGCACCGTATCTGCCGGTAGGTGATTCAGGGTCTCCTCGATGTAAGGCACCCGGCCTGTGTACTCGCTGCCGTTGCGACCACCGTAAACCCGAACCCGGTCGGCGGTCACGTGAATGATGGCCCGCCAGCCGTCCAGCTTGGGCTCGGCAATCGACCTGAATCCGGTAGTGGGCACCTCCTGAAAAGCCCGGCCCGCCAGCATTGGCAACAGGTGAGGGTTCATCGTGACTTGTGCTCCCTTATCTCCGTCACGCTCCCGCTGGCTGTGATCAGCCATGTACGCCCGTTTTCCTTCTCCTCCTGGAGCGCCAGCACGGTGTAGTTCTGCAGGTTGGTCCTGTCGAGCGAGAACCCTTCCTTGTGATAGTCGGGGATCTCCGCTGCGATTCGGGCTAGCGCCCTGAACTGCGCTGAGGTCATGTCGTACTTCACGATGCTCACGCTGCCTCATCCTCGATCAGGCGCACCCGGTCAACCACTGACTTGGGCAGCGGCACGTCATGCTCGCCAGTTCGGATGGAGAACCCGCACAGCAGGAAAGGCCCTGCGATGTAGTCGTTGAACTGCAGACCCGAGCCGGGCACCATGAAGTCGGTTGCCCGCATGTTGGGTTTCAGGTCGGGGCGGAACTTGCCCTCCTCGTTGACATAGGCCGTTGAGTGCCCGGTCGGATCAACGAACCGAGGGACCGGGACCGCTTCGATATGACCTCCACCGACAGCCGCCTGCAGTTGTTCGAGAGTCCCGTCAAGGATTACCTCCTCGACAGGACCCTCAACCGGAATCAGCAGTGCCACGTGGCCCTTACCAATTGCGTCAGACATGGGCACCACCCTGGGATTGGTCATTCGCATGACGCTGCCGTAGGGACGTGACCTGCGATGCGCTCTGGGCACTCATGCCTCGACCTTCTTGGTGGCCTTGGCCTTGGGCTTGCGCGTGGCCTTAGGCTTGACGGCTGCCTCTGTGACCTTGGCCTGAGTGACGGCCAAGCTGGCCTCCAGCGCCGCCATCATGTCATCGGGCGCTGCTACCTGCTCCGGTTCGGGCGCGGTGTACTCCTCGCCCATCACCTTGGCTTCGATCAGGTTGAGCACCTGCTCCCGGTACTCGTCACCGAACTCATTGGGATCGAAGTCCTCCGTCAGTGAGGCGACCAGCGTCTGAGCCATCGCCAACTCGCGCTCTGCCAGCTCCACGTCTTCGATCTCCGGCGCTGAGTTGAGCTCGTCTCCGAACACCAGCAGCGAGCCGACCAGACCCTCATCGGTAGCACGGATGGCCATCAGCTTCTGCTTGGAGCCTCCGCGCAGGATCACCTTGCCAAGTGCCACCACGTCTGCCGAGAGCATTGCCTGGTAGAGCAGCGCGAAGGGCTTGTCGACACCTTCGGCTGGCCCGATGAAGTAGCTCTTGTCATACAGGATCGGGTCGATCTGCGACAGCGGTACGAACTTCTGAATGTCCACTGTCTTGACCATGTGCGGAGCGAGCGCCTCGAGCTCCTCCGGCGCAATCACCACGTACTGGTCCTTGCCGACCTCGTAGCCCTTGACGATGTCCTCGTAGGCGACCTCATCACCGGTCCCAGCATCGACCCGCTTCTGAGAGATACGGTTGCCGGTCTTTGAGTTGAGCTGGTTGAACTTGACGCTCTTCTCTGAGACCGCTGTGTACATCCGGACTGGAACGGCAACCAGGCCGAAGCCTACGGTCCCGCTCCAGATAGCTCTTTGAGCCATGCTTCCCCTTTCGTCTTGCTGCCCCGTGTGGGGCTGCGGTGATAAAAATTGTATACCTTGGAGAAACCCTAGTCAAGGGCTGGCATGCGCGGGGTTGGCACCCTTGCGCAGCGCCCTGACGATCTCCTCGTGAGCATCCCAGGCAGCTTCTCGGGACGAGTAGCGCCACTGGCTGTCACCGTAGGTGCCACCGAAGATCATCGTCTCCCAGATCAGCGGAGCTTGGTCTGGCCAGATAGCATGGTTGAGGCCAAGCCAGACGGTCGAGACAGTGCCGTTGTCGGTGACCGTGTGCTTGCGCCACCAGGACTCGGGGCTCTTGTCCTCCTTACGATCATTGAACAGTTCAGCCCACTCGTCCATCGTCAGCGGCGTGCCGTCAGGTCCGAAATACTCGCCCACTACGCCTGACCTCCGTAGGGCTGATGCCCGCCTCTAGGGTTATGGTCCGGACAGACAGTGACGAGGTTGATCAGACGGTTGTCAGTGGGAACACCGTTGACATGGTGGACCTCGAGAAACTGTCCCTCGGGTAGGTCCTGGGCATGGATGCCGCAGACCCGGCAGCGCATCTTGTCTCGGACACGGACCTTCTGGGTGAGTCTGCGCCAGTCGGCATTGCGAGTCCGCTGGCGCATCGGCTCAGCGTTTTTGTGGGCTTGCCTGTGGCGTTCGTACTCGGAGCTCTGGACGAGTGCGCCGCAGGTGGAGCACTGCCTCCACGGCATCACGCAGCTCCCTGCGTGGTCTTGCCCTCGACCACCTTGGTCCAGAGCTCGAGGCGTCTGTGGGCTTGGCTTTCCACCGTATGGTTTTCTCGAATGTAATCCCTGACTGCAGCAACAGCTTCCCTTCGTTGATTGTCGGGCGCTCTAAGCCCCTGTAGGACCTCACGCCGCCATTCCCTCCCACGAGGCCGTGCAAGGCCCGCAGGAGGGCTGAGGTTGAGCGACAGACGCCTGGTCGCGGTAGCCAGCTGGTCGTAGAAAAGCTCATACTCGGGTGTCCGCGAGCCCACCCACCAGACGCCCAGGGCTGTCATGCTGAGCGGAGTGAGCGCGCTCTTTGCCCGGGTGTACTGGTTGAGCGATAGAGGCACTATACCGACGTCGAACTTCGCCAGCTGGTAGGCGTACTCGGGTTGCCCCAGGCGACCCGTGCACAGCGGCTCCTCGCTCAGATTCAGACTCCGCTGCACGTCCTCGGTCTCTCCGATCACCACGAACTTGGCGTTGGCTTCCTGCACCGCTGAGCTGACTCCGCCGTGTGTCACGTCCAGATCGCCTGGGTGTGACTGCACGGTGCCCGACCATCCCACGACCGGGATCCCGATCTTGGCCGGATTGATGTCCAGATAGAAGCTCGGGATAGCGTTGCGCAGCACCGTCGAGTGGCCCAGCGCATAGCGCTGCAGCTCGGGCGTCGAGCAGGTGACCCAGGTGGCCTCTCGAGCCGCCTGTAGGAAGTGCCGCCAGTTGTAGCGGACGTTCCAGTTGGGGTTCACAGCGTTGCGGGCCGGTGCAAACGAAGGTATGTGGCGGAAGTCATCGTCCATGTCCACGATCACCTTGATGCCCTGCTTACGGATGTAGCGGATCACGCTCACCAGGCGCTCCGCCAGCACCCTGGTAAAGACGATCAGGTCCATATCCGGCAGGTTTGAGATGTTGATGACCTCTGGGCGCTCGCCGTTGCCCCGCGTCTGAGTCTCGGTGATGTTCAGGATCTGCGGCAGCGACACGAGTTCGATCGAACCCTGCTTCTGCAGATAGTCCGCCCACCAAGCGGTGCGCACGAGCCACACGATGGGCGGCTCACATGGGGGGACAGCGATCTTCAGCATTGTGCCAGGCCTTGTGCCAACGTTGGCACCGCTAGTCCAGCGGAGGGTCTACACCCTCAGCGATGATGGCGCGCAACTTCTGCTTGCGCAGCGTCTTGGCAGTCACGACCGTCGTCAGCCGCCCGCATGCCAGACACCGGAATGCTGGTTCAAACGGCTTGATCTCCGTCATCGTGCGCTCGATCGACTCAGACTGGCACCAGCCGCACGTGACCGGCACCTTGATCCGGCCGTCCTTCAGCGCCTTGATCGCCTCCAGCGAGCGCAACCGCTGCCACGGGGTCTGGACGACCTCAAAGCTTGGGTGCTGGCGCATCGCCTACCTCCAGGCGCATCTGCGCAGCGTCGCTGTTGGGATCTATGACGAGCTCAGCTTCCCAGTTGGGGTCCTTGGAAAACCAGAAGCATTCGCGGCATTCGATCCCGACCGTGGTGGAAGAGTCCCAGCACACGTCCGTCCAGCCGCTGTGCTCAAAGGTGCGCTCGCCCGTCTCGATCTCCACGTAGGCCTGCCCGGTGGCAAGACCCTGGATGTCTTCGATCGTTCCGAGATTGTCCGAGTGGCACTTCGGACATACCAGTGGCGCGTACTTAGGTGCCACGCCCTCTGGGTACTCGCTTGTCATCAACGTCGCTCCTTTCCTTGTCCTGCTGTGCTGGCACCGGAGGCTTGCCGTCGAGGCCGAGCTCAGCCACCCGAATGCACTCCCAAACGGTCATCTGGTTTGGATGAATCTCGTCCGCTTGGGGCATATCAAAAGCTTATACCTAGGCCCGGACGTAAGTGTGGGCAGCCATCCGCCGAGATACGAATGGCTGCCCAGCAGGAAAGGAGGCCGCCGATGGGATGCCTCGAGCTACAGGCTACCAGTCGCTTACTCCTCACGTTACGGTCCTTTCGGTGCCATCGCGGTCGGTGATGTGCACGCCTGTCATGACCTCCCAGCAGATCAGGCGCGTATGCAGGTACGCGCTGTACTGACCTCCCAGACGCTGCGTCCAGTCCGGCGCTTGGTGCATAGCCTTGGCGACATCCTCGGAGCCGTAGACACCGACGATGCCTGCATTGGTCTCCACGATCCAGACTGTGTACGGCTTGCCGTTCATATGCCATTTGGTCTCGGATACACAGGTGGCATCGGGCGGCTGAGCCCGTGCTCGAACTCATAGACCATCCACTCCCACGGAGCCCAGCGCGTGAGCCCGTTGAATCGCTCCACGTTGTAGAGCTCTGTCAACTCAAGCTCCAGCGCCGGGTCGTGCTTTGGCTTGTCGTCATCTGCCTTGTCACTCTGGCCCCTCTTCATGGATGTATTCGTTCTCGCCTTCTGCCTTGGCCTTGAGGATCTCGTCTTCGGTTGCTTTGCGGACCGTGGTCTTGCGAGGTCTGATCATCCACTCCTCGCGATGCTGATCCCAGTAGGCATGGCGCAACTCCCGCCACGAGCCTCCTGCTCGGTCCCCTGGGTCTGCGTCGGGATGCGGTTCGAACACCCAATGGGGGTCGTTACGCATCCATTCCCGTAGGGCGTCAATCGCCCAGCGCAGCGCGTGGTACTCCGCCTCGTCATATTGCGCTGAGCCGTCAGAGGAGTCGATCCGGGTCTCCAAGAAGTTGGCCCGGCGCTCCAGCGTTTCTACGCGCCTGCGGTTGATTCGATCATCACGGCGCGGGTGTTGCCTTCGCAACTGCCGCACCCTGTTTCGTTCCATCGTCCTCCTTTCTGGCCCGGTGGGGCCCTGGCTTTGTAGGAATTTTAGTCCTGGGATAACGCCTGTCAAGAACACGGTCGCTTCACCAAAAGACAACAGATTGTTTACTGAACGTCCGTCAGGGCAAGTACGCTTGCGTGACGTGCACCTCGCTATGTGCGCTAAATTGAGGACAGGCAGATGGACATCCGCCCAGGAACACCGGCAGCCTACAACGTGGTCTCAGGATGGCTAGGGCTTCAGATACCGCCCCCGCCCAGACAGCGTCGTCGCCCCTACCGCAAGACCGCTCGTCGGCGCTCTCACACACAGGACACCCTATGGTCTCCCAAGCAGCCATCCACGAACCAGACAACGCTGTTCTCGTCGACTACCTCGTAGAGACCGTTCTCATCCGAGACGTAGTAGCTCTGATGAAGGAGGGCTCTGCGCTTGACAGCTTGGACAGCATGCTTGGCGATATCTGTCCGATCGGGTTACTATCGTACAAGCGGTTAGCTGGCTCGTTGGGAAGCGAGCACTGGCCCAGCTAGCTGGAAGAGGGCCCCGGGGAGCCAGCGTCTAGCTCCTCGGGGCCTGCCCCCTACGCTCCTCCCTTGCTGGCAGTGGCGGCGCTCGGATTTGAACCGAGGACCTCGAGCTTATGGGGCTCGCGAGCTACCGGGCTGCTCCACGCCGCTCCCCGTGTTATAGACCTTCGGTTGGATGCTGGCAACCGGAGTTTGAGGCGATAGCGGTTCCGATCCCTTGCTCTACTTATGAGCGCGTTTGCGCTTACGTTCCTCATCGATCATGCCGTCGATCAAAAAGCGAGCATCGGTCTCTGTCTTGGGAATTGCATAGCTCGTGCCGAGCTCCTTGTTCATGCTCTTGATCATCTCTACCTGGCTAACAGACGGTGGAACCGTCCTAGCTACATGATCTCGAGTCGGTCCCTTCTTCTGCTTCTTCACGAATCCTCCTATCCAACGGGAAGATCGGACAGAGTTGGTCAAGCCCTTGTTAAGAGAATGACCACCCTATCCACCGGTTGAGTCGGTATAGAGCTCTGGTCAGATCAGTCTCCCCGCCACGCTGTCCGTCACCGATTACGTTCGGCTACAACCACAAGCGGATCATCGACCTACTACGCCCTGGTCCCTCACTGCGGGGACCACCATGCGCTACCCCTCGCTGCAGGCCTGACGGGGCTGGGCCTTGATTCGTCAGGCAGGTGCGCTAGAGTACATCCTGTTTAGTTTTAGACACGCTGAACATGCTACACCCTCGGAGCCTGGGTCTCCGGGGGTGTTTGCTATTTAGTAGGTTTTTCGTAGGCTCGGGCTAGGCGCTGGGGGACTAACGGACAGCTCCTCAGATCCTCCTCGTAGCTAGAGGGCCGCTCCGGGGTCCAACCAAGTCTGCCTCGGGCGGTCCTCGCTCACGCAGCGGCGGGCCAGCGTCAGGGGGGCTAACCACTGACCCGCCCGGGCCAGCAGGGCACAACCAACGAACTGGCCCGTTGTCGGCATCCATGCCGACAGATACCAACGTAGCGCCCTTTAGCCTTCTTTTACGGCGATAGCGTGGTGGTGGTCGACAGCGTGGTGGTGGTCACGGGCGAAGTTAAGCCGGTAGTGAGGTCTGTTGTGGTCGTAACCGAGACCGTCTGATCGACCGTCACGCCCAGAGTCCGAGTGTGCGTGTGGTTGTGGATCAGCACCTCGGTGGTGGTGATGTTGTTGCCGACCACGAACCCGAGCGCTGTCGCTACGGCCACCAGCGCAAGGATGGCCACGAACCGGCCCATGCAGGCTTAGCTGTCCTTCTTATCCTTGGGCCACCACAGCTTGCACGAGGCGCACTGAACGGCGCAACTGATGCCCTTGTGCTGGGAGCGTTGCGAATCCTGTAGCGCACACCGAAAGTCTGCAGTCTTTTCAGTCGTAGCCATAGCCTGGTGTTAGCGCCTCCCGTAGCGCGGTCGCAGCAACCTTTCCCCACTGTCCCGAGCCGCTGGCATCAGCGATGTGCTCCAGGGCCTGGCGGTAGATCGGAAGCATCCTCTCGAGCTCGTTGCGACGAGCGATGATGGCTCGCACTTCCACTCGCGGTACATGTGGATTGTCCGTCGTCTGAGTCAGTTCAACCATTGGGCAAACCTCCTATTAGCTCCCGGACTGCAGCACGCCGTTGTCCTGCGTCAGTCTCGCACCAGGCCAGCAGCCACAGTACGTTTTTGACAGCCGAATGAACATCGGCGTTGTCGATATAGGCCTCGATGTGCTCAAAGCTGACCCCCACGCGGATCATGGCCTCGACATCGGTGATTGCGTTTTCCACATTGCCTCCGGTTAGGTTGCGCCCACGTCAAACCTATCCGATCCAGGCGATAGCGGTTGCGCTTTCGATCCCGAATATCCGAATTTGGGATATTTGGTTCTACGGCACTAATCATAAGTTAGTTGGCCTGGGCTGATGCCAGACTACATGGACGTTCACTCTGCTCTTGCTCGCAGACAGCACCACGAAGCACAACGTCACGCTCACACCGACGCTGCTCGGTATTGCCGCGCTCCTGACAGCGATGTGTGGGATAGTTTCGACCATCCTGGCATTGAAAAAAAGCCGCTCTGAGGAGGAAGAGGCCCTTCGGGAGCACCTGGAGGAATCCCGAACACACGAGGAAGAGCTCGCCAGCGAGCTGCACGCCTTGAAGATGGAGCACCCCGAGCTCTTCCCACCGGAGGAACCAAAACCGCAGGTCGAGCAACATGAAGACTAGTACGATCCTTGCCACGGTAGGCGTCACAGCGACAGCCGCTGCAGGAGGTCTCGGTGCTGCAGCGATCGCAGCCATCAACACTGCACCAGCGCCGACCAAGACCGTCACGGTCGATGTCGGTCAGGGGCAGCCAGGACCGGCAGGCCCTCAAGGACCTAAGGGCGATACGGGCCCCGCTGGTCCCAAGGGAGATAAGGGAGATACGGGATCTGCTGGACCGGCAGGACCACAGGGACCCAAGGGCGATACGGGACCGGCTGGACCACAGGGTCCTGCGGGTGGCATCGAATGCATCAACGGTTACAGCCCCGGCATCCTGGTGCTCAACACGCCAGGCGGGCAGACAAAGATCTACACCTGCATCGAAGGCCAGTAACCGGCGGCGAGCCCGTCCAG
>Ga0126373_10000600_pt1 | contig 23960 bp, 17 predicted proteins | sample PanSoiMetPlot_11_FD_92545 | JGI IMG/M metagenome (GOLD analysis project Ga0126373, IMG submission 92545) | Tropical forest soil microbial communities from Panama - MetaG Plot_11 | ecosystem: Environmental > Terrestrial > Soil > Tropical forest > Bulk soil | place: Panama | collected 2016-02-17 | reverse complement strand
CGCGCGAACACAGCGACGAACCCTGGCGCCGTTTCGTCCACCTCATCTCCTCTCGCCTCCCGAAGCCCGGCCGTACGCCCACGCGCCACACTTACCAGTTCCCTTCCGATCTCGAACGCGATCTTCAACTGCTCAACACCGCGTTAGGAGACGTCGGCGCCGAACATCTCGCCGTCGCCGAAATAGCACCCGTCGCGCGCCTCGTGCGCTGCTACGGCTTTCACGGCGCTTCACTCGACATCCGCCAGTCGAGCGCGGTTCACTCGGTCGCCCTAAGCGAGCTCCTCACGATTGCCGGCATCGACGCCGACGGTTTCACCGATTGGCCCGAAGACCGCAAGCGCGCCTTGATCGATCGCGAACTCGACTCACCCCGCCCCTTCGCCATTTCCACCGCCCCACTTCCCCCCGAAGCCGACGCGACCGTGAGCATCCTGCGCCTGATCCGCGACTGGCGCGACCAGCATGGCCCCGCCGCCATCGGCTCCTACATCGTCAGCATGACCCACGCGACGTCAGACCTGCTCACGGTCTATCTGCTTGCGCGCGAAGCCGGCCTGGTGCGCAACGCGCCCGAAGGACTGGTCTACGAAATCTCGGTCACGCCGCTTTTTGAAACCATCTCCGACCTCGAACACGGCGCCCGCATCCTAGCCGAATTTCTGCGACATCCAGTGACCGCGCGCACGCTTCGATTCCAGCAGCAACGCGACCAGCGCTCCCGCCCGCTCCAGGAAGTCATGATCGGCTACAGCGACAGCAACAAGGACGGCGGTATTCTCGCCAGCCACTGGCTTCTTCGCAGAGCCCAAATGCAGCTCTCCGATGTCGCGCGAGAAGCCGGAGTCGAGGTGCAATTTTTCCACGGCCGCGGCGGCACCATCGGCCGCGGCGCAGGGCCCACGCACGTCTTTCTCGAGTCGCAGGCGCCCCGCACGCTCGAAGGTGAGATGCGCGTTACCGAACAAGGCGAGGTGATCTCGCAAAAGTACGCCAACCGCCTGACAGCCGCCACACACTTGGAGCGTCTTCTCGCCGGCGTCACTCGCTGGACGCTGATGCAGTCGCGCGAAACGGAACCAATCGATCCCGAGCTCGAAGCCGCCTTTGAACAAGCTGTGCCCGTCAGCCACCGCGCGTATCGCCAGTTGATCGACGCACCCGGCTTCATCGAGTTTTTCTCTCAGGCCACGCCCATCGACGCAATCGAGTGCAGCCATATCGGCTCTCGCCCGTCGCGCCGCACCGGCGGGCGCAGTTTCGCCGACCTCCGCGCCATCCCCTGGGTCTTCAGTTGGAGCCAGGCGCGTTTCAACCTGCCGGGCTGGTATGGACTCGGCGCGGCCTTCGCTAATCTGCGCGAGCATCACGAGCCTTTGTGGCGCGCGCTCCTCCGCCACGCCCGAACCTGGCCATTTCTCTCATATCTGGCACACAATGTCGAGTTCAGCGTGGTGGCCGCCGACCCCGTCCTCATGGATGAATACGCCGCTTTAGTCGACGACGAAGAAATCCGCGCGCGCTTCATGACGGCGATCAAAGACGAATACACACGCACGCTCGATGTTCTCGACGAACTGCTCGGCGGCCACCGCGCCACCCGGCGGCCGCGCCTGATTAAAGCCATCACAATTCGCCGTCACGCCCTCACGCGACTGCACCGTGAACAAATCCGGCTGCTCCGCGATTGGCGCGCCGCCACCCGTGATTCCCGGAGCGACGAAGCCGACCGGCTCCTCACCGCTCTCCTGGTCACCGTCAACGCAATCGCGGGAGGGTTGAAAACTACCGGCTAGCTTTTCCACATCTTACTGTGGAGTAGACTGTGGATAGAGCTCCATAATGGCAACTACGATCCAACTCGTCCTTGACAAAACGCTCCTCAAAGCGGCCGACGCTGCCGCCAGGCGCCGCAGGGTGAACCGATCTGCCTTGATCCGGGAAGCACTCGAAGCACACCTTACTCGCCTCCGCGAGCGCGAGCTCGAAGAACGCGATCGCCGAGGCTATCGCGCACGGCCGCAACGCGAAAACGATTACCGCGCCTTGGAGGATATCGCCGCATGGCCGCGCCGCTAGCCCGCGGCGAAATCCGCCTATGCCGCTTCCCTCCTCCTGATAAACAACGCCCGGTCCTTGTCCTCACACGTTCAGCCGCGATTCGGTACTTAGGCACCGTAACAGTCGCACCCATCACATCGACCATCCGCGATGTGCCGTCGGAGGTGATCCTGGACGTCGAAGACGGAATGAAGCGCCGCTGCGCGGTCAACCTGCACAACGCGGTCACCATTTCCCAAACGCGAGTGGGTACGCGCGTCGCCAGCCTTAGTGCAGTCCGCATGGATGAAGTCTGCGCCGCGCTCCGTTTCGCGCTAGGCTGCGGCTAACGAAACGAGCAACTTAGAAATGCCCGCTCGCTGGAGCGAATCCTTCATCCTCCAAACGTACCCCTTTCGCGAATCTGATCTCATCGTCTCCTTCTTCACTCGCGACCAAGGCAAACTCCGCGGAGTCGCCCGACGCGCCCGCCGACCCAAATCCCCCTTCGGCTCCGCCCTCGAACGCCTCTCTCATGCCACCGTCTCCTACTATCAAAAGGAAAACCGCGAGCTCGTCAACCTCAACTCCTGCGACCTCCTCCACTCCCAATTCACCCTCGCCTCCAACTATGAATCGAGCGTCGCGCTCGACTACCTCGCCGAGGTCACCGAGCAACTCCTCCCCCCCGCCGAAACCAACGAGCGTCACTTCCGCCTCCTGATCGCCACGCTCGACTACCTCCGCGCCGGCGGCAACCCCTTCACCGCCGCCACCTACTTCGCCCTCTGGGCTGTCCGCCTCGCCGGCTTTCTTCCCGACGTTTACGTCAAACCCGAATCGCGCGACATCGCCGAAGAAATGCTGGGCACCCCTATCCACGCCCTCACTCCACGCTCCTGGACCAAGGAGACCGCCTCCGACCTCCGCCGCCTCCTCAACCGCCTGATCGAGGAACACGCCGAACGCAAACTCCGCACGCCAGCCGCGCTGGAGTCGTTGTGAGCTAGTTTCGTCCAGCCTCTGCAAGACGTCTCGCGTCGCGACGCACCTGAAAAAAACGCGACTAACGTCATCAAGCCCCAGAACACAAAGCCGAATTTTCGAAGGAAGTCGGTACTGAACCAGCCGGCGCCACCGACCTAGAGACCGAACATCGCGGAAATCATGGCAAAGAAAGCACACGACCACAGGAATTGCCCCGCGGCGGATCGCTTTTCCCTACGCGCCCGGCACGCTAAATCCCACATTGACTTCACGCAACATATTTGCTACAAACAACCAATCCTAGTTTGATTCAATGCCTTGGTCCGCGGGGATCGCCTTTCCAGGGCACGTGATTTACAACCAAGTCCGTTGCCTTACCTGACGCCGTCGTCGAGTTCAGATCTCAGGGAGTCAGCCGATGCCAATTCAGTCAAGTTTCCGCCTTTTCCGTCTCGCCGCCGTAGCGAGCCTCATCCTCACCGCGTCAGCATTCGCACAATCCACCGGCGCCATCCAGGGAACCATCACCGACGCCACCGGCGCGGTCGTTCCCAACGCAGTCGTTAGCGTCAAGGATCCGGATCACGGCGTCGCGCGCGAACTGGCCACCGACTCGGCCGGCATCTACTTCGTCCCGTCTCTGCCCGTCGGCACCTACAGTGTCGAGGTAAAAGCTTCCGGTCTCGCCGCGACCGCGGCCCGCGGCCTGATCGTCGAAGTCGGCTCTACCGTGAAACAGGACTTCACCCTCACCGTCGCCTCTTCTACGCAGACCATCGAAGTCCAAGCCAGCGCGGCGCTCGTCGACACCAGCACCGCCTCCGTGGGATCGGTGGTCAATCAGCGCAGTGTGCAGGAAATTCCGCTGAACGGCCGTCATTTCGTCGATCTCGCCCAACTCACTACCGGCACTGTCACCGGCCCGGCCAACGGCAATCTCACCACACCGCTGCGTGGCCAAGGCACTTTCTCGTTCGACTCCGCCGGAGGCCGCGAGGATACCGTGAACTTCATGGTCAACGGCATCAATATGAACGACCCGAACAACCAGCAGGTCACCTTCCAGCCGACCATTAACACCGTCGATGAGTTCGTGATTGACAATTCCACCTTCAGCGCCGAATACGGCCGCAACTCCGGTTCCATTGTCAACGTCGCCACGCGGCCCGGCGTCGACGTTTGGCACGGCGAGGCCTACGAATTTGTCCGCAACAACGATCTCGACGCGCGCAACTTCTCCAATCCTTCGGGCACTCCGCAGGCTCAATTCATCCGCAATCAGTTCGGCGGCGATGCCGGCGGCGCAATTAAGAAAGACAAGACATTCGTGTATCTGAGCTACGAAGGATTGCGGCAGCGCCAGGCGGTACCGGGCTCACCGGTCACCCTGACCACTGCCCAGGTCGCACAAGCTCAGGCCTCCAGCGACGCAGCCATCAAAGCGCTATTGCCATTGATTCCCGCGCCCAACGCCGGTACCAACCAATACACCTTCTCGGCTTCGGCGCCCGTGAACATCTCCCAAGGCACTGTCAACTTTAGCCAGATCCTCACCTCCGCCCAGCGGCTCAACGTCTATTACGCCATCCAGCAGGACTTCCGCCATGAGCCGCCCGCCACCGACGGCAACAGTTTTCCTAACGAAGGCGACCAGCGCGGCGGCCGCCGCCAGCTCATCAGCATCAACGAAACCGCTGTCATCAGTCCTACGCTGGTCAACGAAGCTCGCTTGGGCGCGAATCGCATTTACATCTCGTTTACGCCCGATAACCAAAGCAATCCGTTGAATTACAACATTAATGACGGCGTTACCACGCCTATCGGGCTTCCGCAAATCACGGTTTCCGGCGCCTTCACATTTGGCAGCAGCGCGCTTTCCGCGCGCGGCGATCTCACCACCGTCCTCTCGGACACGCTGAGCTGGACTCACGGAAATCACACCATCAAGTTCGGCGGAGAAGAGCGACGCGAGAATAGCAACAACATTACTACCTCACCGGGAACGTTCACTTTTCCCAGCATCGCCGCGTTTCTAGCCGACCAAGCCAGCGCCTTTTCGACCACCACTTCGAACCGGTCGAACCGCTCCTATGAGAACGCACTCGGCCTGTTTGCTACCGACTCCTGGAAGGTCACGCGCAATCTCACGTTCACGCTCGGCATGCGATACGAGTGGAACTCGACACCCACCGAAGGGGGAGGACGCTACGTCGTGTTCGATCCCAGCACCGTTACGCTCCAACATGTCGGAAGCGACGGCGGACCTGGCAACGTTTATAACCAAAGGGCGCTCAATTTCGAACCTCGCATCGGCTTCGCGCTCGATCCGTTCAAAGACCACAAAACCATCATCCGCGGCGCATACGCCATCATGGTCGATCAACCTGGTTTCGGCCTGGTCACCAGCCTTGTGAATAATCCACCCTACGCAATTCCACTCTCTTCGACGACCTCGGGCCTGTCGCTGTTGAATGCCTACAACCTCGCCGCCGGGAGCGTCTCGCCGATTTCAGTCGCGCATAACTACAAAGACGCCTATATTTCCCAATGGAACTTCGGTGTCGAGCACCAACTCGGCAACAGCTACAAATTTGCGCTTCGATACGTGGGCAGCAAAGGCACCGACCTGAACATCGCGCGTAACTATAACCAGTTGGTCAACGGCGCGCGCCCATATCCGCGTCTTTCTCTGAACAGTCCCATCGATCCCGGCTTGGCGCTTTCGAACATCACTGTGTTTGAAAGCGCCGGCAACTCGTCCTACAACGCGCTATGGGTGACGGCTGAAAAACGCTTCTCCAAGGGACTCCAGTTCAATGTCGCCGAGAGCTGGTCCAAATCCATTGACGAAAACTCCCGCAATTTTCAGGCAGTGGTCGTCCAGGACAGCAATAATATCGCGAACGATCGCGGCCTTTCCGACTTCGACACCAGAAACCGCATCGTGATCAGCGGAGTTTACGAACTGCCCTTCAAAGGCAACCGTTTCATGGAAGGCTGGCAGCTTTCGCTGATCGAAACCACGCAGAGCGGAAACCCGCTCAACTTCCGCACGACCACTAGTGGATTCACTGGCAATGCGAACCTGCGTCCGAACGTGACGGGCCCGGTGATCACTGGCCTCTTCCCGTCCCCGAACGGCAGCCCGCTCACCGTCGGCTACATCCAGAACCCGACGGTCTTCGTGAACCAGGGCAATGCCTTCGGGAATTTGGGTCGAAACGTTATCACCGGCCCCGGCTGGTCCAACCTAGATTTCGCGCTAGTGAAGAACACGCGCATCACGGAGCGCTTCCGGCTCCAGGTGCGCGCGGACGCATTCGATTCGCTCAATCAAGTAAATTTCACCAACCCCGTGACGACCCTCGGATCTTCAACGCTCGGCCTGATCACGGGCGGCACGCGATTCGCTGCCGGCGACTTCGGCACGTCGCGCCAGTTGCAGCTATCGATGAAGCTTTTGTTTTGAGTGAAGCCGCGCTAAGGCAGACTCAAGCGAGCCGCGATCCCGAATCCCTGGCGCTCCGCCGAACCGGGCGATCAATATCGCATGCGCAATGATGACTTCACACACCATTCGAGAGATCGTCACTGCGCCAGGTGGCGTAGCAATTCAGGATGCTGGTTGAGAACTCTTCAACCGCACTGAGAAACGGCGAACGAGGGCGCGCCTTCGCTTTGAGGAACTCCAAGAACTCTCTGACTGACTCCTGTTCCACAGGGGTGAGAGATTGAATCGCATCAACCAGGCTCTCTGCGCCCATTATTTCTCCACCCGAAGTATACAATGCTCCCGCAGCCCGAGACCGATCCGGATCGCTTCCTCGACCGGCGAGTACGCCCCATCCGGCCGATCCAGCGAGAACGGCTGTGCCGTCTCGAGCGCCGGTTGCGCAAGGAGACGCGGCCGCGTTCCGCGATGCGGCTGCGCGGCATGAACCAGAAGTGGATGACACAGGTACACTGTCCCAGCCTCGCCCGTCGCCAGAACCTCCTTGCGCTTGGCGCTATCGTCGAACCCCTGGCCCGCCAGTTCCCGTAGCGAGAGACCGCGCTCGCCCGCGGGAGCCAGCCTTCGCGCAATATCGAAATGTGATCCCACTCGGATGCGCGTGGGCGCGTCGCGCTCGCCGACATCCGAAAACAGGAATAGCATCAGTAGCGCGCGATCCTTGGACGTCACGTTGATGCGCCAGTCGAAATAGTTGTTGGTCGGCGCGCCCTCCGGCGGGAAGCTGCTGTCGATGTGCCAGCCCGCGTCACCCGGATCGTCGCGCCAAGGAAATCGCACCGGAAACGTCCCGAGATTCTCGCGCCGCCGCCATCGCCCTGGACCAACCAGTTGATCGAACGCCTGCTGTAGCACCGGCGTATTTGCCGCTTTCCGAAATGGCTCCTGATCGTAATAGCCCAGGCGAATCACAGGCTTGGTCCAGGTTCGCGGATCTTCAGGATTGCACCCCGTATCGCGCCAGAGAATCGCCCTGCCCTGCTCGGCCAGTTCGCGCGAAAACGCGCCTTCGATTTTTAGGAACCCGTCTTCAATAAAGCGCTGAATTTCGTCGTGGCTCAACATGCACACCCGACATACCGGCTCAACTCTCAGTCTAGCTGGCTGGCTAGTGAAGATCGTTCCCGGCCAAGGCCGCGCAAGATATGGTTAGCAACTGCATTGAATGAACGCTACTATCAATTCGACTGGGACGAGAAAAAGCTGCCGCAAATCTGCTCAAACATGGGTGTCACATTCCTACTCGCCTCAACCGTTTTCTTAGATCCCGGCTTGCTCACGTCACCCGACCTGGAACACGGCCCCGAGGAACGTTGTTTCTCAATCGGATCGGCTAGCGATGGCAAGGTGCTCGCGGTCTCATATCTTTGGTCTGAGAGACAGCCGATGATCGAAGTTAGAAATCATTTCAGCCCGCCAAGCGATACGAAACGAAATTCGTCATTACGAGGAGAACCAATGAGCAACCAACCGGTCGATGACGATATGCCCGCCGAAATCGACTTCAGCAAAGCCGAGCGCGGCCTGCATCACATCCCGGCCGCCGCGAAGGTATTTCTCCCCACATCCAGAGAACGCAGCGTTTGGCAATATTATTCAAACAAAGCGCAACAGAAGGGTGTCGCCCTGTCCGAACTCGTCACGGATGTCCTAAGCGCGATATGACTCCGGCGAAACGCTGACGAGCACGCTCCCCATGGGTAGAGCGCAAACTCCAACGCGTCGACGCCGGACTTCCGTTCATCAAGACAGCCTTCCGTAAGCCACTCAAAATGGGACCGGCGTTCACGCGCACGCACTGGACCCCTCACCCCAACTCGATCGGGCCGGGTCTGCCTCTTTCTTCTCGGCTGCGTCGTACTGTTCTAGGGCGTAACTGGTGTCACGGAATTCTACCGATTCCGGAAGTAGGACTTTCCGCGAATATCAATTTCGCGCTCGGCGAAAACCACTGCTCTCCCTGTCGTATCATCAAAATAGAACCACTCGCCGACCTGAACACGCTCGCGAGCCGGTTCCATCCGAGCTTCAACCAGGCTCACACTAAGAACGAATGTCGCCGACACAAAAACTCAACCGCAACCACTATCCCCTCCTCCACGGGCCCGCCGTCGGCCGCAACGCGGCTTCAAACCGATGACCACCCCCACCTTCCAGGACACTGTCTTCGCCCTCAAGAAATACTGGTCCGACCGCGGCTGCATCATCCAGGAACCGTACGACCTCGAAGTCGGCGCCGGTACCATGGCCCCCGAAACATTTCTGCGCGTTCTTGGTCCCGAACCATATCGTGTCGCTTATGTTCAACCCAGCCGCCGCCCCGCCGACGGCCGCTACGGCGAAAACCCCAACCGCCTCTACAAGCACCAGCAGCTCCAGGTCATCCTCAAGCCCTCGCCCGCCGACGTCATCGATCAATACCTCGGCAGCCTCAAAGCCATCGGCATCGACCTCGCCAAGCACGACATCAAGTTCGAAGAAGATAACTGGGAAGCCCCGACCCTCGGTGCCTGGGGCATCGGCTGGCAGGTCATGCTCGACGGCCTCGAAATTACTCAGTTCACCTACTTCCAGCAGTGCGGCGGTTTCGACCTCGACCTCATCCCCGCCGAACTGACCTACGGCCTCGAACGCATCGTCGCCTTCCTCCAGAACGTCGACAGCCTATACGACATCGAGTGGACGCCGGGCATCAAGTACTCGCAAATCCGCTTCGAAGACGAGCGCCAGTTCTCCAAATACAACTTCGAACTCGCCGACGTCGCCATGCTCTGGCAACTCTTTGACCTCCACGAAAAGGAATGCAACCGCCTTCTCGCCATGAAAGACCCGGTCGTCCTACCTGCCTACGACCAGGTCCTCAAGTGCTCCCACATATTTAATCTGCTCGACGCCCGCGGCGCCATCAGCGTCACCGAGCGAGTCGGCGTCATCGCCCGCGTGCGAAAATTGGCACTTGGAGTTGCGAAAGCCTACATGAAATCTAACTCACCGGTTGAAGTGGGTGACGAGGTTTCCGCGTGAGCCATCCTTTCTTATTGGAGATCGGCACAGAAGAGATCCCAGACTGGATGATCGTCCCTGCTCTCAATCAATTGCAGGATAATTTTCAATCTTTGCTCGATCAGCATTCACTCGGTGGCAAAGTTACTCACGTCGATGCCACCCCGCGCAGGTTGGTTCTCAAAGCTAAGGATTTACTCGAACGGCAGCCCGATACCGAAGAGTTGGCCCCCGGACCGCCCAAGTCCGCCGGCCCCAGCGCCGCCGCAGGCTTCGCCAAAAAGAACGGAGCGACTCCTGATCAGCTCATCGTTCAGTCGACCCCGAAGGGCGAGTATTATTTTTTGCAAAAGCGAACACAGGGCCAGCCGGCGGCCGATATCCTGGCTCGCGAACTTCCCAATCTGATACTTAAAATTAACTGGCCTAAGACAATGGTTTGGAATGGGAAAGGAACCGAGCGATTCATTCGCCCCATCCGCTGGCTGGTGGCTTCGTTTTTTCAGAAAACGATTCCGTTCTCTATCGGCGGCGTCGCTACCTCATCTTTTACGTCCGGCCACCGAATCCTGGGGAACGCTCAGATACCGGTCACCATCGACGACTTCGACCGCCAGCTTCTCGCGAATTACGTCATCCTCTCGGCCGACACCCGACGCGCCAAGATCGAAACCGACATCGCAGCCCTGCTCGAAGGCAAGAACCTACGCGCTAAGCCCGACCCCGACCTGCTTCACACCCTCACCTACATCACCGAATTCCCCACCCCTATCCTCGGCAGCTTCGACCCCCAATACCTCGAACTCCCGAGCGAAGTCCTGATCACGGTGATGCGCCACCACCAGAAATATTTTTCGGTGGAGGACTCGGCCGGCAACCTCGCGCCGCACTTCATCGCCGTCATGAACACTAATGCCGACCCCGATGGCCTGGTCCGCCACGGCAACGAGCGAGTATTACGCGCCCGCTTCAACGATGCCCGCTTTTTCTGGCAGCAAGACCAGAAGAAGAAACTGGATGCGCGGGTTCCGGATCTCAAACACGTCACGTTTCAGGCGAAAGTTGGCTCGTATTTCGATAAGTCGACGCGCATCCAAAGCCTGGTCAAGCAACTTGGCGGGGATCCTGACGCCGAAGCCGCGGCTATCCTTTGCAAAACTGACCTGACCACCGACATGGTCAAAGAGTTCACGGATCTTCAGGGCACAATCGGCGGCCTTTACGCAAAAGAGCAAGGTTGGCCGGAGCAAGTCTGGCGCGCCATCTACGACCACTACAAACCTCTCAGCATGGACGGCGAAATCCCCGCGACGCCAGAGGGTCGCCTCCTCGCACTCGCCGACAAATGGGACACCCTCGTCTCCTGCTTCGCCGCCGGACTCGCTCCCACCGGTTCCAAAGACCCCTTCGCCCTCCGCCGCGCCGCCCAAGGCGTCGTCCGAATCATCGTCGAAGGCAAAGTGAAATTCGATTTCCCCGGCATGTCCGACGACCTTTGCGAGTTCATGCGCGACCGTATCGAATACTATTTCCGCGACGTCCGCGACTTCGCCTACGATGAAGTCCGCGCCTGCATGTCCGCCGGATGGCAGGACCTGATCGATCTCGAATCGCGCCTCAAGCGCGTGCAAACTATCCGCCCGACGCCCGACTTCGAACCGATCGCAGCAAGCTTCAAACGCATCAAGAACATCCTCAAGCAAGCGAATTACACGAACGGGGAAGCCTACCGCGAAGATCTACTCGAACCCGGCCCCGAAAAGGATCTCCACACCGAGATCCGCCGTTCGATCGGCAAGCCTCTTGAGCAGCGCATCGGCCCGCTTCGCCCCAAAGTCGATCTCTTCTTCGACAAAGTTCTCGTCAACGCGCCGGATGAAAAAATCCGACGCAACCGCCTCGCATTACTGCATAGTCTTTTGCAGGAATTTTCCACGATCGCCGACTTCTCGGAGATCGTCACCGAAAGGTAGCCAATGAAAAACCACGTTTACTCCTTCGGCAACGGCCGCGCCGACGGCGACGGCAAGATGAAAGACGTTCTTGGCGGCAAGGGCTCCGGCCTCGCCGAGATGAGCCGGGCCGGCGTGCCCGTTCCCCCGGGCTTCACCATCTCCACTGAAGTCTGCAACATCTATTTTCAGAACAAAAATACGCTGCCAAAAGATATCGAGTCCGAAATCTCCGTTGCGCTCTCGCAGCTCGAATCCGCCACCGGCAAGACGCTCGGCGACGCCTCGAATCCCCTGCTGGTCAGCGTCCGAAGCGGCGCGAAATTCTCGATGCCGGGCATGATGAACACGATCCTCAACCTCGGCCTCAACGACCACACAGTCGAGGGCCTGGCGCGCGCCAGCTCCAATCCACGCTTCGCCTACGATTCCTACCGCCGCTTCCTCCAGATGTTCGGCGAAGTCGCGCTCGACATCGACATGAAAAAGTTCGATCACATCTTCGACGAGCGCAAAAAGCGAGCCAAAATCAAGCTCGACACTGACCTCACCGCCGACGACCTCAAAGCGATCATCGCCGACTATCAGAAACTCGTCAAAAAAGAAACCGGCAAACCTTTCCCGCAGGACGCGCGCGAACAGCTCTGGGGCGGCATCGCCGCCGTCTTCCGCTCCTGGTGGGGCAAGAACGCCGTCACCTACCGCCGGATGGAGAAAATTCCTGACGAGATCGGCACCGCCGCCAACGTCCAGAGTATGGTCTTCGGCAACATGGGCGAAGATTCTGGCACCGGCGTCGGTTTCACACGCAACCCCGCGACGGGCGAAAAGGTCTTCTGGGGCGAATTCCTGCTCAACGCGCAAGGTGAGGATGTGGTCGCCGGCATCCGTACTCCGCAGCCCATTGCCGATCTCGAATCCGTCATGCCGGACGCCTACCGACAGCTCCGCGACATCACCACCAATCTCGAAAAGCACTACCGCGACATGCAGGACTTCGAGTTCACCATCGAACACGGCAAGCTCTTCATGCTCCAAACGCGCAACGGAAAGCGTACCGGAACAGCCGCCGTTCGAATCGCGGTCGAAATGGTCAAAGAAGGATTAATCGACAAGCGCGAGGCAGTCCTTCGCGTCGCGCCCAATCAGCTCGATCAGCTCCTGCATCCCTTGTTCGACCCGGCCTCGCTAAAATCCCTAGCGAAACTCGCCACCGGCATCGACGCCTCTCCCGGCGCAGCGGTTGGCCGCGCAGTCTTCACCGCCGAAGAGGCTGTCGAAAAGGGCGAGAACGGCCCCGTCATCCTGGTCCGCAAGGAAACCACGCCCGACGACATCCACGGAATGGAAGTCGCCGAAGGAGTGCTGACCGCAGTCGGTGGAAAATCGAGCCACGCGGCGGTAGTCGCGCGCGGGATGGGCCTTCCCTGCGTAGTCGGCGCGGGCACGCTCCATATCGACGAGCACAAGAAACAATTCACCGTCACCGCCGGCGCGAAAACCATCACGGTGAAAGAAGGCGATTGGATCTCCTTCGACGGCACCAGCGCCGACGTTTACCTCGGCCAGGCCAAAACGAAAGAACCCGATCCGAAGTCCCCGCTCTTCGTCGAGTTCATGGGCTGGGCCGACAGTTTCCGCGGCGATTTCGGCGTTCGCGCCAATGCTGACATCCCTCGAGACGCTAAGGCCGCCCGCGAATTCGGAGCAGAAGGCATCGGCCTCTGCCGAACCGAACACATGTTCTTTGCGGCTGACCGCATCCCGCACATGCAGGCCATGATCCTGGCCGAAGACGAAAGGACCCGTCAGAAGGCGCTCGCGAAGCTCCTCCCCATGCAACGGAAGGATTTCGCCGGACTCTTCGAAGCCATGGACGGCTACCCGGTGATCATCCGCACGCTCGATCCGCCGCTACACGAGTTCCTGCCCAAGCGAGAGAACCTGATGGTCGACATCGCGGTCCTCCCACACGCCTCGGGGAAAGAGAAAAAGAAAATGTCCGAAGCTTACGGGATTCCCGTGGGCGACTTGAAGAAGAAACTGCCGCTGCTCCTGAAGCGCGTCGAAGAGCTGCACGAGTTCAACCCCATGCTCGGATTCCGCGGCTGTCGCCTCGGCGTCGTGCACCCGGAGATCACCGAAATGCAGGCCCGCGCCATTTTCGAAGCCGCCGTGCAAGTGGCGAAGAAAGGCACTAAGGTCATCCCCGAAGTCATGATCCCGCTCGTGGGCTTCAAGCAAGAGCTATCGATGCAGAAGGACATCGTCGAACGCGTCGCCAAGGAAGTCCTCGAAAAGGCCGGCATGAAAGACCTGAAGTACATGATCGGCACCATGATCGAGATCCCGCGCGGCGCTCTCACCGCCAACCAAATCGCCGAAGTCGCTCAGTTCTTCAGCTTCGGCACCAACGATCTCACGCAAACCACGCTCGGCATGTCGCGCGACGACTACACGAAGTTCTCGAAAAAATACGAAGAGCTGAAAATTTTCTCTGCCGATCCGTTCCAGACCATCGACCAGCCCGCCGTCGGGAAGCTGATCGAGCAGGCCGTCAAGCTCGGCCGTGGCACAAACTCCAAGCTCGAAATCGGCATCTGCGGTGAGCACGGCGGCGACCCAAGTTCGGTCGAGTTCTGCTACCGCATCGGCATGGATTACGTCTCCTGCTCGCCTTACCGTGTTCCGATCGCGCGCCTTGCCGCCGCGCAGGCCGCCATCAGTAGCGACAAGAGCGAGATGATGCGCACGGCATAGCCTCATATGCGAACCATCGCGATCCTGCTGCTGGCCGCCGCGTTAGCGACAGGACAGCAGGCCACCGTTCTGATTAAAACAGGACGCCTGCTCGATGTTCGTAAGGGCAGCTCTCTCGAAAACGCCTCCATCCTGATCGAAGGCGATCGTATCAAAGCCGTCGGCTCAGTCAGCGCGCCGGCGAATGCCAAAATCATCGACCTGAGCCGCATGTTCGTCCTGCCCGGCCTGATCGATTGCCATACGCACCTCATGATGCGTGAAGGCCCCGGCACCGACGGTTACCTGCTCACCCTCGCCACCAAGTCTCAGGCCTTCCGCGCGCTGGAGGGCGCAGCCGATGCGCGCATCACGTTGAACGCCGGATTCACCTCCGTCCGCGATGTCGAAAACGAAGGCTCCCTCTACGCCGACGTGGCCTTGCGAGACGCAATCAACCAGGGCCTCGTCGAAGGCCCGCGCGTGCAGGTCGCCACGCGCGCCATCGCTGCCGTCGGCCAATACAATCCCTTCGGCGTCTCACCCGACCTGATCGATTTCCCCACCGGCGCGCAGATGATCAGCGGCCCTGAAGAAGCCCGCCGCGCAGTCCGTGAACAGATCGGCCACGGGGCGGACCTCATCAAGGTCTACGCCGACTGGATTAACCCCACGCTCACTATCGACGAAATGCGCGTCATCGTCGAAGAAGCCCACAAGCAGAAGCGTAAGGTCGCTGCCCACGCCACCACACCTGAAGGCATCAAGAACGCAATCACTGCCGGTGTCGATTCCATCGAACACGGCCATCGCGCCGACCGCCAAGCTATCGAAATGATGCGAGACAAAGGCATCTTCCTGGTGGCGACTGTCGGCATGATCGCGAATCAGATGGAACGAGCATCTCCCGAACAGCGCCAGCGCATGGCAGGATTCATTGAGGGTGTCCAGCAGGAGATTCGAATGGCGTTGGATCTGCACGTAAGAATGGCCTCCGGCTTCGACGCGAGCGGAGCGTCGGTCCACGGCAAAAACGCCGACGAACTGGTCGCGCTCGTGAAGTTTGGCGTGCCGGCGATCGACGCGATCCGTGCCGCAACCATGAACGCCGCGGAGCTGATGTCCTGGCAGAGCGACGTCGGCGCGATCGAACCGGGCAAATTCGCCGACCTGATCGCTGTCGATGGCGACCCGCTCTCGGACATCGCCGTTCTCAAACAAGTGAAGTTTGTGATGAAAGGCGGAAAGGTCGTAAGAGACCACTAAGCCAGCACGGGAAGTATAGTGGCTTCCTTCAAACCGTGCGCGCTCAGCCCGCCGATCTTTACATCCAGGATCCGATTCGCCTCGCGCGCTGCCGCCAACTCGACCCGAAGAAAATTCCCGCTCAGCGCTCCCTCGGTCAGCGTGACAACCGACAGCGTCCGGCCGATCATCTTCCGCCGAAACTCCAGATTCTTACGCTCTCCGATCTCCCGCAGCACGCGATTCCGTTCCTTGCGCACCGCCATCGGCACCTGATTGACGCTCTCGGCCGCCAGCGTACCCGGACGCTCGGAATACGTGAACACGTGCAAATATGTAAACGGCAGGCTCTCAATGAACACGCGGCTCTCTTCAAACTCGGCATCCGTCTCGCCAGGAAATCCCACCATGACATCGGCCCCGATCGCGGCGTCTGGCATCGCCGCCCGCGCTTTGAGAATCCGATCTTCGTAATGCCGCGGCCGATACTTGCGATGCATCCGGCGCAGCACTCGATCCGAACCCGACTGTAACGGCGCGTGCACATGATCGGCAATCCTCGGCGAGGCGGCCACCAGTTCCAGAAGGTCGTCCGACCAATCCATCGGCTCCACCGAGCTCAACCTCAGCCGCTCAACCTCTGTCTCTTCGAGCAACCGGCGGACCAAATCCACGAATCGCATCGCGCCGCCCAGTTCCCTGCCCCAGCGCCCCAAGTTGATCCCGCTGAGCACCACCTCGCGATACTTCGACGCAAGCTGCCTCACCTCGCCGATCACTTGGTCTGCCGGCGCGCTCCGACTCCGGCCGCGCACGAACGGAATAATACAAAACGAACAGCGGTTGTTGCAGCCATCTTGAATCTTCAGATTCGGCCGTGTCCGATCGCCCGCCGCATCCACAACCGCCGACGCCTGAAACTCGCGCTGCTCGAAGATATCCCCGACGTGGACCTCGGCACTCGGGCCGTCCAACCGAACTTCGCCGTGATAATCTGCCGTCGCAGGCCGGACAATCTCGGCGATGCGCGTCTTATGCGAGTTCCCTACTACCCAATTGACTCCAGGGAGTACGGCGATCTCCGCCGGCACACGCTGGGCATAGCACCCGGTCACCAAAATCCGCGCCGACGGATTCTCCCGCCGCGCCCGATGCACCGCCTTGCGCACGTCTTCGTCCGCCAAAGCAGTGACCGTACATGTATTTAGCACCACAAGATCGGCTTCGCCCGCATACGCAGCCTGCATCCCCGCACCGGCCAAATCAGCCTCAATCGCCGCTCCATCGGCCTGCGATGCCCGGCACCCGAAATTCTGCACGAAAAAGCTGCGCACGATCTGATTTTATCAACCGCCAACATGCTGCGGCACAAGTTCGATCAGCAGTAGTCGGTACGAAAAAGCGAATCTACCGACGAGGAGCAACCTCGTATTTCTGCGCCTGATCCGACCCGCATCCATGCGTCCCGACGGGCGTCTTAGCGGTCCTACACTCGCGGTCAGCGACTTAATGGATCTTAAAGAAGACGACGTTCTCACATTCGACCATCCTGTCACGCACCCCATCGATCTCAGCATCAACGGCAAGTTGAAATTCCGTGGGCACGTGGTCAGCTCAGGCGGTAAGCGAGCTTTTCAAATCGAGGAAGCAGACAAGGCTTAGCCCGTCGGCGTTTTCGCCCGCGCGCACAGCGTCATTTTCGCCGCCGCAGTACAGTTTCGTCCCGAAAGCGCATGTTACTTTGGCTGCATGAATCCTTACGCGTCCTTCCTCGGTAAGCAGGATCCGGTTCAGGTCATCGCCGCAAGCGCAGCGCAGCTTAATTCTCTTCTGGCGACCATCGGGCCCCAACGCGCCGATCAGCCGCCCGCGCCTGGAAAATGGTCCGCTCGTGAAATCATGTGCCATCTCGCCGACTGCGAAACCGTCTTCGCCTTCCGGCTGCGGCAAACGCTCGCCGAAGATCATCACGTCATCCAGCCTTTCGATCAGGACAAGTGGGCTCCGTCGTACAAGGCCTACGACCTCGCCTCCGCGGAGGCTGTCTTCACTGCGGTACGCAACTGGAATCTCGCGCTGATCCGCTCTCTCGAACCCTCCGCGCTATCGAAGACCGTGACGCACCCCGAGCGCGGCCAGATGACGTTTCAAGTAGTGGTCGAAACCATGGCCGGACACGACCTGAATCACATCCGCCAGATCGAAGCCATCGCGGCACGCTCCGCCCAGGCGTAGGATCGTGGATCAGATTCCCGAGCCTTGGCTCCGGGGTCCTTTGCCTGGTGTCAACACGCTCACGGCGCCCATTCTCTTCGCATTCCAGCACGCGCGCGAAGACCTCGCCAAGCACACGGAAGGACTCACCCCGGAACAGCTCTGGTCCACGCCTTTTGGCTTCGGCTCGACCGGGTTCCACATCCGCCACATCGCCCGAAGCACGGATCGGCTATTCGCCTATCTCGCCGGGCGTCAACTCACCGCAGAGCAGCTCGAAGGATTAGCCACAGAGCAACATCCGGGAGCATCGCGCGAGCAACTCCTCGCCGAGTTGGATTCCGCGTTCGCTCACGCCGAGCGAGTGGTTCGCACGCTGGACTCCGCGTCGCTCGAGCAAGTGCGTCAAGTGGGCCGCAAGCGCCTTCCCACCACGGTCATCGGCTTGTTGACTCACATCGCCGAACACACGCAGCGTCACGTGGGCCAGGCGATCTCGGCCGCAAAACTCGCGCGCGCAGTTAGCGGCAACGATTCGACGGGCAACTGAATCCGCAGAGTATACTCATTGCTGGAGAATCCGCATGCGACGATACTGCCCAATGTTTGTCTTAGCACTCGAGGTCTTAGCAATCACCGCGCTCACGCCCGCTGCTCAGGCTCAATCCGACGGACCTTACAAGGTCTTAAAGTCAGCGCGCCTCGGCGGCGAGGGCGGCTGGGACTATATCTACGCCGACACAGCCGGCCGGCGACTGTACATACCGCGCCGGGGAGCACCGGGAGCAGCCGCCGGATCGCAGACGCGCCTGTCGATTTATAATCTCGACACGCTGGAGGCGGTCAGCGAAATCGACGCCGTCGGGGGACAAGGCACGGCTGTCGATCCCAAGTCCGGCCACGGCTTCACCAGCAGCCGCCCGGTCTCGATGTTCGACACCAAGACCATGAAGCTCATCAAAACCATCGATGTTGCCGAAGCCTGCCGCCCCGACGGGATCTATTTCGATCCGTTCAACGAACGCGTCTACATCTTCAGCCATCCGACCAAGGACGCGACGGTGATCGACGCCAAGGACGGCACGGTGCTCGGCACCATCGACCTCGGGGGAGTGCCTGAACAAGCAGTGGGCGATGGACGCGGCATGCTCTACGTGGTGATGCAGGACGCGCAGGGTAGCGTCACCGCTGTCGACGCCAAGACGATGAAGGCAGTAGCGCACTATCCGTTCGGCGACATCGGCCGATGCAACGGTCTCGCACTCGACGTGAAAAACCAGGTGCTTTTCGCTGCCTGCGCGGTTTCTGGAAATCCGCCGGCCCAGCCGCCGCAACCGAAGATGGTGGTTTTGAGCGCCAAGGACGGCAAGACTCTCGCGACGCTTGCGCTCGCGGGCTCCTCTGATGGCGCAGTATTTAATCCCGCCACGATGGAGGCGTTCAGCACGCAAGGCAACGGCACCTTGACTGTAGTGAAGGAGCAGAGCCCCACCAGTTTCGAAGTTGAACAGAATCTCGAAACGATGAATGGCGCGCGCACCATCACGCTTGACAGCAAGACCAATCACATTTTTACGATGAGTCAGGAGCGCGGCCCAGCGGGAGCAGCGCCCTCAGGAGGCGCTCGCGCGCCTCTCGGTCCGCCGGTACCCGGTTCGTTCACGATTCTAATGATCGGAAAACCGTAGCGCGAGTCAACTACCGCGCTACACTCTAGAAAGCATGGCAAACCATTCGCCTCGCGCATAGAACCAGCGCATGAACGGACCCATCGCTTTCTCGAAGACGCTTCGCGCACTCGACGCCGACAGCTTCCGCATCTCGAACCTCGTGCTTCTCGCCGGTCTCGCGCTTTTGGCCGCGTGGGTCTGGTGGCTGATCGCATCGCGCGTTCCGCAATATGAAATCACGCGCGATGTCCAAATCCAGCCGAATCGCTTCCTCGCCACTTTCCCGCCGCGCGCACTCGAACGCATCCGCCCGGGCCAAACGGCCAGCCTGCATCTTGAAAGCGAGACGATCCCCGCCAAGGTGATTGCGCTTGGGGCCGACGCCGCCACCGGCCAGGTCCGCGCGATCCTGCTTCCTGCCACCGAAAACCGTGTTCCGCCCGCATCGCATGCCGAAGTGGCCATCGAAGTGGAACGCATCTCGCCCGCCACACTGATCCTGCGCGCTTCCGGCGTCGCTCGTCCATGAAGGCAAGGACGCGGAACCCCGGCGCCCGCTTTCTCGTGCCCGAGGTTGTCCAGACTTCAAACATGGACTGCGGCCCGGCCGCGTTGAAAAGCCTTTTCGAGGGATTCGGCATTCGCGTGCACTACGGCCGTTTGCGCGAGGCTTGCCAGACCGACGTGGATGGCAGCTCGATCGATACGTTGGAGGAAGTTGCCAACCAGCTCGGTCTCAAAGCCGAGCAGATCATGCTGCCCGTCGACCACGTCCTGCTCGACGAGGCGCGCGCTCTCCCGGCCATCGCCGTGATCTTGCAACCTAACGGCCTCACCCACTTCGTTGTGATCTGGCGGCGTCACGGTTCGTTAGTGCAGATAATGGACCCCGCGGCTGGCCGGCGCTGGGGGCAAGGGTCGCGATTTCTTTCGGAGCTTTTCGTTCACAGCCAGGCAGTCGCGGCCGCCGATTGGCGCGAATATGCGGGATCATCCGATTTTGTCCGGCCGCTGTTGCGGCGCTTGCATGAGATTGGAATCGCCGGGCAGTCCCAGCCGCTATTTGCCGCCGCCAGTACCGACAAGAGCTGGAGAACCGTCGCGGCTCTCGACGCGGGCGTGCGGATGCTGAGTTCCCTCGTTCGGTCGGGTGGGATCCAACCGGGCGCGGAAGCTGCTCGCGTTCTCGGGTCATTCCTCGAAGACCCCGCCGCGATACCCGACCACTATTGGTCAGTGCGGCCTGGTCCTTCCGAAGAAGAACTCCTGATACGCGGCGCTGTTTTGGTGCGGGTTCTCGGCCGCGCGGAAGTGACAAGCGAGAAGATACCTGAACCCACATCTCCGGAATTGGCCGCCGCGCTAAAACAGCCGCCGACTCGCCCGGGGCGCGAGCTTCTGAAGCTGCTTCGAGAAGACGGATTCTTCGTGCCCACGGTCATGCTGACCTCGATGATCGTCGCGAGCGCCGCTGTCATCTTCGAGGCAGTGCTGTTCCGCGGGCTGCTGGACCTCGGCCGCGTGCTGCCCTTTCCAGCCGAGCGGCTGGGCGCGATTGGTGCGGTAATCGCATTCTCGTTTGGGCTGCTTCTGGTAGAAATTCCATTGACGCGGAATCTGCTGTGCTACGGCCGGAAGCTCGAAACGCGATTGCGTCTGGCCTTCTTGCGAAAGATCCCGCGCCTCGGCGACCCTTATTTTCAAAGCCGCCTCAAGTCCGACATGGCCGAGCGCAGCCACAGCATTCATCGCATCCGGCGGCTGCCGGAGCTCGGCGGCCAACTGCTGCGGTACAGCTTCGAAATCGCTTTCACGGCTGCTGGAATCGTCTGGCTCGACCCGGCTAGCGCAGTGCTCGCGATTCTGGCCGCGCTTTTTGCCGTAGCGATCCCGCTCCTGTCGCAGCCATGGCTAATGGAGCGCGATCTGCGCTTTCGGACGCACACGGGCGCTCTCACGCATTTTTATCTCGATGCATTGCTCGGATTGGTCGCCATCCGGACGCATGGCGCGCAGGGAGCGTTGCGGCGCGAGCACGAGAGCTTGTTGAGCGAGTGGGCGCGCGCCGGTCTCACGCTCCAGCGCGCAGTGATCTCGCTCGAAAGCTTGCAGTTTCTGTCTGGCTTCGGTCTCGCGGTATGGCTGCTTGCGTCGCACCTGGCTCGAACCGGAGAGACCGGCGCAGTTCTGTTGCTGGTGTATTGGGGGCTAAATCTGCCGGCGCTCGGCCAGGAGGTCGCCTTGATCGCCTGGCAATATCCGGCGTATCGCAATGTAACGTTGCGTTTGCTCGAGCCGCTGGGCGCAATCGAGCACTCGGCTCCTCTCGAAGCAGCGCCGTTCGATTCAAAAAGCGGCGCAGTCGCGCTGGCTTTCGAAAACGTCAGTGTCACCGTTGCAGGCCACACGGTGCTGCATGATATCGATCTGTCGATTCGCGCCGGCGAGCATATCGCCATCGTGGGCCGTTCGGGCGCCGGAAAGTCCAGCCTGGTTGGAATTTTGCTCGGTTGGTATCGTCCGTCATCGGGACGCGTCTTGGTGGCCGGTGTAGAGCTAGACGAGCAGGCCATCGAGCGATTGCGGGTGCACACCGCCTGGGTCGATCCTGCTGTTCAGCTCTGGAATCGTCCTCTTCAGGAGAACCTCGAATATGGGTTGCCCCGCGCTGCGCGGTTGTCGTTCGAGGCCGCCATCGATGCGGCAGGCTTGCGGCGGGTGCTCCAGCGTCTCTCGGACGGCGCGTCAACGCCGTTGGGCGAAGGCGGCGGGCTGGTCTCGGGCGGTGAAGGGCAGCGCGTGCGTTTCGGCCGCGCACTCTTGCGGCCGGGCGTTCGGCTCGTGATCTTGGATGAAGCCTTTCGCGGGTTGGATCTCAACCAACGCCGCGAGTTGCTCAAGCGCGCGCGGGAGCTGTGGCGGGATGCGACAGTGCTTGCCATCTCACACGATATTTCGGAAGCGATGGGCTTCGAACGAGTGCTGGTGATCGAAGACGGCCGGATCGTGGAAGACGGGGATCCGAGCGCGCTTGCGCAAAACCCAGAATCGCGATTCGCCAACATGCTGGGCGCGGAATACCAGGTGCGCGAGGGACTCTGGTCGTCGGCGGGCTGGCGAAGGCTGCGCCTCGACGACGGGGTGCTCGTGGAGAAATGAACGACCTGCTCTGGCCCGCATCCCGCTTAGGCGATGTGCTTGCTTTTGCTACAGGCACGTCCGCGCCGCCAGAGCCAGGCCCAGGCATCATCGGCAATTCCGAATCTCTAACCGAGTGGTTAACAACCGCAGCGCGGACGCTGAATCTCGAAGCACAATCCACAGAAACAACCTACGCGGCGTTCGAGCTGGACGTCGCGGCAATGGCTCCGGCGCTGATTCAGGTGCCGGGAGAACCGGCCTTCCTTTTGTTAGTCGCCGGAAGGCGGCTGACCATCCTAGGGCCCGACGGAAACAAACATAGAGTCTCACCGTCGGCGATCCGTTCGATGCTGTGCGGCGCACGCGAGCAGTCCGTCAGAGCGGAAGTGCAATCGATTCTCGATCGCGCGCGGATTGAGCCCGCGGCACAAAGTCGTGCGCAAGAGGCGCTGATGCGCGAACGCATGGGTTCGGTGCGAATCGGTGGCATCTGGCTCTTGCGCCTCCCTTCCTCGGCGAGCTTTTGGCAGCAACTGCGCCGGGCTGGCGTTCATCGCCGGCTGATCGCCTTGACGGGGGCGCACACGGTTCAATACCTGCTGTGGATATTCGCATGGTGGGTGGTGGGATCGAACGTTCTCAATCGCAGCTCGGATCGCAGTTGGCTTTTCCTCTGGGCGCTTCTGCTGCTGACGTTGGTTCCGATTCGCGTACTGATCACTTGGCTTCAGGGATCGGTTGCAATCGGCGGAGGCGCACGGCTGAAGGAGCGGCTTTTCACAGGAGCGCTGAAACTGGAACCCGACAGCATCCGGCATCAAGGAGCGGGTCAATTGCTCGGCCGCGTGCTGGAATCGGAAGCTGTGGAATCGCTTGCGCTGTCCGGCGGCTTTTTGGCGCTGATGGCGATCATCGAGTTGTTCATCTCGATCTTCGTCCTAGCCGCCGGCGCTGGTGGATGGCTTCAGGCTGGTGTGCTTGTGGCGTGGCTCGCCGCCGGTGACGTCATCGGCTTGCGGTACATGCGGCGCAATCGCTTCTGGACCGACGTGCGGCTCAACATGACGCACGAGCTGATCGAGAACATGGTGGGGCATCGCACGCGGCTCGCCCAGCTTCCGCCGGATCGCTGGCACCTGGGCGAAGATGAGACGCTCGAAGGTTATTTGAAAGCGTCGAAAGCCATGGACGATTCTACAGCCGCTCTGCTGGCCATCATTCCGCGCGGTTGGCTAGTGGTGGGAATGATCGCCCTGATTCCCGCGTTTACGCGCGGCGCATCGACAGCCAGTATCGGCATCGCTGTGGGTGGCGTCCTGCTCGCATATCGCGCGTTGCGGCGCAGGACATCCGGCGCCTGGCAGCTTGCGGGAGCGTGGGTAGCCTGGCAGCGCGCTTCGGTTTTGTTCGAGGCGGCAAAAGCGCCTGAGACGACGGGCGCGCTCGAAGCGGCCGGCT
>Ga0126373_10000599_pt1 | contig 23992 bp, 20 predicted proteins | sample PanSoiMetPlot_11_FD_92545 | JGI IMG/M metagenome (GOLD analysis project Ga0126373, IMG submission 92545) | Tropical forest soil microbial communities from Panama - MetaG Plot_11 | ecosystem: Environmental > Terrestrial > Soil > Tropical forest > Bulk soil | place: Panama | collected 2016-02-17 | reverse complement strand
TCCGGCTCCTCCCTGGCGCAGATGCTTGAGATGGCGCCAAACCCACCACGCGGCCACCGTGAAAGCCAGGAGCACGATGACGGCGTCGAAGCGGTGGAAATACGTCCCGAGGCTGTCCCAATGCTCCCCCAGGCGCTCGCCGATCCAGGCGAGACCCCAGCACCAGATCAATGAGCCCAGGAAAGTGTAGGCCAGGAACTTGCCCAAGGCCATGCGCGCCACCCCCGCCGGGAAAGCGATGAAGGTGCGCACCACCGGCAAGAGGCGTCCGATCAGGATGGTGATGTCGCCGTGGCGGGCGAACCAGCGGTCTGCGAGCTCGATGTCGAGGTGGGAGATAAGGACGTAGCGGCCGTACTTCATCACCAGGGGGCGGCCGCCCCAGACACCCACGTAATAACCCACGAGGGAGCCCAGCACGCAGCCCAGGGCGCCCGCGAGGGCCACGCCCCAGAGCAGGAGCTCGCCCTTGAAGACGAGATACCCCGAGAAGGGCATGACGATCTCGGACGGCAGGGGGATGCAGGCGCTTTCGATGGCCATGAGCAGCACGATGCCGCCGTAGCCCATGTTCGCGATGACGCCGATGACGAAAGCGGCGAGGGCCGCCAGGAGCTTGCCGGCCATCTCAGTGCCGGTGGCCGTTGCCGTTATGGCTGCTGAAATGGGGCCGGCGCACGCCGAGATCCGTGAGTTGCAGGCGCAGGCCGAGTTCCATGGTCCGGTCCGGCGGGATCTGGTAGAAGTCCGTGGCCCGGAGCGCATTGCGGGACATGAAGGCGAAGAGCTTCTCACGCCAAGCCCACATGGAGCGCCCATGCTTGGTGCCGGACACCAGGGTCTCACGGCCGATGTAATAGGTGACTTTCTCCGGATCCAGGTGCAGGTTCAGATCCTTGGTGCGGCGCAGGGCCTGCGGGATGTTCGGGAACTGCATGAAGCCGTAGTGCATGTACAGGCGGTAGAAACCCTGGTCCAGCTTCTCGCACTCTAGGCGCTGCGTTGGATGCACGAAGGGCACGTCGGCGGTCATCACCGACAGGAGCACCACCTGCTCGTGCAGCACCTGGTTCAGCTCCAGATGGCGCTGCAACATGGGCGGAGTGCCCAGGTTCGGCGCGGCCATGAAGATGGCGGTGCCGGGGACGCGCACAGGCTTGAGCTCGCGGATGTGCGCCAGGAAGGTATCCAGGGGCTCGGTGCTGTCGCGCAACCGGTCAATGAGGTTGCGACGGCCGGTGCTCCAGGTGGACATGATGGTGAATCCGATGAGACCCACCAGGAGCGGCAGCCAGCCGCCGTCCCAGATCTTGTAAATGTTCGCCAGGAAGAACATCAAATCCACCGTGAGCAGGCCAGCGGTGACGAGATAGACAATGGGGCGATTCCACTTCCACTGGTCGCGCATGGCGAAGAACATCAGGATGGTGGTGATCACCATGGTGGAGCTCACCGCGACGCCGTAGGCGGTGGCCAGATGGTCGGAGGTGCGGAAGCCCAGGACAATGCCGATGGTAGCCACCATCAGGATCCAGTTCAGGGCCGGGATGTAGATCTGGCCCTTCTCATCCATGGAGGTGCGCACGATGCTGAGCCGCGGGCTCTGGCCGAATTGGATCGCTTGGGCCATGAGGGAGAAGGCGCCGGAAATCACCGCCTGGGAAGCGATCACTGTCGCGATCGTGGCCAGCGCCACCAGGGGATACAGGAACCAGCCGGGTGCGAGGCTGTAAAACAGTTGCGACGCGCCCGCCGTCGGATGGGCCAAGAGCACGGCCCCCTGGCCGAAATAGTTGATGACCAGGGCCGGCATCACGAACCAGAACCAGGCGAGGCGGATGGGAGCGCGTCCGAAATGACCGATGTCGGCGTAAAGTGCCTCGGCGCCGGTGACGCACAGGAACACCGCGCCCAGCACCAGTACGTCGGCGAAGCCGTGGTGGAAGATGAAACCCACCGCGTAAGCCGGGTTGAGGGCGTAGAGCACGCCGGGGTACTGCAGAATCGCCGCGACACCCAGCGCCGCGATCACGATGAACCAGACGGTCATAACGGGGCCGAACACCGCACCCACGCGGCCGGTACCTCCACGTTGGACCGCGAACAACACAATGAGCACCGCCACGGTGATCAGGATGATCTCCGGGCGCGTCAGGGCGAAAGAGCCGAGCTGCAGGCCCTCCACCGCGCTCAGCACCGAGATGGCGGGCGTGATCATGCCGTCGCCGTAAAGCAGGGCCGCACCGAAAATGCCGAGCGCGATGAGCAGGCGGGCGCGGCGGCGGTGGCGATGGCCCCAGGGGTCCAGCATGGCCAAGAGGGCCAAGATACCGCCCTCCCCCTTGTTGTCGGCGCGCAGCACCAGGAGCTGGTACTTGAGGCAGACGATGATGACGAGCGTCCAAAAGACCAGGGACATGACCCCGAGGACATTCGCCGGTGTGACGGCGAGGCCGTTGGCGTCGGAGAAACAGGTGCTCAGGGTGTAGAGCGGGCTCGTGCCGATGTCACCGAACACCACACCGAGGGCGCCCAGGCTCAAGAGATAAAGACGCTTGCGGTCGGACTGGGCATCGCCCGTCCCGTTGCGGCGGCCGTTATAGGGCGTGGTGGCGGGCTGTCCGTTGGTGTGCGGCATGAAAAACTCTTCGTAACCCCAAAAGACGACCGGCTGGTCTCGCATGAGCACCAGCCGGTTCAAAAAGGCTATTGTTAATTAGTCAATAAAATCAAAAAGTTAAATTAACCCCTGGGTTCAGGGGCGCGAAATTATACTCCAAAGCCAGGGGGGCGCCAGGGCGGGCATAAACCCGTATAAACCGCAAAATCACTGCACCTGTGCGTCCCGCAATACCCCCACCACCACCCCTTCGATGAGCATTTCCTGGCTGCGCAAATCCACCACGATAGGATGGAAGGCCGGGTTCTCAGGCAGCAGCTGCACTTCCTGGCCCTGCTGGCGGTATCGCTTCACCGTCACCTCGTCCCCCAAGCGCGCCACCACGATCTGGCCATTGCGCACGTCGGCGGCGCGGCTCACGGCCACCAGATCCCCGTCCAGGATGCCGGCGTCGCGCATGCTCATGCCGCGCACGCGCAAAAGGTAATCGGGCTTGGGATGGAACATGCGGGAATCCACGCGCACCCGGCCTTCCAGGTGCTCGTGGGCGAGAATAGGACTGCCCGCCGCTACCCGGCCGACTACCGGGAGACCGGGAGGATCGGTAATGCGGATTCCCCGGGCAGCGCCGGGCAGTAAGCTAATCATACCCTTTCGGGCGAGGGCACGGAGGTGTTCCTCCGCCGCGTTGGCAGATTTAAATCCCAGGGTTTCGGCGATCTCCGCCCGAGTAGGCGGCATGCCGGTTTCGTCTATAACTTTCTGAATTAAATCAAAAATTTCCTGCTGCCGAGGCGTAATCTTTTCCATGGGGATGGCGAGGCCTCCACCTGGGTATAGATACAGTCTATGTAATTATATACAGGTACAGTGCGGATGCAAGCCGATGAAATCCCTACGCCTCTTAAGAGTGGGGGTCCCAACGCCAAAAATATCCAGATTGACCAAAGATTTAGGGTCTGTGAACAGCTGACTTTCTAAGGGGCTCGATCTATTTGGCAACTGTGGGCGGCTACGCCGCGGCAGCCAGACATAATTCGGCGGCATGGAATATCTAATGAAGCCCGGCAACACAGTGTCACGCAGTGCTCAAGGTATTCACCTACCTGAAAATCCGGTGTTCGCCCGATAGGAAAACAATGCATTCGCCGCCACACTCCCATGCGGGTTGTGTACCCCTCACGACCTCGATACGGCCTATCCTCCCTATTTAGGCCGGGGCCGCTGTTCCCCACACGGCCCAACGTCGGCGGATGATTCTCCCTAATCCATCCGCACACCCCATTGAAGCGTCTTCCAAAGACGCTTCTTTTTTTACCACCCTAAATTTCAGCACTCGCTTAAGCCAGAACAGTGCATCGGGTCATTACTTGAACCGAATTGGTGGGTTCACCTGATTCTGGTGCCGGTAAGGGATGCAGTAACTTGTCGATGACCGCTCGGAAACGATAAGGGGATGCGTACCTCTGCAATCTGGCACCTGGACACGAGAGCAGGCAAAGAACCGCGCCACATAGATACTCTCAAATACCTTGCCTACCCAGATAAAAGTACTGGTTGCCACCGATGATGACGTACTCAGCGGCGTCGAATACCATGCACTGCAGCGATTGCATTTCGAAGCGCTAATGGCCCGAAATGAGAATGAAATACTAAAAACCATCCAAACGGAAAAGCCGCATTTGGTGATACTAGATGCCTCGCTGCCCGGCAAAGGCGGTCTGGAGATGTGCCGCCGGCTACGGGAGGATCCCGTCACCGCAGAAATCCTCATCATCATGGTGACCGAAGAGAACGACCACGAAGTGAAGATTCAAGCGTTGGAGACCGGCGCCGACGACTGCGTGGCCAAGCCGCTGCAGGTGGAGGAACTGATCGCGCACATCAGGGCGGTGAGCCGCCGAAGCTTCTCCGAATCCGCCATCGGGCGATTGCGCGCCGGACCCATCGACATGGACCTGGAGCGCTGGACCGTGAGCGTCGCCGGCACGTCAGTCAGCCTCACCAAGAAGGAGTTTTGCCTTCTACAAGCCCTCCTGGAGGCGAAAGGTCGGACCCTCACCCGGGATTTACTGCTGCAGAAGACCTCCGTGCATGGCACCAATCGCGGGTTGGGTACGCGCACCATCGACGTCCACATCGGCCGCCTGCGACGCAAGCTGGGCCCGGTCGGGCGTCACATCATTACGGTCCGCACCGTGGGCTTTCGCTTCAACACCCTACCGGACTGGATCACCCGCTATTACGCCCAATAAGCGCAATACGCGCGACCTGCGCGTGAGGTCTTTCTGGCAGCTGTTTTAGGGTATTCACCTGATTCCTTCTCCGGACAATCCCCGACTAATGTTTAGTTGAATCGAATGCGAGCCATTGGAGCCGATGGCGCCAAGCGCAATATTGCGATTCACATATGCTGGTGACAGGTGAGAATTCCGGGCAAACGCGTCATCCGCTTGACATATGGCGTGGCTATCCGGCCAAAGTGATCAACTGATTTATTATTGTGAATCGTCGTAAATACCGCTGATCACACCGCTCACCCAGCCGGCCTCCCCTCTTTCGATGCGCCGCGACAAACAAAACGCAAAACGGATGACGAGGAGCGAAACATGAGTGACGACAAATCGAAAGGCCGCGGCAAGCAATTCGGCGCCCCAACCGCCATGACCGCCGTGGACGAAGCCCATGTCGAGGTATTGCGCGAGCTGGTATCGCACCTACGGCAGAATCGCACCCAGTTGCGCGAGGTGTGGGCGAGCCGCATCACGGCTTCCCGCTTCCTCACCGCCATGACCAACGAGGAAATCATGGCGGAAGCGAGTTCAGTGTACGACAACTACCTGGGCGCGCTCGAAACCGGTTCCATCGAAGCCCTGGAAGCCTACGCCCGCGACCTGTCGGAGCGCATCATCCCCCGGGGTGTCGAGACCCACGAGGTAGTGGGTATCGTGCTGCTGCTGCGCGACGTGCTGGCACGATCGCTGTTCTCCAAATACGGCCAGAACCAGCAGGTGCTGACCCGGGTGCTGGACACCTATGAGCCCGCCGCGAACCGCATCGCCACCACGGTGGCGGTGGGCTTCGTGCAGGAACGCGAACGCATCATCCGCCAACAACAGGAAGCCATCCGCGAACTGTCCACCCCCGTGCTGGCTGTGCGTGAACGACTGCTCATCCTCCCCATCATCGGCATCCTAGACCCACAGCGGGCACGTCAGCTAACCGAACAGCTGTTGCGTGGCATCCGCATCAACCGCGCCCGGGTAGTGGTGATGGACCTGACCGGTGTGCCGGCGGTGGACGCCGCCGTGGCGAACCACCTGGTGCAGACAGTGGAAGCGGCCCGACTGGTCGGTGCCGACGTGATCGTCACCGGCCTCGCGCCGGAACTGGCCCAGACACTGGTGACCATCGGCGTGGACCTCGGCAAGATGGCCACTGTAGGTGACCTGCAGGGCGGCATCGAAGAGGCCGAGAAGCTCCTGGGTTACAAGGTGGTGTTGGTCCCACGCGCCGAAGCCGCAGAATAACCGAAGGACGCCAGCGTGGAAGTCCCTATCCTAAAACAGCGCAATTATCTGATTGCGTCTGTGCAAGCGGTGCTGACCGACCAGGATCTGGTGAACCTCCGGGACCGGCTGGTGGCCCAGGTAGGGCGTTTCCGTTCGGTGGGCGTGATCCTCGACGTCACGGGCCTCGACGTGATGGACTCGTTCTCGGTACGAACCTTGCGGGACATGGCGCACATGATCAGGCTACGCGGCGCCGACACCGTCATCGTCGGCATCCAGCCGGAAGTGGCGTTCTCCATGGTGCAATTAGGCTTGAGCCTCGAAGGGGTGCCGACGGCGCTGGACCTTGAGGAAGGTCTGGCCTACCTGGATGCGAGACCCAAGCGCAGCCGCCAGAAAGCACAATGAGCACGCGCGACTCCACCGGCCCTCCGGACGTGCTCCCGGATCGGGAAGCCGCCCCGGCCGGCGGTAAACGCACGGCCATCCTCATCCGCGCCGTCGCCGACATCGTCACCGCGAGACAGCGCGGACGCGAACTCGCCCTGCAACTGGGTTTCTCAGAGACGGAGGCGACGCTCATCGCCACCATCATCTCCGAACTCGCCCGCAACATCGTGCTTTATGCCCAAAAGGGCGAGATCGTCCTCGAGAAGAGCAACAGCGAAAGCCGCCGCGGCATGACCATCGTCAGTCGGGACAGCGGACCGGGCATCGCAGATCTGCAGCGGGCCCTGGTGGGCGGGTATTCCACCTCAGGCGGGCTTGGACTTGGATTGTGCGGCGTGCGACGGATGGTGGATGAGTTCGACATCGACACCGGGCATGACAAGGGCACCACCGTCACGGCGAAAAAATGGCTGCAGTAATGCACAACGCAATCGAAGCGGCCGTCGGAAGTCTACCGCTCCCGGGGGAAACCGCGTCCGGCGACCGCCACGTGGCGGTGGAAATCCCGGAAGGTGTCGTGCTGGCCGTGATCGATGGCCTGGGACACGGCCCGGAAGCCGCGCACGCGGCGGAACGCGCCGCCGCTGTCATCGAGGACCGGGCGATGGACGAGCCCCTGCTTGCCCTGGTGCGCAGCTGCCATGCCGCCCTGGGCGGCACGCGCGGCGTGGTGATGAACCTCGCATCCATCGACGTGTCGCAGAAAACCATGACCTGGATAGGCATAGGCAACGTGGAAGGACGGCTGCTGCTCAAGACGAATGATCGCGGCTACGCCCAGCAGCACATGCTGTTGCGGCCCGGTGTGGTGGGCCAACGCGTACCCAACCTGCAGACCTCGGCGACGCGCATCGCCCGCGGGGACGTGCTGATATTCGCGACCGACGGCATTGACCCGGACTTCGCCAACGACCTGGACATCGACGCCCCGGCGGAACGCATCGCCGATACCATCGTCGCGCGGCACTGGAAACATACGGACGACGCCCTGGTGTTGGTGGCCAGGTACCGTGGGTAAGATGAGCGTACAGCAGCCCGCATCCGAACTGCATAGCCTCTACCAGAAGGCCTTGCGGGAATACCTGGAGGACGGAGGCGAAGCACCGCTGCACCAAGCCTACGAACTGGGCCGGCATGCCCTGGGCTCCGGCATCGGCCTTCTGGGGATCGCACAGGTCCACCAAGCAGCGGTCGCCGAAGTGCTCAAGCGTGGCAGCGAACCGACCGGGGAGCTCGCCCGCAAGCTAAGCGCCGCCGGACGTTTCCTGATGGAAAGCCTGTCGCCCTTCGAAATGCTGCACCTCGGCAATCAGGAGGCGAACGCCGCCCTGCGGCGCCTGAACGTGATCCTCGAGGAAGAAGCCAAGCGCATCGCCCATACGCTGCACGACGAGGCGGCGCAACTGCTCGCCTCCGCCTACCTGGAACTGGCGGAAATCAGCCGGGAAAATCCGTCACTGGGTATACAGCAGCGCTTGGAGCGGATCACGCTGCAACTCGACCAGGTGCGCGAACAACTGCGCCGCCTTTCCCACGAGCTACGCCCGCCCATCCTCGACCAACTCGGGCTCATGCCCGCCCTGCAGTTCCTGGCGGACGGCTTTCGCAAGCGCAGCCCGCTGCATGTCGAGATCGAGAACCGCACTCGGGAAGGTGGACGTTTCCCGCAAGTCATCGAAACTACGATCTACCGCGTAGTCCAGGAGGCACTCAACAACGTGATCCGCCACGCACACGCCAGCCACGTGGTCGTGCGCGTGTGGAGCGAAGAAAGCATGTTGCACTGCAGCATCCGTGACGACGGCGCCGGTTTCGATCCCGTCTCCTCCGGCGACCACGCAACGCAGGGCCTCGGACTGCTCGGCATCCGGGAACGCATCTCGAGCCTTTATGGCAGTTTCAAGCTGGATTCGGGGACCGGAAGTGGCACCGAACTCCGCATATCCATCCCACTGGGGAAGGAGACTTAGATGGAAACCGTGCTTCTGGCAGACGATCATCCCATGTTCCGCCAGGGCCTGAAGGCCCTCTTGGAGCGGGAGCAGTTCCGGGTGGTGGCTGAAGCCGCCAACGGCCTCGAGGCGGTAAGCCTCGCCAGCGAACTCAACGCCCAGGTAGCCGTCCTGGACATCGGCATGCCGCTCCTGAACGGCATCGACGCCGCCCGCCAGATCCTCAAACGTGCGCCGAATACGCAGGTGGTACTGCTTACCATGTACGAGGAAGAGGCTTACGTCTTGGAAGCCCTGCGCGCCGGCATTCGCGGTTACGTGCTCAAGGCCCAGGCCGCCGCCGACCTGGTGACTGCGATCCGCGCGGTGCTACGCGGCGCCGTGTATCTCAGTCCGGGCATCTCCAAGACCGTGGTCGACGCCTATCGAGACAAATCTGAATTCCCGGTGGATCCGCTCACCGAACGTGAGCACCAGGTACTGCAATTAGTCGCCGAAGGCAAAACCACCAAGGAAGTGGCGGAATTGCTGGGTTTGAGTGTCAAGACCGCCGACTCCCACCGCACCCGTATCATGCAGAAACTCGATATCCACGAGACCGCCAGCCTGGTCCGGTATGCCATCCGCCGCGGATTCATAAAAGCCTAAAGCGCTTCCAGCGAATATCGCTTGGGCACTTAGCCTCGCCACTGGATAAACCAGCGACCTCGGCCATTGCACGTGCATGGAAATCTAAGGCGTGATCGCCAACGGGAAAAATGTGGCTCTCATCCTGAGAGCCACATCACATGCTTGATTTCAGCGTAAGTCGGGTACTGCCGGCATCCTAGTCGTTCTTCTTCCAATAGATGCGAATGCGGGAGCCGGGGTTGGATGGGAAGGTCATCACGTTGGTGCCGGACACGGTACCGACGACGATCTTGCCCGTCGAGGTCTTGATGGCCACCGGCACCGGCGTGGGCACGAAACCGCCGCCCGCCATGGTGATCGAGCGGTTGGCGATGGTGCAACTGGCGCTGCCGGCGCATTGGTTGGCGGTGGCGTTCGTGTAGTCCAGCAGGTACTGGGTGGCGGTCCCCAGGCTGTTGCTGCAACTGCCGGACTGGACGGGGCTATAGGTGTTGAACACGACGGTCCCGGCAATGGTGGTGACGCCGCTCACGCCTTTCTCCCCCGAGAGCTGCAATGTCAGCTTCCAGCCCTTGAAACTGGACAGGCTGATCTGGGCGGCGGCCTGCTGTGCCGCGGTGCCGGTCTGCAGAACGTCAGCGGTGGCGTCGAACAGATTGGCTTCGGTGAGGGTGGTGAAGGTGCTCGGCTCCAGCAGCGCGTGGGTGTCCTCGATCATGTAGGCGCGGTTCACCACGGTGGTGTTGTAGGGGTGCTCCCGGTCCCCGCTCACGAGCAGCACCGCGTCGTAGGGGTTGCCGTTGTTGCTGTTGTAGACCACGTCGGGAGCGTAGAGGAATTTCCGCGCGTCCGTCCCGGTGCCTCCAAGGCTGGCGAGTTCCGTCACTTTCCAGTTCGCCGGGCTCGGGTCGCTGATGTCCACGCGCCAGACGTTGCCACCGGTATCGCCCACGTAGAGCCGGTCCGCGTAGCCGTCGCCGGTGCTGTCGTAGACCGCGATGTCGGAGGGGATGCTGTGGGTCATGCCGGTCACGGTGGTGTTGTAGCTGGCGCCCGAGGGGCTCGGGCCCGCCTCCCACAACAAAGCACCGGTGTAAGCATCCACCACGTAGATGGCGCGTCCCGCGGCATCGGTGCCGGCGGGATCCTGGTCCTCGGCTTTGTTGTCATAGCCGCCGCCGAAGATGGCCACCGGATCGGCAAGGGCGTGGATCTTGTGAATCTTCACGGTGGACCAGGTCTGGCCCATCTCCGAGAAGCCGGTCATGGCATTGGTGGCCTTCCACATGAAGACCGGGATGCTGGGAGAGATGACGTTCAAGGCGTAGATCAACGACCCGCCGCGGCGCGCCGTGAGGAAGATGTCGGCGACGTCCCCGTGGGTCGTGGTGAGCGAGGCATCGTTGTCGGTGTCCACCACGTAGCTCGTCACCGGGCCGTCGAAGAAATATGGCTTCGGCGCGGTGGCCGAGATGGTTGGGGTATTGATGCGAAGAGCATTCAGCTCCGAGAAGAACTCCGGCGGAATGAAGCCCCACTGGGGTGTGCCGCCGTTGCTGGCCTCGCCGCCCTGGACCGCGTGGAACACGCCGTCGTTAGCCCCGTAGAAAGCATAGACGTCGTTGTTATCGTTATGGCGGTTGTAATTGATGATGCCAGGTTGGGAATGCAGCACGTCACCGTGGATGGAGGCGCGGGCGTCCGTAAAGGAGCCGTTCTGGTTCTCGTCCTGGTAGTTGTCGGTGCCCTGCACCCAGGCGATGAGGTTGGCCGGGTCCGACACGCCCAGGGACGTGGCGTTGAGGGCGGTGTTGGACGCATTAAACGGCGTCGCCGACAAGGCGCTGCCGCTGGTGCAGCCAGCCGTGCATGTGTAAAGATTACGGGTGCTTTGGGTGGTAGCGAAGACGGTACGCAGCACTTCCGCCTCCGCGCCCTTCTCCACCAGGTCGCCGTCGGGACTGTCCGATGCGCCGCCCACCCCGTTCTGGGTGGCGGGTCGGAATCCCCAGAAGGTGCTGGCGGTGGTCCAGAAACTGATCGCGTTGGGACTGATGAAACCGGTGGTGGAGTTGGCGGCCGGGGCGCCGGCGCTGTCCGTGAGCACAAGGGTGTTGCTGGCAGGATCGACGGTCAGGTTGTACATCTTGAGGTTGCCGTACCAGCGGGGCGCAAGGCTCCCATCCGGACGGAACACGCCGAGGTAGACCTGATTCAGGTTGGTACCGCGGACGTTGGCACTCACCGGCAGGGCCGCGGCGGCGAACACGCTGTTGACGGCGTTCACCTCGGCGAAGATCTGGTTGAAGGCGGCCACCAGGGATGCAGTGTTAGTAGTGCGAAAATACTTGCCATGACCCTGGGCGGCCATGACCTCCAGCATGATTTCCTCATCATAATCCTGCGAGAGAGGCGACGCCGGCCAGGGGTTGACGGTGTAGGTGATGATATTGGTCTGGCCTGAGATGGACGGATTGGAGTTGGTGTTGTACATGAAGCGGGCGTATTCCGGCGCTAGCTCCTGCTGCTCGCCGTTGGCGCCGCCCGAGTAGGAGATCGTCGGGGCCAAGCTGTCCGCACCCAGCTTAATCTGGGTCGTGTCGGCACCGTCGTAGACCATCATGTCATGGGCGTTGAACCCGGTCGCACTGGTGTTGTTGTTCTCGGCGTAGTTCGTCTTGCCATTGCTGACGAAGATCATGTAGGCCCGGGAGCAGGTGGCGGTAAGCGGGCTCTTGTACACGTGGGGCACAGTGGTGGCGCTGGTGGTGTACGCGCCGGTATCGCCCATGGCGGTGGTCGAGTTGGTCTTACCGTAGCGCAGGGTACCGTCATCGGACCGCACCTGGCCTGTGGGGGTGGGATCGTTGATATCGCCGCCAGGGGAATAGGGCGGAAAATAGCTGCCGTTGACCGCTGTATTGTAATACTTGCAGCTACTCTTCGAGTTGCAGAGGCTGGTGGGCGGCGACCAGGCCGTGCTGTGATAGAGGGCCTGGCCCCCAAAATATGCATAGACTTCGTGCATAGACAAGGTGTACAGCGTATCTGGAGCGGCCGCGTCCCCTTGGGCGTCGATGCCGTTCAGGAAGGTGAGGAGGTTCGCCTTGTTGGTGGCGGTCATGGGCCGGACTGCGAATCGGACACTACCGCCCGTGATAGGGCCGTTCTGCAACCCGAACGGAGCATCGGTGCCGTTGGTCGAGCCCATCATGATGCCGACGTTGATGGAGCTCGGCAGACCGCTGATCACGGTGTTGAGGGCGGAGATCTCCTCGGCGAACTTGGTGGTGTTGGAACTCCCGTCGGCAGGCGCGTAGGTGGTGTTCCAATGGGAGGAGTTGTCTATGAAGATCACCACGTTGGCGCAACTGCAACCGGACCCGGGGCTGTTGAGGAACAGGTCGATGTCCGAGTTGGTGATGGCCGTCTGGGTGCCGTAGCTCGAAGTGGGCAAGCCCATTAGAAGCAGGGACAGGGCCGCAGCAGCAAAAGCGGCGCCGAAGCTGGTGGTAACGTGCATTTTCATGTTCGATCTCTCCACTGGGCCCGCGACGAACTGTCTCCGCGGGTGCAGGTTCATCTAAAGGCTAAGTAGTAGGATTACAGTTCCCCGCCGGAAGCGTGATCTTGACGCCCTGGGTGACTTTGACGGTCGCGTTGGTAACCGTATCCAAGGCGGTGGCCGAGACTTCCCAATAGGTGTCCTGGAGCGCCACGGCGGACAGGGAGCTGTAGCCCGAGGACTGGACATAGAGCAGGCAGATCGGCTCACTGAGGGTGACTGTATATCCGTCGACAGTCTGTGTATGCGTCGTCACGCCGCCTGACCACCACCCGGTCCCGCCGACGGCATCGCTCCAGAAATTTTGCGAGCCGAGATCTTGTTCGATGAGCCACTGGGCGGAATTGGTGAGGGCGTATTGGGTCTGCATGTTGCCCACCACGTTGGCGTTGGTGGAGGACAGGCGCACCATGGCCACCACGAACACCGTGAAAGCGGTGAGCAGGATCAAGGTGATCGGCAAGGTCAGACCCTGCTGGGAATGGGCGCGACGGCTCATTGGGGGATCTCCCTCCGGGAAGCCAGGTTCTCGAGCCGCACCTCGCTCTGGTAGGCATGCCGATGGTAGGCGTCGTTGTAGGGACCGTAGGTCAGGCCGGTGCCGTTGTAGGTGGCGGAGGTGGCCACGGCGTAGGTCTTAACGTTGTCCGTAAATCCCGTGGCCGGGTCGCGGTCCCGGGCGATCAGGAATACCTTCACGGTAACGGCGTTGGGAAAATCGGTGGCGACTGGGGTCGAGGCGGTGGAGCTCGGCACGTAATAATCCGGCACCCCGTCGCCGATCTGGCCGGTCTGGGCATTTTTCTGTGCGGGTACGTCATCGATGCCGTACTCGAGCTTGAGGGCCTGGATGCCTTCCGAGACGGAGATGGTGTCGAATCCGCCGGCGGCGGTGGTATCCAGGTCCAGGTATTTCAGGGTGGGGATGGGATTGCCCTGGTCGTCCCCGGCACCGGTGCAGACGGTCCCGCCGCCAGCGGGCACGCTGCAGGGGGCCACGAAGTAGATGCGGGTGTGGTATTGGTTGATGGGCGCGGCGTTCAGAAGGTTGTCCTGGATGGTCGCCGTACCACCGCTGGCATTGGAAGTGGCAGTGGTGGCCGCGCCGTTGCCCAACTGGATCTGCGCCTGGAGAGCGTCGGCCTGGAGATAAACTTCATTCGAGACTGCAGTACCGCCGACGGCCAGCGTGGCCGTATCCGCGTAACGGACCACGAGGATGTCGCTGCCGGGCATGAGATTGGCCTGGGGCAGGAGCGCCGTGCCGCAAGTGGTGGCGGAAAGATCTGGGTAAGCGGTGGGTATACCCGAGGTGGCCTGGGCCGCCGTGAATCCCTCCACGGGATAACTCAAGGCGGCGGTGAGGGTGGCGGCGTCGGTGGCGCAGGGGTCCGGCAAGCCCCCAGCCGTGGCGATGCTCGCATACTCGCCGTAGTAACCGGCCAGGTGGATGGACTGGGTCAGGGTATCCATGGCGTAGCGGCCGTTCTCGATCTGCCCGGCGGATTCCTGCAACTGCCGCTGGGATTTGCTGCCGTTGATGTATACGGTCATCATGCCGGCCAAGAGGAACATGCCGATGGTCAGGGCGATCATCAGCTCGATGAGGGAAAAGCCGGATTGGCGGGCGGCGCGCATCATTGGAGGCTCGCGATCTGGAGGGTGGTGGCCACGAAGCGCTGCTCATTGTTGGCGCCGTAGAGGCCGTTGGCGCAGTTGTAGGCGACGTTAACGCCGCTACCATTAAGGTTGGTATAGACATACTGGGTGGTGAGATCCCAGGAGGGTGTCTGGCCCTGCCAGGTGACGATGATGGTGTAAGTGTTGTTGGTGGCGTCGAAGCTCACGCAACCGCGGGCCCCGACCATGGCGCCCACCCGCGTGGTGCCGCTGTTGGTGGTCTCCGCCGCACCCTTCAGGGCGGAACTCCAGAGCTTCATGGCGTCCACGGCGCTGGCGGTGTTGTTGCCCACGGAACACACGGGGGAGTAGGAATTGGTACCGGTGGTGCCGAGATACGGGGTCCCGGTGGAGTTGCTGGTGAAGGCGAAACAGCTCGCAGAAGTGCGGTTGGTGTTGATGGCCTCCACCATGTCGTTCAGCAGCACCAGGGCCTGGGCCCGCTGATAGGATTCCATCTCCGAGCGCTGGGCGATCACCTGGGTGTCCATCAGGCCCAAGAGGCCCACGGCCACGATCACCAGCGAAATGAGCACTTCTATCAGCACGGGACCCTCTCCCCTTGCCGAGGCCGCGCGGCGTGGAACGCGACCAGGTCAATTGCAGCCATTGGCATAATTCCCATCGGTATCCAGGGCGATACGCGGCAGACCGCTCGGGTCGATGCTCACGCAACGGGCCTCGACGTTGGTCACGCCGGGCGCGTAGAAGACGACCGTCTGGGAAGCGCTCGAAATCCGCCCATTGGAGTTGTAGACGACGTTGCCGGCAGTGCCGATGACTTTGACGGCGATGTCACTGGAAAGGGCCTCGTGCTGAACAAGGGTGGTCAGGACACTACCGGCGTGGGCAGGCGTATAGGTGATGGTCCAGCCGTTGGTCCAAACCCCGCCGGTGGGGATCACATTCACGGGCACGTCGTTGGCGGTGGCCTGGGAACGGGCGGCCAGGAGGTCGGAGTAAAGATCCGAGCTGGCCCCGCGCAGACGACCGTTCTTGATCATGACCTTCAGGGAGGGAATGGCGATTGTGGCGAGTACGGAAATGATGGCGACCACGGTGAGGAGCTCGACCATGGTGAAGCCGCGCTGCTGTCCCGGTTTCCACCGGGCCCGCTCAATACCCGACTGGGGAGTGCTTGGCATTGCCACGGCTCACCAGCCCAGATTGGTACTGGCGTTGGTGGTACGCACCTTGGAGCTCGGTGTGTAGGTGGTGCCGGTGGCGTCCACGTTGTAGTACAGCGTGCCGTCGCTGGACTGGGAACTGCTTGGGGCCGCTGTGATCCAGTAATTGGGCGGCGTGGCCGTGGAATTGTAAGTGACCGTGATGGTGTAGTTAGCGTTGGTGCAGGTGGTCGTGCAGGTCCAGCTGGTGCGGGCAAGGCCCAACCCGCCGCTGCCGATGGTGGCGGTAAAGGCTCTGGCATCGAGAAAGTACTGCTGTTCGGTGTTGGCGATCTGCAGCATGAATTGCTCGGCATCGGAGCGGTTGCCCTGCCGCACGTAGTTCTTGTAGGAAGGCAAGGCGACGGCGGAGAGGATGCCGATGATCGCCACCACGGTGATCAACTCGATGAGAGTGAAGCCGGCGGCCTTGGAGGCAGGGCGGCGAGATTTGAGTTTGTTTAGTTTGCTTAACATGTTATTTTCCCCGGAAGCTTAGGGCGGATTTTACCTTGGAGGTCAACCCGGTAAACCATGAATCGATTCACACAACCGTCGTTTCCCGGCATTCAAGATATACCGCCAACCCCAGTGAATACAGGCCTCCACAGGGGGCGTCCGACCAATGGCTAGGCCCCACCGACGAGAGGTTGGGCGACAGCCAGGCGTATTGGGGAGAACATTCGAGCTGTGACGTGCGGCACCACTGCGATAATCGCCGCCGAGAACCCAAGGGTATCGGTTCGCTCAGGCCTGACCTGGCGACGCAACGAATAAAGTCTCAAGTCCCCGGTGCAGAAGCCAGTGCCGCCTCCCAGGCATCCACCGCCCGGGCCATGGCCATTATCCCCCGCTTCAGGTTCTGCAGGCCCGCCGGGCGCTTCCCGTCCAGGAGTTCCACATAGGCCTGCTCCACCAGGGCCTCCTGGGGACCCAGCACGCCCTGCCGCAGGAGTTTGAGATAGGCAGCCGAGAGGGCCTGCAGGCATTGCTCCACTTGCGCCGCCTCCAGACCCGACTCCGTGAACACCAGGGCACAGACCGCGAGGGGCGCCGCCTCCAACTGTTGCCGCGGAGAAGCACCGGATGGAGACTGCTGGAGATAGGCATGGGCGAGGCAGCTTATGGCGCCCAAGAGCCCCAGCATGGAAGCCATGTCGTTGTAGAGATGGGGATCGCCCCGCTCCGCTGCCACCTGGGCCGCCGCCTCCAGGGCGGGAGCTGCGAGCAATTGATATTCCGCCGGTGTGAGCAAGCCGGCGGGCGCAGGCACATTCATCTGCCCACTTCGTTGGAGATCATGACCTCGGTCTCGCGCTCCGCGCCAGCGGTCCATTCCCGCACGGCCGGGTGGTTCAGAGCGGCATCCGCGTAGCTTTGGGCCACGGGATCCAAGGACACGCTGTAGGTGACGAACCGCAAAGCCACGGGGATGTACATGGCGTCGGCGATGGTGAAACGTCCGAAAAGCCAAGGGCCGTCCTTGCCGTGACGCGAGCGGCATTCCTCCCATAGGCCCATCACCCGGGCGATCTCCTTTTCGATTTCGGCCGTGAGGGGCACATGCCGGCCGCGGGCACGGCAGTTGAAAGGCATGGCGTTGCGGATGGCGGTGAAGCCCGAATGCATCTCGGCACTGAGGGCGCGGGCCAGGGCGCGGGTCGACGCATCCCCGGGCCAGAGCCCCGCTTCCGGGAAAAGCTCCGCCAGGTATTCGCAGATGGCGAGGGAATCCCACACGGTGATCCTGCCGTGCTTCAGTATCGGGACCTTGCCGGAGGGGGCATGCTTCAGAAGCTCCTCCTTGTAGCCGTGCACGTAAAGCGGCACGCGGGTCTCCGCGAAATCCACGCCCAGGTGCTTCAGGACCAGCCAGGGACGCAGGGACCAGGAGGAATAAGCCTTGTTGCCGATGACCAGTTCCAGTCTTTCCATTTTTCCCCCTATCTATCCAAAGACCCGCCCTCACCCTCTTTCGGGCTTCGCATCCAGCTTCGCCCGAAAGTCCATGGCCTACAAGCCTGTACACCCGCGCACGGCTCCCGCCGTGAGCCCTGTCCGAAGGGAGAAGGGATCTTCAAGAAAACCCTAGCGATTGACCGTGCTCATGTCCGCATATCGATTGCCGGCCGTGGCACCCATGGGGAAGGCGGCATCGATTCGCTGCAGTTCCGCGGCATTGAGGGTAAGCGACGCGGCGGCGACGTTCTCTTCCAGGTACTGCAGGCGCTTGGTGCCGGGTATGGGGACGATGTCCTTGCCCTGGTTCAGAAGCCAGGCGAGGGCGATCTGCGAGGCTTGCACACCCCGCTCGTGTGCGATCTCCTCCACCCGCCGTACCAGATCCAGGTTCTTCTGGAAGTTATCGCCCTTGAAGCGCGGCATGTTGCGCCGCCAATCGTCCGGCGGCAGGTCGTCGAATTTCTTGAAGGCCCCCGTGAGAAAACCGCGCCCGAGCGGGCTGTAGGCCACGAAACCGATACCGAGCTCCCGCACCGTCTGCAAGAGGCCGTCTTCCGGCTCGCGGGTCCAGAGGGAGTACTCGGTCTGCAGGGCGCTGATGGGGTGCACTTTGTGGGCGCGACGGACGGTGTCCGGCGCGGCTTCCGAGAGGCCCAAATAACGGGCTTTGCCTCGTTTCACCAGATCCGCCATGGCACCCACGGTGTCCTCGATGGGCGTATTGAGGTCCACACGGTGCTGGTAGTAGAGGTCGATGCAATCAACCCCCAGACGCTTGAGAGAGGCGTCGCAACACTGTTTCACGTAATCAGGCCGGCCGCTGATCCCCAGGAATTTGCCGTCCGGCGAGCGGATGTTGCCGAACTTAGTGGCGATGACGAACCGGTCGCGCTTGCCCTTCACGGCCCTGCCCACCAGCTCTTCGTTGGTGAACGGCCCATACATGTCGGCGGTATCCAGGAAATCGATGCCGAGCTCCAGCGCCCGGTGGATGACTGCGATGGACTCCCGCTCCCCTTCCCCGCCCTTGTAGAAATCCGACATGCCCATGCAACCCAAACCGAGCGCGGAGACCTCGAGGCCCTGGGAACCAAGCTTGCGACGCGGGAACGGTTTCGACATGGGCCTACCTGACGCTGTCCGGGTGAGCCCGGGGAGGGAGCAGTATAGGCCAGGCCTACGTGCAAAAGCGCCGGGCGGAAACCCTAGGCTTGGAGCGTCCGCCCGCTCTTCAGCAGGGCAGCGAGCTCCTCCGCCGTCACGGGCCTGCAGAAATAATAGCCCTGCATGCCGTCGCACCCGTGGCTTTTCAGGAAATCGCATTGCGTGCGGGTCTCGACGCCCTCCGCCACTACCGCCACCTTGAGGTTGCGGGCCATGCCGATGATGGCGGTGGTGATGGCGGCATCGTCGGCGTCGTCGCTGATATCGCGCACGAAGGACTGGTCGATCTTGATCTTGTCCAGGTGGAAGCGCTTCAAGTAGCTCAAGCTGGAGTAGCCGGTGCCGAAATCGTCCAGCGCCAGCTGCACGCCCAATTCATCCAGGCGGCGGATGATGCCGCCGATCTCACGCGTGTCCTGCATCACCGCGCTTTCGGTGAACTCGAGCTCGAGATAGCGGGGCTCGAGGCCAGTCTCCTGGAGGATGGCGGAGATGCTGTCGGCCATGTTGCGGCGGTTGAACTGGATGGCTGAGAGGTTCACGGCCACCGGCAGCTTGGGGAGTCCCGCCTGCTGCCAGGCCTTGTTCTGCCGGCAGGCCTCGCGTAGCACCCACTCCCCCACCTGGCCGATCAAGCCGCTGCTCTCCAGCACCGGCACGAATACCGCCGGCGACAAGTCCTGCTGCCCAGGCCGGCTCCAGCGCAGCAATGCCTCGAGGCCCATGACCACACCGCTCCTCAAATCCACCTGGGGCTGGTAGTGGAGCGTGAACTCTTCCCTTTCGATGGCCTGCCGCAGGCGGCTTTCCAGCGAGAGGCGCTCGTAGGCGCGGGTGTTCATCTCCGGTGTGAAGAACTGGAAATTGGAACGGCCGTTTTCCTTGGCGTGGTACATGGCGGCGTCGGCGTTGCGGATCAGCTCGTCGAGGTCCGCCGCATCGTCCGGGAAAATGCTGATGCCGATGCTGGGGGTGATGTGCAGCTCATACTCGCCCACCACGTAGGGGCGCGCCACCGCGTCCAGAACCTTCCCGGCGACCCGCGCCGCGCCCGCCGGATCGGTGACATCGCGCAGAATCAGCAGAAACTCGTCGCCGCCCTGGCGGCTGATGGTGTCGCTGTCGCGCATGAGATCCCGCAGGCGCATGGCGACCGCCTTCAGCAGCCGGTCGCCGGTCTCGTGGCCCAGGGAGTCGTTGACGGTCTTGAAACGGTCCAGGTCCAGGAACAGCACTGCCACCCGAGCCTCGCGGCGGCGGGCATCGTTCATGGCCTGGCCCAGGCGGTCGCGCAACAGCGTACGGTTGGGCAGCCCGGTCAGGCTGTCGTAATGCGCGAGCTGGTAGACCTGCTGTTCGGCGCGCTTGCGCTCGGTGATGTCGGAGATCACCCCGTCGAAATAGAGCGGACTGCCGCCGGCATCCTTGACGGTATTGGCGCTGTTCACGCCGTAGAAACGGTTGCCGTCCCGGCGCTGGAATTCCACCTCTTCGTTTCGATAATGGCCCTGCTCCTCCAGAAGCCGGGTAAGCTCCTCGCGGCGGCGCGGATTGGCGTACAACCCAGGGCCGGCGTGGGCGATGAACTCGGCGGCGTCGCGGTAGCCGAACATGCGGGCCAGGGCCTCGTTGGCGTAAACCATGCCCCGGTCGGGCGTGCTGCGATAAATGCCGTCGGAGATATTGCCGGCGATGGAGGTGAGCAGCTGCTCCTGCTGACGCAGTGACTCGGTCATGCGGTCAGCGAGGCGCAGGGCACGCGTGCGCGTGAGCCCCAGGTTTAGCAGCAGAGACGCCAAGGCCAGGCTCAACACGAAACCGGACGTCGCCAGCAGCAGCGCCAGCCAGGAAACGAGCGGCGGCTCGGTGAAATCCAGCTGCCAGGTGCGCCCCCCGAGCGCAAGGGTGGTGGTGTATTCCGACTGGATGCGGCCAATGCGCGCCCACCATGGCGGGTTCTCCCCGGCGGTGGGATCTCCCTGCGAAAAGATCAGGCCCGGCGGGCCCGGCACGGCGCTGTCGTGGATGTCGACCCGCATGAACAGGCCCGGGGGAATCACGCCGGAGGCCAGCACCCGGTCCATGGGCATGGTCTCCGCCACCCACCCGTAGAGCGCGGCGCGGCGCGCCTGCACCGTGGAGACGTCGGCGCCCCGGCGAAACAACGGCCGCGTCGCCACCACCCCGCGATGCACGTTGCGGTTCATGTCCATCAGCGGCAAGGGCGCGCTCAGGATGCCGCGGCCGTTGTCCCGGGCCGTCAGCAGCAGGGCGCTGCCCACCTGGGAGCGATGGCAGGGATCGTTGCCCTGGGCGAAGCCGCCGGTGTCGAGGGGCGCCACATAGGTGGCGGGGCAATAGAACGCCGCTCCGGGAACGAAGGGCTCGATTGTGTAATTCGGCGCACCGTCCGCGCGCGTGGCGGCGAGAAATGCCTCCAGATCCTCCCGGCGCACGTAGGAAATAAACTGCAGGGTGGAAACACCGGGATAGTTGGACTTGAGCGCGAGGGTATCGGCGAAGGCCTGCCAGCCGGCGCGCGTGACCTTACCGCCGCTGGAGAACAAGCCGGCGCTGGCATCCAGCACCGCCAGGTACTGGTTGAAGCGTGCCTGCAGCGTGTTGGTGGCCTGGCCGGCGTAACGGACGAAGCGCGCCTCATGGGCGGCGCCCTCGTTGACCAGCGTGACTCGGTAAGTGACGTAGGCGAGCACCAGCCCGGCGACCAGCACCCCCAGCGCGACGAGATAGCTGCCGCGCACGCTACCCAGCGAACGGCTGGAGCGAGGTCTGCCCATCACCCGGCTTGCCCTTTTAGGTCATTCGCACGCTGATTATTAGCATACCCGCGCGGGATGGGACTACTATCCCATTTTTTCGGCGGAAAACGCCCGGCAGGCTCAGCACTCGGTGACGTTCACCGCGAGCCCCCCCAGGGAGGTCTCCTTATAGATGCTGCGCATGTCCCGGCCGGTCTGGCGCATGGTGGAGATGACCTGGTCCAGGGAGACCCGGTGCTGGCCGTCGCCGTGCATGGCCAGGCGCGCGGCGTTGATGGCCTTGACGGCGCCCATGGCGTTGCGCTCGATGCAGGGGATCTGCACCAGGCCGCCCACGGGGTCGCAGGTGAGCCCCAGGTTGTGCTCCATACCGATCTCGGCGGCGTTCTCTATCTGGGCATCGCTGCCCTGCATGGCGGAGACGAGACCGCCCGCGGCCATGGAGCAGGCCACGCCCACCTCCCCCTGACAGCCCATCTCGGCGCCTGAGATGGACGCGTTCTGCTTGTAGAGGATGCCGATGGCGGCGGCAGTCAGGAGGAAGCGCAGGATGCCCTCCTCGTCTGCGCCGTCCACGAAACGCTGGTAGTAATGCATCACCGCGGGGATGATGCCGGCGGCGCCGTTGGTGGGCGCCGTCACCACGCGCCCGCCGGCAGCGTTCTCCTCGTTCACCGCCAGCGCCCAAAGGTTCACCCAGTCCATGGCGTCCAAGGCTGTATTCTTCGTCTGGGTGGTGAGGCGTGCATGGATCTTGGGGGCGCGGCGCTGCACGTGCAGCCCTCCGGGCAACTCCCCCCCCTCCCTCATACCCCTGGCCACGCAGGCCTGCATCACCTGCCAGATCTTGAGCAGGCCCTTGCGGGTCTCCGCCTCGGGGCGCCAGGTCTTCTCATTGGCGAGCATCAGTTGTGGGAGGCTGAGCTTGTGCTCGGCGCACTGGGCCAGCAGGGACTCGCTGGAGGTAAAAGGATACGGCAGCTTTACTTCCGCCGCCGCGGCGTCGCCCTCGTCCTCGCTGCCGCGCACGATGAAGCCGCCGCCGATGGAGTAGAACTCGTCGGTGAGGAGCGTCTTCTTGTCCTTGTCGAGGGCGGTGAAACGCAGGCCGTTGGAATGCTTGGGAAGGACCTGGTCGCGGTGTAGGAGAAGATCCAGCGGCTCATCGAAGGGGATCTCCCGCTTGCCCAGCAACTTGATCCTGCCGCTGCTGCGGATATTCTTGAGACGCACGGCGATGGTATCCGGGTCCACGCCGTCAGGAGTCTCACCCTCGAGCCCCAGCAGCACCGCCGTGTCGGTACCGTGGCCCTTGCCGGTGAGCGCGAGCGAGCCGTAAAGCTGCACCGCCACCTGCGCCGTCTTCTCGAAGAGCTGCTTCTCCTCCAGATCCAGGAGGAACTGGCGGGCGGCGCGCATGGGCCCCACGGTGTGGGAGCTGGAGGGCCCCACGCCGATCTTGAACATGTCGAAAACGCTGACGGCCAAGCTCAGTCGTCCTTCAAGGAAAGCAGGCTGGCATTGCCGCCGACCGCCGCGGTGTTGATACTCACGGTACGCTCGGTGGCGAAGCGCAGCATATAGTGCGGTCCGCCGGCCTTGGGTCCTGTACCCGACAGGCCCTGGCCGCCGAAGGGCTGCACGCCCACCACCGCGCCGATCATGTTGCGGTTGATGTAGACGTTGCCCACGCGGATGCGGCGCTGGATATACTGGGCCTGGCTGTCAATGCGGGAATGCACGCCGAGCGTGAGCCCGTAGCCGGTGCGGTTGATGCTGTCGATGACCTTGTCCAGTTCCGAGCCCTTGAAGCGGATCACGTGCAGCACGGGGCCGAAGACTTCGCGCTTGAGGATGTCCAGCGTCGGGAGCTCCACCGCCATGGGCGGCACGTAGGTGCCGTTGGCAAACTCGGCGGGGATCTTGAGCTCCTTAATGAGCTTCCCTTGGGTCTTGATCCAGGCCTGGTGCTCCTCCAAGCCTTGCTTCGCGGCCTTGTCGATGACCGGACCCACATCGGTGCTGAGCCAGGCCGGATTGCCGATGATAAGCTCGTCCATGTAGCCCGACAGCACCTCGATGACCCGGTCGGCGATGTCCTCCTGCACGAACAGCACGCGCAGGGCCGAGCAGCGCTGGCCAGCGCTGTTGAATGCGCTGGCCACCACGTCCAAGACCACTTGCTCCGGCAATGCCGAGGAATCCACCAGCATGGCGTTCTGGCCGCCGGTCTCGGCGATGAGCGCGGGAATGATGCCGTCGCGGTTGGCGAGGGTCTGGTGGATCACCTTGGCGGTCTCGGTGGAACCGGTGAAGGCCACGCCGGCGATGCGCGGATCGGCCACCGCGTGCTGGCCAACGACCGAGCCGCGGCCGGGGATGAAGTTGAGCACCGCGCCGGGCACGCCCGCCTGGTGCATGAGCCGCACCGCCTGGGCGCCGATGAGGGAGGTCTGCTCCGCGGGCTTGGTCAGCACTGCGTTGCCGGCGGCCAGGGCCGCGGCCACCTGG
>Ga0126373_10000597_pt1 | contig 24039 bp, 19 predicted proteins | sample PanSoiMetPlot_11_FD_92545 | JGI IMG/M metagenome (GOLD analysis project Ga0126373, IMG submission 92545) | Tropical forest soil microbial communities from Panama - MetaG Plot_11 | ecosystem: Environmental > Terrestrial > Soil > Tropical forest > Bulk soil | place: Panama | collected 2016-02-17 | reverse complement strand
ACGTGCGCGGTTACCGTAGTCTGCCCGTGTGCCGTCTAGCCAGCAAAGTCCACGTGCCACTGGGCGAATAGTCCGGATGGTGACGCTTGGCTGCGCTCGCAACGAGGTGGACTCCGAGGAGCTCGCGGCCCGGCTTGAGGACGGCGGCTGGGAGCTCGCGGATGAGACGGGGAACGCAGACGTCGTTCTGGTCAACACGTGCGGCTTCATTCAGGCGGCGAAACAGGAATCCATCGATGAGCTGCTCGAGGCTGCTGACGGCGGTGCTCACGTGGTGGCCGCTGGCTGTCTGGCCGAGCGTTACGGCTCCGGCCTAGCCGACGCTATGCCCGAGGCGCAGATCCTGAGTTTTGACGACTACGCCGACATCGCCGCCCGGCTGGACGCCATCGCTGCAGGTCAGCGGTGGGCCGCCCACGAGCCGCGAGATCGGCGCACGCTGCTGCCACTCTCGCCGGCCGACCGGCCAGCTAGCACGGCCCATCAGCCTGGGCACGGCCAGGCTGCGGCGAGCCACACGGGAGCGGGCGAGCCCGGAGCCGGCGCGATACCCGACCTTCCGCCCGGTGTGGCGCCGGCCTCTGGCCCGCGGGTGCTCCGGCGCCGGCTGGGCGGCGGCGTTGTCGCCCCGCTCAAGATCGCGTCTGGCTGCGACCGCCGCTGCACCTTCTGCGCCATTCCTGCATTCCGCGGCGCGTTCGTGTCCAGGCGACCCGATGACCTTTATACCGAGGCTGGCTGGCTGGCCGACCATGGCGCTAGCGAGCTGCTGTTGGTGAGCGAGAACTCGACGTCCTACGGTAAGGACCTCGGCGACCTTCGGCTGCTCGAGTCGGTCCTGCCGCGGCTTGCCAGCGTCCCTGGTATCCGGCGGGTGCGCGTCAGCTACCTCCAGCCAGCTGAAGTCCGGCCCGGTCTCATCGAGGTGCTAGCGACCACGCCCGGTGTTGCCCGGTACTTCGATCTTTCCTTCCAGCATGCCAGCGGCAGCGTGCTGCGGTCGATGCGCAGGTTCGGCGACCGGGAGCGGTTCAGCCACCTCATCGACCAGATCCGGGCGCTGGCGCCGGACGCCGGAATCCGGTCAAATTTCATCGTGGGCTTCCCGGGCGAGACCGAGGCCGACCTGGCCGAGCTCGCGGCTTTCCTGACCGAAGCCCGGCTCGACGCCATCGGTATCTTCGGTTACTCCGACGAGGACGGCACCGAAGCGGCCAGCTTGGCAGGCAAGCTGCCAGCAGCCGAGATTGCCCGGCGGGTGGAGGAACTCGCCAGTCTGGCCGATGAGCTGATGGCTGAGCGTGCGGCAGAGCGGATCGGGACGACGATCGACGTGCTCATCGACGAGGCGCTGCCCGACGGCACCTACCTCGGGCGGGGCGAGCACCAGGCCCCCGAGGTCGACGGGGCGACGGAGGTACGCAGCGAGCGTCAGCTCGCGCCGGGAGACGTGGTAGCCGCGGCCGTGACCGGAAGCGACGGCGTCGACCTGCTCGCTGACGCGCTCGTTACAGTAGCGGCGGGAGACCTCGCCGCGGGCAAGCGTTGAGTCGAGAGGCCCACGGAACGAGCGAGAACGGCGGCCCTGGGCCGGAGATTCCTGCGGCGGCGACGGCTCAGGCCGGAACCGTGGCGGGTGGCGCTGCGGCTGATCCGGAGCAACAAGGCTGCGACGTCCCTCGGGACGGCCAGGCTGCGCCAGACGGGCCGCCGGCGCCCAGCGTATTCAACGTGGCCAACGGCCTGACGGTGCTGCGCCTGGCCCTTGTGCCGGTCTTCGTGTTCTTCCTGCTTGCCGGCAGCACCGGCAGCCGCTCGGTTGCGTTCGTTGCCTTCGCGCTCGCCTCCGTCACCGACCTGCTAGACGGCGAGCTGGCCCGGCGGCGCAGCCTGATCACCGACTTCGGCAAGGTCGCCGACCCGATCGCCGACAAGGCCCTAACCGGCGCCGCCCTGATCACGCTGTCGTATCTAGGCGAAATTCCCTGGTGGATCACCATCGTCATCGTGGTCAGGGAGCTAGCCGTCACGGGATTGCGGTTCTGGGTAATACGCCAAGGGGTCATCGCGGCGAGCCGGGGCGGGAAAGCCAAGACGCTGCTTCAGGTGATCGCCATCAGCCTGTACGTGCTGCCGTGGCACATCGAAATCGCGCGCGAGGTGGTGCTGGGAGCAGCGCTGATCGTGACCGTCGTGACGGGTGTCGATTACACGGCGAGAGCCTTCCGGCTGCGCCGGGCCGTTCAATGAGTCCGGCCGTGGCCGGCGCACCGGAACCGGCAGCCGACAGCGGCACCGCGGAGCTGGCCAGGGTCATCGTCGAGCTGCTCACGGCCCGCGGCGAGAGCGTGGGGGTGGCCGAGTCGCTGACCGGCGGTCTGGTCGCGGCGGCCCTGACCAGCGTTCCCGGTGCCTCGGTCGTAGTCCGCGGCGGCATCGTCGCCTACGCCACCGAGCTCAAGGCAGCGCTGCTCGGGGTCCCAACCGATCTGCTCACCCGGCGCGGCCCGGTCGACCCGGAGGTCGCGGTTGTCATGGCGGCGGGTGTCCGCGCCCGGCTCGGCGCTTCGTACGGCATGTCGACAACTGGGGTCGCCGGTCCCGGCCCGGCCGACGGCAAGCCAGCCGGAACCGTCTTCATAGCTGTCGACGGGCCATCCGGGCCGGTCGCCGAGGGCTTGCAGTTGTCCGGAGACCGGCAGACCGTCCGAAACGAGACGGTCTGGTCGGTACTGTCGTTGCTGCTCAGTACCCTGCGGGAAGATGCAGGCTGATTACAGTGTTACGTGCCTGTGAACACGCAGCTGTGCCCTCTCCCGCACTGTCCGGTAGGACAGGTACGGTAGAGGGAGCTGGTAGATCGACCTCAGGGAGGGAGCGCGACGATGGTCCTGCTTCGTCACTTGCTCGGTGACGCGCTACGGCGACTGCGTCTTCGCCAGGGTCGCACCCTACGTGAGGTCTCGGCCACGGCCAGGGTCTCCCTGGGGTACCTGTCCGAAGTAGAGCGCGGGCGCAAGGAAGCCTCTTCCGAGCTGCTCGCCTCGATCTGTGACGCCCTCGGAGCGCCGCTTTCGCAGGTCTTGCGCGAAGTGTCCGACGGCTTCGCCCTCGCAGAGCTGCAGAACGAGCCGGCCTTCGGTGTACCGCTCGAGCCTGCTCTCGCGGGTGCGCCGGAGTCGAATGCCCCAGAATCGCCAGAGCTGGAGCCCGCGGGTTCACCGTCGTCGCTCCGCGGGATCCGTCTGCCTCAGTCTGCGAAGGGCCAGGCTGGCCCGCAGCGGCTGGTTATGCCGCAAGGCAAGCTGACCGTACGCAGCGGCCAGCACATGTCGCAGGGCGAGCAGGTGCTCGAGCCGGTGACGCTGCCCGGCGGCGAGGGCAAGTTCGACAAGCTGGCGCGCGACTTTACGGACATGGTCCCGGTCTAAGCGAGATCAATTCGTCGGCGCTGCCCAGGCCGCGGGATCGTCGGCCAGTTTCCGCACGCTCGCCGGCAAGCTGCCAGACACGACGTGCTCCAGCGTGACCTCCTCGAGTATCGCCCTCTCGTTGGCGCGCAGGGCGATCCAGACGGCCTGGAGCGGTTCGGCAGCGCCGGTGTAGCCGACGTTCTCCGGCCGTTCGCCGCGCACGCCGACCAGCGGCCCGTCGATGGCCCTGATGATGTCGGCTAGGGAGATCTCGCTGGCCGGCCGTGCCAGCCAGAACCCGCCATCCGGACCGCGCTGGCTGCGGACGAGCCCGGCGCGGCGCAGTTGCGTCAAGATCGCTTCGAGGAACTTCCCGGGTATCGCCTGCGTCCGGGCAAGCTGATCGGCCGTCACATGGCCTCCGCCGGATGCGGCCAGCTCGATGACGGCACGCAGCGCGTAATCGGAGCGTGCGGACAGACGCATATGCAGCATTATGCAGCCAACCACGGCTGACCGGTCGATGGCGCTCCGCTGAAGACCTCGTGGGCCGGCGTTGGTGACCGGTGAACACGGCCGTCGGGTGATCAGCGCGCGGTAACCAACCCTAGGACCTCGGCGGTCGCCTGCGCGTTGGTACGCCCCGCGCCGTAGCTCGCGACATAACTGGCGTTGGCGGGCTGCCACAGTGGCAGCCCCATTTCGACGACGACAGCGTCGGGCCGTCGGGAGAGCAAGAGCTGGACTGCCTGCCGGGCCACGGGATGCCGGTGGGCGTCCCGGACCACGATGATCAACGACCGGTCCTCGGCGGCGTCGAGCAGCCCGGATATGAGACTGTGCAGGTCTTCGCTGGTGGTCGCCGAGCTCACCTGCTGGTATCCGTCGGCTGTCGCAAACTGGCTCAAGCCCCAGGGCACGGCTCCTACGGCAAGGTTCGCCGGCGGCACGAACTGCACGATGAGCGGCCGGCGCAGTTGTAGCGGTGCTCCTCGCACCGTGACGGCTCGCCGGGCGGCCGCGAGTCCGAGCGCTGCGTCCCCGGCGCCGACCGCTGGGCGATCGGCTGCCGCCGTCGCGGTCCACTCCCGTAGCTCAGCGACCCTCGCTGCGGCTTCTTCGAGCCGCTCCGCTCGGAGCCGGCCCGACCGCACGGCCGCGACGAGCGCTTCCTTGACGGCCAGGAAGCTGACGTGATCCTGGTCGCGCCCGAGGCACAGCAAGTCGGTGCCAGCGATGACGGCCAGGACCGCGGCCTCGGGGATGCCATAGGGCTCGCTCACCGCTCGCATTTCCAGGCCATCGGACACGATCACGCCGGTGAAGCCGAGCTCACCACGCAGCAAGTCGGTCTGCGCCCGGCGGGAGAGCGACGCCGGCAGGTCGCCGGTCAGCTCGGGCACCCGCAGGTGACTTGGCATGATGGCGCGCACGCCGGCCGCGATCGCGGCCTCGAACGGCGGCAAGTCCCGGTCGCGCAGCACGCTGAGCGGGGCGTCCACGGTGGCGAGAACGAGATGCGAATCCAGCGTCGTGCTGCCGTGACCAGGGAAGTGCTTGGCGCAGGCGGCGACGCCGGCCAACTGAAGGCCCGATACCGCGGCGGCGGCGTGCCGGGCTACGAGCGCCGGGTCGTCTCCGAATGACCGGGTACCAATCACCGGGTTGTCCGCTGCCGTGTTGACGTCAACGGCAGGAGCTAGGTCCAGGTTGATGCCGAGCGCGGCTAGGTCGGCGCCGAGTGCCGCATACACCGACCTGGTGAGGTCGACATCGTCAATCGCTCCAAGGGCTGCGTTCCCTGGATAGTCACTGCCGGTCTGGTGCGAGATGCGGGTGACGTCGCCGCCCTCTTCGTCAATGGCTATGACGGGCTCGATCGCCGCGCTCCGCAGACTCGCGGTGAGCCCGGCCAGTTGCCTGCGATCCTGCACGTTCGGGCCGAACAGCGTGACGCCCGCCAGCCCGCCGGCAAGGGCGGCGCGCACCCATTCGGGCGCCTCGCCGCCGGGAAATGGCGGAATCAGGATGGCCTCAGCTAGCCGGCCCAGAACTGGGTCGGCTGCGATCTCCTGTGTCATCCCTTCACCGCTCCCGCGGTGAGACCGCCGACGAGCCTTCGCCGCACGAAGAGGAAGAAGATGATCACCGGGATCGTGTACATCGTGGATGCCGCCATGATCGGCCCCCACTCCGCGCCGCCGCGACCGAAGAAGTACGTCACGTAGATCGGCAGCGTGTAGTCGCTGTGCGCCTGGCCGAGGAAGGTGAGCGCGACGATGAACTCGTTGTACGCGGTGATGAACGCAAAGATGCTGGTGGCGACCAGTCCTGGCGCGACCAGCGGGAACAGGATCCGCCAGAAGATGCGGAAACTGCTCGCGCCGTCGATGGCGGCCGCCTCCTCCAGCTCGCGCGGGATCGTCGCGACGAAGTTGCGCAGCATCCAGATCGAGACCGGCAGGGCCTGGGCCGCGTACACGATGACGAGTCCCAGCAGGTTCTGGAGCAGGTTCAGCCGCTTGAAGTCGAGGAACAGCGCGATGATGAGCGCCTGGGCCGGGATCATCTGGACGATCAGCAACATCACCAGAAAGCTCGCCCGCAGCCGGAACCGGAATCTTGCGACTGCCACGGACGCCAGCAGCGATACCAGGGAGGCGAGCACGACGGTCGAGAGCGTGACCGCAAGGCTGTTACGGAAGAACAGCCACACCGACCCGATTCCGGAGACCTGACCGCTGATCACTTCGCGGAAGTTGCCCAGCGTCCAGTGCGACGGCAGCAGGCTGGGTGTCAGCGAGTAGATGTCGTTGGATGACTTGAACGCCGTCGAGATCATCCAGAACAGCGGAAATAGTGTCGCCAGCGCGATGATGACGCCGAACCCGTTGAGGCCCGCCCAACGGATGCGCCGGTTGGTCCTGGCACGACGGGCACCCGGCGCGCTGACCCGGCCGGTCTTGGCGCCGGCCGCGGACCTCAGCGCGCCGACGTCGGCGCTCTGGGCGCTCATGTGAGTGCTCCTTGCCGGACCGAGGTGCGGACGTACCCGATGGTGATCACGAGCAGGATCAGGGCGAAGATCAGCGCGATCGCACCGCCCAGGCCGTAACTCGGCGGCATGCTGGCGAACGCCTTGTCATACAGGTAGGTCGAGAGGTTGTACTCGTTCTGGTTCCCGGGGAAGCCGGTGACGATGTAGGTCTGAGCGAAGACGTTGAAGTCCCAGATCACCGACAGCAGCAGGAGCACGAGGAAGATGGGCTTCAGCAGTGGATAGGTGATCTTCCTGAACACGCGCCAGGAGCTGGCGCCGTCAACCCTGGCGGCTTCGAGCAACTCGCCCGGGATTGTCTTCAAACCGGCCAGGACTGAGACGGCGATGAACGGGAACGACTGCCAGACCACCAGCACGGCGATCACTACGTAGGCCTGGAACGCGCCGGTTGTCGTCCAGTTGTACTGCGCCCAGTTGGTGCTGCCGACAAGCCAATGCGGCAGCTTGGACAGCACCCAGTCGACGACGCCGCCGTCAGGATTGACGAGCCAGTAGAACAACACGGCGGCGGAGATTGGCGGCGTCGCCCACGCCATCAGCGCCGCGGTGCTGACGAAGATCGCCATCTTCTTGCCGAGCCGGTTCAGCACGACGCCGACAACCGTGCCGACGATAAGCGTGGCCGGGACGACGACGATCGCGAGCAGCAAGGTGTTGCGCAGCGACAGCCAGAATTCCGGGTCCTTGAATGTGCTGGTGAAGTTCGCCAGGCCTACCCACTGCGTGGGCGCGACCCCGGTGATCTGCATCAGGCTGTAGTTCTGGAATGAGTAGATCACGACCTGGAGCAGCGGCCACAGCAGGACGAGCGCGATGCCTATGAGCGCCGGGGTGAGCATGAGGTAGGGCGCGAGCTTGTGCCGCCGGATGAAGGCGGCCGCTCGGCCCCGCCGGATGCCCGGATGGCTGCCGGGCTGGCTCCCGTCCGGATGACCGTCGCTGGCCTGTCCGCTACCGGGCAGCCCGGCCGGGACTCCGGCTGGCAGTACGGTTGGCGGTTGCTGGATGCCGGCCATCTGGCTTGTTCACTCCTTCGGCGGTCTAGTGGGGCGCATGTGCCATAGTGACGCCTCCGGCGCCCATCGCACCCATCGCGACACCCGTATGGGTATGGCCCGCGGCGCCATATTTACCTGTCGGAGTTCAAAGGTGGCGGGCTGGTCGGGCCCAGGCCTCTCGCGCCCAGGACCCGATCGATCATGGGTCCTGGTGTCCCGGCCGACCCGCTGGTCGGTGAGCGCGGGCCGGCCGGGAGGATCAGTAATTCGTCAGGACTCGCTGCCGGTGTTGAGCACGTTCTGCAGTTCGGTGTTGGCCTTGTTCACGGTGGCCGTGAAGTTGGCGCCCTGCATCAGTGACTTCATCATGTCCGGGATGATCTGGTCGGTAGCATCAGCCGCGCCCCAGTTCTTCGAGTTGAGCGGAGAGATCTGGGTGTAGCCAGCCGCCTTGGCGAATCCGGACAGCAACTGGCTGCTCGCGTACGTCGGGTTCGACAGCTGCGTGGTGAACTCGGGGAAGAAGCCCTGCGAGTTGGCGAACGTGGTCGCGTTGGTCGGGCTGTCCATGACGGAGAGCAGGTCCCAGGCCGCGGTCTTGTTCGCGCTCTTGGACCACACGCCGAGGTCCGAACCACCGGCGAACGCCGGCGCCGGGTTCGGCCCGTTCTCGCTCGGGATCGGGAACGACGCCCACTGGGCCTTGTTCGCGGTGCTGACGGCTGACAGCGAAGCCTGTGCCCACGGGCCGTCGATGTACATGTCGAGGGTGCCCTTGGCAAAGTCCTCGTCACTACCGCCCGAAGTCGCCCCCGGCGCGCCTAGTTCGGTCTGGCCGATGTACTTGGCCGGGGAGACCTTCTCGCTGAGCAGCAGGTCGGCGTAGAACTTGATGCCGGCCTCGGATTGCGGGCTGTTGAGCTCTGCCGTCCACTTGCCGCCCGACTGCACCGCTACTTGGCCGCCAGCGCCCCAGATGAAGCTGACGATCGCGTTGGTGTAGTTGCTCGGTGCACCGAGGCCATAGGTGCCGGGGTAGGCCTTCATCAGTGCCTTGGCATCGGTGACCAGCTGAGCCCAGGTAGTGGGGGGTGCAGAGATACCGGCCTTGGCGAACTGGTTCTTGTTGTACCAGATGCCCCGGACGCCGCCGAACCACGGCACCGCGTAGTTCTGGCCGCTGACGGTGTCATTGGCTAGGTTGCCGGCGATGAGGCTTGAGCCGTTCGACCAGCCCTTGACGTTGGTTGAGATGTTCGCCAGCGCGCCCAGCGTCGCGATGCCCGGCGTGTCGGTGTTGCCGAGCTCGGTGATGTCTGGCCCGCCCTTGCCGCTCGTGAGGGCGGTGTTCCAGTCCGTCGTGCGGTTACCCCACGGGATCCAGTCGACGACTACCTTGGTGCTCTTGTACTGCGGGAACTGCGCGTGGAACTGCGAGACGACGCCATTCATCCACGTGACCTGGGACGGGACAGACCCACCCATGCGCCACACGACGAGCTTGGCGGGGGCCGATGAGGCCGATGATGAGCTGTTAGACGAGCCGCAGCCCGCGATGCCCGCGGCTGCTCCCGCGAGCGCGACGGCTGCACCCAAGGCGGCCGCCGTTCTGGTGAAAGTCACTGACCGATCTCCCTTCCCGGCTGTGTCAGCGGAAGTGACGTCCTCCGGGCGGACGTCTCCGGCCGGGCTTTGGCCTGGCGGTCGGCACCCACGCTAGGTGGCTGACTTAAGTAGTTCAGCCCGTTCCGAGCGATTCGTACCTGCCAGGGGCCGTTGCCCCAATGATTGCTTGCGCAGAAACTAACAGGAAACTTTCCTATAAGATAGAGTCCGTTGCCAGATTGAGACACAGACTCCGTCCGAACAGCTCGTGGGCGCGCGAATCCGCAGCCTGTGCCCGTACAGTCGGGTTTGTCGGCGCTAGATGGGGGTGGGGCATGCAGCGACGGCCGGGAACGCCGAGCCTGTTGCGCGAGCTGAACGACCGTTCTGCGTTGGAGCTGCTGCTCAGTGGCGGCCCGATGACGCGGGCGCAGCTCGGTGCGCACACCGGCCTGTCGAAGGTCACTGCGTCGCAGCTCCTGGCCCGGCTCGAGGAGCGCGGGATCGTTGCAGTCGCTGGTGAGCTCGCCGGTGGTCGCGGTCCTAATGCGGCTCTGTACGCCGTCGTCCCGTCGACGGCATACGTTGCTGGCTTGCACGTCGAGCAAGACGAGATCAGCGCCGGCGTAGCGGACATTACCGGGAACGTGGTGACACGCGTTTCAGTCGATCCGAGCGACGCGGCCGACCCGGTGGCGCTGGTTCGCAGTGCGGTCCTTGCGGCCTGCTCATCCGCGGGCGTGCCGGTGGATTCGCTACGCGCGTTCGTCATCGGGACACCTGGCGTGCTGGATCCGCGAACGGGCGATCCGCGCCTCGCGGTCAACCTTCCGGCCTGGCACGAGGGCGTGGTCGCCGCGCTGCGCTCCGACCTGGGGCGGCCGGTAACGCTGGAGAACGACGTAAACCTGGCCGCCATGGCTGAGCTGGCCGTCGGGGCCGCTGCCGGGGTGACGGACTTTGTCTTGGTGTGGATCGGCGTTGGCCTCGGCCTCGCGACGGTTCTCGGCGGTCGCCTGCATCGGGGTGTCGGCGGTGCGGCCGGCGAAATCGGCTACCTGCCGGTGCCGGGGGTGCCGCTGCCAGAGGATGTCACGCATCCGGCGACGGGTGCGTTCCAGCGGCTCGTCGGCGCGCAGGCGCTGGTGCCACTCGCAGCTCAGTACGGCTTCGCCGAGCCGACGGCGGCCGAGTCCGTCGCGGTGGCGGTGGCTGGCGCGGCGGCTGGGGAGGAGAAGGCCAAGGATTTCCTTAACGAGCTGGCGGAGCGGGTAGCAACCGGTGTGGCTGCGGTCTCTGTCGTCTTGGACCCAGGGTTGGTCGTACTCGGCGGTGGCGTAGGGCTCGCGGGCGGCGCCGAGCTGGCGGACAGGGTCGCGGCCGAGGTCGGCCGGATCTGCCCGGCCCGGCCGACCGTGGTACCCACGGCCGTCAACGGCGGGCCGGTGCTGCGCGGCGCCATCCTCGCCGCCGTCGACCAGGCGCGCGCCGAACTGCTTGACTCGGTCGCCGAACCCGCCTAGCAGCGATGGCTGTCTCGGGCTGACACGCGCGCTCCGGCACAGCGGCACGGCTGCGATAGTTGCCAGGCGAGCCCGCGGGAACTTGCCGACACCGTCGCCCGGCAGTACGTGGGCATCTTCGGCCAGGAGCCAGCCGGGGTCTGGTTCGCGCCCGGCCGGGTGAACCTGATCGGCGAGCACACCGACTACAACGACGGCTTCGTGCTGCCGTTCGCGCTGGCCAGCGGCGTGGCGGTGGCGGCCGGCCGACGCGGCGACGGCATTGCCGTCTGGTCCAAGCAGAGGCCAGGTGACGTCGTGACATCGCCGCTCGACGGGCTCGTCGCGCGCGGCGTCAGCGGGTGGGCCGCTTACCCGCTCGGCATGGCGTGGTCGCTGGCGCAGGCCGGACACCGGTCCAGTGGCACCTCCATCGCGGTCGACGCTGATCTGCCCGCGGGCGCGGGCCTGTCATCGTCGGCAGCGCTCGAGTGCGCCGTCGGCCTGGCGCTGGCCGACTTGCACGCGCTACGGGTCGTGCGCCCGGAAATGGTGCGGCTCGCGAGCAAAGCTGAGAACGAGTTCGTGGGCGCGCCGACCGGGATCATGGACCAGTCGGCCGCGCTCCTGTGCCAGGCCGGCAACGCGCTGTTGCTCGACTGCCGCAGCGGCACATCGGACGACATCCCGCTGGAGCCTGCTGCCGCCGGGCTCGCGATCTTGGTTATCGACACGAAGATCCGGCGTGACCTCACCGACGGGAGATACGCGGAGCGGCGCCGGGCGTGCGAAGCGGCAGCAGTAGCCCTCTGCGTCACGTCGCTGCGCGACCTGGCAGGTGGTCCCGATGACCTAGCCGGGCTACGCGACCCTGAACTCCGTCGGCGCGCTCGACACGTCATCAGTGAGAACCAGCGTGTGCTGGCCGTTGCCGACTTGCTCCGGCGCGGTCACCTGGCGGCCGTCGGGCCGCTGCTCACCGAGTCGCACACCTCGCTGCGTGACGACTTCGAGGTGTCGTGGCCACAGGCCGACGTCGCGGTCCAATCGGCGCTCGCTGCCGGCGCGGTCGGAGCGCGGATGACAGGCGGCGGATTTGGCGGCGCCGTCATCGCAGTTGCGCCGATTGCCGCAGTCGCGGATATCCAGGCGGCGCTGTCCGCTGCCTATTCCCGGCACCTCTGGGCGCCGCCTTCTGTCTCACCGGCTACGCCCTCGCACGGTGCGCGCCGACTGCGCTGAGGCGGCGCGGTTGAGTGGCCACGCAAACCGTCAGGTGCCTGCCTTGCCTGTCTGCCCTGGGGGGCGGACAGTTGGCTCCGGTAGCTGCACGACAAAGCTGTAGGGAGCGTCTCGTGATCGTTCTGGACGGCACGTCGCTGACTTGCGCTGACGTGGCGGCGATCGGCAGGCGGCTCGTTCACGTCGAGATCGGCGCGCTCGGCCGTGCTCGAGCCACTGCGGCGGCCGAAGCCGTGAGGGCGTTGCCGGGGCTTGCCGTCTACGGACGCACCACCGGTGTCGGCGCCAACAAGAGTGTGCAGGTTCGCGGCGGCGACGCGCCGACAGGACTTCGCCTGGCTCGCAGTCATGCCAGTGGCGCGGGACCGTTCATAGCGCCGGAGGTCAGCCTTGCATTGCTGGCAGTCCGCGCGAACCAGATCGCCGTCGGCGGCGCTGGCGTCGATCCTGGCGTCCTGGATGTGCTCGCTGAGTGCGTCAATCGCGGCTTGCGGCCGCCAGCCCGGCGGTATGGCGCGATCGGCACCGGAGATCTGCCCGCGCTAGCGGTGACGGCGCTGTGCTTGCTGGGCGAGCGTGACTGGCTCGGCGCGGACGTCAGCGCCGAGCAACCTCGGTTCGGCCTCGATCCCAGCGACATGCTCGCGTTCTTGTCGAGCAACGCCGCCACGTTGGCCGAGGCCGCGATCGCCTGCCACGACTTGTCGGTCCTGCTCGACGCCGGCACGGTGATCGCCGCGCTCGGTCACCTCGCCGCGGGCGCGTCGACCGAGTCCTACGCCGAAGCAGTGCAACGCGCGCGTCCTTACCCAGGCCAGGTGCAGGTCGCTGCCGATCTGCGCGTGCTACTTGACGGTCAAGCCAACAGCGCCGCCAGAATCCAGGATTCCTACGGGTATCGCGCGCTGCCCCATGTCCACGGCGCCGCTGTCGACGCGGTCGGGCATGCGACGCGCGTAGTCGCGTGCGACCTGAACGCCGCGGCGGAGAATCCGCTCGTCGACGCGGCTGCTCACCGGTTCTGGCACAACGGCAACTTCCACACGGCCTATGTCGCGCTCGCCCTCGACGCAGCGCGGGCCGCCGTGTTTCAGGCGGCATCTTTGTCAGTGGCCAGGCTCGGCGCGCTGCTTGACGACCGCGCGACAGGCCTGACCCCGTTCCTGGCCCATGACACGCCGCCTAGCTCGGGGCTGATGGTGGTCGAGTACGCCGGGCACTCGGCGCTGGCCGATATTCGCCGGCTCGCCGCCCCAGTCGTCCTGGGCGACGCCGTCCTGTCGATCGGCGTGGAAGAGCACGCGGGGTTCGGTACGCAGGCCGCGTGGTCGGCGACCGGTGTCGTGCACGCATACGCAGTTGTGCTGGCCTGCGAGCTTGTCGCCGCCGTGCGCGCGCTGCGGTTGCGTAGCGGCAGGCCGGCCGGAGGACCGCTCCGGCGTGCGTTCGACCAGGCCGACAGCGTGCTGCCCGCGGATCTGTCGGACCGCCCCCTCGACGAGGACGTCGCTGCCGCCGAACAGCTCCTAGTCGCGATGGCAGCCGTACTGTCGCGGCCGGTAGGCTCCGCCCGGTAAATACCACTCGCGCGTTGCGCAGGGAGAGCTGATACCTGGTGCGAGTCGCCGACGTTCCAACGCCAGCCGTGCTCGTAGATTCCGATGTGCTCGACCGCAACATCGCCGCGATGGCAGAGGCGCTGCCGGGACAACGGCTGCGTCCGCACGTCAAGGCACACAAGTGCACCGGGCTCGCGCGGCGCCAGGCCGAGGCAGGCCACCGCGGCTTCACATGTGCGACCATCCGCGAGTGTGAGGGAATGGCCGCAGCCGGTCTCGGCGACGATCTGCTGCTGGCCAACGAGGTTGTCGACGCCAGGCGCCTTGGCGCCCTGGTGGCCGCAGGCGCGCGCGTCACGGTGGCGGTCGACTCTGAGCCGACGATCGAAGCCGCCGCGGCTGGCGGCATTCGTGAAGTTCTGATCGACGTCAATGTCGGAATGCCCCGCTGTGGCTGTGTCGCGGCGGACGCGGGCCGGCTCGCCGACCTGGCGCGCCAGCGCGGACTCGAGGTCCGCGGCGTCATGGGGTACGAGGGTCACGTCGTCGGCAGGGTCGACGCCGCGGAGCGCGCCGACCAGTGCGCCGCCGCCATGCAGCTGCTGGTGCGCGCGTACGCCGATGTCGGCGGCGAGCTGATCTCCGCAGGTGGGACCGGCACCTACGCGGTCAACACGTGGGCCAACGAGATCCAGGCCGGCTCGTACGCGCTCATGGACACCGCTTACGGCAAGCTCGGGCTGCCTTTCGGGCAGGCCGCTTTCGTGCTCGCGACCGTCATTTCGAGCTCACCACAGTGGGCGGTGGGTAACGCCGGGCTGAAGGCGTTCGGCATGGATCACGGCAATCCCGAGCTCAGAGGCGGAACGGTGCGCTTTTGCTCCGACGAGCACGTGACGTTCACGCCGCCGAGACCGGTCGGAGACCAAGCTTGGCTCATCCCGGCCCACATCGATCCGACCATGGCGTGTCACGAGAGGCTGTATGTGTTCTCGGGCGACGACGTGGTCGATGTCTGGCCGATCGACATGAGGGGCTGGTGAGCAAGCCATGACCGAGCTGCCGAGTTACCAGGATCTGCCCGCGGCACCGCGTGGCGGCCGCAGCGCGTGGGGTCTATTCGGGCCGAACGACAATCTGGGCCTGGTGACCTTGATGACGCCGGAGCGGGTAGCCGCGGCAGCGGCTCTGGTCCGTACCGGCCGGATGTATCCGCTGGATGTGGAGCTAGGCGGCATTGCGCCGGCGCTGGCAAGGAACCGGGGAACGTCGCGGCACGCCGTCGTGCACCAGGCCGGCTCGGCCGGGTTCGACGATGTGTACGACAACGTGTGGCCGCAGGCGGGCAGCCAGTGGGATTCCCTCGGCCACGTCGGGTACGCGCCCGATGAGTTCTTTAACGGCGCCACCGAGGCCGACATCTGGACAGGGGTGCGGAACACCATCGACCACTGGGCCAGGCACGGAATCGCGGGCCGTGCTGTGCTCCTGGACATCCCGCGAGCGATGGCCAAGGCCGGCCGGGACTACGAACCCGAGGCGCCGACCGCGATCGGCGTGGCTGAACTTGAGCTAGCGCGTCAGCTGGCCGGCGTCGACTTCGGCGCCGGGGACATCATGCTTCTGAACACCGGGTTCGGCGCCTGGTACGCCGCCCAGCCGGCCGGGCTCCGCGAGCGGCTGCCGCACCGACTTAGCGCGCCCGGCTTGGCGCACACCGAGGCCGTCGCCGAGTATCTGTGGGATCTGCACGTCTCCGCGATCGCGTCCGACACTTTTGCCGTCGAGGTCTGGCCGCCCGAGCGGGACCCCGCGGCATACCCGTTCGGGTTCTTGCATCACATGTTGATCGGGCAGTTCGGCATGGCCCTTGGTGAGCTGTGGTGGCTGCAGGACCTCGCCGACTCGTGCGCGGCTGACGACGTCTACGAGAGCTTCCTCGTGAGCGTGCCGATGAACGCCCCAGGCGGCATCGGCTCGCCCGCCAATGCCGTGGCTATCAAGTGAGCGACGTATCCGTCGATTGTTGACCGGCCGGACTGGCCTCCATCATGCTGATTTACACGTATGGCAGCTATCGATTAAGAGGCCCGCATGAAATGTCTGATATGTAGGGCGGAGACAAGTGACGCAGCGCCGTATTGCGGAACGTGCGGCGCCCCTACGACCGGCTGGTCAGCGCCGGGGAGCGAAAAGCGGGGTCTAAGGATAGCTGGCGCGATAACTGCCATGGTTGCTGCGTTTCCTCTGGGCGCAGTTATCTTCCTTCCGTCTTACCATTACCAGGGCGTAGCTATTTCGTTCTCGAACGGCATCCCGGCGGCATTTGCCGCCGAGCCGATCGGTGTGACTATTGTTGCCGTCGTCGCGGGCATCGTCATGGCGTGGGGGCGGTCGGCCTGGCGGCGGGTGGCCGTCGGCATGCTCGTTGCATTCGGCTTTCAGATGTTCCTGTTCTCGGTGGGAACCCAGTTTGGCGTTGGGTCGGCTTCGATGGAAGGCAGCGCAGGCATCGCCGGCATGGTCGGCGCGCTGATGCTTGTGGCGGCTGGTGTGCTGGGCGCGGTCGGCAGCGCAGACCGACACGCAACAGGCTTGGCGAGCACCCAGGGCATTAATAACTGGCCCGGCGCACCTTAATCGACGCGCAGCCGGAGCCCGCGCGGAGTAGGTCGGAATCCGGCCGCCTCCAGGGCCCGCGCCAGTGGCGAGTCGTAGACGCCGCCGCCATCGGCGCGCTCGACGGTGAGCCGGCCGAGTGCCCCAGCGCGCACCGCCGCGGCTAGTGCCGCCGCAGCCGGATCGAGCAGCGACGACTCGCTCGTCCACGAGAGCAGCGTCTTGCCGCCCCGCTCGACGTAGAGGACAAGCTCGCCGTTAGCGAGCACGACCAGGGCGCCAGCCTTCCGCCCTGGCCGGTGACCGCCAGGCGCCTCGCCCGGCCGCTCGGGCCATGGGAGCGCAGCTCCGTATGCGTTGGCCGGGTCGGCGGCGGCGAGCACGACAACCGCAGGCCCGCCATGCCGACGCGGGGTTACGCCCGTGTCCCAGGGATCGATTGTTCCGGCCGCGCGGGCAGTGTCAGCCAGGGCGCGCATTCGGTCCACCGCACCCGGCAGCGCGAACTGGGCGGCTCCGAGACCCTCGACGAAGTAACCGCGACGGCACTGGCCGCCGTCCTCCAGCGCCCGCAGTACCGGGTACAGGACGCCGAAGCCGCCCGTGATGCGCTCGGCGGCTACGGCGCCTCGGATCAGGATGCCGTAACGCTCGAGCAGCGCCAGAGCCTGCGAGTGCAGCCGACGAGTCGGGTCGACGACGGCAGGCGGCAGCGCCGACCACCGGCCGCTGACCGTCGGAGGTCCACTGCGGGACGGCATCGCGCCGCGACCAAATCCGGGCCGACGAGAGATCGCTGCGCCCGGTCGGCCTGGCGGACGCTGCTCACCCGAAGTCGGGTCGGTGGCGACGGGCCGCCCAGTGCCGAGGACGGTGCGCAGCGGCGCGAGGGTATCGTTAGTGAGGCGGCCGGCCCAGACCAGGTCCCAGATCGCGCTGGCGACGTTGCGGTCGTTCGCGACCATCGCCTTAGCCGTCTGGTCGGGCAGCTCTGCTGCCACCCGATCGGCGATGCCGCGGAAGAAGAGTGCGCCACCACCCTCCAGCACGCGGAGTATGGCCGCGTGTACCGGCGTCATCGTGATCTCGGTCGGCTCAGGCACCAGCAACGGTGCCGCCGGAGCTGGGGCCAGCACGATCCAGCCATCACTGCCCGGCAGCCCGCCCGCGCCAGCCCAGACGACCTCGCCGGCCGCCGTCAGCTCGTCGAGCAATGCTGGGGAGTAACCGGGAACGCGGCCGGGCAGGACCAGCGTCTCCAGCGCGGATGCCGGAATCGCAGCACCGGCGAGCTGATCGACGACGTCGTAGACAGCGTCGGCGCGCGCGGGCCTGGTGCGGCCGGCTGTGGCAAGCCTCGTTGCGGCCGCGTCTGCGCGCTGCCACGCGGGCAGGAAGGCCGCGTACACCGACGGCGGCGCGGGCTCGACTTCCTTGCGCAGCTTGGCCAGGCAACGGCGGCGCAGCATCCGCAACACGCCGACCTCGCACCACTGGGAGCCACCGTTCGGCTCGAAGTCTCCTTCGGAGATGACGCCCTCAGCCGCCAGCCGGTGGAGTGTCCCAGTGACGACGGCGACGCCGAGGCCATAACGCTCGGCCACTGCTAGCGAGCCGAACGGTCCGTGCGTCCGGGCGTAGCGCAAGAGGAGGTCACGCAGCGGGTCGGCAACCGGCTCGGTGAAGGCCTCGGGAACGCCTGGCGGCAGTGCGACGCCGAGGGCGTCGCGCAGCCGACCAGCATCTTCGATCGCGCTCCACCGCTCGTGGCCAGCGATGCGCAGCTGAAGTACGCGTCGCTGTCCGGCGAGTCCGGCGAGCCATTTTGGCGCTTCCGCCGGATCCGCCGACCGCTCGGCAACCTCGTCCGTCGTCAGCGGGCCGAGCGCGCGCAGCATGTCCGCGACCGCCTCGGCGTCGCGGCAGGCGCGGCCGGGAGTCAGCCGCTGCATCTCCCGCCCGGACTCTTCGACGACGACCGGATCGAGCAGCTCGCGCAGCTCGGTCTGGCCAAGCAGCTCCGCCAGCAGCGCCGAATCCAGCGCCAGCGCCTGAGCGCGGCGTTCGGCGAGCGGGGTATCGCCCTCGTACATGAACGCGCCGACGTAGCGGAACAGCAGCGATCTACTGAACGGCGACGCCGTCGGTGTCTCGACCTCAACCAGGCGGACCTGACGCGCCGCGATGCCCCGCATCAGGGCAACCAGGCCCGGCACGTCGAACACGTCCTGCAGGCACTCCCGCATGGTCTCCAGCGCTATCGGGAACTGGCTGTACTGGCTCGCCACCGCCAGCAGCTGCGCGGCCCGCTGCCGCTGCTGCCACAGCGGCGTGCGCCGTCCCGGCTGCCGGCGCGGCAGCAGGAGCGCCCTGGCAGCGCACTCGCGGAACCTGGAGGCGAACAGCGCCGATGACCCCACCTCGGCGGTGACAATCTGCTCGACTTCATCGGGATCGAGCATCGCGATGCCAGCCGGCGGCGGGTCGTCGGCGTCGGGCACCCTGATGACGATGCCGTCATCGGTGTGCAGTGCCTGCACGTCCATGCCGCCGTAGCGCTCACGAAGCCGGGCCGCGATCGCCAGCGCCCAGGGCGCGTGCAGCTGCGCCCCGTACGGACTGTGCAGCACAAGGCGCCAATCGCCTAGCTCGTCGCGGAATCGCTCAAGAACGAGCGTGCGGTCGTCCGGCAGGTAACCAGTCGCTTCCCGCTGATCGTGCAGGTATCGGACCAGGTTGGCCGCGGCCAGCTCGTCCAGCCCTTCGGTCCGCAGGCGGGCGGTCGCCTCCTGCTCGCTAACCGCGCCCAGCTCGCGGCAGTACGCTCCGATAGCTGCGCCCAGCTCGGCAGGCCGGCCAGGGGCGTCCCCCCGCCAGAACGGCAGCCGACCCGGCTGGCCCGCCGCGGGGGAGACGAGCACCTGATCCGTGGTGATGTCCTCGATACGCCAGGACGTCGCGCCGAGCACGAACACGTCGCCGACGCGGGACTCGTAGACCATCTCTTCGTCGAGTTCGCCGACCCGGCGTGAGTGACGGCCTGACCGGTCTGTCTGGCCACCGGCGAGGAACACGCCGAACAAGCCGCGGTCCGGTATTGTCCCGCCGTTGCTCACCGCCAGCCGCTGGCCACCTGGCCGCCCGGTCAGCTTGCCGGTTGTGCGGTCCCAGATCAGCCTGGCCCGCAGGCCGGCGAAGTCCTCGCTGGGATACCGGCCAGCGAGCATGTCCAGCACGGCGTGGAGCACCGGACGGGTGATCCCGCTGAACGGGGCGGCGCGGCGAATTGTCTGCTCGAGGTCGTTGACATCCCAGTCATCAAGCGCGGTCATGGCGACTATCTGCTGCGCGAGGACGTCGAGCGGGCTGCGCGGCATCCGCAGTTCCTCGATCTGGCCTGCCCGCATGCGCTGGGTGACGACCGTGGACTGTACGAGGTCCCCCTGGTACTTCGGAAAGAAGATGCCGCGCGAGACGTCGCCCACATTGTGCCCGGCGCGACCGGTCCGTTGTAGCCCGCTGGCTACCGACGGCGGCGACTCGACCTGAATGACGAGGTCCACGGCGCCCATGTCGATGCCAAGCTCCAGACTGGAGGTGGCGACAACCGCAGGTAGCGTGCCAGCTTTGAGCGCTTCCTCGATCTGGCTGCGCTCCTGCCTCGAGACCGAGCCATGATGCGCGCGAGCGACGACGGCCGGTGTACCTCCACCCGCACCCGCTTGTCCCATCAACTGGGCCGGAGACCCGTTGTGCTCGCCGACCGATGCTGCCAGCTGGTCGGTGTCGTCCGCGTCGTACAGCGCCTCGGCGGCCCGCTCGGCGGCCAGGTCGTTCAGCCGGGCGCACAGCCGCTCGGCGAGCCGCCGGGAGTTGGCGAAGACGATCGTCGAGCGGTGGCTCTGGATCAGGTCCAGCACTCGCTCCTCGACGTGCGGCCAGATCGAATGCTGTCGGGTCGGATCGCCGCCGGGCTGTCCCGGCTCGCTGGCAGGCGGCTGCTTCGTCCCGACGTGGTCCGGCTCCTCGCCGCCTTGGAGATCGCTCATGTCCTCAACGGGAACGACGATCTTCAGGTCCAGCCGCTTCTCACTTGGCGGCGACACGATCGTGACGGGCAGCGCGCCGCCGAGGAACGACGCGACCTCCTCGGGCGGGCGGACGGTCGCTGACAGGCCGATGCGCTGCGCTGGGCCCAGCCTGTTTTCCTTGTGATCGGATGTCCGGATGGCGTCGAGCCGCTCCAGCGACAGCGCCAGGTGGGCACCGCGCTTGCCGCCCGCCAGCGCGTGTACCTCGTCGACGATGACCGTCTGCACGCTTCGCAGGGTCTCTCTCGCCTGCGAGGTCAGCATCAGGAACAGTGACTCCGGCGTTGTGATCAGGATGTCGGGCGGCTTGGTCGCCAGCTTCCGCCGCTCGTCAGCGGCTGTGTCCCCGGTCCGCACCGCGACCCGGATATCAGGCTCTGGGAGACCCAACCGGCGTGCCGCGCGGGTAACGCCGGCCAGCGGGGACCGAAGGTTGCGCTCCACATCCACTGCCAGTGCCTTGAGCGGCGAAATGTAGAGCACCCGGCAGCGGCGCTTGGGATCGGCCGGCTGCGGCTCACTGGCCAGCTTGTCGATTGCCCACAGGAATGCCGCGAGCGTCTTGCCCGAACCTGTAGGGGCGATGACCAGAGTGTGGTCATCCTTGCCGATGGCCTGCCACGCCTGCGCCTGCGCCTGCGTGGGCTCAGCAAACGCCGACTCGAACCACGCTCGAGTCGCTTCGCTGAACTCAGCGATGCCCGGTGCGTGGATCGATTCCATGGCTCCATCTTGCCTGCGCATACCGACACTCCAGCCGTGCCAACCCTTGGGCCCTACTTTCAGTCAGGTTGTCCGAAAGCCGCCGCTGGGCAGAACCCGCCGGATTGAGCGAGTAATCATCCTCATGCTCGCCGGATCTCGAGGTTAATTACGCAGGTTGGGGCTGTTTCGCGGCTCGGGGTGAGCGGGTGGTCCCGCGCACGAACGGGGCTAAAGGTGACGGCATGATCACGGGTCCGTGCGAGTGTCATGGGTAAGTCGGTACGCAAGAACGGCCTAGTCCTGCGTGGCTACGAGTCGCTGCCGGTAGTGATCGCCTAGGCCGGAGGAGGCCAGGCTGTCAGATATCGGGTCGGGTTCTACCTCGACGTGGCTGCTGTCCGGTAGCGCTCGATGACCAGGCCGGCTAGGGCCGGGTGACCACCCAGCGGCTCGGTGATCCAGTCCGCCCCGCTCTCGTGCAGCATGTCCTGGAAGCGGCCGGGTGCGAGCAGGTAGCTGGCGACCGCCACTGCCTTCCCGGTCCGTTCACGCAAGTCAGCCACGGCCTCTGGGACGGTCGGCCGGGCGGCCGTCGCAAACGCGGCAGCAACCGGCACGCCTAGCTGATCGCCGAGCAGGTCGGCCTGTTTGCGCACATCGGCCGCACCGGCCGGATCGCTGGATCCGGCGGCCGCCAGCACGACCGGCGTCCCGGCAGGCACGCCCGCCTCGTTGAGCCGCGCTGTCAGCGCGGTCAGCAGTAGCTCGTCCGGTCCGAGCGTCCCGGCGACTCGCGCCCCTGCCGACGTGGCGGCGCCGACGATGTCGGCCGCGACGTGATAGCCGGAGGACAGCAGGAGCGGCACGATCACGGGGTTCGCCCCGGCCGCGCCGAGGCCGGCTGGCAGCGACGGCTCCGCGTGGTCGAGGAAGGCCACGTGGACGTCGATCACTGGAGCCAGGCGGCGTACCTGCTGGGCCAGCGTGTTGATGACGTCGGTGGCCGCCGGGTTCCGACTGCCATGTGCGACGGCGAGGAGGGCAGGCTTGCTCATGAGGCAGACTCCAGCTCAGCCTGTCCGAGTAGCTCGCGCAGGCGCACGACGTCGCCAATCACCACAACGGCTGGCGGTCGGATTCCCGCGGTCGCCGAGTCCACGGCGACCTGGCCGAGGGTTGACGTCAGCACCTGCTGATCGGGCATCGTCGCCTCGCTGATGACGGCGACGGGCGTCGTCGCCGACCGGCCGCGCTTGATCAGCTCGGCGGCAACACCGTCCAGGTGCGCGACCGCCATCATTAGCACAAGCGTGCCCGTTGTCTCCGCCAGCGCGGCCCAGTCCACCGTCGCGCCGGGATGCGAGGGATCCAGGTGCGCGGATACCACGGAAAAGTCCTGGGTGATGCCCCGGTGTGTGACCGGGATGCCGGCCGCGGCCGGCGCCGCGATCGCGCTGCTGACCCCAGGCACTACCTGGAACGGGACGCCAGCCGCCACGCAAGCAAGCGCTTCCTCCCCGCCGCGCCCGAACACGAACGGGTCCCCGCCCTTGAGCCGGACGACGCGCTGACCAGCCAGCGCCCGAGCGACGATCAACTCGTTGATCTGGTCCTGCGTCAGATTGTGTGCGTGCGGCTGCTTGCCAGCGTCGATCACCTGGACCTCTGGATCCAGCTCGGCCAGGAGCGACCTCGGCGCCAGCTTGTCCGTGATGACCACGTCGGCTTCGGCCAGAAGCCGACGGCCGAGCACGGTGATGAGGCCGGGATCGCCCGGCCCGCCCCCAACGAGCGCCACACTCCCGATGCCCCGTTGGGAACCACGCGGTTGGGGCTCTGCTGCGGATCTAGATACCGCAGACGCGCAACCACGCTGATCCACGTGGCCGTGACGTCCGCGGTGTGGCCGCATCGGCAGCCTGCCGTCTGCGAGGGCCACCGCGATGGCCGCACGCAGCCGCTGAGAGCGGACGGGATCCCCGTTCGCTGTGACAGCCACGGTGACGTCGCCGTGCCTGGTGACCGCCGGGGTCCACGCAGCGGACGCCCTCGCGTCGTCGGCGCGCACGCACCAGATGCGCAGGCGTTCCGCTTCCGCCGCCACCATGGCGTTCACGCGGGGATCGCCGGTAGCGGCGTGCGCCAGCCAGGCCGCCGCGAGATCGCCGTCGCGGTAGCGCCGCCGCAGGATCGTGACAGGCAGATCTGCCAGGTCGGCGACGACCGACGGCGCGATGACCACGACGTGCGCGCCGGCCTCGAGCAAGGCTCGAGCCCTGCGCAGGGCGACGCTGCCGCCGCCCACGACAACCGCACGCCGGCCGGCGAGCGACAACATCACCGGATAATCGGGAACGGGGTCCACTCGGTCCGCCCGGGTGCCGTCGCCAGACTGGCTCGCGGCGGTGCCTGAGCCTGTGACAGTCACGGTGCAGTCCTGACGGCCGGGTAGTACGGCCGCGGACGGACGACGGCGACGAACGCGAGGCGGAAGCTGCGCGCGCAGGCGCCGCACTCCCACTCGCCGGCCTCGGCTCCGGCCGGGCGGAGGTCCTCCTCGCCGCAATACGGGCAGAAGAACGGCACCTGGCGCTCACCGGTCATGCCTGCTCACCCGCCTGTGTTAGCAGCTCAGGATCAGCGCGGCGGACCCAGGCAGCGAACTCCTCGCCAGCTGCGCGGTCAGCCTGATAGTTCCGCAGCAGGCTCTCCACATAGTCGGTCAGCTCGGCCGCGGTGACCTTCAGGCCGCGCAGCTTGCGGCCGAAACCGGGGTCAGAACCGAGGGAACCGCCCAGGTGCACTTGGAAGCCTTCCTCGCCGTCGACGATCGAGCCCTTGAGTCCGATGTCAGCGAGCTGGAACCGGGCGCATGAGTTGGGGCAGCCGTTGACGTTGATGGTGATCGGGCTATCGAAACCGGGCAGCCTTCGGTTCAGCTCGGTGTACAGCTCACGAGCCCGGCCCTTGGTCTCCACGATCGCGAGCTTGCAGAACTCGATGCCGGTGCAGGCCATCGTGCCGCGGCGGAACACGTTCGGGCTGGACTCGAGGTCGACCGCCGCGAGCTCGGTGACCAGTTCGGGGACGGCACGCTCCGGCACGTCAAGAATCAGCAGCTTCTGCTCGATCGTGGTGCGGACCCGACCTGAGCCGTAGGCCTCCGCTAGGTCAGCGACCTGCCAGAGCTGCGTGCCCGACGTGCGGCCGGTGTGCGGCGCGACACCCACGTAGGACAGACCGT
>Ga0126373_10000596_pt1 | contig 24047 bp, 32 predicted proteins | sample PanSoiMetPlot_11_FD_92545 | JGI IMG/M metagenome (GOLD analysis project Ga0126373, IMG submission 92545) | Tropical forest soil microbial communities from Panama - MetaG Plot_11 | ecosystem: Environmental > Terrestrial > Soil > Tropical forest > Bulk soil | place: Panama | collected 2016-02-17 | reverse complement strand
GGTCATGGCCCCAGACCCGTTCGTCGCGCCCTATCACTCTTTCCTGCTCGAGCGGACGCCCAAGGAGGGCCCCAGCTTGGCGCGCATCTGGCGCAAGGACGAATACCCGGACTAACTCGCGCGACCATGCCCCGCCAGCCCTGGGCTTCGCTAGTCGGCAGGAAAGTTCTCTAGCGGCCGCACCTCGACGGTGGCGCTGCTGGCCAGCGGATGCGCAGCGGCCACCTCGATGGCCGTGTCCAGGTCGGCGCACTCGATCACGTCGTAGCCGCCGATCTGCTCTTTGGTCTCCGCGTATGGCCCGTCGGATACCAGCATCTCGCCATTGCGGACACGAAGGATCCTGGCCTCGGCGGCATAGCTGAGAGCGCTGCCGTGCAGCCGTATCCCCCGGCCGGTCATCTCGTCCACCCACGACCTGATAGCACTGAGCTCGGCCGCTCCCCCGTCGGCCCGCGCCTCGGCGGAGTCGTCGTCCCAGAACATGAGCATGTACTTCATGAGTCCTCCATCGTGTCGCCCAGCCCGTCACGGCGACGAACGGGAGCGACCATCGTGGACATCGTTTCCCGGGTGCCGGTGACAAACGAGCTGCCCTCCCTGCGGCGCCCCACCACCACATCGCCGGTATTGACACCGATCCGCAGCGCCAGCCGTCCGCCGAACAACCCCTCCATCTGACGCTGCATCCCGAGCGCCACATGCAGCGCCCGTTCCGCATCGTCCTCGTGGGCCACCGGCGCGCCAAAGGCCGCCATCACCGACCCCGGTTAGGTTCTGACCGTCCCGTCCCATCGCCAGGCGGCCTGCCGCGGCAACTCACCCAGGGCGGCCCGGCCACAGCAGTACAGCAACACATCTGCGGGATCGCCGCTTGGAGCATTCGGAAACAGCCGGCCGATCACTGGCGCAGCAAGCTCGGTCGGCGGCCGCCACTGAGCCGCGGGGTTCAGCCCACGTACCACGTCAAAGGTGTGGATCAGCGTCTCCACGACGCCCATCGCGGCGAATCCCGCTGGATCCGAGACACCATAATTGTGATGCGCGCGCACCTCGGGGTCAGCGGACCGCGCAATGCGGTGCAACATCTCGGCGTGCGCGCTCAGAGCGGCGAGCAGCCGTGTCGGCGAGGCGCTGTCGTCGAGGGCAAGCTCGGTGCACAGGTACGCGTCAGGTTGGCCGTAGACGACCTGCATCGCGTAGAAGTAGAGACAGTCAACCATGTGCAGCATGGTCTGCCAGCAGCTCCACTCAAGCTCGGCCGCTGGCACTTGCCGCCAGTCCAGGCCGGTGTAATCAGCCAAGGCGGTCACTGAGGCACTGGCAGCGCGCCTCAAGTCCGCTATCTCCGTCATGTAATCATCTAATCAAGCATCTGTCGCGCTGGACGCATCGGCATTCGGTGGCGTTGTGCCACCAGCGGCAATCTGGCTCGCAGGCCAGTCCGGGCCAGCCCGCCAGGGCGAACTTCGCCCGCGCCTCGGCACCGGAGCTGACAGAGCCCGCCAACGCGACCGGGTGACGCCCTGCGCACCGTCCCAGGGGCCTGGCCGGGTTGCATCCGGCAATGGCCGCAGAGCGAAGCGCTTAGAGAGTCGCCAGCGGCAGCTTTATCTGCTACTCATCCGTTCTTGGCGGACGCCGCATCCTCGTCCGCCACGTCCTCGTCCGCCGCGTGGCCGGCCGAAGTACCGTCAGCCGAGGCGCCGTTGGATTCCGAGTTCCTTGCTCGCCGGGCCAGGCCTGCGATGGCGCCGCCTGCAGCGGCTGTCAACGTTGCGATGCTGGCCTGCTTACGCCAACGCTGGCGAGGTGGTGCGTCAGGAGCGATCTGTCGGGCGGCCGCGGATAGCGCGGACGAGACCTTGGGGGCAACGGTGTCCTGCAGGACGTGCCCAGTCCGCTCAATGTTCGGGGCAGCCCATGCCCTTGTTCTGTGTACACCGCGTCTAGCTATTGGCAGAACCCTGGACGATACCGCTCGCATGCGATTAGCCGCAGATCCTGTCGCTACTCTTCTCTTTCTGGCCGACATCTGAACCTCCGCCATGGAAACCTAGGCAGCGAGCTTCCCCGATCAACGCACTTCATTCGTCAGCTGGCATAGGAGCAGCAGATTCCACCCGGCTAGGAATCCGCCAGCCACGCCAGGAAGCGCCCCCGCGACCAGCAGCGGCCAATGGCCTCGGCGCACACAGCCGACCCGTCGAAGACCGCCAGGCCGATGATGCTGTGGCCCGAGGCGCGGCGATCGCCAAGTGTCGGTATCGCCGGCGCCACCCCAACCCCCTCCGCTGACACCCACGCCACCGCCCGGCCGACCGCCGCTTGGTCGAGGCGTTGCAGGAAACGCAGGCGTCTCTCGAGCGGGAAGCGCGACAACGCCCACGTCGAGGTGACGACGGGCAGGGCGTCCGGGGGCACGTGGGCGAAAGCGTCCGGCATTACCTCGACGGCGTCACCTCGCAGCAGCAGCGGACGGTCCGTTGCCGCCAACGCCATCTCCGCTTCGAGCCTCCCGATCCGCTCCGGCTGATCCGGCCACACGCAGGCGCGCAACCATCGGGCGTCATCGGTGTCAGTTACGTCGAGCGGATCGAGGTCGACGCCAACCCGCGCGACAACGTCGGGCACCGCCCGAGTTGGGATGGGCCGGTTCCCCACGATCGAAGATGACAGCTGCACGCGAGATGACCGGTCGCCCAGCGATTGTCCATTGCTGTAGGTGATGCCAACACGATCGACATTGAGATTGAGCCCAGCCGAACAGCCCACGTCAATGAGCCCAACCGCGTTTGCGCCTACCCGGCTCGCCACCTCGGCGATGGCCGGATACAGCACGGCGCAACGTCCGGTCTCGTTGGCCCTCATCTGCCGGCGCACAGCTATGGCCACGACCGAGTCGGTCATTCTTAGCAACGTGTCGATGGCTGCACCAGCGGCAGCCTCGCCGTCCCCAGCGGCATAGGCGGCGGCAAGCGCCGGGGCGCGTCCGGCGAGGGCGAGGTCTTGCAGCGCGGCGAGGATCACCGCGGGTTGCCGCTTGTGCGCCGGTGCCGCCTCGATGGCGCGCAGCGCTTCGTTGGATTCACTCAGCGCGATGGCAACGTGCTCGTACAGCGGCGATGTCTCGGCAGCGTCGACCTCACCAAAATGCCGGTATACCTGAGCAAGTGCGCGGGCCGTCCTACGGTCAGCGCTTCCTCCGGTTGCCTTTGGCATCCGGCGATTGTAGGCACTGGAGCAACAACCCCGACCTCTTACCGTCGACAAGGGTGCGCAGGAAATCGAACGCATACTCGTGGCGCGCCGTGTCTGGCCTGTTCCAGCGTCTGCTGCGGTTGGCGCGCAAGTGGCCAGGTGATGATGCTCAAATCGGATGTTCGTTGAGCCAGGTTGCAGCTCGGCGCGCTGACGCGCGTGACAACCACGCTTCCTGGACTATCTCTGCCAGCTCCTGCCGGCTGAGCTCACCGAGGCGGCTGGCCCGCGCCAGCACGGACAGATGGCCGTCGAAGTGCCCGGTGGTGAAGAACGGCGACTCAGCGTCTTGGACCAGCGCCTGCTTGTCCGCTTCGGACGCGACCCAGAAAACGATCACGTCCCGGTAGCGTTCACCGGTCTCGGGATCGACCGCATCCGGCCGCGGGTTGCGGAAGAAGATAAACGACTTCCCGCCCACCTGGTAGACCGGGTTGCCGCCGGTCCCGTGGTCAACGGTGACATGGGGCATAGCCAGAGCAAATTCGTGCACGTCCTCGACCCCGGCGGGCCGACTATCGTCGTCCTGCATAGCGTCAGCGTAGGAGGCGCAGCGCCGTGCTGACTTCGGCTGCGTCGGGCGGTTCGAGCCAGAAACGGTGTTAACAGCTCATGACTATCGCCCGGCTGCGTGCGCATCTGCCGCGGACGGTCGGTCCAGCCGATGTGTCCGGGTATCGTCGCGGCGTGGGAGCCAATCCGATGCCGGCCGCCGAGATCGAGGTGTCTACGGACCTGGTGCGCGGGCTGCTGGCGGCCCAGCAGCCCGACCTCGCGCACTTGCCGGTGCGGGTGCTGGCGAACGGATGGGACAACCTGCTGTGCCGCCTGGGCGATGAGCTCATCGTCCGGCTGCCCAGGCGCGCGCAGGCAGCGACGCTGGTGGCGCATGAGCAGAAGTGGCTACCGGCCCTCGTGCCGCAGCTCACGCTGCCCATCCCCGCGCCGATCCGAGTCGGTGAGCCAAGTGCCGATTACCCGTGGCGCTGGAGCATCGTGCCGTTCCTGCCAGGACAGCCTGCCGCCTTCGAGCCTCCTGCCGATAGTGCTGAGGCAGCGGTCGTGCTCGCCGAGTTCCTGGCCTCCCTGCACACGCCGGCCGACCCGGACGCGCCCATCAACCCGTACCGCGGTGTGCCGCTCGCGGTACGCAGCGAAGTCTTCACCGAGGCGGTCAGCCTATTGAGCGGCTCGATCGACACTGCGGCTGTGACAGCCGCCTGGGCGTCGGCGCTGGCTGCACCCGGTTGGCACGGACCGCCGGTGTGGCTGCACGGCGACCTGCATCCGGCCAACATCCTCGTTGACGACGGCTGCATCAGCGCGGTGATCGACTTCGGCGACATCACGGCCGGCGATCCCGCTGCGGATCTCGCAGTCGCCTGGATGCTGCTGCCCCCGGACGCTCACTTCACATTCCGGGCCGCCTACGCCGGGGCCAGTCCATACAACGCGACCGCGGACCTCTGGGAGCGAGCCAGGGGCTGGGCGCTCGCGCTGGCCCTAGTGTTCCTGGCCCATTCGGCCGACAATCCCCTCATGGCCGGCATCGGTGAGCGGACGCTGGCCACCGTCCTGGATTGACGACACTCGGCATGTCTGGGCGCGCGCTTAGCTTCGGAGCCAGGGCGGAAGCATACGAACGGTTCCGGCCGGAGTATCCGGCGGAGCTGGTCGACATGGTGATGGCTTACGCGGGCCAGCCGGTTCGGAGTGCCCTCGAGATCGGCGCTGGGACAGGCAAGGCAACCCGTGTGTTCGCTCAGCGCGGGATCACGGTCACTGCGACCGAGCCGGATGGGGCCATGTTGGCCGAGCTGCGTAAGCATGTGCCCGCGGGTGTCAGGACGGTGCAAGCCGCGTTTGAGGACCTGCAACCAGGCCCGACCTATGGACTCGTTTATGCGGCAGCGGCGCTGCATTGGACGAATCCGGACTGCCGGTGGGCGCGCGTGGCGGGGCTATTGGAGCCGGGTGGCGTGTTTTCCTCGTTCGGTGGACCAGTCCAGGTGGCTGACCCGAAAGTCGAGGAAGCTGTTCGCGCGGCCCGGGCGCCGTTCTTGGAGAGCGACGAGATTCCGTCTCCAGATGGAACACCACCGGGCCAGCACATGCAATGGCCGGGGACCGAACTCGAACGTTCTGAGTGGTTCGCCGATGTTCAGCAGTTCGTCGTCGAGCGGCGCTTGACGACCAGTGCCCGCGACTACATCGGCCATCTCTCCACCATCTCGGCCTACCTCGAGTTGCCGACTGCAGCGCAAGAGCAGGTGTATCACCGGATCAAGCAGGTCCTGCCTGAGACTGTTGAGATTGCCGCCGACATCACCGTCCACCTCGCGCGCCGCCGCCGCGAGCTTGTGCATGCATCGTACGAAGAGGGCAATGGCTAGGCTTCCGGCGTGGAAAACTACCGAGGTTTGCTCACTTACACCGGTGGCTGGCTGGACCGGGCCGGCGGTCGCCGCGCTGACGCAAAATGGCTGGCGGAGCTGCTGAATAGCCCGGACACCACGCTGATCCCGTTCTGGCGGGACCAGTGCCTAGTGTCCGGAGACCCGCCGGTTCCCGTGACGCTGCAAGCCGAGCGGGCGGACGGCGCCGTGTTCCTAGGGCTCGACGCCGACGGGCACGGCGTATTCGCGACGGACCTTTCCGGCATGGAGGCCGATCGGGCGGCCGAGTTGGCCGGGGCCGACCGGGCGTTGGACCTCAGGGTGATCGTCGGAACGCTGAGCCCCGCTGACGCGGCGACCGCAGGCTACGGGCGCGGCCTACTGCACTGGCACCGCAACCAGCGGTTTTGCGGCTCCTGCGGCGCCGTCACCGATTCGGTCCGGGGCGGACACCAGCGGGTCTGCACCAACGAGACCTGCGGGCGCCTGCATTTCCCGAAGATCGAGCCAGCGGTGATCATGACCGTGCAAACCGAGCGCGAGCCCAAGCGCATCCTGCTGGCCCGCCATCGCGGGTCGAGCGCCGACCGGTACTCCGCACTGGCGGGCTTCGTCGAGGTCGGCGAGAGCCTCGAGGATGCAGTCCGCCGCGAGGTCGACGAGGAGACGGGGATTCAGGTTGGCGAGGTGCGCTACGTGGCGTCCCAGGCCTGGCCGTTCCCATCCGGCTTGATGATCGGCTTCCGCGCCACCGCCAGCACCGAGGACATCACCGTCGACGGCGAGGAACTGCTGGACGCCCGCTGGTTCACCCGCCTCGAGCTAGCCCGGTATGCCGTGGACAACCCGCTGGGCCGCCCCGACTCTATCGACCGCCGCCTGCTCCGCACGTGGCTGGCCGGAGGCGACGACTTGGAGCCGGACGCGACGGGTAGCACGAAGACGTAGCATACGTGCTCGTGCAAGGAGTGCCACGTGACCGGGGACGCGCTGCACTTCGATGGCAAGTTCGACACCGCGCTATCCATCCGAGCATTCGGCTCGCAGTTTGGCAGGATCCTCAGCCATTTCCCAGACGAATGCGCCGGTAATCTCAACCTCGGCTTGGCTGGTAGCTCGGCTGCACTAGATAGGTTTCGGACATGCACACTGACCGCCTCACGCGGAGGGTCTTGGCCGCCGCTGCCCTGTTGGCTGCCTCGCTGGCCGCGTGCACCTCGGCGGCGTCTGGCACGCCGCCACCGGGCACCCGGCTCGTCGGCATTCACAAGATCCAGCATGTGATCATCGTGATGCAGGAAAACCGGTCTTTCGATTCCTACTTTGGCACCTATCCTGGCGCGGATGGCATCCCCATGCGGAACGGCCTGCCAACGGTGTGCGTGGCGAGCCCGGCCGGGAGGTGCGTCCGGCCCTACCACGACACCGCCGATGTCAACGGCGGCGGCCCTCACGGCAAGCCCAACGCGGTCGCCGACATCGACGCCGGCAAGATGGACGGATTCATCGCGCAGCGCGACGCCGCGCGCCCCGGTTGCCTGTACCCCAATGACCCGGCGTGCAGCCTGGGGAAGACCCCCGACGTGATGGGCTACCACACCGGCGCGGAGATCCCCAACTACTGGGCGTACGCCAAGAACTTCGTGCTCGCCGACCACATGTTCGAGCCAGTCAAATCCTGGTCGCTGCCCGACCACCTGTACCTCGTGTCCGGCTGGTCGGCCAAGTGCGCAAACGCCAGCCCAACGAGCTGCAGCAACGACATCGCCGGACCCTTCTACGGGACGCAGGTCGACCGGGCGGTGAATCTGGCGATGAACCAGGGGCTAAGTGCCGGCTCGGTGCCGATCGACATGGCCTGGACCGACATCACCTGGCTGCTGCACGACCACCACGTCAGCTGGGCTTACTACGTGCAGAAGGGTACCCAACCCGACTGCGCCGCCGACTCAGCCGAGACCTGTGCCCAGGTCAAGCAGAATGCATCCACGCCTGGGATCTGGAATCCGCTCCCGCTGTTCGAGGACGTACACCAAGACCACCAGCTGCACAACATCCGGGGCCTGCCAGCCTATTTCGCCGCGGCCAAGGCCGGCAGGCTGCCTGCGGTAACCTGGATTAACCCCTCCAACCCCGACAGCGAGCACCCGCCGGCCAGCGTCCACCAGGGTCAGGCTTACGTCACCGCGCTGATCAACGCCGCGATGAAAAGCCCAGACTGGAACTCCACCGCCATCTTCTTGTCCTGGGACGACTGGGGCGGTTTCTATGATCACGTCAAACCACCGCACATTGACGAGAACGGGTACGGACTACGGGTCCCAGGGATCGTGATCTCCCCCTACGCGAAGAAGGGCTACATCGACCACCAAACCCTCAGCAGCGACGCCTACCTCAAGTTCATCGAAGACGACTTCCTCGGCGGCGCCCGGCTCGACCCCCGCACCGACGGCCGCGCCGACCCTCGCCCCGACATCCGCGAGGAAGCCTCGCAGCTGGGCACCCTCACCCGCGACTTTAACTTCAGCCAGCCGCCGCGCAGGCCGTTCCTGCTCCCCACCAACCCGACGACCGATTCCCCGACGGTCCCGGTCTACTTCGTCGGCAAACCGCCCTGCCTAGGTTGCACCAAGGTGCCGCCGGCCATTCCGACCGCCATTCTTATCGCCCGCAGGCACTAGCCCCGGGCCCAGAGAAGGCTGGCCGGGTAGGCAAGCCTGGCGCGGCGCGCGGCACGTGCCAGCGGCCGGTCGCCCGATCCGATCGGGTTTGTCCGTCATGGGACTGAGCTGACGTGGCTGTGGCTGGCCGGCTCGCGAGGCGGCGACAGCAAGGCAACGCGGCGATGCTTAGTCAAACTGCAAGTCGCCATGCACGATTTGCCGCGCGACTTCCGCCAATGACGTGCCATCGGCGAACGCACGCGCCGCGAGCAAGTCGGCTGCGTCGCCGACCTGGCAGTCGCACTGAACCGACACGATGCCAACGGCCTGCTGGACTACGGACAGGTTTTCGGATGCGCCAAGGAACCCCAGGATGGCGAGCTCGTCGTCGGGCTTTGCGAACCGAGAGCTGCCTAGCAGCACCTGGGTGAGCGCCTCAGCCATGAGCTTGGTTGCTGTGGCAGTGCGCTGTGGAGCCGCGGGCACCCGGTCATACGCGCACAAGGCACCGATGCCTACGCCAGGTGGTCCGAGCGGAGCAGCACAAACTGCATGAATACCTAGCTCGGCCAGCGCCGGGCCGTAGTGAGGCCACCTGTCAAGCAAGTTCCTGCCGACGGCTGTTACCAGCGCGCCACCCGAGGCTTCGGTGGCAGGCCCCTCGGCCATGACCAGTTCAAGTTCGTGGGCGGCTCTGGCGGTATCGTCTGACGCCGCCACCATGACCGGAACGCGGCTCTGGCTACCGAGTGTGGCAAGAACGCTCGCCGTTCCCAGCTGAGCGGCTATCGCCTCCATGAGCACAGGGCCGCTGGCCGTCATCGTGCGGGTACCCCGCCCTGCCATCCGGGCCGCAAGCAGCTCGTGCATTTCCGCAGATATGAGATGCCGCGACTTCGCACGAAGGAACAGGTCACGCATCTGCTCGTGCTGTTTCCGCTGCGACGGATCTGCGGTGGAGAAGCTTGCCTCGTGGGTGGAAGCCCGCACTGCGCATCGCGCGGCCCGCTCACGCGCATACGTGGCGCGCTGCCTAAGAATCTCGATCTCTGCCCGAGGTCCGCCGTCGGGAACCGGCACAGTCATAGCCTACGCGTCCATGTCAGGCCCATCACCAGCGGACAGAAATCGATCCGAGACCTAGCCTCTCAGTCGCGGTAGAACTCTTCCATCAGCAGCACAGCCCCCTCCCCCGCGCCATTGCTCTTGAGCGGCGAGCACGTCACCGTGCAGGTGATCGAGCGGCCGATGCGGTTGATGGCAGCGACGTGAATAGGACCCGTCCGCTCACCCGTGGCCAGGCACTCCTGTACGACGCTCTGTACTTCTGCGGTTGGCAGGCCAAAGACCAAGTTGAAGAAGGGTTGATTGCGTACCTCGTCTGCGCGCAGGCCCCAGAGTTCCTCGGCACCCTTGTTCCAGCTCCTGACCAGGAGACTCTTGTCTAGCACGACCACGCCCGCGGCAACGCTGAAGAGAACGCCCTCCAAGAAGGTCCGTGCCTCGTCCAGCTCGGATGTGCGTGCTCGCATTTCCTCGTTCATGGTTTCAAGCTCTTCGTTGCCGGACTGGAGCTCCTCGTTGGTCGTCTCCAGCTCCTCATTAGTTGACTGGAGCTCCTCGTTGGTCGTCTCCAGCTCCTCAATGCTGGACTGGAGCTCCTCGTTGGTCGTCTCCAGCTCCTCGTTGGTCGACTGAAGTTCCTCGTGGGCAGTGTCCAAGTCCTCCCGGTTGCGCTTGAGCTCCAACTGCACCCTGGTCGAAATGGTTGAGTCGATAAACATCAAGATCACGCCGGCGCTGAGTCCGTCGCTGCCCCAGAGCGGCTGGATCTGGATATCCCAGTACTGGACCTCATCTGGGCTTAGCCGGCGTTCGACCGAGCTGACCCGCACGACCCGATGCTCTGCATAAGCACGCTCGATCAGGGACCTCAGTTCGACCGGGCGGTAAGAGATTTCGAGATCGTGGAACGGACGCCCAAGGTCGCGGGATGTCATCCCGAAGACATTGCGCATCTGGGAGTTGATCACGATCACAAGTCCGTCGGCGTCGATCCCGATAACGGCGAACGGAGCCGCCTCGAGGGCCAGGTCACGGAGCTGCCGCTTCCTGCTCACCTCCCGGATCTCCGGGCTTCCGATCGTGTCAAGCCGTATCGGCATCGTCTGGTACCTCGGCACGGCCGCGCCTGGTCGGCGCCGGAAAATTCGCTGGCGCATGCTGACCACTTCGAAGCGCTCACTATCGGATAGGAGCATCTCGGCCTTGCCGAGGAACAAGTCGCCTCGTTCCCGCAGCGCGAAATGGAACCGGTCGATGACCTGTGCCTGGGTCTCCACGTTGAAATACATCAACGTGTTCCGGCACACCAGAAGATCGAGACGAGAGATCGGGGCATCCCGGGTGATGTCGTGCCGACCGAAGATGACCCGCCGGCGCAGGTCCGGTCGGAAGGCGAATTGTGCGCCGTTTTTCTCAAAATACTTGTCGCGCAGCTCGGGCGAAATAGACTCAAGTGCCTTAGCGGGGTAGATCCCGGTCCGGGCGTCACGCAGAGCGTCCTCATCGACGTCTGTGCCATAGATCTTGACCCGTTTCGCGGTTTCCTCGATGCCCAGCGCCTCGGCGAAGGCGATCGCCAGCGAGTATGCCTCCTCCCCGCTGGCGCATCCCGCGGACCATACTCTGATGTCCCGATTGTTCCCGGCATCTGTGATGAGGTCAGGCATCACCTCTCCCTGCAGGTACGTCCAGGTCTCTGGATCCCGGAAGAAGCCAGTCACATTGATCAAGATCGTGTTGAAAAGGTGCCCGAATTCTTCGGCGCTGCTCTCAAGCCGGTCTCGGTAGTCCAGGAAGTCGGCAATGCCCGCCTCTTGCATCCGCTTGCGAATGCGCCGGCCCAGCGTTGACCGCTTGTAGCCGGTGAAATCGAAGCCGCGGGCGTCGCGGATGAATATCAGCAGTTCCTCAAGATTGCTGTCGATCTCCTGCTCATCGCCGGGCTGCGTCATGACATGCTCTGTTCCGCCTCGACGAGACCGCAGATGACCTGAGCGATCTCGTCAAGAGGCAGGATGAAGTCAACGGCACCTGCCGCTATGACAGCGTCCGGCATCCCTCTGAACTCAGCCGACTCGGGATCCTCTGAAATGACCGTGCCACCCCGGGATTTGATCGCAGAGGCGCCCATCGCGCCGTCGCTGCCAGTCCCAGTGAGCACACAGGCAAGAGCTCTCGGACCATAAGCGCCTGCGATGGACTCGAACAACAGATCTGCGGACGGTCGCAGGAAGTGGACGAGCTCGCTGCTCGAAAGCACCAGCACTCCCTCCGCCTCAACGAGCAAATGGTGATTCGGTGGCGCCACGTAAATCATGCCGGGTTCGGCCCGCTCGCCATCAGTGGCGAGGACCACCGGCAGCTTCGCTCGCCGACCGAGGACCTCGGCGATAATCGTCTTGTGCCGCGGATCAAGATGCTGCACGACGACGACGGGCACGGGAAACCCGCCTGGCAGGCCCCCGAGGACCCGGCTCAGGCCGCTAATGCCGCCGGCGGATGCCGCGATGGCCACGATCTCATAGGGCTGGCCCGAGTCGCCCCCGGACTCTTGCGCGACATTCATGGCGATGCCAGAGGAGCCCAATACTCGCACATATAGCAAGCGTAGCTATCTTCACCAGCGCACACGGCCTTGCGGCATAGGCCGCGGCCACTTTGCCGTAATCAGCTTCCAGCGGCGCCTTGTAGGTCTGTTGTGGCGACAGCGGGGTCTTGGTCGCCCCCATTCAGCTCGGTTCGAAGCTGCGCACGGTGAGCCTACGTGCATTCAAGCGCCTGCAGGGCCAGCCGGGCGGATCGCATGAGCTGCTCCGAGGCCGCGATCGCGTTCCGGGCGTTTCGCACCACCTCAGCGGCAGCGCGACACGCAAGTTCAGACGCCCGCACGGTGTCGCGTAGCTGGACAGTCCGTGCGTCAATGGCGCTGGTCCGTTCCGATACGGCCGCCGATATCGCGTCGTCCATGGCCCTACGCTAGGAGTCAGGGGTGTCCGCCGACACTGGGCCATAGTCCCGTCCAGCAGGGACGAAGGTCCTGCTGGACCATCGACCAGGGGAGAGCCCCGATCCAGGGCAGCGAGATGCCGATCTACGCTGGTAGCGTCCTTGTGAGGTCCACTCCGGCCAGATTCTTGGGTGTCTCGACACTGCGGCGGGAACTTAGGACTTGGCCGACAAGATCCGCGTAACGCCTGATGATCCGCAGGTCCCGAGCAGATGGCGCGAACGGGTCCGGGTAGTGCGTAGAAACGACCCCGACAAGCTGGCCGTGCTTGTCCACCAGCGGCGTGGACTGCACAGCGCGGAACCCTGACGCGGCGGCGATCCCGCGGTGCGGTTCAAAACGCCTGTCAGTGATCACATCGGAGATAACAACCTGCGCATTGCGCGTTGCCGCACGCCCGCAGGCTGTCTGATCATCGTCAACCACCGCGAAATGAGCCAGGAATTCTTCGTCAAATCCGTGCTGTCCGATGATCCTCAGCGCACCAGATACCGGATCTGCAAGCTGCAGGTTGCCCCGATCAGCTCGCCCGAGTGACAACATCTTCTCGAGCGCAAGGTTGGCGAGGATCTCTAGCTGTCCGATTTGCCGGAGCCGTCCTACCAGGACATACAACTGCTTCGCCACGGTGGGTTCATCTAGATCAAACCGCGCAGACACGGCGTACCGCTCTATCCGGCGCGCGCGCTCCAGCTGGCCGCTGCTGCGCAGCTGAGCAGCTGACTTGCGGAATGCGGCTTCTGAGTGCTCCAGAGCAGCCCGCAGTCTGTAGCCGACACCAGCCACATCAAGCACTGCGGAATCGCCGGACGATATGCCTGCCACGACGGTATCCATAAGAGCGAATCTATCCGCAACAGCGGCAGGCGCACACCGCCGGCTGCCCCGAAAATCGCACGTCCCAGAAGACGGGATATGCCCCCTCGGCGACACCACCGCAGGGCCCTGGGCAAATCGCCCGGATCATGCGGTCGCGAGTTCTTCACCTGCCGGGTGCGCTCGACCCGGCCGGGCCTCGTCGAATACTGAGCCCGCGGTTTTGGCCACGATCTTCGCAGCAAGATCCCGCAGCTTAATGTTCTCCCGCTGGGAGGCGCGGCGGAGTGCGTCGAACGCCTGATCCTCCGGCCAGCCGCACTGGGCCATGATGATGCCCTTGGCCTGCTCGATCACGGGCATGGATTTCAGCCGGGCCTGCAGCCGGGCCTGCGCCGAGTAGCGAAGCCGGTCGACTTCGGGGTGGGCTGTTAGCCACATCTCATGGATCAGCTCCGCCTGATCGCAGGCGTTATGGATGAGCTGGAAGACAATCGCGGTGTCACGCCTGGCCGCCCGAAGTTGCTCGGCGAGCAGCTGCGATTGCGTGCGCGCGGCCCGTGCGCGCATGTACACCTCGGCCAGCTCACTGTCGATAAGGGCGTCGCCTGGGGGCATGCTTTCACCGTATTTGCCACTAATGAGGGATTAGCCGAAGTTCTTTTCGGCGATGGCGGCCGCTGCAAGGTTGCGGCTTGCCGCCGAAGTGAGCGCGTTCGGAGGATCCCTACTTGTTTTATCTGCATTTTGGCTGACTACCCCGAGATCGTCTAGTCGCGCTGCAGACAATCCTGGCGCGAGCATTGGCCGAGAGGGAGCACCGGGCCTAGCTGCGAACCCAGCGCCGGTGCTCAACCTCCCGGTTTGGCAGGCACCGCATAACCAGCTTTGAGGGGGAGATAGCTGGGCGCCGGGTACCTGCTGTTCCCGTCTGCTGCGCGCTACCAGCAGCGGGAAATCTGGCGTAGGAAATAGGTCCTTCTGGTTGGTACGGGATGCGCGCTCGGCTATGGGCCGCGGCGACATAAGACCGTCTCCTGCGGGTGCCGGCGGTCTGTCTTCGTGACAATGAAGGTGGGGAAAGTCGCCGCCAATTCGGCCGTCGAGCAACAGGCGCTGCAGCACGGCGTCGGCCTTGAACCGGCGTAACGAGTACTTCTCGATATCAGGTCGCGCTTCCAGGCCCCGATGCGAGCGGGCAACTCCCAGATCTTCGGCTTCTCGAGGATCGTGACGGGATCAGGACCAACGAACGCCCTGACAATGCTTTCCTGTTGCAACTCGCCCATGACAACGCTCCGCGCTGAACCATGGCGCTGCACCGGGCAGCGCAAACCAAAGCGCGGGCTGTGTCGTCAACCCTCAGGCACAGTATGGCCTGAAACGGTCTTTATTCCAACCGCAATGGCCGGAACGTGGCTGTGCGCCTTGATGTTGACTTCGGCAGCGCGCTCACCTGCGGCGTTTCAGGGTCGACGCATGTGGAAATCGTTTGCGTCAGCTATCACGCAACGCAGGGATTGCGCGACGAGCCCGACCGGTACCGCAGCAGCCGGGCCGCGTGCCGCGACGAGGATAACAAGCGAGATGGCGCCGCTGGGCGGTCACTTTGTCAGCGTCAGGTGGTAAAAAATGGTAGCTGTTAGAACAATTTATGAAGAAATATTTAATAACGACCAGGCATTTCAGTTGTTCTGCTCAATCGCAGCCAGCGACGAGGCGCAGGGCGGGTGGGAGAACGGCCGGATCGCTGCGCTTGTGCCTGCGTCGTGTCAGGACCTAGCGCCGAAAATTGCCCGGCACGGCGCTGATGAGGCCAAGCACGGGCGGATCTTCGGCGCACTGCTGCGCAAGCGCGGTCTCGAGCCTGTAGCCGTGCCTGCTGACGCGGATTACACCATGCGGCTAGAAGCAGCCGGCATCGGGCTGGCACACGGTCTGCTCCGCGGCGAGGAGAAGCTGACCGAACGCGACATCGTTTCCTACCTGGCACACAGCCGGGTCACAGAACAGCGCGCTTCCGAACAGATGCGTGCTCTCCACAGGTACTCGGCGGAGCGCCCGGACATCAGGCGCGCCGTCAAGATGATCTCCGACGACGAGGACAACCATCTGGCCTACTGCCACGAGGAACTGCTGCGGCTGGCCAGAGCCGGGCACCAGCAGTTCATCGAGCGCACGCTGCGCTCGAGTGCGCTGACCGAAATCGCTATCTACCGCGACGTCAGCACGGCTGTCATGGCCCACCTTGGCTGCATTCTCGGCTGGTCCAGGGGAAAGTCAGCGTTCCTGGCTGCTGGCATCCAGGCCGTCTACCTCTACGAGCGGGTCGGTGGCTGGCGACGGATGGTAGCTCTGCGCATGCCGTCCAGGCGGAATGCGCTCGGCGGCCTCCAGCCCGCACACCACACATCAACGGGCGCGTGATCAGATGCTGGGGCGCGCTGGCTACAAACGCGACAGCGATCAGGAGATGGCCGCCCTCAGCAGCTCGACAACCTTCTTCTCGACCGAGGGGCTCCACTTCTGGAGCGCGTAGGACACCGGCCACACGTCTCCTTCGTCGAGGTTAGCCGCGTCCTGGAAGCCCAGCGTCGAATACCGGTACTTGAACTTGCCCGAGTCCTGAAAGAAGACGACGACCTGGCCGTCCGCGTTCGCGTAGGCGGGCATCCCGTACCAGGTCTTTGGGAGTAGATCCGGGGCGGCAGCAGTCACCGTGGTGTGCACGCGCTCGGCGAGCGCACGATCCTCAGGCGCCATCTGCGCGATACTGTCGAGAACCGCCTGCAGTCCGTCAGCCTTCTTGGCCTCGGCGCGCAGCTCGGCAGCGCGCTTCTTCATCGCGGCCCGTTCCTCCGCGGTGAAACCTTCGGACTTGGGCTTGGGATTCTTCGCCGGCATTCCTGTCACTGCCTTTCGCCGCTAGAGGCCCGGCATGGCGCCGGCCATCTGGAGCAAGGCTAGGCACGACGTCGCCTTGCCGCTTCTTGATTCCTGATCGGATCGCGGGCGAGTCCAGGCGTTCTGAGCACGCAGACCTCGCCATCCCACGAACACAAGCCGCGCGGTCTCACCCAGCAAAGGTGATGCCGACAGCCTTCAGTAGCCCGCACCATAGCCGGGTAGCGGCCCGCGGGCCGTCTTCCGCGCATCGCTTGAGGGGATTCAGGATGTCTGACGTGAAGGTGGAATACGAGCAGACGCTCAGCCGCGACGAGGCCGTGGCCTTGCTGTCCCAGCTTGCTCGCGCGTTTGCCGGAGACGGTGACGGAGAGTTCCCATTTGGGCCGGGCACAGTGAAACTGCACGTACCGGGAAGCGTACGCGCCGAACTCGAGGTAGAAGTCGACGACGATGAGGTGGAGGTCGAGGTCGAGTTCTCGTGGCCGCTACCGCAGCGGCAAGCCGAGCCCGCGCGGGTCGCCGCGCCGCGGGGGAAGGCGGCTAGCAGACCACCCGAGCGGGTTAACGGCGCGGGTCGGCCGGGGCACGCCGCCCGCGCCAAGCGCAAGTGAGGTCTGTGTCCGGCCCCGTGCCCGTTGTGTACCCATCAGGGCGGTGACGTCTGGCAGCAACTGCTGGCGGAATCTCAGGTGTCTGCGTTCGGAGCACCGTTACCGCGTGCCCAGGCTGCGGGCGAGGAGGATCTGCCGGGTTCGGGCTCCGGTCTTGGCCAGGACGGCCTTGAGGTGGTCGCTGGCGGTATGCTCGGACACCACCATCCGCTCGGCGATCTCGCGGGTGCCGAGGCCCTCGCAAGCCAGCGCGAGAACTTCGGACTCGCGTCGTGTCAGTCCGGAAGCCCGGGCATAGATGTCAAGGCGGTCTGCCGCTGTGCTCGGTTCTATGGACACGGCGATGTCAGTGCCCAGCCGCGACGCTTTGACAGTAACCCAGCGGTTGCCGCCGAGATGGATCCGCGACCATGGCGGGCCGATCGGCATCCCGTGCTCCTTCGCGACAAGAGCGGCCGCGATGTTGTAGGCCGCGGCCGGGATCGGCGCCATTGGCTCGTCGGGCGGGTTCAGGCGCAGCAGAGCGTCGGCTGCCGCTTCGGTCTGGCTCCTTACCTGCAATTCAGGGTCGAGTACCACGACCGCGGGCCCGATTGGATGCAGTTGCTTTTCTGGATCGACGAAGGTGCGGGCGATGGCCGCGCGCAGTCCGGCCGCTACCGGGCGAGCGAGCGTGGCGAGCAGGCGCAGTTCGTCCGTCTGGAACGACCGGCCGTCATAACGCCACAGGTCGAGCAGGCCCCAGCAGCCGTACCGGTCGGCGAATACGACGATGGCGGTGTCGCTGACGCCGAGCTGGCTTTGCACGTCGCGCCAGAGCAGTGATCGGTCGGGATGCCCGTCGGTCTCATGCATAAGAGAGGTGGCCGCGACTCCCGTCTCGAGCACGTGGTCCCAGCGGCAGTACGCAGTGAGGTACCGGGAGCAGATCAACGCGGGTAACCGCGGCCAGGAAAGGCCGGGTACGTCGGCTAGCGGCGAGGTGGCCACGCGAGACACCGGATCAGTTAACGGGAAGTTGTACCCGCCAAACGGGACGGCCCGGCGCACCAGCGCGACGAGGTCCTCGCGGAGTGCCTTAGCCGCCAGCGGACGACGGCAGACAGCGGCGGCCCGGTCGGCCAGTTCCTGCGAAGTAGCCATCGGCCCAGCTTAGGGCGTCGGATATCCCCCGGATCAGGGATAGGACGGCGCGTGCATCCGCCGCAGTCTGGTGCTTGTACCGATCCAAGGAGGAGACATGACCACTGTTCACATCGAGAACACCGTGCAGGACTTCGACGCCTGGAAGGCGAACTTCGACAAGTACGAGCGGTTCCGTGCCGAGCAAGGCGTTCAGTCCTACCGGGTGAGCCGCAGCGTCACCGAGCCGGACGAGGTCCTCATTGACCTGGAGTTCTGTGACGACGCGGCCGCGAAAGCGTTCTTGCCCAAGCTCGAGAAGATCATCAGCAGCCCGCAGGCCCAGACGCAGCTCGTGCGGCACTCGGTCCCGCGGCTGTACGCCGTCGTAGCCGAGCGCGTCCCTACGCCGACTGACTGATCGCTTCCAGCACGACGGCGACTGCATCGCGGGCAACAAGCCAGCACCGTCGAATTACATCGCCCGCGCCCGCAAGCGACGAGCGGGTCGAGTGCGGGCGCGGGCGGCATTCTGAGTATGCCGCCGCGGTGGAACGTAACCCGATCGACGGCACCAGTTCCGCGCTTCGGGCACAGTCGCCGACGCGTCCCGAACACTGGCTTCGAGCCCATTACCGCGGCTGAGTCAGGCGCCGTGTAGCCGGGCCTGATTGACCTGAATTCTGGTGCCCGCGCCCGCGGTGGCCAGCTTCCAGTAAACCCATCCGCCCACGGCGGCGCCGAAGAGCAAGTGGCTGAAGAAGAACGGCACTCGAGGGGTGAAGTTAACGATGTCAGTGTTCAGCGCTGGACCGAGGGCGTACATCATGATGACGTACAGCAAGGCGCCGCCCGCCACCGCACCGGCTACATACCAGGCCGGGGAAGTGAGCAACCGGAGGCCCGCGCGGATCAGGACGGCCAGTATCACTGCAAACGCAGCCCCGGCGAATGCTGACATCGCCAAGTGCAGCAGCCCGCCGACGATCACGTGGCTAGCCGAAAGCGGCTCGTTCATCATGGACGCAGCTGCCATCCCGTGATGCATGCCCGTCGCCGAATGGTGCATGCCCATGGCGGCGTGGTGCATGCCCATAGGGTGATGCTCCGTCGGCATCGTCGCGGTCATCGCTGTTGCGCCGAACACCCAGGCGGCGAAGCACACATTGAGGATGGTCAGGAATCCCATGCCGGCGCTGGCGTTGTATCCGGCCATCAGGAAGAACATCACGAGCCCGCCGAGCAGTCCGGCAACCGCGGCGGTGGCCAGCAGCCGCCGATCGATCCGGGCCAGGGCCGGAAGACTTGCGGGGCTGGCAGCAGACTCAGCCATTGACGTCTCCTTCGCAGAGCGCACGTATGCGCAGCAGTGCTGACGTGATGTGGAGACGCCGATGCGGGCAGTTTGATTGCACTAGGCGGACGTAGCGGCACGGGCAGAGCGCCCAAGCCGCGTCAAGGCAGCGGAAGCCGCGCGGCCAGGTTGGGTAGTTCTGCGGCTGGGACCGGCGCGGCCACGAGCTCGGAGGTGCCGCCGTTGATGCAGTACATGCTCAGCGTTCCCAGCCGAGCAGACCATGCCATTCCGCCGCCGGAGGCGGCGGTAGCCCCCGCGGGCATCGGAAAAGCCTGCTGAGACACCGCCACCACCGCCTCGGTGCCATCCAGCCGCCAGGTGCGTAGCACGATCCGTTGCCCGCTGACGCGCATGAGTACTGGCCGGCCCACCTCCACCGGCGCTACCTGCCGGCCGTCAGCTCGGCTGCCAGCTGGCCCCGGCGCGATCGCCTGGGCATAACGGGCCACCGCCTGCACAGCGGCAGGCACGGGCGCCGCTCCGCGGACGGCCGGCACTAGGACGAGCAAAACGACCAGCGCAGCGAGCAGGACCGCCCCGCCGCCTGCCAGTCGCCAGCGCAACCCACTCGGCGCACACGCCCAGAAAGGCCGTGAGCGCACCGGGGCAGCTACCTCGACGGCGAAGGCGACCCTGTCGCTCAATCCCAGCGGGGCTGGCTGGCGCAGCAACTGCGCAGCCATCCGGCCGGCCCGGTCCTCGCGCACCGCCTGCCAGCAGCCCTCGCACTCGAGCAGGTGCTCATCAAAGCGCCGGGCCTCAGCTGCTCGTAGGTCCCCCGCCAGGAAAGCCTGCAGCAGGCTGTCATGCCCGTCCATAGCTCACCCCCGCCTCGGTCAGCAACTGGGCCAGGCGGCGCCGGCCCCGGTGCAGCCTCGCAAGCACGGTGCCACGGGGGCAGCCGAGTGCCTCCGCCGCCTCTCTGGCAGTCAAGCCGGCAATATCCACCAGCACGATGCACGCACGTTGCGGTTCGGCCAGCTTGGCCATGCACTGGGATACCAACCGGGCGTCCAGGCTGGCGATCGCCAAATCAGCCACGTCAGGCTCGCCTGCCCGGCCGCCCGCTCCTTGCGCGACGTCGGGCAGCGGCAGCCCGGTCAGCTCCCACGGCCGCCGGCGGCGGCGGCGTGCCTCCGATCTGGCCGCGTTGAGGCAGATTGCCGCTAGCCATGACCGCGCGTTCCCACCCCGGAACGTGCCGAACGCGGCGTAGGCGCGCAGATACGTCTCCTGGACGAGGTCTTCAGGCTCTAGCCCGTCGCGGGAAGCATGCCGCGCTACCTGCCACACTGCATCCAGGTACGGCAGCGTGGCATCCAGGAACTCGCGGTGTTCACCGCCCACGCCATCCACACCTACTACATGACGCCGCCGGGCGCGATTTGATTGCATCGTGTTTCCCGGCGGCTGCGCCGCTCGAGGCCGGCGGTGGACCAGACGTCAGGCACCGGGTATTGATATCCGCCCCGCGATCGGCTTGTTGCGGTGACGGCAACTATGTGGACGCGGCCCGGATCAGGTCGCCACACTCTGGGTACAAGCGCGAAGCAAGGCGCGCCAGTGCATGCAGGAGAGCAGATGACAGCCATCACCGACCAGATCAGCCAGCTGCTACACGAGGCTGGCGAGACCCATCACGGGGTGTACCGGATCGTCGACGGTGCCGACGACGACTGGGCGAGCTGGTATTCGGACTGGCTTGTCAACTTGTCCGAGCTGCCCGCGCTGTTGGGCACCAAGCCCGTCCGAAGTGAACTGACCTATCTGCTTGTTAGCCTCGACAGGGACTACGCAGCCAGCCAGCCGAACGAACCGTGGGAGGCTTACTACGCCCAGCGGATCGTCCAGCACTTCCGCTCGCCGGGACACTGAAACTGACAGCTTGCCAGCCCTTCGGAATGCCACGTAGTACCACTTTGGTACTATGAGGCCATGGCGATGAATCTGCGGATCGACGACGAAGACGGCGCCTTGCTGAAGGCGCTAGCGGAGGCGGAGCACGTCTCGCTACACGAAGCTGCGCTCCGGGCTATCCGTCGCAGCGCCCGTGAGCTCGCACATACCGACCGCGTGCGAGAGGCAACAGCGGAGATGCTCGACCGATGGGGCGACGTGCTGGACAGGCTCGGCCACGCGTGACTGATCCGGCTCCTGGCACTGAGTTCCTCAGCCTGGAAGACCTGCTTGATTTTGTGAACGCGCTCGGTGCCGGTCCCGTCCGGGACCTGGGCCTGCTCGATTCCGCCTGTCACCGTCCGAAGGCCAGCTTCTTCGGCCGGGATGCGTATCCGACCGTCCCAGCTAAAGCAGCGGCGCTCATGCACTCACTGGCTTGTAACCACGCACTCGTCGACGGCAACAAACGGCTCGCCCTGCTGGCCACCGCGGTGTTCCTGCGCATCAACGGCTACACACTTGACTTGACCGATGACGAAGCATTCGATCTCACGATGTCCATTGCGGCAGGCCAGCTTGATACCGAGGGGATCCAGAAGCAGCTTCGGGTGGCGCAAGCACCCCCTGACCCCGCACCCCGCCGCGTTCTGAACCAGACGAAGCCAGCGCCGTTCTGCCGAGACTGACGTTGGCGGAGCACCGGCGCTGGCATGCGGGTCCCGGAGTCCGTGTGCCAGGATCCGATCATGGGCGTCGACTTCAGCTCCGGCATGCTCATTGTCTCGTCAAGACGCGAACCGCGTTTGGGCATCGATATCGGCCGGGTCATCATCAACGGCCCAGCCCATCCCGACGGCGGCGACACCGCGTTCTTCCAAGGCGATGAGGCCGCCATGCTCGCAACCCCGGAAGTGGACGGTGCCGTGGCAGCGACCGCCCGTCTGGTCACGCTCTTCGCCGGTCAAGTATGGCTGATCTCCAAATGCGGCCCAACAGTGCAGGATCGCACCCTGCGCTGGCTCGAGGGCCACGACTTCTACCACCGCACTGGACTAGCTCCAGAACATGTCCGGTTCTGCCGGACCCGCGCCGACAAACGCATCCATTGCGAGCAGCTCGCCCTGACTCACTTTATTGATGATCGCCCCGAAGTTCACGCCGCGATCCACGGAGCGGTCAGCCACCAGTATTTTTTCGGCCCGCAGGCCCATCCCGTGCCCGCATCCGGAATACACGCGCCCACCTGGGCCGCACTGGAAGAACGGATCAGCGAATCGCTCGCCTAACGTCCTGGTGTGTCATGGTGTCTAGGTGGATGGGGATGAGGGACTCACTACACCCGGCCGTGAGCTGAGTCCAGGCAGTAGTCAGCACCGCCGCACGCCGGCATCCCTCAGTGCCAAGCTGGTCGCCTCGACCGGCGCAGTCGGTCAGAGCGCGAAGCGCGCGATGCTCACTGCACCCACCGCCAGGCAGTAGATGGCGAACGGGGTGAGTGTGCGTGTCTGGAACCAGCGCACTAGATACCGGACGGAAAAGTAGGCGCTGACCGCGGTGACCACGACCCCAAGGACAACTTGGCCATGGATATGTGCCCCGGCAGGGCCGAGCAGCGACGGCACCTTCAACACTCCGGCCGCCAGGATGATGGGAGTCGCAAGCAGGAAGGCGAACCGGGCTGCGTCTTCGTGGCTTAGACCGCGCCACAGCCCACCGGCCATTGTGACGCCAGACCGGCTGATGCCGGCCAGCAGCGCCGCGATCTGGAATCCGCCGATCACAACGCCATCCCTATAAGGCAGCGCCGCGATTCGGCGATCGGACTCCCGCGCGTCGTCGATCTCGACGCCTGACCGTCCGCCGCCTGTCTTGCGGTGGGAGTGGGGACGGGCCGCGGCTTCGCCCACTGCCGCGACCGCAGTCACCGGGGGCGCAGATCCCGCCATGACCGGCGCAGGGCTGCCGATTCGGACGGCGGTTGAACGCTCTCTCGCGCGCCGCTGTGCTGACCTGCGGAGCAGCTCAGCTCCCCCGAGGATCAGCCCGTTCACGAACAGAAGGACGGCGGCGGCCGTCGGCTTGGCGAACAATGTCCGGAACGTGTGCTCGAACGTGACTCCCGTCAGACCGACCGGTATGGTCGCGAAGACGATCATCCAAGCCAGCCGCTCGTCAACGTCCGACACGGCTAGGCGCCGCTGGCGCAGGCTGCGCGGGAGGCTCCGGAGAAAACCGCGAATGATTCGAATCCAATCGGCGCGGAAGAACCACATCAGGGCCAGCGCGGTCGCGCAGTGCAGGGCGACGATATAGGCCAGATAGAATGAACTCTCGCTGTCCTGCTGCGACGATTGGGTCACCAGGGTCTGCCAACTGCCGCCGATCCAGGCAGGCAGGAGCACCGAGTGCCCCAGGCTGGACACGGGGAACAATTCGGTCACGCCCTGCACAAGCGCGATCACAAACGCCTGCAGATACGTCACGGCATCCTCCGCCGACTATCACGGTGCCAGGCGCTGCCTGGATCACTCAGCTGGTTACCGGACTTGCACCGGTTACTATCCTGGTTGTAGCGCCCGTTACATCGCGAGCACAGACACTAGCAGAACGGGACGCGCGGGGACCCAAGATGGCCGGAGGAAACGCATGCTGTCAGTTGCTGTGCGGGTCGGCGAAGTGGTGGCTCTCCTTGGTGCAATCGCGATCCTAGCGCTTGCCGTAGCTGTGGCTTTCGCGCGGTGGCTCCGGCGTCGACTCCGGCGACTGCTCGCGGATCATACTCACGCACTGCTCGTAGGGGCCGGCCTGCCCGCGTCTGCGGAAGTGATCGCACGGCGGACGCTGACGATTGCTTCGTGGCGTCGCACACTGGCCCGCGCTGCATGGCGAGCCGTGACAGGCCGCGCAACGCGGTCGAGCCGGGCCATGCCGGACAGCCCACAG
>Ga0126373_10000595_pt1 | contig 24049 bp, 19 predicted proteins | sample PanSoiMetPlot_11_FD_92545 | JGI IMG/M metagenome (GOLD analysis project Ga0126373, IMG submission 92545) | Tropical forest soil microbial communities from Panama - MetaG Plot_11 | ecosystem: Environmental > Terrestrial > Soil > Tropical forest > Bulk soil | place: Panama | collected 2016-02-17 | reverse complement strand
GCGATTGCATCCCTGGAAACGACGCCTTCACGGAGTACGTTCCCGGCACGAGTCCGTTGACGAGATACGCTCCGGTCTCACCGGTGGTGACCAGCTTACTGATTCCCGAGTCATTCGAAACCGCGACCTGCGCTCCGGGCACAGGCGCGCCCGTCGTGTCTGTCACGACGCCTTTTAGTCCACCGGTCTGCGCTCGCATTTCGCTCGTTACGCACACCAACAGCAACACTCCGATCCACAACTGATGGCGCACCTGGCCACGCTCCTTTTGGTACAGCAAGTAACTATGTTTTACCAGAGACTGCACACGTGGCGAGCGGAATGCCGCTCTGTGCGATCGCCTTCCACTCGCGATCCAGATCATACACTACGCGCCGGATTGCCGGCCGATCGTCGTCAATTAGCAGGTATGAAGCTCTCCAATCACCGTCGAACGAAAGGCTCACGCTGCCGGAGTTAGCGATAGTCATTTCCCCGACGCGACGCACGAACGGCCGATGAATGTGACCATAAACAACAATCGACGCGCCAAGCGAGCCATAAACGGATTCGAACTCGGCATCGCTCGCCTCCGGCCCGGGCGACTGCCAAGTGGTCTCAGGACTCGCGTGTACTACCGCCAACGACTCGTGCGTCACAACGCACGGCAGCGAACCGAGCCAAGCGATTCGTTCTGCTCCCAGGATCTCGCGGGTCGCCGCTGCCGTCTCTTCAACCTGCTTCCAAAATGTCTCGCGCTCTGGCGACTGGCTCGCGAACTCCCTGAGAGTCTCCGGCTTCGGAAGCATCTCGTCCACGTTCCCCAGCACGCCGCTCCAGGCAAGTTCGCGAATCTCATCCACGATCTCCGCCGGCCCCGCGCCGCCGAGGGCCAGATCGCCGCCGTGCAGAATCAAGTCCGGAGCTGCATCGCGTAAGTCCGCCACTACCGCATCGAAGGCAGTTCGATTCCCGTGGATGTCCGACACAATCGCAATGCGCATCTTTCAAGCCCACAACAACGGTATCCTAAATACACGATGAAATGGCTCACGCTGCTCCCCGTCTTTTGCGGCTTGGTCAGCTTGCCGCTCTTCGCTACCGATCCTCACATGTCGCAAGCTGAACGCACTCAAGTCCTGAAGTGGCTCGACGAATCGCACCAGGAATTCTACGCCCTGATCGACAATGTTTCCCCCGCGCAGTGGAAATGGAAGCCCGCGCCGGAGCGCTGGTCTGTGGGTGAGACCGCCGAACATATCGTTCTCGCCGAAGCGCTGTTGTTCGACTTCGTCAACAAAGCCATGGCCGCACCTCCCAATCCCGGGTGGGAAGAGAAAACCAAAGGCAAAGCCGAGTTCATCATCCGCGTCATGCCGTCGCGCCAGGGGAAAGCGCAAGCGCCGGAGCCCATCGTTCCGCGAGAAGGCCTCACTCGGGCTCAGGTAAAGGAGCGCTTCGAAAAGCAGCGCGTCGCCATTATCAGGTTCGCAACGGAAACCCAAGCTCCATTGAAAGAATACACCGCCGATCACCCTTTCCCAGTCTTCGGAACGCTGAGTGCCTACGAGTGGCTGATCTATGTTCCGCTACACACCATGCGGCACGACAAACAGATCGCCGAAGTTAAGGCAACTCCCGGATATCCGGCCGAGTAGCATCGGCAGTACAATCCTTCTAACGGAGGATTTATGAAACTCGTATTGCTCGCGGCGGCCGGGGTGCTTTGTGCTGCCGCATCGCAACTCGCCGCGCAGACTGCTGCTCCCCCCTCGGTGCTTCGCATCATCCGCGAAGACGTCAAGCAAGGCAAGGACTCAGCGCATCGCAATAGCGAGAACGCTTTCATGGTCGAGGCCGCCGTCTCGCACTACCCTGCTCATGTGATCGGAATGACTTCGATCACCGGAACCGGCCAGGCTTGGTTTCTGGAGGGCCACGATTCGTTCGACGCCGTAGAAAAAACCTTGAACGCATTCGGCGCCACCGATTCCAAGTTCGCCCAGCTCGATGAGCTCGACGCCGAGTATCGCACCAGCAGCCGCTCGTGGCTCGCCATCTACCGTTCGGACTTGAGCTACCATCCCGAAGACTGGATGCAAAATTTCCCGAAGGCGCGCTTCGTGAGCGTCGATTTGATCCGAAGCCCATCTGGTCATGAAGCGGACCTTGAAGAAGTGGGCCACATCATCGCGGACGCGGAGCGGAAATCTATGAGCGACCAGCCTGTGGTCGTCTATCAGGTCGTGTCGGGGCTTCCCAGCGGGACATACCTACTCTTCCGTCCCATGACTTCGCTGAAATCGCTCGATAGCGAAGCCGATCGCGACCGTGCCATGGTCCAGGCCATGGGCGACACAACCGCCAAACGATTCGCCAAGGCCGTCAGCGAGGGCATTACGAGTTCAGAAAGGCTGCTATTCGGCCTCGAACCGCGCATGAGCTACGTGTCGAAAGAGTTCATTGCCGCTGATCCGGATTTCTGGACTCCCAAGACCGAAGCGCCCAAGGCTAAGCCGCGACCGAAAGCCGCCGCAAAACCACCCAACCAATAGCTCGATGCCCGCCGCCAAAAATTACGACCCCGCGCTGCGCGACCACCTTCTCGAATTGCTGGGCGGCGGACACGCGCACGCCACGTTTGACGCTGCCGTCGCCGATTTCCCGGCCGGGCTTCGCGGCAAGAAACCGAAGGGCGCCGAGCACACGGCCTGGCAGCTGCTGGAGCACCTGCGCATAGCGCAATGGGACATTCTCGAATTCAGCCGCGATCGTAAACACGTCTCGCCGAAATGGCCCGACGGCTACTGGCCGAAAACGGACGCGCCCCCGAGTACGGCGGCTTGGAACAACAGCATTCGAAAATTTCGCGCCGATCTCGCTGCGATGACCAAGCTCGTCTCCGAAAAAAAAAGTGATCTCTTCAAACCCTTGCCGTGGGGCGATGGCCAAACGCTGCTGCGCGAGGCGCTGCTCGTGGCCGATCATAACGCGTACCATATCGGCCAACTCGTCTTGCTCCGCCGGTTGCTCGGAGCCTGGAAATGAGGGCTACTTCCGTCTTGCGGCTTCCACACTGAGCGTAGGATCGGCGCCTGCCCAAGTGACGTCGGCGGTCGGCCCGTACGTCGACGGCACTGATTTTTCTAACAGCCCCAGATAGACCGTCATTTGTGTGCGGTGATGCGCCGAGTGCAGAATGCGACGCCAGAAGATCCAGATTCGTTCGCGCGTGACGTCGAAGAACGGACGCTGCTCCAGCCACCAGCTCTCAACCTGCGCCGCCAGAAACACGAGCCGCGGTTGCACGGGTTCGACCAGACGGCTGCAGCTCGCCTGCACGGTCAGCTCTTTCGGCAACACCTGATCGGGCGCCGGTTCTGGCGTGCCTAAGAACTTGCCGAAGAATCTGCGCTCAGGTAGCAGTTGATGCCGGATGATCTCGGCGACGGTGTTCGAGCGCGAATGCGGCCTAGAGCCAAGATCGCCGTCGGCGAACTGCGCCTAAACCGATGAGATTTTGCTCACCTCGCCCGCGTAGGTGTCGATAGCATGCTGCAGCAGTGGCACCGCGGCGCGCGGAATCTCTGATTCGCTAATCGCTGGATACATCACTTCCTTCGAAACGCCTTCCAATAGAAATACCCGATCGTCGTTTTCGCGTCGATGATCTTCTTACCGCGAATTCGCTCCTCGACCTCCTTGGCCGGGAACCAACGCGCCACGATTCGCTCGTCATCCATCGGATTGGCTTCGCCCGCCGTCAGGCCCGTCGCCAGAAAGATCGTCATCTTCTCGCCAACGTATCCGGGGCTAGGCCAAAACTCCACCAGCTTCTCCCATTTCTTCGCGCGATAGCCGGTCTCCTCCACCAATTCGCGCTTGGCCGCCTTCAACGCGCTCTCACCCGGATCGAGCTTACCGGCTGGCAGTTCCCACAGCTTCCTGCGCGCCGGCATTCGATACTGCTCCACCAGCAGAATCCTCTTTCGATCGTCGACGGCCATCATAACCGCCGAGCCCGGATGATGGACGATGGCGCGCTTGATCTCGAACCCGCTCCGGTCCACGGCATGTTCTTCAGATACAGAAAACAGCTTGTTTTTGTACTTCTCGACCGAGGAAATGATTTTCATGATTTTCCGATTGCTTGGGTGAACTGCTTCAATGGCAGAGCGTTCAGAACGTCCCCAGCTTCCAGCCATCCGCGCCGCGCAGTGATTACGCCGAACCTCATGTTAGGCGCCAGATGCTTGGTCTGGTGCGCATCGGTGTTGATCGCGAACCGCGCTCCGAGTCCTTTGGCCGTTCGAACCAAGGCGCTCGAAAGATCCAAGCGCTCCGCGCTCCCATTGATCTCCAGGTAAATGTTGCGCCGCACTGCCTGCGCCGCCACTTTCTCGAAATCGAACGGATACGCATCGCGGTTCAAAAGCATCCGGCCGGTGGGATGGCCCAGCACGCGAACATGGGGCGACTCCAGCGCGCGCATCAGCCGGTCGGTCATTTCGGCCTGTTCCAGATTCATGTGACTGTGCACGCTGGCAACGACGATATCGAGCGCCGCGAGCGCGTCTTCGGCCAGATCCATTTCACCGTCGCGCTTGATATCGCACTCCAGCCCCGAAAAAATTCGGATACCAAGTCCGTCTTGGTTAATTTTCCGGACTTTTTCCGCGAAGCCCACCGCGCGCTTCTCATCCAGACCGTTCGCCATCGCTAGTGCTTTGGAATGATCCGTGATTGCAATGTATTCGTAGCCCAGCGCCCGCGCGGCTTCGGCCATCTCTTCGAGCGTTGCGCGGCCATCGGTCTCGAGCGTGTGCATGTGCAGATCGCCGTGAATGTCCGCCAGCTCGATCAGCTTGGGCAGCCGCCCCTCCAACGCCGCTTCAATTTCCCCGCAATTCTCTCGCAGCTCGGGTGGAATCCATGTCAACCCCAACGCGCCGTAGACTTCCTCTTCGGTCTCGCCCGCCACACGTTCGTTTCCCTCCAGCCGGAACAGCCCATATTCGTTGAGCGTCAGACCGAGTTTGAGCGCGCGGCTGCGCAGGACAATGTTGTGTTCCTTGCTGCCCGTGAAATACTGCAAGGCCGCGCCGTAGCTTTCGTGGGCCAGCGCGCGTAGATCCACCTGCAGGCCTTCGAGTCCATATTGAATGCTGGCTTTATTTGCCCCTTTGCCGAGCACCTGGTGCGCCTTGGGATGGTTGACGAACCGTTCGAGCGCAGCGGGCGCTCCCGGCCCGGTAACCAGCAGATCGAGATCGCCTATGGTCTCCTTGCCGCGGCGAAGACTTCCGGCCGCCTCGATCCTCTCGATTCCGCCGGTCTCAGCGAGATACGGAATCAACTCGTCCGCCGCGCGCCGGCCGAAGCTCATCAAAAATCTGCCTACGCGCTGCCGGTACTGCGCGATGGACTTCAGCACTTTCTCTTCGAGCTTCACACCCATGCGCGGAAGCTCGCGCAACTTCTGCTCGTTGCAAAGTTTCTCGAGCGCATCGATGTCGGCGACTCTATGATGCTCCCAAACGAGCGCTATGCCTTTCGGTCCGAGCCCCTGGATCTTTAGCAGCTCGAGCAGGGTAGGAGGGTATTTTTCGAGCAAGAGGTCGCGTTTGTCGAACGAGCCGCGCTTCAACACGTCTTCGAGCGCTCCCGCGATTCCCTTCCCTACTCCGGGAATCTCGGTGGCTTTGCGCTCCGGATTCGCGAGGATATCTTCAACCCGCTCGGGGTATCCTTCGATCGCCGAAGCGGCGTTGCGGTAGCTCCGGATGCGGAATCCGTCCTCGCCTGCGATCTCCATCAAATCTGCGGTTTCACTCAGAATCCGCGCGATTTCACGATTTTCCATGGGTCCCGCTCGGCACCGCGGCCTGATAAGGCTCTACGTGGACCAGCACGTCGGCCACCCAATCCAGCGTCTCTTTGATTCGAATGCGGACCTGCGTAGCGAGCTCATGGGATTCATAGACGCTCATATCCGGGTCCACTTCGAGGTGCAAATCGACGTGCCACTTCAGCCCGGTCTTACGGGCAAAACATTTCTCGATTCCGCGCGCCCCGCGTACTCCGAGCGCGACTTCACGGATACGGTCCATGGACTCGGCGTCGGGCATGGTGTCGATCAGTTGCATCGTAGTGTCGCGCACCACCCTCACACCCAGGAAAATCACGATCAAGCCCACCAGCGCACCGCCCAGCTCGTCCGCCCAGGCGAAGCCCGAAGGATTGATCAGCGCCAGCCCCACCCCCGCGAGAGCGGTGGTGCCTGAAAGCACGTCTACGCCATCGTTCCACGCATCGGCCTTCAGCGCCGAACTGCGAATCTTGTTCGCGTAGCGGCGCTTGCTCAGCGCCATGATCGACTTGACGACGATGGATATCGCCGCGGGCCACAAGGCGAAAGCGGCCGGCGCTATTTCCGACTCACCGATTCCCTGCAGCGCGTGCGCTGAAATCAACGCCCCGGAGATCGCCAGCATGATCCCGACCGCAAGTGCAGCCAAAGTCTCCACACGCCCGTGACCGTAGGGATGCTCGGCATCCGGCGGCCGCGCCGCCAGCACTAATCCCAGTAGCACCAGACCAGACGCGAGAACATCACCAGCGGACTCGAAGCCGTCGGAAACTATGGCAGTAGAGTGGGCCTTCGATCCGACAATAATCTTTGCCGCCGCCAGCGCTGCGCTGATCACCATACTGCTAAGCGCAAGGCGTCGGCTTACCTGCTCTGGAGTCACCTCCGCCTCTTTTTCGCACTAACCAGCTCGTAACTGCCGCGTATTAGCTGTTCGATCTCCTTCCAGTTCAGCCGCGTGTTCGCCCGCAGCGATACCCAACCGTGCTGCCCCACGTACGGCGTGCGATAAAACCGGTCGTCTTCCAGAAAAACAGGTTGCATTTGCTTGCCGACTTTAACGCAGATCGAAAGCACCCCCTGATACGTCTCGAGCACGGTGAACGTTTTCGTACCAACCTGAAAAGTCGGATGCCCGAAGGTGGTGGTTTCGCTGGTCTTTGGCAGCGTCAAGCAGATTTCGCGGAGCTTAATCAGAATCGTTTTCTCGTCCATCAGTGAATCACTTACCAGCGTACCCAATCCCCGGCAGGATATCGGCGGACACCCGCATCTTGAAAACGGCCGCTTGCCGGAAGTCAGATTAGGAGTACTGTGGGAGTGTGCAGCCTCCGAAACTCACCGTCCTCCTAGCTATCATCCTAACCGCCGCGTGCAGCTTTCCGGCTGCCGCCGCATCGCTCGGATTGCTGGTGCTCGGCTCCGGAGGTCCGCGACCATTCGGACGCGCCTCCACCAGCTATCTGGTCGAGGTAGATGGCACGCCGCACATCCTACTCGATGCCGGACCGGGGGCGTTTCTAAGGCTGGGAGAGCTGAACACGTCGCTCGAACAGGTCGACACCGTTCTGCTTACGCACCTCCATATCGATCACACCGGCGATCTCCCCGCCATGCTGCTCGCCAGGTCACTCACCGCGCGCACACCGGCCGTTGGCATCACCGTCTTTGGACCTGCGGGCGCAAGTCAATTTCCGAACACATCGCGTTTCTTGAACCTGCTGTTCGAAAAAGGCGGCGCCTGGGAATATGAGAAGACCTTCGGAGCGGATGAAACGCTTCACGGCGTGGATTTACCGATCGATCTAAAATCGCCGCAACGCGAGATCGCCCAACTCAACGGCATCCGCATCAGCGCCATCGCGACGCATCACGGCGACTGCCCTTCGGTGGCCTATCGTATCGATTACCGGGACGAAAGCATCGTCTTTTCCGGCGACATGGACCCGTCCGCACTCCCCAATCTGGTAAAGCTCGCAAAAGGATGCAGCCTGCTGGTTTTTCATTGCGTGGTTCTCGATCCACCGAACTCCCCCGCGCAACTCTACGCGCTTCATACACCACCCAAACAGATCGGCGAAGCCGCGCGCGACGCGGGAGCAAAACAGCTTCTGCTCAGTCACATCGCCCCGGCCATCGAGGATGCAATCCCCTCCGTGCTCTCCTCCATAAAGGCATCTTATAAAGGACCGGTCAGCTTCGCGCACGACAAACTCGCCGTTTCCCTCTAGCCTTAGTCGTGTCGACGCATAGCCCCTAAAGCACTAAGGTTTTTCCGCCGACCCATGTAGTATGCGTTGGGGACCTTTGGTCCAAATCCTTGTCGCTACGCTTGTCTCCGGCGCCCTTGGTCTCGCTGTCAACCTCCCGCACTTACCCTTCACCGACGCAAACTTACTACTGGGAGGAATCTTCTACCTTTCTATCTCCCTCCTTTACGGTCCGCTATACGGAACGCTCGCCGCAGCCATTACCCTCTTACCCGATCCTGCGCTATGGCGCCATCCTGAGACTATTCTCATTCTGATCTTGGAAGCCCCCGCGGTAGCTTGGCTGGTACGCCGGGACATCATCGCCGTCGTTGCCGACTTGATCTACTGGATCGTATTCGGAGCGCCGCTCGGCGTCCTGCTCTACGTTCGCATCCTGCACTATCCGTCGCCGACAGGATGGGTGACAGCCATCACGCATCCAGTGAACGGTTTGCTGAACGTCATGCTGGCCGAGGTGCTGGTCAACCTCGCCTGGGTGCAAAAACATTCCCGAGTCCGCCCCCATTTACACGGCCGCCAACCCTTGAGAGCCCAACTTACTCGCGCCTTTCTTCTCGTAGCTACGATACCTCGCTGCTGCTAACCATCTTGAACGGACAAGCTTATGCGACCAGGCAGCAAACGGAAGCGACACGGCACCTGGAGGAAGCGAAGCCGCCACATCCATCCGCCACCACATCGAAGAGTACGTCTCGGCGTATCAGTCCGCGGTGCTCATGCTGTCGCGAGCCATAACCGAGCATGGCCGCTTTGACCCGGACACGCTCGACGGCTGGCTCGAACAAAACCATTTAGTCTATCCCGGCTTTCAAACTTTGAGCGTGACCAACGGCGAAGGCGTTCCCATCGCCGTGAGCCCGCACCGCATGCCGGACGGCAATCCTGTGCTCTCGCCGCGCGGCATTCTGCTAGCCGGACTCAGCCACGCTGCGCGACCGCGAATACTACAAGCAAACCGTCGCCACGCGCAAGTCCGTGATCTCCGACGTTTATATCGGCCGAGTCGCGCATCAGCCCACCATCGCCATCACCGCGCCGCTATTCACGTCCACGGGCGAAATGTTCGGCGTTCTAGTGGGTTCGCTGCGCCTATCGCACTTCGATGAGCTCGGGCGCAACTACCGGAACTTACCCGGAGCTGAAATTCTGATCGTCGATCAGCGCCAGCGCGTGCTCTACTCCAATCGTCCCGCACTGCATCCGGTCTTTACATCCCTGAGCGACTCACCCCTGCTTACGGCTTCACTGAACGCCGGACACGGCTCGTTCGTGCTCGATCAGCCGGTTGAAAAAGCGCAAAACACCCGCATGCTGGCCAACCAGGACGTCGACACCCTCACGGGTTGGCACGTGTTGGTATCCCAGCCTTTCTCGGACATCCATCGCGCCACCGAGCGCTACTACGGCATGACCGTGGTCTGGCTGCTCGGGGCAATCGCGCTCTCGCTGCTTTTCGCACGTGTCACCGGCAAAAGCACCACCGCCCCGCTCGAGTTGTTGGTGAACCGTCTTCGTAAGTTCACGATGCAGGGCGATGCCTACAAAAAACTCCAGCTTCCGCCGCACGCGCCGGCCGAAGTTGTTCAGTTAGTCGACGACTTCGAGCACATGTCGGTACGTTTGAACGAATCTTACTCACAATTGCGGGAAGCTCTGACCGATCGGGAACGGTTGAACGAAGAGTTGTCGGCGCTGCTAAACGATCTCGACCTCAAAGTCCGCGACCGCACCGCCGAGCTCGCCGAGGCCAAGCAGCGCGCCGAGGACGCCAGCCGCGCCAAGAGCGAATTTCTCGCCAATATGAGCCACGAAATTCGCACTCCTATGAACGCCGTGCTCGGGATGATGGGATTGGTGCTCGGCACCGAACTTCCGCCAGAACAACGCGAATACTTGAGCCTGGCTAAGGCCTCGGCCGACTCGCTGCTCACGCTGCTCAACGACATCCTGGACTTTTCCAAAATCGAGGCCGGCAAGCTGGAACTTGAATCCATGCCTTTTTCCTTGCGGCGCTGCCTAACTGAGGCCGTCGCGACCTCGCAATTTCAGGCTCAGCAAAAAGGCCTCTACATTACCACTTCCGTCGCGCCCGACCTTCCTGATCATTGGACGGGCGACCCCACCCGCCTGCGCCAAGTCTTGCTCAACCTGATTAACAACGCGGTGAAGTTTACCTCCGCCGGTTCCATTCACGTTGAAGCACTGCTCGAAAAATCGCTTCCCGGCGACGCTTCGATTCGCTTCAACGTGACCGACACCGGCATCGGCCTTTCTACCAGTCAGCAAAAGCTGATTTTCGAGCCGTTCCGTCAGGCCGACGGATCCGTTACGCGCAAGTACGGCGGCACGGGACTCGGCCTCGCGATCTCCTCCAGCCTCGTGAAGCTAATGGGCGGGAGTATCTCGGTCACGAGCACTCCCGGCGAAGGCAGCACGTTCTCCTTCACCATCCGCTGCAGCGCAGCCGGTGAATCGCAAACCGTCGATCCAAACAATGCGATCTGGACCCCGGCCAATTCACGCTATGGCGCCGCGGTATGCCGCGTCCTCTTGGCGGAGGACAATCCGGTCAATCAGCTCTTAATGGTTCGGCTGCTCGAGAAGCACGGTTTCCAGGTTGTCGTGGCCGGGAATGGACGCGCTGCGCTCTCCGCAATCAGTGATCAAAATTTCGACCTCGTTCTCATGGATGTCCAAATGCCCGAGCTTGATGGATTGCAAGCCATGCGAACGCTGCGGGAAATGGAGTGCGAGGGCGACAAGAAGCTTCCTGTAGTTGCGATGACTGCGCACGCCATGCAGGGCGATCGCGACCGCTGCCTAGCCGCGGGGATGACGGCTTACGTATCGAAACCAGTCCGGCCGGAAGAGCTCTTCAAAGTGATCGACGAAGGTCTCGCCGGGGCGCAGTGACAACAGCATGCGATAGATCAATCGGGAGCGTAAGGCTTGTTCGAGGGGTGTTGCCGGAGGCCAAAGAAGGGAACTAAGCTTGGCGCGCCTCCTCCTGCTCGGCAACCCGGCCGAATAACACGGTCTGCGCGTTTCTCAAGGACGAATCAATCCAGAAACAGTTCCATAAAAACGTTCGCCCTCACATAGCGCGACGGTGCCACTCGCTCCGGAAGGATATGCCGGAACCCTACGCTCTCATACAAAGAGATCGCCGGAACAAGTTTTCGATTCGTCTCCAGATACAATCGCCGGGCGCCGAGCGTTCGCCCCTCCGCGACGACTTTCTCCAGCAGCCGTCGTCCGATGCCTGCACCGCGCACCCGCTCCGTCACTGCCGTCTTCGCGACTTCATATTCGGCCGGCCCCTTCACCACCAGCGCGCAACACCCGACTGCTTCGCCATTTTGCACGGCCAGGAAAATCCGACCGCCCGGATTCAGGATTTTTCCCCACGGATCTGCGATGGCTGCTTCGTCCGCCGCCTCGATGGTGAAGTATGTCGAGATCCACTCTTCGTTTAACCGCCGGAACGCCGCCTCGTCGCCGGGGCGAAATTCCCGAATCGTCAGTTCCGCCGTAGCCATCATGTTTCCACGCTACGCCCAAGCCTGCTCAGATGTCCAATAGCTGAAATATGCTGATTGATAGGTCTTCAATATGACTGAGAACATCGAACTGCGCCATCTGCGCTACTTTCTCGCCGTCGCCGACACGCTCCACTTCAGCAAAGCTGCCCAGCGCCTCGGCATCGCGCAGCCGCCGCTAAGCCAGCAGATCCGACGGCTCGAACAGCTCCTCGGCCACCGCCTGTTCGACCGCACGACCCGCGGCGTCAAGCTCACGCTCGCTGGACAGCTCCTGGCCGAACGCGCCCGCTCCACCATCGAAAAAGTTCACGACGATCTCGAACAGGTCCGCCGGCTCGGCCGCGGCGAAGAAGGCACGCTCAACGTAGGCTTCAGCGGATCAGTCATGTTCACCAATCTTCCCGCCGCGATCGAGAGCTACCGGCGGCGTTATCCGAAGGTGGAGCTTCGCTTGCGGGAGTTGCATACGACCGCGCTCATCGCCGCGCTGCTCGACAGTACGCTGGATCTCGCCTTTCTGCGCGACGGCGATACGACGGAGGGAGTGCAGATGACCACGGTGATGAAGGAGCGCTACGTCGCGGTTCTGGCGGAGCGCCACCCGCTGGCGCGCAAACGATCGCTACGAATCGCCGATCTCAGGAACGAACCCTTCGTGCTCTTCGCGCGCCGCATGGGTCCCCTAGCATTCGACCGAACCATCTCGTGTCTGGAACGTGGCGGACTCCGCCCCAATATCGTTCAGGACGCACCGCAGTGGCCGACGCTTGTTTCGCTCGTGGCTGCGGGACTCGGTGTTTCGCTCGCGCCGGCCTGCGTAGGCAACATCGCCGTTCGCGGAGCCGTGTATCGGGAGGTCCAGACACCGTGCCGGACCACGATCGATCTCGGCCTGAAGCCTGGCTCTGAAAAGATTCTGACTACCAACTTCGCCGAAGTTGCGCGCCGGCATCTGGCGAAGTAAGTCGACGTATACTAGCGGCAACGGTGCTGGATATGCGTCTCTCAATCTTCTTCGAAACTCTGGGCCAGGACTTGCGCTACGCCGTCCGCGGTCTCGCCCGGAATCCGATCTTCGCTCTCACCGCCGTGTGCGCAGCCGCCCTCGGCATCGGATCCACCACCGCGGTATTCAGCGTGGTCGATCGGATTTTGTTCCGCAGCCTTCCCTATCCCGACGAAGATCGGCTGGTGTCATTCGGGATGACGGCTCCCCTCGACACCAACGAATTTCTTCTTTCGGGAAATTATCTCGACTTCCGCCGCGCCACCGCGTCTTTCGAAACCGTCACGTCGTTCGTCGCCGGCGTCGCAGGATGCGATCTCACAGAAGGAATCGCCCAACGCCTGGGCTGTGCACAGGTGGAAGGCAACTTCATTCCCGCCCTCGGCCTCTCTCTATTCCTCGGACGAAATTTTCTCGATGCTGAAGACCGCCCGGGAGCGCCCAGAGTCGCCCTCATCAGCCATGCACTCTGGCGCGACCGCTTCGGCCGTGATCCCAAAATCTCCGGCCGCGTGATCTCGCTCGATGGCCAACCCGTGACCGTCGTCGGTGTGCTCCCTCCCGGCTTCGAGCTTCCCACGCTCGCGACCGCTGACATCTTGGTGCCCGAAGCCCTGGATCTCTCCAATCTCAACAGCACGCGATTCCTGCGCACCTTCGCGAAACTCAAGCCCGGCATCACGATCGCGCAAGCCCGGGCCGCGCTGCAGCCTCTGTTGGAACACGCTTTGCTCACTGTGCCCCCGCAGATTCGTAGGGAAGTCTCGCTGCGCATCCGCTCTATTCGGGACCGCCAGATGCACGACGCTCGCACAGCCTCCTGGGTGCTGCTCGGCGCCGTCATCGCAGTGCTTCTGATCGCCTGCGCCAATGTTGCCAATCTTCTCCTGGCCCGTTCGTTGAATCGTAGCAAAGAGATCGCTGTACGCCTCGCGCTCGGCGCCCGTCGCGGCCGCCTCTTTCGCCAGGCGCTGACCGAATCTGCTGTGCTCGCGGTCGCGGGCGGTGTGTTGGGCTGCGCTCTCGCCTGGTTGTTGCTGCGGTTGTTCATCGGCATCGCCCCAGCCGGCATCCCGCACCTGGAGCAAGCGGCACTAGACGCACGGGTCTTATGGTTCACACTGGCCGGATCTCTTGTTTCCGGCCTGCTCTTTGGACTCGCGCCAGCCTTCCAGAACCCGAACACCGAGTCTCTCACTGGTTCGCGCTCCGCTGGCGCGCGTCGAATGATCCTACGCGAATCGCTGGTCGCTATCCAGATCGCCGCTTCGCTGGTTCTGCTCACCAGCGCAGGAATGTTGTTGCGCAGTCTCTGGAAGCTCGAACGCGTGCCGCTCGGCGTCAATTCCGAACGCGTCATCACCGCCGATTTCACTCTCGGCCTTACACGTTATGCCGACGCCGCGCGTCAGCTCGAATTCTTCCAGCAGCTCGAAACGGACGGGCGAGCAATCCCCGGCGTCACCGCCGCAGCCATCAGCGATACAGTGCCGCCCTCCGGCGGAATCCGCGCCCGCCCGCACTGGGCGATCCGCGCCGAAGGCCGGCCTCCATTGTCCCCGGGAACCGGCGGCATGGTGGCATGGCGCTTCGTTACGCCCGGCTACTTTGCGGCGCTAGGAATCCCGATCGTCCAAGGCCGCGGCTTCACCGAAGACGATCGCGGGCCCGGCGAAGAGCGCGTCATCGTGAGCGAATCGCTGGCGCGCAAGCTTTACCCTGATGGCGACGCAGTCGGAAAGCATCTCACAATGGAGGACTCGCACCTGATCGTCGGCATAGCGCGTGATGTGAAGAACAACGGCGCCGCCCAGCCTTCCGATCCCGAATATTACGTCCTGCGGGAGAACGTGCTCGGCCCGACATATCGCAATCAGGAACCGCCCTCGGGTTGGCGCACCGCCAAGCTCATCCTCCGCACCTCCGCCGATCCCAAAGCGATGTCCGATTGGCTCGTGCGCGAGTTCCACACGCTCGATCCCGAGCTTCCAGTGACTGTCACCACGATGCAAGAGCGCGTCTCGAAACTTTCGCAGCGCCCGCGGTTCAACGCTCTGCTGCTCTCACTATTCGCCGCAATGGGAGCCTTGCTCGCCGCGATCGGACTCTATGGTGTGATGGCCTTTTTAGTCGGCCAGCGAACGCAGGAAATCGGCGTTCGTATGGCGTTGGGTGCAACACCGTCCCACATCGCGCGGCTGATCCTGTCGCGTGCTGCGCTGTGGACCGCCGCAGGCAGCTTAGCGGGCCTCATCGGCGTACTCTTTGCCACTCGAGCACTCCGGTCCCTGTTGTTTCAAGTCAGCGAGCACGATTCGTGGACGTTCGCCGCAGCGCTGGTCGCGCTGGGCTTGGTCGCTCTCGCTGCGGCGTGGCTACCATCCCGCCGCGCCTCACGTGCCGATCCGATGTCGGCGCTCCATCATGAATAGTTGACTGAGGTCAACTAATTGTTTGATAATGGCAACATGTCGGACACAGCCGCCGTCCGCCGCTTCAACCGTTTCTACACCAGGCACATCGGAATCTTGCGCCAGGACTATCTCGATAGCAGTTTGTCTCTGGGCCAGCTCCGGGTGCTCTACGAAATCGCCCATCGCGACCGCCCCACCGCCGCTGCCATCGCCAAGGACCTCGATCTCGATCCCGGCTACCTCAGCCGAACGCTCTCCCTCTTTGAGAAACGCGCCCTGATCGGGCGCGAGAAGGAGTCGGACGATGCGCGGCGCAGCCGGCTACGCCTCACCCGCGAAGGACGCAACGCGTTCACTCCGCTGGAAAACGCGGCCGACCGCCAGATCGGCGCGCTGCTCGCAAAACTCGCCCCCCATCAACGCCGCTCACTGATCGAAGCGATGACGAACATCCAGACGATCCTCGATCCGTCTCCCTCCTCTACTCCCTACCTCATCCGCAACCACCAACCCGGCGACATGGGCTGGATCATCCATCGCCACGGCGCGCTTTATGCGCAGGAATACGGATGGGACGAGCGCTTCGAAGCAGAAGTCGCCGAAATCGCCGCACATTTCATCAAGCACTTCGATCCTAAACGCGAACGCTGTTGGATCGCCGAAAAAGATGGCGCTATCGCCGGTTGCATTTTTCTAGTCCGCAAAACCCAGCGCATCGGAAAACTGCGGCTCTTCTTGGTCGAGCCGTCGGCGCGCGGTCTCGGCATCGGCAACCGTCTGGTCGCCGAATGCATCCGTTTCGCGCGCCACGCTGGGTATCGCAAAATTACCTTGTGGACGCAGTCCATTCTCCTGGCCGCGCGGCACCTCTATACAAAGCACGGATTCCGCCGCGTGCATCAGGAACGCCATCGCAGTTTCGGCCACTCTCTCATCGCCGAAACCTGGGAGCTCAAACTCTAGGCCAACATCTATAATTATGTGTGGCCCTCCGTTCGCTGCTACGTTCGTGCTCGAATGCTTCCCTACTCGAACGGGCGCGCGATTTCCTCCGAACTCACACCCGCGACTCCGGAATTTTGATCCTCGGCGCCACGCGCGCCGCAGCCAGCGAACTCGCGCTTGCCGTGTTCGAAACCGGGTGCCAGGGCATTCACTCCCTCACACTCACACAACTGGCCACCCAGCTCGCCGCGCCGTCGATGACGCGCGAATCTCTCGTGCCCATCAGCCGCTTGGGGAACGAGGCGCTCGCGGCACGCATTGTCCATGCGGCTTCGAGTGCGCATCAGCTCGCGTATTTCTCGCCGGTCGCGCAGACTCCGGGATTCGCACGGGCTCTCGCGAAAACCATCGCTGAGCTTCGTCTGAATCGCGTAACGCCCAACGCTCTTGGACATACGGGCGCGGCCGGCAAAGACCTCGCTCAGCTCCTCAACTTCTATGAATCTGAACTCGCGCAACGCTCTTTGGCCGATCTCCCGATGCTTCTCGAACTCGCGACCGAAGAGGCACGCTCCAAGCCCCACCGCCTCCTCAACTTGCCTCTGCTCTTTTTCAACATCCCGGTCGACTCACTCCGTCACCGTGAATTTCTCGCCGCGCTCGCCGAAAAGTCGCCGCACATTCTCGCGACCGCGATCGCGGCGGAAAATCCGAGCCTGCCTGCTCTCGAATCCATTCTTCAAACTACCGCGGAAGACCTCGACCCGCCGCCATCCACGACGCTCGATCGCGTCCGCACCTGGCTCTTTTCAGCCGAACAACCCCCTTCCGCTCCGCCCGATCCGAGCTTGCTCTTTTCCGCTCCCGGCGAAAGCCTCGAGTGTGTCGAGATCGCGCGCCGCGTCCTCGTTCTCGCACAAAACGGCACCCCGTTCGACCGGATTGCCGTGCTGCTCCGCAACGTTGAACAGTATCAGCCGCTCGCCGAAGACGCCTTGCGACGAGCTGGGATTCCCGCCTATTTCAGCCGTGGCTCGGTTCGTCCAGAACCCTCCGGCCGGGCTTTCCTTACGTTGCTCGCATGCGCCGCCGAAAGCTGCTCTGCGTCGCGATTCGCGGAGTATCTGTCGCTCGGACAAATTCCCCCGCTCGACGATCGAGGCGCGCCGGAAGCCTGGCCGCCGCTCTGGGTTCCTCCTGACGACGAGATGCTGGCGAGCGTTGCCATTCCACCGCAAACCGCCGAACCCAAACCGGAACCGGCGACGCTCTCGGTCCCCGTGGGCTGGGAAAAACTTCTGGTCGACGCGGCGGTGATCGGCGGGCATAGCCGGTGGGCCCGGCGCTTGCGCGGACTCCGCGCAGAGTTCGAAGCGCAGCTCCGCGTGCTCGACAAAGAAGACGAAACGCATCGCCCGCACATCGAGCGCCGGCTCGATCAGCTTTCCCATCTCGAGGTCTTCGCGCTGCCGCTCATTGATGCGCTCGACTCGCTTCCCAAGTCCGCGTCCTGGGGCGACTGGCTCGACTCGCTAGACGCGCTCGCGCGGATGTCTTTGAGCGCCCCGGCGCCGGTGCTGGCGATCCTGGCTGAGCTGCAACCGATGAGCGAGGTAGGGCCAGTCACGCTCGACGAAGTCTACGACGTGCTCTCGGAGAAACTCGGATTGCTGCGCGTCGAGCCGCCCAAACGCCGATACGGCCACGTCTTCGTGGCTTCGATCGAAGAAGCCGCCGGTCGCAATTTCGACATCGTCTTCGTTCCCGGCTTGGCCGAAGGCCTCTTTCCACGCCGCGCTCTCGAAGATCCCTTGCTCACTGACGAACATCGCCGCGAGGTCTCGCCGCAACTCGACACGCAGGACCAACGCGTCGCGCGCGAGCGCATGTTGCTTAGAACCGCTGCCGCTGCGGCCTCTAAGCAGTTGGTAGTGTCTTATCCTCGCATGGACGTGACGCAAGCCCGGCCGCGCGTTCCGTCCTTCTATGCGCTCGAAGTGGTGCGCGCCGGGGAAGGCCGTTTGCCTGGGCTGCGGGAATTCGAAAAGCGCGCCTCCAAGAGCGCGCCTTCGCGCCTCGACTGGCCGGCGCCCGCAGATCCCGCTGCCGCCATCGACGACGCCGAGTACGACCTCGCATCGCTCGGCGCTGCGCTCAAACTCCCGCGCGCGCAGGCCAAGGGAGCCGCGCGGTATCTGGTCCAAACGAACGAAGCACTCACGCGCTCGCTCCGATCGCGAGGCCGTCGCTGGCGCGCCAAGTGGACCGCGTCCGACGGTCTGGTGGATCCCGCTCCCGCCACGCTCGAAGCGCTCGCCCAACATCGCTTCACCGCGCGCAGCTATTCGCCGTCCGCTTTGCAGCAGTTCGCCGCCTGCCCCTATCGTTTCCTCTTGCACGCCATTTTTCAGTTCCGCCAGCGCGAATCCGCAGTGCCGCTCGAACAGATGGATCCGCTTACTCGCGGCGCGCTCTTTCACGCAGTTCAATTCGAGCTCTTCCGCGAACTCGATCGCACCGGACGCCTGCCGATCAGCTCGGACCGTCTCGCGAAGATTCTCGATCTGGCCGATCAAACGCTCGACCGCATCGCCGCGAAATATGAAGACGATCTCGCCCCCGCGATTCCGCGTGTCTGGAAGAGCGAGATCGAAGAAGTGCGCACGGACCTGCGCGGCTGGATCCAACAAGTGGCCGCGACCGGTTCCGGTTGGCTCCCTACTCATTTTGAATTCGCTTTCGGACTCCGCCCCAATCAGGGCCACGACGTTCACAGCTCTCCTTCTGAAGCCGTTATTCTCAATGGCATTCGCGTGCGCGGCTCCATCGATCTGGTCGAACGCGATACATCCCGTAACGTGCTTCGAGTAGTCGATCACAAAACCGGTAAGGCTCTTCAGAATCGTCCGCAATATGTGGGAGGAGGAGCGATTCTCCAGCCGCTCCTCTACGCGCTCGCCGCCGAACAGCTTCTCGGCGAGACCGTGGAATCCGGCAATCTTTATTACTGCACACAGCGCGGCGAGTTCTCGCAAGTCGCAATTCCTGTCGTGCCCGAAGCACGCCAGCGGTTGGCTCGCGTGCTCCAGGCCATTTCGGACGCAATCGAGGGCGGCTTCCTGCCGGCCGCTCCCCAAACCGGTGCGTGCGCGATATGCGACTACACCTCGGTCTGCGGACCCTACGAAGAAACACGCGTGAAACGCAAACAACGGCATCGCCTGGAGCCGCTATTTGAAGTAAGAAGCCTGCCATGACTCCGTCTGTCGATCTTCGGCAGGAAGACCTCGCGGCCCGCGAACGGATTCGAAACTCGCTCGCGGAAAGCCTGCTGGTCGAAGCGTCGGCCGGCACTGGAAAAACCACCGAGCTTGTGGCGCGTATTGTCGCCGTACTCGCAAGCGGTGCGACCACCATCGACCGAATTGTCGCAGTCACGTTCACCAACAAAGCCGCCGGAGAGCTGAAGCTCCGGATCCGCCAAGAGCTGGATGCGGCGCGCCAACGATCCAAGAAACCGAAAGACCGCGCGGCGCTCGAACACGCGCTCGAACACCTCGAAGAAGCTTCCATCGGCACGATACACTCTTTCTGCGCGCAGATTCTCCGGGAGCGTCCGGTCGAAGCTGTGGTCGATCCTGCGTTCGAAGAACTTTCTGACCAGCAAGCCACGCGCCTCTATCAGCGCGCCTTCCGGGCGTGGTTTCAACAGAAACTCGGGCAAGGCGCTCCCGGCCTCCGCCGCGCGCTGCTGCGTTTGGCCTGGCGGGAAGCGTGGGAGAATTCGGCTCCGATCGAGCAGCTTCAGTATGCCGGATGGAAATTGATCGAGTGGCGCGATCATCCGGCTCCGTGGCGCCGCGTCATGTTCGATCGGCGAGGCAAGGTGGATGCTCTGCTCGAACAGGTCCGGTTGATTGCAGAGGCAGCTTCGCGCTGCAAGCGATCGGGCGACAATTTGGTGAAATCGCTGCGACCGGCGCTGGCGCTGGTCACCTGGCTCGATCGGGCGGAGGCGGCCGCGCGCTCCCGCGACTATGACACAGTCGAAAGCCTGCTCATCAAGCTGCATCGCGATCTCAAGCGAAACGCGCAAAAAGGCTCGGGATTCTTCGCCGAAAATGTCCCGCGCGAACAAGTGGTCCTGGCACGCGAGCAATTGCTTGCCAACTTGAATCAGTTTCAGCGCGCGGCCGATGCCGATCTGGCCGCCACACTGCGCGCGGAACTCTGGAACCTTGTCGAACGCTACGACGCACTCAAGCGGCGCGCCGGAAAACTGGATTTTGTCGATCTTCTGCTGCTTGCTCGCGACCTCGTTCGAAACAATGCAGACGTCCGCCGTTTTCTCCAGAATCGCTTCACGCACATCTTCATCGACGAATTTCAGGACACTGATCCGCTGCAGGCTGAGATCCTGTTGCTGCTCGCCTCGGATAGTCCTGAACAATCCGACTGGATGGCCGCGAAGCCGACGCCCGGGAAACTTTTCGTGGTCGGGGACCCAAAACAGTCCATCTACAAATTCCGCCGCGCGGACGTCGTGCTCTACCGCCAAATCCGCGATCACCTGAGCGTTCAGGGTGTCGGTATCGTTCAGCTCACCACCAGTTTTCGAGCCGTCCGGCCGATCCAGGATTGTGTGAACGCGGCGTTTCGCCCCGAAATGCAGGACGACGCCGAAGCCGGACAAGCCGCTTATGCGCCGCTCGATGGCGACGCGGGCGCAATCGAAGGCCAGCCGAGCCTCGTCGTCCTGCCCGCTCCCAAGCCCTACGGAAGCACGCGCGTTTCGAAGATCGCCATCGACGATTGCCTGCCCGGCGTGATCGTGGCCTACGTCGAATGGCTCGTCAAGCATAGCGGCTGGAGAGTACGCGACCCTGAAAATCCCGCCGAGCTTTCGCCGGTCTCGCATCGGCACGTTTGCATTCTGTTCCGCCGTTTCACAAACCGTGGCGTCGACGTCACGCGCGATTACGTCCGGGCGCTCGAAGCGCGCGAGATCCCACATCTCCTGGTCGGCTCGAAATCGTTCCACGGCCGCGAAGAAGTGGAGTCGCTGCGGACAGCGTTGAAGGCCATCGAATGGCCGGACGACGAACTGTCGGTCTTCGCCACGCTGAAAGGCTGGCCGTTCGCGATCCCCGACGAGTTGCTGCTGCGTTTTTTCCATGAAGTTGGCCGGTTGCATCCGCTCCGAAACCTTCCGGACAATCTCTCGCCTGATTTTCGCCCCATCACCGACGCCTTGGCGCAGCTCGCCGACTTGTCTCGCAGCCGTAACCGCCGTCCCATCGCAAGCACCGTGAACGCTCTGCTCGAGGCTACGCGCGCTCACGCCGGATTCGCCTTGCGGCCGGCCGGACATCAAGTGCTCGCTAATGTCTACCGAGTAGCCGACCTCGCGCGAAGCTTCGAATCGTCGGGCGGAATTTCGTTTCGTGGATTTGTCGAAGAGCTTGAAGCGCAGGCGGAGAAAGCGGAATCGGCTGAAGCGCCCGTGCTCGAAGAGGGCGCCGACGGGATTCGGTTGATGACGGTGCATTCCGCCAAAGGCCTGGAGTTTCCGGTTGTCATTCTCGCGGACATGACGGCCAATATCGCGGCCGGCGATCCCGATCGCTTCGTCGATGCCCGGCAGCGGTTATACGCTACGCGCCTTTTGCGATGCGCGCCTTGGGAGCTGTTCGAAAATGAGCCGCAAGAACGCCTTCGGGAACGTGCCGAAGGCGTGCGGGTGGCCTACGTCGCCGCGACGCGAGCGCGCGACCTGCTGGTTGTTCCGGCAGTCGGGGATGAAGAGCTGGACGGATGGCTTGCGCCGCTGAACAAGGCGATCTATCCTGAGCGCGACCACCAGCGGCATTCCACTGGCGCCGACGGGTGTCCCCACTTCGGCGAATCGTCGGTAGTCGATCGGCCGTTCTTTTCGCACGACGAGTTTTCCGTGCGTCCCGGAATGCAGACACCGCGATCGGGCAACCATACCGTAGTCTGGTGGGATCCTCATGCACTGAATCTCCAGGCGCCCGCCAACCTTGGGCTCAGGCAGGAAGAGATTCTTTCGCGGGCTGATACGGATGACGCCGAATCACCGAGTCTCGCAACCTATGAAGAATGGCACGCCGAACGAAGCCGCGTCCGGGCGCGGGGACAAATCAAACAATTCGACATCTTCACTGCGACCGAAGCGCTGGAGATGCCGGCTGGTTTCGAGATCGCGATAAGGCATCATACCATCGAGAAAGCTCCACAGCGCCCGAGCGGCGCGCGTTTTGGAGCGCTTGTGCATATAACCCTGCGCGATGCGCGGCTGGACGCCGACCGGGATGCCGTGACCGGTGTCGCCAAAGTCCACGCGCGCACGCTGGGCGCGACTGACGAAGAGTGCGCGCACGCGGTCGACGCCGTATTCCGAGCGCTTCGGCATCCGCTCATTGAGCGCGCGCGCCAAAGCACGCGGGTTCGCCGCGAATTTCCGGTCCTGCTCAAACTCGAGGACTCGCGAGTGCTCGACGGCGTCATCGATCTAGTCTTCGAAGCCAATGGCCGCTGGCAGGTGGTTGACTTCAAGACCGATGCGGACATCGCCGCGAATCGCGCGCGGTATGAGCGCCAGCTCCAGTGGTACGCGCTCGCGGTGTCGCGGCTGAATCAAGCGCCCGTGGACGGGCTCTTACTCAGCATCTGACTTAGCTCGCAAGGTTGTCCAGCTCGCCGTTGCTGTCGCCGAGCGACTCCAACTTAACGTCCACGCGATCGAGCAACGTCAGGTGCAGATTGTTCATCGGCGTTTCCCTGGGATAGCGCAGGTGGCCGCCGCCCATCCGTCCGCCCGCGACCAACAGTGGCAGGTCGGCGTGATCGTGCCTGTTGCCGTCGCTGAGGCCGCTGCCATAGAGGACGGTGGTGTGATCGAGCAGCGTCCCGTCGCCATCCGGCGTGGATTTCAGCTTCGCCAGGAAATACGCGAACTGCTCAACGTGGTGCGTGTTGATTTGCGTTACCTTCTCGATCCACTCGAGATTGCCTCGGTGGTGCGTGAGAGGATGATGCGCATCCGCGATGCCAATCTCGCGGTAAGTGCGCAAACTACCCTCGCGCCCCAGCATGAAAGTGGAAACGCGCGCGAGATCGCACTTCAGCGCGAGCCACAGCATGTCGAACATCAAACGCGCGTAGTCTTCGAAAGCCGCGGGAACGCCTTCGGGTTTATCGAAATCGGGAATGATCTGGCGGTCTTCTTTTTCAGACATCTGGATACGCCGCTCAATTTCCCGGACCGAGGCGAGATACTCATCCATCTTGCGGCGATCGGCGGCGCCGAGTTGCCCGCTGAGCTGGCGCGTGGCGTCAGACACGAAATCGAGAATGCTTTTTTCGTAGTTTTGACGGCGCGCGCGCGCTTCGGGAGTTTCGCGTTCGACGCCGAACAAACGTTCGAACGCCGCCCGCGGATTCACTTCCATCGGCATCGGCGATGTCGGCGTGCGCCACGAAATCGTGTTACTGTAAGCACAACTGTACCCGGAGTCGCAGGTGCCGGTGAGCCGCCCGTCCTCGAGACCAAATTCGAGAGAGGCGAACTTGGTGGCCTGTCCGATATGTTGCGCGGCCACTTGATCGACTGAAACGCCCGCGCGGATGTCGGCGCCGGCGGTTTTCCTGGGATGCACGCCGGTTAAGAAAGTCGCGGCGGCTCGCGCATGATCGCCGGGCGTGTCGCCTAAGTCAAATCCATTCTCCTGACGCAGGCCGCTTACCACCAGCACATCGTCGCGCAAGTCTGCGAGTGGGGCGAGAACCCGTGTAAGTCCGAACTCTTTGCCTTCGGCCGCCGGCGTCCAGTTCTTCATGATGATGCCGTTCGGCACGTACACGAACGCGATGCGCTTGGGGGAAGCGGCCTGCGCGGTCGCCGCGAAAGCGGGCGTCATCGCGTCGAGCAACGGCAGAGAGATGGCCGCGCCAAAGCCACGCAGAAGTGTCCGGCGAGAAAGATATCTTCGGGTGACGAT
>Ga0126373_10000594_pt1 | contig 24074 bp, 20 predicted proteins | sample PanSoiMetPlot_11_FD_92545 | JGI IMG/M metagenome (GOLD analysis project Ga0126373, IMG submission 92545) | Tropical forest soil microbial communities from Panama - MetaG Plot_11 | ecosystem: Environmental > Terrestrial > Soil > Tropical forest > Bulk soil | place: Panama | collected 2016-02-17 | reverse complement strand
CCAGGTATCAGCCGGTCGCAGACCGCCATCGTGGCTTCCGGCGTCAGGTCGCGCAAAGCCACACCGGTGCCGCCGGTGGTCACGATGAAACGAGCTTGTTCGCAGAGGCGCATCAGAATTTTCCCGATGGCCGCCTGGTCATCGGCGACGACCTCGCGCGCGACGACTTGAAATTGCTTTTTTTCCAGGAGGGATGCCACTGCCGGCCCGGAAAGGTCTTCGCGCTCGCCGCGCGAGGAAGAGTCGCTGATGGTGACTACTGCCGCCGTCAGCCGATCAGGTGTCGAGGAGGACATCTTCTTCCTCGGTCTTTTCGCCGCTGTCGCGCCGCGACTCGTCGAGCAGGCGCAGGCCTTCCATCAGCAGGCCCTGCGTATTCAGCTTGGTGCTGGTCTCGGTGGTGCGGCCTTCGAAATCGAGCTAGAAGTTCCCGCCCGTCCAGGTGAGCACCTTGAAAACAGCTTCATCGCCTTTCAGGTCCCCGTAGACGGCATGGGTCACCTGGCCTTCGACGAAGTACACGTCGCAGCGGTCCTCGTTTTGGCTGAGCGCAAGCTTGCAGCTCTTGCGGCCCATCTCGAGCGACTGCATCAGGTCGATCACGTTCATCTGCGCCAGGCTGCCGCGCAGCACGCCGTCGGAGGGCGCGGCCTTCGCCATCTTTTCCAGCGCGATCTTGTCGATAACGCGCTTGATGCGCCGGGTCGCGTCGCGCAGGAAGAACGGCTTCTCCACGAAGTCATCGACCGGGTCTTGCGCCGACAGCCTTTCCGTGATGTCGGACTTGGTGGCGAGAATAATGGCCGCGAAATTCGCGGTCGCCGGCCGGCTGCGCAGCTTCTCGATCAGTTGCCGCCCATCCATCCCGGGCATTCGATAGTCGGTGACCAGCAGATCCGGCGGATCATCCACCGCCTTCAGCAACGCGTCGGCGGCATCGTTGGCCGTCGTCACCTGGCCCAGTGCGGTGAGCGACTGCTTCAGCATCCCCACGATCATGGGGTTGTCGTCCACCAGCAGCACTTTGACGTTGCTCGACATACTCGCTAAGGCTTTTTGCCGCGGCGCACGTAGTCGCCGCTTTTGCCGCCGGACTTGCGCTCCAGCACCACCTCGCGGATCTCGATGCCTTTGTCCAGGGCCTTGCACATGTCATACACCGTGAGTGCGGCGATACTGGCCGCCACCAGCGCTTCCATCTCTACGCCGGTTTCCGCGGTGGTCGTAACTTTGGAGGCAACAGCGACGCCATTCTCGCACAGCCGCATATCCACAGCAACGTGCGCCAGCGGCAGCGGATGGCACATCGGAATCAGGTTCGCGGTCTGCTTGGCCGCCATAATCCCCGCCAGCCGAGCCACTTCCAGCGGATCGCCCTTGGGATTTTCCGGCAGCGCTTCCAGCACTTCCGGCTTCATGGCGACAAACGCGCTGGCTTCGGCCTCGCGACGGTTCTTGGCCTTCGCCGACACGTCGACCATGCGAGCCTTGCCCGACCGGTCGTAGTGGGAAAGTGTTTTACGCGCCACGCTGTGATTTTACAGAAAAGCAAGGGTTCAAAGTTTCAAGGTTTCAAAGTGTCAAAGTTTCAAGGTGTTGGATCAATGGACGCCCCAAAGTGGTATCCCCCCGTTCGCCGCCCCTGCCCGCCGCAACCTCTGAAACCTTGAAACTCTGAAACCCTGAAACCTTGAAACCTTGAAACCTTGAAACTTGTTCACTTCGCCAGTACCGCCACCCACTCCCCGGCCGCAATCCGCTCCCGATCGGGCGGAATCACAATGTAACAGTTGGCCCGCGCGGTCGAAGCCACGTCGCCTGATCCGTGCCACCGTGCCAGCTCCACTTCGCTGGTCTCGAATTCGCCCGACAGCACGCCGGGCAGGAACCGCTTCAACCCGGTCTTGGTGCGGATCTCCGTTTTCAGCCGCGCGTGCAGGAACGCGAGGGGCCGCGGCTTCAATCCTGCCAGCGCCCCCAGCATGGGGCGGGCAAACAGCTCAAACGTAACCATTGTGGAGACCGGATTCCCCGGCAGGCCAAAAAAGAATTTATTCTGCACGCGGCCGAACACCACCGGACGTCCGGGTTGAATCATCGCTCCGGTGAAGAACATTTCTGCGTCAAACTCCGCCAGCACCGGCTCCACCAAATCGTACTTCCCCATCGACACGCCGCCGGTCAGCAACAGCAGGTCGGTCTCCAATCCCTCGGCAATCAACTCCCGCAGATGGGAAGCGTCATCGCGCGCGATCCCCAGGAGCCGCGCCTCGCCGCCCGCGTCCTGCACCTGCGCGGCCAATGAGTAGCTGTTGGAATTGCGGATCTGGTTCGGCCCCGGCTGCGCGGACAACTCGACAATTTCATCGCCCGTTGACAGAATGCCCACGACCGGCCGCCGATAGACCCAGACATTCTCCTGTCCGACCGACGCCGCCACTGCCAGCGCCGAATAGTCCAGCAAGATTCCGGGTTCGAGCAGCACATCGCGCTTATGCGCCTCCGAGCCAACTGGCGCGATGTTGTCGCCGCTGCTGACGGCGCGCGTGATGGTCACGCGTTTGCCTTCCAGCCAGCTGTACTCCACCATCACCACGGCGTCCGCGCCGTCGGGAGTCGGAGCCCCGGTCATGATTCCGACCGCCTGTCCCGGCTTCACCTTCGAGGGAATGTCCTTCGGATCGGCCCCGGCCTTAATTTCTCCGATCACCTCGAGGGTCGCCGGGACGGTCGCCACGTCCGCAGCCTGCACCGCGTAACCGTCGCGCATGGCCCGGCGAAACGGCGGGTAGTCGCGGTCCGCCGTAACCGCCTTCGCCAGCACTCGCCCCACGCTCTCGCCAAGGGCGACGAACTCCAGCCCTCCAGGCTGCACCTCCGCCGCATACCGCTCCACTACGTGGCGGGCATCTTCAAAGCTCAAAACCATTGTCTGTTCCGAAAGACCGGGCATATAGCCGATGATAAGAGGGCCAGCGATGAAAATCTAATGAGGAGAAAACCGCATTTGGCCGGTTGCCCAGGCTGAGCACACCCGCGATTCACCGCAGAGACAGGAGTTGCGGGGAAAATCTTTGAGAAGATCTTCTTATGATTCCCTCTGTGTCTCTGTGCTTCTGTGGTGAGAAAGAAGTCCTTACTTCGCCAATTCCTGCCCTAGCAGCGCCGCATTGCTGGCGAAAGAAGCCCCGGTTTCCAGGTCCACCATGCCGCCGCGCACCAGCCGCGCAATCTCGCCGTCGAAGTACTGCATCCCGTCGGCTTCGCTGGCCTTGATCGCGTCCAGGATGGTTTTGCTTTCGCGCTCGCCCTTTTCGATCGACTCGCGCGTGCGGCCATTCGACTTCAGAATCTCGAACACCGGCAACCGTCCGCTGCCATCGCCGCGCGGAATCAGCCGCTGGCAAATGATGAACCGAAACGTCTTTGCGTAGCGCTCGCGCACACTCTGCTGCTCTTCAACCGGGAAATAATTCACGATCCGCTCCACCGTCTTGGTGGCGTCAATCGTGTTCAGGGTAGAGATCACAATCAGCCCCATGTCGGCCGCCTCCAGCACCATCTCCATGGTCGCCCGGTCGCGGATCTCGCCCACGAAAATCACCTTCGGCGCCTGCCGCAAAGCGGCCCGCAGCGCCAAAGAAAAGCTAGGCGTGTCGCTGTGCAGTTCCCGCTGATGGATGGTCGAGCGCCGGTGATTATGCAGGAACTCGATGGGATCTTCGATGGTGATGATGTGATATTCGCGCTCCCGGTTGATGCAGTCGAGCAGCGCCGCCACCGTAGAACTCTTGCCCGAAGAGGTCGGCCCGGTCACCAGCACAATCCCGTTGCGCAGGTTGGCCACGTCGGCCAGGTGCGAGGGCAGATGCAGGGAAGCGAAGTCGGGAATCGTCGTCGGAATCACGCGCATCACAATGGCGCAGCTGCCGCGCTGGATGAAGGCATTGACCCGGAACCGCGCCAGTCCCGGCAAGCCGTACGAAATGTCGCACGATCCCTGCTCGCGCAGCGTGTTGATTGCCTGCTTGTTGTTGCCGATCAGGTCAGCCGCGATCCGCCGCGTGTCGTCGGCGGTCAGGGTAGTCACGCCGGCAACCTGTACGTTGGTCAATTGCCCGTACACTTCCACCTGGGGCGGACGCCCGGGAGAAAAAATCAGGTCACTGACTTTGTCCGACGCGCGCAGCATTGCTGCCAATAAGCCCGGCGTCGATCCCGCGCCTGATCCCGAGATGCCTTCAAGCGCTGCAGATATCGCACTACCCGCTGCTGCCATCACACTTCCTCACACTTCAGGATTCCTGGCCACAGAGTAGAGAACACGTACCACCCCCTTCAGGGGGGGAAGATGTTCCTACTCTAGCGCGCGGCGGGAAATTGCCCTAGTGCCGTTAAGTCCATGACCATTAGTAACTTGGGTGGAACTTGGGTGGGCTTGGCTGGCGGCTTACCGACGGGTCCGATCGTCCATCGGTACAGGTCGAGCCCCTGGTCCGCCAGGCGCCAAATGCCGCGCCGGGCAAGAAAAAGGGCGGCCCGCAGGCCGCCCATCGGTACCATCTTGGGGGCTACTTCTTGGTGCCTTTCCCCTTCTTGAAGCCGGTTTCGACCGAGGCGCCAATGCTGGCCAGCATGTCCTTGGCCGGCTGCGCGTACGGTCCGGTCGGCGCCAGTTCCAGGTACTTGTTGAACGCGTCGGCCGTTCCCTCCGGCGCCACCATCTTGTCTCCCTTCAGGGTAGCCTTGCCGATCATGTTGACGCCCTTCCAGTAGTAGGCGTCCGCCTTGTTGGGATCCGCCGCAATGACTTTGTCGAAGGCGGCAATCGCGTCGTCCACCTTGCCCGCGTTAGTCAGCACCGCGCCGATGTTGAACTGGTACTGGCCGGCATGGGTCGGATCGGCCTGGGCGGCTTTGTTGTACGTCGCCACCGCGTCATCGACTTTGCCGGACTTGGCATAGACCTCTGCCAGATTGTTGTAGTACGCGGCCATGGTCGCAGCATTGTTGGGATCCTTCTGCGCGGCCTCGGCCCCAGGCCCTGTCCCGTTGCGCATGTCGATGGCTTTCTTGTAGTCGTCCGCCGCCTGCTCGTAGCGCTTCTGCTTCTCCGCCGGATCGGTCTGCTTGGTCGCCGACATGCGGTAGGCGTCACCCAACTTGAACCACAGCAGGTCGCGGTTGGCATCGATCTGGGTTGCATCGGTCAGAGTGCTGATCGCGGTATCGTAGTCTCCGGCGTCGCTGGCGGTCTTGGCGGCTGCCAGCTTTTCATTGAGCGTCTTGACCGTGCTTTGTTCTTTTTGCTGCTTGGCCTGCTGCTCCTGCATGGCCTGAACCTGTTCCTTGCTCAGACCCTGCCCCTGCGCGGCACTCTGCGCCTCCTTCTGCAGATCGAAGTCCAGGTCGACTTCATCCAGTCCCACCTGCACCCCACCGAAATGGAACAGTTCCTTCTGATCCGGCCCAAAGAGGGTCACCTTGTACTTCCCGGGCGCAATGCCCAGCGAGAAGTACTCCCCCTTCTTGTTGAGTTTCAGTTCGTACTTGCGGCCCGTATCCAGACTGAGCCATTCGACCGTCCCCGACGTGATCACTTTTCCCTGTGCGTCCTTGGCCACGCCTTTGACCGAGCCCGTCGCCTGTGCGAAGACTGGAGACACCCACAGTCCCAGCACCAGCGCCATCAGCGCTACGAATGTCACACGTTGTTTCATCGCTTGCCTCCCGGCTCACAGCTCATTTGATGATTGCAGATTGTAGATTTCAGATGGACACGCGGACCGCCCGCGCAAATCTGAAATCTGCAATCGTCAATCGAAATTCCATCACACCGGCCCAGGCTCGACTCCCAGCCGCCGCTCAGACCGCCACCTGCACATAAGGAATCGGATCGGTTGCGCCTGCCTCCCGAAACGCTCGCAGCCGCAACACGCAGCTATCACAGGCGCCGCAAGCCCGATCTTCCCGGCTATAGCACGACCACGTTAAATGGAAGGGCGCGCCCAGTTCAAGGCCGAGCCTCACAATCTCCTGTTTGCGCAGGGCGATCAGCGGGGTCACGATCTCGATCGTGCCCTCCTTCGTTCCTGCCTGCACCACGCGGTTGAAGGCCTCGTAGTATGCCGGCCGGCAGTCCGGATACCCCGAGCTATCTTGTTCCACCGCCCCGATATAGACCTTCCGCGCTCCCAGCACCTCGGCCCAGCTGACGGCCACCGCCAGCAAATGCGCATTCCGGAACGGCACGTAGGTGATCGGGATTTCCTTGCCGATCGCGTGCGCCTCGGGTACAGCAATTTCCCGATCCGTCAGCGCCGAACCGCCAATCGCCCGCAGCGCCTCGTTGCGCACCACTAAACGATCTTGGATGCCCAGCGCGTCACAGATGGCGAGGAAGGATTCGCGCTCGCGGTCTTCGGTGCGCTGCCCGTAGCTGACATGGACGGCCGCCGCGTCATAGTCCCGTGCCGCCAGTGCCGCACAGACACACGAATCCATGCCGCCGCTCAGCAGCACCACCGCCCGTTCTTTGGCCGAGGCGACCATGCTGGTTCCAATTCCAATTCGTATCAGGGCGCCGCCGTAGAGACGCTGCTTGCCGCGTCTGAGACGGGGCAAGCCCCGTCTCTACCCCGCGTGAGTTGAGGCCACACATCGCGGCGCTCTGGCCCTAGACACCTTTCACCGCCGGATCCCAAATGAACTTATGGATCTGCAGCCCGAGCCGCGCTGGAACGTTGTCCTCCAGCATCCACAAGGCGAGCTCCTGCGGATCGAGCAGGCATTGCGACGCGTCGCGCGCACCCGAGGCATCCTTGCGGAATGCGGGCGAGAACAGCACCGCGTGTATGCGCTCGGCCAGTTCGTGCCGGGCGACGAACTGGCGCGCGAACTCATAGTCCTCCCGGTCGCTGAGCACAAACTTGACCTCGTCATGCGGTTCAAGCGCGGCCAGATTCGATTCGTCGAAGGTCTCGCCCTCGCCCGAATGCGGACATTTCACGTCGACGATCTTGATGACCGCCTTCGGCACTCTCGCCAGCGCACGTTCCCCGCTGGTCTCCAGCAGCACCGTGTATCCCGCCTCCACCAACCGCTGCATGAAGGGCACCAGTTCCCGCTCCTGCAGCATGGGCTCGCCGCCGGTGATCTCGACCAGTCCACTGCCCGGGCTCAGCCGCATCAGCTCGGCGAAGATCTCGTCGTCGGCCATGCGCCGCCCGCCGGTGAAGGTGTACTCGCTGTCGCACCAGTGGCAGCGCAGGTTGCAGCCGGTCAGCCGCACAAACACACACGGCAACCCCGCATGCGTCGACTCTCCCTGCAGCGACTTGTAGATCTCGGTGATGAACATTCCAGTTGCCCGTTGCCAGTGGTCAGTTGCCAGCGGCAACTGCTACTCGCTGTACTTCGCGGTCGTCGTATCCGTCTCGTAAATAGTCACGTCTTTCACGAACACCCGCCCGGCCGTCGCGCTCCTCAACCGTTCGTTGGTCTGATCAAAGAAGTACTTGGCCAAATTTTCTGCCGACGGATTCACCACCGTAAACGGCTCAATGTCGTTGATCATCTGGTGATCGAGCCGGTCGATGACATGCTTCATGACTTCGCGCAGGTCTTTGAAGTCGAGCAGGAGCCCGGCCTTGTCCAGTTCCTTGCCCGCCAGCGTGACCCGCACCTTGTAGTTGTGGCCGTGCGGATTCTCGCACTTGCCCTTGTAGTTGCGCAGGTAGTGTCCTGCAGCAAACGTGTCGTCGACCGTTACCTCGTACATGAAGCTCCTCGGAGAATCGAGCCCTCGCGCGATCGCACCGCCGGCTCGCATGCCGTTCGCGTGCCGAAAGAACCGCGGGTGCAGATTGCTGGCAACCCGGTTGCCGGGTCATCCTGCAAGCTGCGTTTTGCGGACTCTACCGCCCGGGAACAGCGGCATAAACAGCGGCCTTCGCGCCTCTAGCCCGATCTATTATTCTACCGGAAGCTGGGGTACAATCCCGCTCATCTTCCCTCCGGCTCCGGCCCGATTTTCCGCCTGAACAGGGCGCTTGCGAGCGCGCACCCGATGAACATTTTGCTGCTCTCCATGCCGGATTCGTTCGAGCACATGCCCACCGTGGCCATCCGCATGCCCAACGGCGGCCTGAGTTCGATCGCCGGCAACGTCGATCCGCAGCATCGCGTTGCCATCGCCGACCTAGTCCTGGTCCAGAGCAAGGTTCGCGAGGTCGTGACCCGGCTGATGGGCGAGCTGCGCCCCGACCTGGTCGGCCTCTCCGTGATGACGTTCCAGCGCCGCACCGCCACCCGCCTGATCGAACTCGTGCGTGCCCTCAAGCCCGGCGTGAAAATCGTGGCTGGAGGTTACGATCCCAGCCTCGCGCCCGATGAGTACCTGGACTTGCCGGTCGATTATTTGGTTCGCGGCGAAGGCGACATTACCTTCCGGGAGCTGCTCCGCTCGCTCGAGCAAGGTGGCCGGCCCGATCACATCGCCGGCCTCTCCTATCGCAGCGACGGCGCCTGGGTTCACAATTCGGACCGTCCCGTCCACAATCTGCAAGACTCGGAGATTCGCCTCCCCAACCGCGCCGCCCGCGTTCTCAAGGGCTACACGCTTCTGGGACGCCAGGTGGATGTGGTCGAGACCTCGCGCGGCTGTACCTACGACTGCAGTTTCTGCTCGATCATTGAGATGCGCGGCCGCAATTTCCACACCTACAGCTTCGACCGCGTGCTCGACGACATTCGCGACGCCCGCAACCACGGCGCCCGCACCATCTTCCTGGTCGACGATAACATCATGCTCAACGTGCATCGCTTCGAAGGCCTCTGCCGCGCGATCATTGAAGCCGGCCTGAACCGGCTCGACTATTTCGTGCAGGCGATGACTTCTTCGATCGCAATTCACGGCGAAACCCTCGCCCCCCTGATGCGCCAGGCCGGTTTCCGCTACGTCTTCCTCGGCATCGAGAATATCCTCGAAAACGATCTCGAATTCCTGCGCGCCTCGGCCAAGAACACCGCTCGCAGCAATGGCCGCTCCGAGGGCAACGCCACCCTGCGCGCCATCGGCTATTTACATCGCAATGGGATGTATGTGGTGGGCGGCCTCATCGTCGGCAACCCCGACGATACCCGCGAGTCCATCGAAGCCAACCTGGCCTTCGCGCGCCAGTACGTCGATTGGCCCTACATCCAGCACCCCACCCCCTACCCGCGCACGCCCATGACCAGGGAATTCCGCGAGCGCGAGCTGATCACCAACCAACGTCTCGAAGAGTACGACGGCACCACCGCGGTGGTCCGCACTACCCAGTTGAGCGCTGAAGAGGTTGAGTTTTTGCGGTGGAAGGCCGAGCGCTGGATGAAGGTGCGCCACATGCCGGCCGCCTTCCGTCACGATCCCTGGTTTGTGATCAGCCACGCGCCAAAGATGATGGCGCACACCTTCCGCGGCAGCAGTCTGCGCTCCGTCGTTGGCCTGGAAGACCAGCACCAGGCATTTCAGCGCTACAAGCAACTCCGCCGCGCCGAGCGCGAATACGTCTGAGCAAAACCAGCGCTTTTGGCATTGTCGCTCTCCCCAACACTGTCATCTTGAGCGAAGTCAGGCGCCAGCCGAACGAGTCGAAAGATCCCTTGCACGCAATCATCACCATCGCCTCGTAGAGGTGTTTCCACCACGAGCCCACTCCCGGTCGGCATAAGTTAAAAAAGCCTTCTCTGTGCCTCTGTATCTCTGTGGTGAACAACTGAGCTCTATCCCCCGAAAAACCCCTCCACTTCGCCCAGATCAGTCGTTTTACGATATGCCGGCAAGCTCTCTACGAACACCCGCCCGTACTGCTTCTTCAGGATGCGGTTATCGAGCAAGGTCAGCAGCCCGCGGTCGTGAAGCGACCGGATCAACCGCCCAAATCCCTGCTTCAGCGTGATCACCGCCGCCGGCACCTGGTACTGGAAGAACGCATTCCCGCCTTCGGCGTCGATGGCCTTAACCCGCGCCGCCACGACGGGGTCCGATGGCACCGCGAACGGCAGCCGGTCGATGATCACCGCACTGAGTTGCTCACCCTGCACGTCCACGCCCTGCCAGAACGACGAAGTGGCAAACAGCACGGCATGGGGCGTCAGGCGGAACTCGTCGAGCAGCGCCATCTTCGGCGCGTCGCCCTGCAACAGCATGGGAAACTCAAGCTCGCCCAGCAGCCGCTGATACACCTCGTTCATCTGCGCGTAGCTGGTGAACAGCACGAATGCCCGCCCGCGCGTGATCTCGAGCAGGCGCCGGATGCGGTCCGCCGCCTTCGCCGTGAACTGCGGCGTACGCGGATCGGGCAAGTCCGGCGGTACGTAAAACAGCGCCTGGTTTGCATAATCGTAATGCGAGGGAAGCACCACCTCGCGCCCGTGCTCCACCCCCAGCCGCCGGCGCACATATTCGAAGCCGCCGCCCACGGCCAGCGTTGCCGAAGTCAGCACCGCCGTCTCCAGCTTTTCAAACACCGTCGACTTCAGGATGGGCGCCACATCGATCGGCGTGGCTTGCAGGAACACGCTGCCATGCCGCCCGATCCCGCCGCGCGTGCGCCGCTCGATCCAGAACACCGTGTTCGGATCCTCCGACTCCATCAGGAAGCCGAGTTGCACCTGCAACTCCTGCGCGCGCCGCAGGAAGTTGAACACCTCTTCAGGCTTGCCCGGCAGGTTCTCCAGCTCCGCGCCCAGTCGCACCAGGGACTGCTGCAGCGCGAGAAACTCTTCTCCGTTTTCCTCGAGAAAATCCCGCCGGTTCTCGAATGCAAACCGTCCTTCGCCCGTCGGCAAAACCGAGAAGAACAGCTGCCCGCGCTCGCGCAGGCTCTTCAGCGCGCCCATCACCTGCGCCGAGAGCATCTTGTTGCGGGTGAGCGCGGTTTCCACATCGCGCGCCAGTTCCTCGAACCGCTGGTTGCTTACCGACACGCCAAAATAACTGCCCGCCACATCTTCCAGCTCGTGCGCCTCGTCGAAGATCACCGCGCCCACTTCCGGCAAAATGCCCGCATCCGGCGCATATTCCGACGCCTGCTTGATCGCCAGGTCCGCGAAAAACAGGTGATGGTTCACAATGATGATGTCGCTTTCCATCGCCTTGCGATGCATCTCGGTGATGAAGCACCGGTCGAACAGGCTGCATTTCTGTCCCAGGCAGGTGTCCGAACGCGCGTCCAGCTTATGCCAGAGCGCGCTGGCCTCCGGCAGCGACGCCAGTTCCGCGCGGTCTCCGGTATGCGTGGTCTTCTCCCACGCCGCAATCGCCCGATAATGTTCGATCTCCTCCAGCCCCGAAAGCACCGGCTGATCGGTCAGGTCGTAGAGTTTCTTTTTGCAGAGGTAATTCGCCCGCCCCTTCATGTAGCAGACGTTCAGCTTGCGTTCGCCGCGCGGAAACAAGGTCTGCTCGAGAAAGGGGACGTCCTTGTAGAAAAGCTGTTCCTGCAGATTCTTGGTTCCGGTCGAAATGATCACCCGCTTGCCGGAACGAATCACCGGCACCAGGTAGGCGAGAGTCTTGCCGGTTCCCGTGCCGGCCTCGACGACCAGATGGCGCTTCTTCTCCAGCGCCTCTTCGACCGCCTGCGCCATCTGCAACTGCCCGCGCCGGAACTCATACGCCGGATGCGCCTTCGACAGCGCTCCCCCGGGCGCGAAGAAGTTGTAGAGCGAAACCTCCTGCGGGCGAACGTCCGAAGTGCCAGAAAACGGCGGCTGCGAGGTAGATGCCACGGAGTCTCTATAATACCCAGTTGCCGGTTGCCAGTTGCCAGTGGCCAGTGGCAAACGGGCAGCAGCCGCAAGAACCGCGTAGGGACAGGCGCCCTCGCCTGTCCGGCCGCGACGCAAGTTGTCGCGGCGGTCCTGAAACAGGGCACGAGTCGAGAACACCCAATTGTCTCGAACCAAACCCAACACCGCCGATCGATCCGCCATCGCCGCAGCCGCATCCGGGCTGGTCCTGCCCCGGCTCGCCATCGTCGGCCGCCCTAACGTGGGCAAGTCCACGCTGTTCAACCGCCTGGTCGGCTCGCGCCGCGCCATCGTGGGCGACGAGCCCGGCATCACCCGCGACCGCCTCTACGGCAACGCCGAGTGGCGCGGCCGCACCTTCCGCGTGGTCGACACCGGCGGCATCATTCCCGAAGACAAGGACCTGATCCCCTCGGAAATCTTTCGCCAGGCCAAAGTCGCGCTCGACGAAGCCGCAGCCGTGATCCTGGTGGTCGATGGCCGCTCCGAACTCGCCGCCCCCGATCTCGAACTCGCGCGGCGGCTCATCCGCACCGGCAAGCCGCTCTTCCTCGCAGTCAACAAGATCGACACCGACAAGCAGTATCCCCTGCTCGCCGACTTTCACCGCCTCGGCGTGAAGCACCTGTTTCCCATCTCCGCCGAGCACGGCCGCGGCATCGATGACCTGCTGGACGCAGTGTTGGCGACGATGCCAGACGAAAAAAACCATTTAACCACAGAGGACACAGAGGACACGGAGGAAGAGGGCAAAAAGAAGAAACAAGATCTTCACAGATTATCTGCCGACGACCGACGACCGACAACCGAAGACCAGACCACAACCGAAGACCAGACCACAACCGACGACCAGCCAACGACCACCGACCAACGACCAACGACCGAAATAAACATCGCCATCATCGGCCACCCCAACGTCGGCAAATCCACGCTGCTGAACCAGCTCACCGGCACCTCCCGCTCCATCGTCTCCCCGATTCCCGGCACGACGCGCGATGCGGTAGACGAGTCGGTCGAACGCGACGGCCAAAGCTTCCGCTTCGTCGACACTGCCGGCATCCGCCGCAAGGGCAAAACCAGGCTCATGGCCGAGAAGCTCTCAGTGGTGATGTCGCGCAAGCATCTCGAAGACGCCGATATCGCGCTGCTGGTCATCGACGCCACCGAAGGCGTCAGCGCGCTCGATGCCACCATCGCGGGCTACGCGCACGAAAGCGGCCGATCGGTAATCCTGCTCATCAACAAATGGGACCTGGTCACCAGCGGCCAGAAGCGCGCCATCAGCCAGCCGAAAACCGCCCGCATCCAGGACTCGAAACGCCCCAACGACCAGAACCTCTACCTGCAGCGCGTGCGCCACGCGCTCAAGTTCCTGAACTACGCACCCGCGCTCTTCATCTCCGCTTCCAGCGGCAAGAATGTCGACAAAATTTTTCCTCTGATCGAAGAAGTTGCCCGCGAGCGCCGCAAGCGCATCTCCACCGGGGAAATGAATCGCTTCCTGAAGACCATCGACTTCGACCGCGCCAGTGTTCCATCGAGCCAGCGCGTGAAGATTTACTACATGACCCAGGCCGCGGTCGCGCCGCCCACCTTCATTCTTTTTACCGACCGCGCCGTCAAACTCCACTTCTCCTACCAGCGTTTTCTGGAAAACCAGATCCGCCACGCCTTCGGTTTCGTCGGCACACCGATCTGGATCAAGAATCGCTCGAGGGACTGAACCATCTCTCGTTACGGTGAGCCGCAGCTACGTACAGTAGAATGCGGTGGCATGAAAGTCCTTCCGATTCGTACGGCAGCCATCCTCTTGTATCTGCTCTCAGTGAGTGCCTCTGCCCAGACCCCCTACCAGCCCGCCCCTTCCAACCTCGCCGCCCGCCGCGCCTTTCAGGACGCCAAGTTCGGCATGTTCATTCACTGGGGCGTCTATAGCGTGCTCGAAGATGGCGAGTGGGTGATGCAGGTCAAGAAAATTCCGATCAGCGAATACGAAAAATTACCGCCGCGGTTCGATCCGGTGAAGTTCAACGCTGCCGAGTGGGTGAGCCTCGCCAAGGCCGCGGGCATGAAATACATCGTCATCACCAGCAAGCATCACGACGGCTTCGCCATGTTCGACTCGCACGCCTCCGACTGGACCATCGTGCAGCGCACGCCGTGGAAAAAAGATCCGCTCAAGATGCTGGCCGAGGAATGCCGCCGCCAGGCAATTAAGCTGTCTTTCTATTACTCGCAACTCGACTGGCACAATCCCGATTACTTCCCGCGCGGCGAAACCGGGCAGTACGCCGGCCGCCCCGACCTCGGCGACTGGAACAAGTACCTCGCCTACCAGGACGCGCAGCTGCGCGAGCTTCTCACCAACTATGGCGAGATCAGCGGCATCTGGTTCGACGGCTGGTGGGACAAGCCGAATGCCGATTGGCATCTCGATCGCACCTATGCCCTCATCCACAGCCTGCAGCCGCAGGTGCTCATCGGCAACAACCGCCACCGCGCTCCGCTCCCGGGCGAAGACATTCAGATGTTCGAGAAGGATCTGCCCGGCAAGAACACTACCGGCTTCAGTTCCGAAGAGACCATCGGCGACCTGCCCCTCGAAACCGCCGAAACCATGAATCAATCATGGGGCTACAACGCGAGCGACCATAACTACAAAAGCACGCGCGAACTGGTGCAGTATCTCGTGCGCGCCGCTGGCAACAATGCGAATTTTCTGCTCAACGTTGGCCCGCGTCCCGATGGCACCATTCAACCTGAATTCGTCGAGCGTCTCCAGCAGATGGGCAAATGGCTCGCCGCAAATGGCGACTCGATCTACGGCACGCGTGGCGGCCCAATCGCGCCGCATCCCTGGGGTGTGACCACGCAGAAAGGCAACACGGTCTACGTGCACATCCTCGACTGGCCCGATCCGGTGCTGCTGTTGCCCGCGCCACCCAAAGCCGTACTCAGCGCACACCCGCTCAACGGCAGCGCAAAGATCGACTTCACGAAAACCGACTACGGTCTCCTCCTGAAGCTGCCGCCTCGCGACGAGAACACATTCGACACAATCATCGCGCTAGAACTAGCACCGTAGAGACGGGGCTTGCCCCGTCTCCGGGCAGCATGCGCAGACGCGGCAAGCCGCGTCTCTACCCGCGCCTGTGTAGGGACAGGCGCCCTCGCCTGTTCGGCCGCGGCGATTTGTGCCGCGGCGGTTGGTTGCCGCGCCACACGGATGCGGACTCCGATGCCCCCATTGCGTCCTCGCGAATCCTTCGCGTTCTCGGCGGTTAGCCCTTCTCATCGCCGCGCCATCACCCTCGGCATCAACCCCACCCGATCCACCCCAGCCTCATGCGCCTCATCAATCACCTCCGCCACGAAGCGGAACTCCACATCGTCATCCCCCTCGACAAACGCTACCTTCTCCGCGCGCTGCTTGAAAATGTCGAACAGCCGCGGCTTCAGTTCCGCCCAGCTAACCTCCTGCGAATTGATCATCACCGTCGGCGGCTGATCCTTCCCGCGAGCCTCCAACTGGATCACAATCGTGCGCACCGGAGTCGCCGCCGAGGGAGTCGCATTCGACGGCTGGGGCGCCTGCGCCTCCAGTCCCTTGGTCCGGCTCTGGGTCACAATCACCATGAAAATGATGATCAGCACCAGCAGCACATCAATCAGCGGTGTCACATTCAGCTGTGGCCCGGACGCACCTCCGCCTGCCATCGACATTGCCATATCCCTGGCTCCTGTTCTGGCACGCGTGTCTGAAGAAATTGGACACTCCACAACCAATCAAGGTTCCCGCCGTATTCGCAAAACGTGCCTGGCGCCTGCATCTCGCGCCGCTTCGTACGGATTTATTGCGGCTCCCCTGCGCCTGAAACATCCAAAAATTATTGGCGATGAGAAGACAGCCCGGTTGGCAATCCGAACCCGCTTTCCCTGCAGGGCTCCTGGTGTCGTTCGCGATTTCTTCGCGGTCTCCCCGGTTAAGATCGTTTCAGGGCGGTATTAAACCGCCTCGAGGACTGCTAGATTTGCCCATATCGATGCGACCATTCGGACTCTTCCTGGCTCTTGCCCTCTCTCTCGGCTTCGCCCGCTTCGCATCCGCGCAGGACAACTACGAAATCCAGGTTTACGGCGCCGACCTGGTTCCGCCCAAAAACACCATGGTGGAGTTCCACACCAACTTCACCGTCGACGGCAGCAAGACCGTCGAGGACGGCGTGCAGCCCTCGAATCACGCCCTGCACGAAACGCTGGAAATTACCCACGGTTTCACCGACTGGTTCGAGACCGGCTTCTACGTCTTCACCAGCATTCAACCGAATGGCGGATGGCAGTGGGTGGGCGACCACATCCGGCCGCGCATCGCGGTTCCGGAAAAGTGGCACTGGCCCGTGGGCGTGAGCATCTCCCAGGAAATTGGCTACGTGCAGCGCGACTTTGCCACCGATACCTGGACCTACGAACTGCGGCCCATCATCGACAAGAAAATCGGTCCCTGGTATCTCGCCTTCAACCCGGCGTTTGAGAAATCCCTGCACGGGCTGAATGTGAACAAGGGATTCGAATGGGCCCCCGCCGTCAAAATCAGCTACGACTTCACCAGGAAAATCGCAGGCGGCCTCGAGTACTACGGCTCCACCGGTCCAGTGACCGAATTCGATCCGGCGAGCCAGCAGCAGCACCAATTTTTTCCCAGCATTGATCTGAACCTTTCTCCGCAGTGGGAGTTCAATTTTGGCGTGGGCATCGGCGTCACCGGTTCCACCGATCACCTGATTGTGAAAGGCATCATCGGCCGCCGCTTCTCCTGGCCGCACGGCAAAGGCGCCCGCCTTCAGCAGCCCGAACCCTTCTTCGGCCAGTAATCCGATCTGCTCAACGGCGATAGAAGGCATGGAGTGACGGGCGTCCCCGCCCGTGAGTGAAGGCATGGAGTGACGGACGTTCCCGCCCGTAAGTGAAGGTATGGAGTGACGGGCGTCCCCGCCCGTGAGTGAAGGCATGGAGTGACGGGCGTCCCCGCCCGTCCGGCAAGACCACGGAGCGTTAAGCCGGCGTGCTGAAACGCTCTCCTACCCGATCGGCGCCGGCGCCGGCGGCAGCGGCGGCGGCTCGGGCGCAGTCGCGCCCACTCCTCCGCCACTCGAGGGATACAGCCGCGCATGCAGCTGCGGATATCGCTCGGCAAAAAAGTACATCGCATAAGCGGGAAAGAACACCACCACCGGCACGCACACGAAAGCCACCACGTAGAGCAGCACTCCCAGCAGGAGGGTCCCGACCACAATTGCCAGCGTGAGCGTCGCCGCGTTCAATGACAGCCCGGCCGACTTCCCGATCACCACGGCAATCGCGCCCACCACCGCCCCCGGGATCAGCAGGATCACCAGCACAATTCCCGTGATGACGCTAAACACCACTCCCGCTCCGATCGCCAGCACGATCTTCATCCCGATATAGCCGGCATAGCCGCCCTTCTCGGCCTTCATCATGGCGAGCACCCGCCGCCAGGCTTCAAAAACCCCTACGCCGTCCAGCGCCATCATCGGCACCACGAAATCTTTCGTCAGCACCGCCACCAGCAGCATGAACAGCGAGAACACGCCAAAGATCAGCAGCAACGGCAGGAATGCCAGGATCAATCCGGGCCCCACGTGCCCATGACCCTTGATCGCCGCGAAGAGTGGGATGAGCAGCGGCAGCAGCATCAACCCTGCAATGCCCAATGTGATCACGGCGAGCGCCAGCTGAAACCAGAACAACCGCAGGCCTTGTCCCTGCCAGCGATCCCACGCCGTCCCTAATTCGCATTGCTTGCGCAGCACTGCCTCGAACAGCAAAAAGCGCGAAACGCTGGCGACATAAATCCAGACCAGCCCCAGCACGATGCCGCCCACCACCAGCACCAGGATCATCGATCCAATCACCGCCGGATCGAAGTGCGGCAGCCCGGCCGGCGCCATGAAACTCTGCTGCCCGTGGGAACTTGGAAAATGGGAGGGCAGGGTTGCAATCGAATTGCACCCGCCGCCGGTGCTCATCTCTCCGGTCGCCATCCCCAGCAGCGCAAGCCGCCCCCACTGCCCGAGACGAAACGGTTGCAGCAGTTGCTGCTTGGTGTGCTCGAACGTCACCCCGATGACATCCACCGCCGACTTTGCCAAGCTCGCTCTCCCCACCGGAAGGCCGGTTTCAGCTTGCACGTTACTGGCAGGCCGGGTTCAGGTCAATGCTATTCCCAAGGAAGAAGACAATCGCGGCCAGGGGCAGGAGTCTCTTAGATCCGAACCACGTTTTCTGAAAAAGGGCGCAGGATGAGCCAGCGTCTCTTCGCGACCTTCGCGCAAATTTCTTTGCGTTCTCTGCGGTTTAAGATTTTGCCTTTTCCTCGGTACTCGGTACTTACTCGTAGCGCAGCGCCTCCACCGGATCCAGCCGCGAGGCACGCAGCGCCGGCACCATCCCGCTTACCACGCCCACCAGCAGCAGCACCCCGCTGGAAAGCAGCACGGTCATCAGCGAGATTTTGAGATGAATATCCGCCTTGCCCGATGTATCTTCGAACAGCGGCCCCATCAACGGCAGCGTCCCCACCGCCGCCGCAATCACATACGACACCAGAATTCCCAGCAGCCCGCCCAGCACCATGATCAGCAGCGTCTCCGCCAGGAACTGCAGCTTGATATGCCACTTCCGCGCGCCCAATGCCCGCCGCAATCCGATCTCGCGAATCCGCTCGTCCACCGACACCAGCATGATGTTCATTACGCCCACGCCGCCAATCCCCAGCGTGAGCGTCCCGATGAACGTCAGCAGCACCTGCAGCCCGATCGTCAACCCATCGATCACCGGACGAAACTCGTCGCGCCCGAACATCTGGATGGCTTTTTGGTCGGTCGGAGAGAACTGCTGCCGGGTCGCCACCGCCGCCAGCACCTGGGCCATGGCCTGCTTCTCGAACTGCGGCGCAATGGGTTCAAACACCATCACCTGCGCATCCTTCGTATCCCACAAATCGCTGGCCGCCGAAAACGGGATCCACGAAGACTCGTCGTCGCTGGAAAAATAATTGCTGAGCTGGAGCTTGCGCCCCATCACCCCGATCACCTGGAAGCGCACCCCGCTCACCAGCACCGTCTCGCCCACCGCCGGCCGACCGCTGAACAACTGCTCGCGCAGCCGGTCGCCCAGGAAGATCACGCGCCGCCGCTCCAATTCGTCGCTGGCGTTGATCCAGCGCCCCTCGGCCGGAACCTCGTTGCGCATCTCGCCATATTCCGGGCAGACGCCGCGCACCGGGGCCGTCCCTGACATGCGATCGCCGTAGGCAATCCCGGGCCGCCGCACCGTCTCCCGGCATACATACTTCACCAGCGGCGCGGTCTCCTTTACCATCTCGACGTCTTCCTTCTCGAAGACGATCTTCTTGCCCGCGCGCTGTCCGCCGGGTTGCTCGCTGGTCTGCTGCGGCCAGCAGATCACCACGCTCTTGCCGAACGCATCAAAGCCGCTCACCAGGATATGCCGGAAACTGCTCCCATACGCGATCAGCAAGGTCACGGTGGCGATGCCCCACACGATGCCCAGCATGGTGAGCATCGACCGCGTGCGATTCCTCCGCAGCGCAATCCAGGCTTCGTAGAAAATTTGCGTAAGCATAAAAATCAGCTGCTAGCTGCGGGCTGCGAGCTACGAGCTAGAACCGTCCGGGCTCTCAGCTTTCAGCTCTCAGCTTTCAGCGTTCCACTCTTCTTCGCGATCTTCGCGAAAATCCTTTGCGCTCTTAGCGGTTTAAGCTTTTGCTTGTACTCGGTACTCGGTACTCGGTACTCGGTACTCGGTACTACCCACCCGCCTCATACCGCAGCGCCTCAATCGGATCGATCGACGCCGCTCGCCGCGCCGGATACAACGCCGACAGCACCGCAATCGTTCCCAGCAACACGCACGCCAGCGCGCCCGTCTTCCAGGTCGGCAGCAGCCCCGCGAAGAAATCCGGCATGGGCAGCAGATTCACCAGCGCGCAGATGCCGTAGGCCACGCCCAATCCCGTCGCTCCGCTGATCACAGCAATCAGCACCGCCTCCACGAAAAACTGCCGCAAGATGCTGTGCGACGGCGCTCCCAGCGCCTTCCGCACCCCGATCTCGCGCGTCCGCTCGCGCACCGCCACCAGCATCACATTCATCACCCCCAGCCCGCCCAGCAGCAAGGTCACCAGGCCCACCGCGCCCAGAAAATACTTCATGCCGTCGGTCATCTGCTGGAACGCCATTGCCTCCTGCACCGTGTCCCAGATGGGGCAGGCCTCTTTGTCATTGGAGTCGAAGTCGTGGAGGTGTCCCAGCCCGCGCCGGATCTGGTACTTGCACGCTTCATGCTGATCCACCGACTTGGGCGTCACCAGCAGTTGGTCGAGCGTATGCGGAGTGTTCGGCGGCTTGGCGGGAAAATCCCGCTGCATCGCCGAATAGGGAACAAACACCTTGTTCACATCCCATCCGTCGTAACTCGAGTCCTGCTTCTTCTGCGCCATCACTCCGATCACGACGTAGGGATAATCATTCAGATAAATGGTCTGGCCGACCGGATCCGTGCCGGGGAACAGCTGCTTCGCCGCATCCGTTCCCAGGAAGGCGACCCGCCGCGCCGCCTGCAAGTCCTCGTCGTTGTAGAAGCGCCCCTGGCCCACATTCAGGCTGCGCACCCAGCCGAACTCGGGCAACGAGCCCGACACCAAAAACGCCGCATTGTTGTACGCGCTGTGCGTGCGCACCGTGTCCTGCTCCAGTTCGGGGAGAATGTACTGGCAATCGGGCGAGTTGTCGCGCAGGTAGGGCAGGTCGCTGTCCTCCCAGTGCACCACGCGTCCAGCGCGCATGCCGCCCGCCTGCAGGCTGGTGCGCCCGTGGAAGACGATCATCACGTCCTTGCCCAGCGTCTCGGCGACTTTGGCTTGCCCCACCCGCAGGCCTTCTCCGGCGGCCACCATCAACACGATGGAAACGATGCCCCACGCAATCCCGAACATGGTGAGAAAGGTCCGTAACTTATGGGCCCATAACGTCCTTAGCACATCGCCGATGAGATCGCGCAGGACCATGCCAATGATTGGACGGCAAACCTGCCCAGACGTAACCCGCCCGGGTGCCGGTTCCCCCTCAGTAGCCTGATACGCAAGTTGTCAGGAATTTGTTGCAGAAATTCCGGTCGCGCGGGAACGACGCCCATCGACCGTAGAGACGCGGCTTGCCGCGTCTTAAAGGCGTGCGGCAACGATAGTACCAAGCCAGAGACGAGGGAAGCCTCGTCTCTACATAACCCTGGCCCCTAAACCGCGACCGCCCCCACCCGCTCCCACCATCCGTCAAACTCGCGCAGCGCCAACTCGCACTGTCGCGTGTGCCGCTCCTTGCGATCGCGAATTTTCCTCTCCAGCGCCGGCAGTAGATCAAACGTAATGTTCGCCGGCTGAAAATTCTTCGGGCTGGCCTGCGTGATGTAATGCACCAGCGACCCGAACGCCGACGGTCGCGGCGGCGCTACCAGCTCTGCCCCCATGGCCAGCGCGCTCGCCTGCACCCCGGCCAGCAGTCCGGTTGCAATCGACTCCACGTAGCCTTCGACCCCGCAGACCTGCCCCGCGAAAAACACGTAGGGATGCGCCCTCATCTGCAGCGTCTCCCGCAGCAGCGTGGGCGCATTGATGTAGGTATTCCGGTGAATCTGCCCGTAGCGCAGAAATTGCCCATTCTCCAGTCCAGGAATCAGCCGCAGCACCCGCGCCTGGTCGCCGAACTTCAAATGATTCTGGAAGCCCACCAGGTTGTACGAATCCGCCCGCAGATTCTCCTGCCGCAGTTGCACCACCGCGTAGGGCGGACGCCCAGTCCGCGGATCCCGCAATCCCACCGGCTTCATCGGCCCAAAGCGCAACGTGTCGCGCCCGCGCCGCGCGATCTCTTCGATGGGCAGGCAGGCCTCGAAGTAATTCAGGTTCTCCCAGTCACGCTCCTCCACCGACTCGGCGGAAACCAGCGCATCGTAGAACCGGTCGTACTCCTCCTTCGACATTGGGCAGTTGATGTAATCGGCGGACCCCTTGTCGTATCGCGCCGCGAGATACACCTTCTCCATGTCGATCGACTCCGCCTCCACAATCGGGCTGATGGAATCGTAGAAATACAGCTTGTGGGGCGCGGACCCGTGTGGCGCGGACACTCTTGTCCGCGCGGCGCCGGCTCCCTGCCGATCGTTGGGGGTATCCCGATCCTCTTCTCCCGCGAGGTCTGTAGCTGCATCCCCGGCACACAACCGCCCAATCTCCGCCGCCAAACCATCAGAAGTCAGCGGCCCGGTCGCGATAACCGTAATCGCCGCGTCCGCCTCGATCCGGGTCACTTCCTCGCGCCGCACCGTAATTAGCGGATCGCGGCCAATCGCCTCCGTCACCTTCGCCGCGAAGGCCACCCGATCGACCGCCAGCGCATGTCCCGCCGGCACCGCACACTCGCGCGCGAGCTGCAGCAGCAGCGACCCGGCCCGCCGCATCTCCTCCTTCAGCAACCATGGCGCAGTGTTCTGGCTATCCGACTTCAACGAATTCGAGCACACCAGTTCCGCAAAATCCCCAGTCTGATGCGCCGGCGTCGAGCGCACCGGCCGCATCTCGTACAACTCCACGCCGACCCCACGCCGCGCGCACTGCCACGCCGCCTCCGAACCGGCAAGCCCCGCGCCAATAATCTTGATCTTCTTCGTCATTCTTCTCTGCGTTCTTTGCGAATCCTTTGCGTCCTCAGCGGTTTCAGATTTTGCTCTTCACCCGGTACTATCATCCCGCCATCCTCCGCAGGGCCTCTCCCTCGATGCGCACTTCTTTCCAATCCTCGAGGAACACCGCCCCCAGCCGCTTGTAGAAGTCGATCGCCGGCCGATTCCAGTCGAGCACCTCCCAACGCACCGCCCAGAGCCCTTCCCGCAGCGCCTGCGCTCCCACTTCTGCCATCAGCGCTTTCCCGATTCCCTTCCCGCGAAACTGCTCGCGCACGTAAATGTCCTCGAGAAACAATCCCGGCCCCTGAAAGCTGCTGTAAAACGGAAAATAAATCGCATACCCGGCCGCCATCCCATCCCACTCGGGAATCAGCGCCTGAAAGCGCGGCCGCTCCCCAAACCCGTCGCGCCTGAGCGACTCTTCGGTCACGGTCACGTGATCCTGCAGCTTCTCGAAGGTCGCAAACTCCAGGATCATCTCGCGCAGCAAAGAAACATCCGCAGTAACCGCTTTGCGAATCCGCAGCATGGGGTGGGAACTCCAATCAGAGGACGGCAGCCGCTCTGCCGCGTATTATATCCAACCAACGGAGGCCCATTTCATGGCACGGGTAGCACTCATCGAAGCGGACCAGGCATCGCCGGAAGTCAAAGAAATTTATGAAAAGACGCTGCGCGGCAAGCCCGGGAACATCCAGAAAGCGCTCGCCCAGCGGCCCGAGTTGCTCAAGAATTTCCTGAGCTTCTACGCCAGCGTCGGCCGCGCGCTCGACCGCAAGCTCTACGAACTGGTCTACATCCGCGTCTCGATGATCAACGGTTGCAACTACTGCCTGCAGCATCATCTGGCCAGCGGCAAGCGCGCCGGCATCCAGCCCAGCGACTGGATCGCCCTCAAAGCCGGCGACTTTTCGCTCTACACGCCCAAAGAACAAGCTGCGCTCGACTACGCCGAAAAGCTCACCCGCGATCCGCACCACGTCACCGACACGGACTTCATCCCGCTCAAGCAGCAATTCACCGACGCCGAAATCGTCGATCTCGACGTGCTGATCGGCCTCATCAACCTGACCAACCGCGTCACCGACCCGCTCGGCCTGGCTGTCGAATTTCCGGAAGAAAAAATCTGACCGGTAGAGACGCGGCTGGCCGCATCTTGCCTGCGCCGCCGGGAACCCATGGCCGGGAGACGGGGCAAGCCCCGTCTCTACCCGCGGATATTAAGAGGCGCAGTCGCGCCGGCTGCGTCTTACCGATCCCGACACGTCTGCATCACGCCACCCAATGCGGACCTTCGTGAACCCTTAGTGTTCCTTGGTGGTTCATCCGTCCCTCCGTGTCCTCCTCTGTGCCCCCTGTGGTTCAAGTTTTCCCTGGCTCCTTCTCCAGAATCATCCGGTCAAACGCCGCCGGCAAACCCTCCTGCCGCGAATACGGACCCGGCGTGTACGCCCGCGAAGAAATTCCTTTCTGCGACAACTCCGAAATCCCCCAGT
>Ga0126373_10000592_pt1 | contig 24095 bp, 21 predicted proteins | sample PanSoiMetPlot_11_FD_92545 | JGI IMG/M metagenome (GOLD analysis project Ga0126373, IMG submission 92545) | Tropical forest soil microbial communities from Panama - MetaG Plot_11 | ecosystem: Environmental > Terrestrial > Soil > Tropical forest > Bulk soil | place: Panama | collected 2016-02-17 | reverse complement strand
GCGCAACCACTTTGACCAGAGGCCTGCCCGCCTTGGCGATCACGAACGACTCACCCTTGGCAGCCCGTTCCACCAGGCGCGAGAGGTGGGTCTTGGCTTCATGGATGTTGACGGTCTTCATGGGTTGCGAATAAACTTAGTCTGATGAACTTAGTTTATCTTGGCGGACGGTTGTACGCAACGCAAGCTGCCTCGAAGTGCATACGTGACCGCAGCGGCCAGATTAGGAACTCGAGCTCAGCCGAGTCGTCAACGTAAGTGGAAATGGCGGAGAGGGTGGCCTTGTAATTGGGCGATAAGCCTTTGATAAATGACGCTATCCCGCGCACACCTATGGCCTAATACCCCCTAGAATACCCCCACCCCGCTCCTGCTCTCGGTGGCCTTCCACGGAAGGCCGACCCATGGCTCAAGGATAGCAACTCAGTTTGAGCCCGGGAATGGGCTCGTATGCTGCGCGGCGTGGCTGCTGCGCGCCAGCCAAGAGCCGGGCACTCCACACATAGCTAGCCACACAGAGGCACGTACGGGGGCCGCTACGACGCTGCCAGGCTCGCTTCACGAGGGGGGCGATTCAGACCGCTCCGTTCGGGACGTAATTCAGCCGCGGGAGCACGCTTTCGGGGTCATCCGACTTCAGCTCGATAGGCGTGTTAAACAGGATAAGCTGGTGCTACGCAGATGGCTATTTATTGAGTGTTCGCTCGCGGCGCCTGAGTGGCATGCCTCCCCTCGACAGGCTTAACGTGGGAGTCTCGCCAAGAGTGACTGAAGCTCTTGAGGAACGGCTGGCTTGGTCAAGTGGTAATCAAATCCCGCGTCCTTTGAGCGCCTGAGGTCGGAGTCTTGGCCGTAACCTGTCAAGGCTATCAATACCACACCTTCGAGCTTCGCAATCCCTCGCAGGCGCCGTCCTACCTCGTAGCCGTCCATTTCTGGCAGTCCAATATCGAGAAGTACCGCATCGGGTTGATAGTCGGGGGCCATTTCCAATGCCACCTGCCCTGAGTGCGCCACGCGAACCTGATGACCCGCCCTTAGAAGCAACCAGGCGAGCGTCTCAGCGGCATCGATATTATCTTCTACGACCAGCACCCGTCGCTTCGGCCTGGACGATTCACCCGCATCGTCCGCGGGCGCTGTACTCCCAGTTGCAGTCAACAATGCGCCGGGAAGGCGCACAAAAAACTCACTTCCCTGACCCGGGCCTGCACTGTACGCCGCTACGGTGCCCCCGTGCATCTCAGTCAGCCTGCGAACAACGGTGAGGCCAACGCCAAGCCCACCTTGTGAGCGATCGAGAGAGCGGTCAGCCTGCGTAAAGAGGTCGAAGATATGCGGTAGCTGCTCCCGAGCGATGCCGACGCCGCTATCGCGTACGCGTAGTAGCACTTCATCGCCTTCCCGCAAGGCGCTCAGGTGAATGAGGCCACCCTCGTCAGTGTACTTAGCCGCATTGTTGAGGAGATTCACTACGACCTGCTCTAGTCGAGCCGCATCGCCTTTTACACCGACAGCCTCCTCAGGCAAGGACACGGCGAGCTCCTGCCGTCGCTGGTCAAAAAGGAGACGCGTGGATTCGACCGCCTCGTTTACGATTCCTCGGATATCGAGATATTCCAGCCGCAACTGAATCCGACCGGTGATGATGCGGGAAACCTCCAGCAGATCGTTGACCAGATGCACGAGCTGATGCACCTGCCGATCGATGACAGCTCTAGCCTGCTGCTGCAGCGGACTTGGCTCCTTCTCGAGCCCCAGGATCTGCACGGCATTGAGGATCGGCGCCAGCGGATTGCGGAGCTCATGGGAGAGCATTGCCAGAAATTCGTCCTTGCGACGATGCAGATCGGCCAATTCGGCCGCCTGTTCGCGCAATCGTCTCTGCGATTCGCGCACCGCCTCCTCGACATTGCGGCGCTCGGTGACATCAATGCTTGCACCGACCTGACCTCGATAGCTGCCATCTGCGCCGAAGAGCGGCTGCGCGTGACAATCAACCCAGCGCCATTCCCCGTCACGGCGACGGACGCGGATCGTATTGCTCCAAGCGCGCCGCGCATGCACGGCTGCAAGATAATCGGCAACGTAGGCTTCTCGATCCTCCGGGTGCACAATCGCGCGCCAGCCGTCTCCCCGAATCTCTTCCGCCGTCATGCCGACGAAATCGAGAAACTGCTGATTGACGTCTACGTTCCCGCCCTGGGCATCGTTTTGCCAGATGAGCGCGGGTGCCGCGTTGGACAGTGTCCGGAATTTCTCTTCCGACTCGCGCAAAGCTTCCACGGCCTGACACCGCTCAATGATGACGCTCGCAGTGCGCGTCACGATGTCCCCGAACAGAGTATCTCGAGGGTCCGAAAGGCGCGGCTCGCGATAGTAGTTGGCCACTGTACCGAGCGGCTTTCCCGTTGAGGAGATGATCGGCATTGACCAGCCGGCGCGAATCCCCAGCGGCAAAGCAAACGCCGCAAAGGCCGGAAACCGCGAGTCGCTAGCCACATCCTCGACAGCCACGCACTCGCCGTGCAGGAGGGCCAGGGAACACGGACCAGTACCGGAACTGACTTCCATTCCATCCACGGCTGAGATATAGCCTGCCGGCAGGCTCGGCGCTGCCGTGCGCTCGAAGCGCATGCCCGTAAAATCCAGAAGGTGCACGGCAATCATGGGCCGTTGCAGCGAAATTTGCTCGATGCTTGCCGCCAGGCGAGTCAATACCGTCAGCAGTGGCGCTCCGGAGGCAGCCATCTCGAATGCCTCCTTCTGACACTGCATGAGTGCTTCGGTCTGCCTGCTATCGGTAACATCAGTGTTGGTACCAAGCCAGCGAACGATGCGTCCGCGCTCATCGCGAATGGGAATGGCGCGCGACAGAAACCACCGGTAAGTCCCGTCCCTGCCGCGCAGCGGAAAGGTGTCCTCCCATGGTTCGCCGGTGTCGCGCGAAAGCTGCACTCCTCTCACTACGCGCGCCAGATGATCGGGGTGCTGAACACGACTCCAATCCCAGCCCTTCATGTCCTCAAACGTCAAGCCCGTGTATTCATACCAGCGGCGGTTGTACCAGGTCACTTCACCGAACAGATCGCATATCCAAGCCAGCTGCGACATGTTATCGGCCAACGTCCGGAAGCGCTCCTCGGAGTCGCGCAACGCCTCCTCAATGCTGTTGCGCCCGCCGGGCATTTGAGCGTTGAGATTATGACGTACCCTATCCGACAAGGACTGAAAAGCCGCTGTCGCGAACGGACAGAGGCTCCTCATTACGCGCAGGTCTTCCGCATCGAATCTGCGCGTGTCGTCGTGCGCCACTACCCAGATCGTCCCCGCCGCGTTTCCTGCGACGTAAAAGGGAATTGACAGCACTTCTTCGATTGGCAGCGCGAGCGCGCCAAGAGCGGCAAAATGACGCTCGGTGCGCATCATAAGCTGCGCTGCGTTGCAGTCGAGTACGGTGCCGTTCAACCTATCTTCGCGCCGTGTACCGCCACTCACCTCGGGCGCCCATTGTCCGACCACAGCAGCCCAGTGAAAGCCCTTGCCATCCTCGTCCAAGAGGCTGACGCCCGCTGAGTGCGCCTGACACAAGCTCAAAGCGGCCTCTGCAAGCTTCTGCAGAAATGCTTCAAAGGGGTCGCCCAGCGCTCCCGCCAAGCTAACCAGGGCACGGTTTTCCGCCTCGAAGTCAGGGAGGCGCGCGGGCCTGCTGCATAACTCAGGCGTGATGACGATCGACTTCAGATCCTCAGAGGCGAAATTGGCTGTGCTCATGCGGCGGCCCAGATAGAGAGACGAGATCGCGTCGGAATCCAGCAACCCCCTGGGTGGGAGCTTGGACTCAAGACACGACTCAGGAAATGATGTCGCCCGGTGAGGTAATGAGTATGCAGGTGCAGCCAGTCTCGCTCCACACGCGCGTATCGGTATCACCGGGCTCTCCCCGACTGTAATCCCCGGGGACGAGCTTACGGTCTTCTATGAAGAGCTCACCGGATAGAAGGAAGAGCTCCTCCACTCCCGCATGCCGATGCGTCGGATATGCCACGCCTGGAGCAAGACGCACCAACATGGTGACCCGATCGCGCTCCATATCTGTCGCGAGCAACTTGCAGGAGATGCCCGGCGCGACGTCTTCCCATTCGGGCTGCGGCTCTGTACGGCGCTCGGGTACGTTCGATAAGGTCGTCTGGTCACCGATTCGATGCTGCAGTCGACTCCATAAGGACTCCGAGGGCCTTAGGACCTCAGTGGGCCAGTCGATGAAACAATCAACCACCGGACGCAGTGACCGCAGATCTCGCTGACATTCGGCACAGACCTCGATGTGCGCCTCCAACTGGCATGCCTCTTCGGAGGAAAGGGCGTGCAACGCGTAGACAGCCAGCAACTCGGCCTGCGCGCAACGATTTTGCTCCGGGCCCGTGCTCATGGCTCATTCCTCCGCACGCCGAGCCCTTGGCGTAGCTTCTCCAGCCCCGAGCGGATGCGTGTCTTGATGGTGCCGAGCGGCTGATCCAATCGCGCAGCGACCTCCAGGTAGGTGAGCTCCTGGAAGAACGCGGCCTCGATCGCTTCGCGTTCGCCCGCCGTGAGGATAGTCAGGCATTCCCTGAGCGCCTGAGCCTCCTGCATAGCCTCGATCGCTTCACTCGCGCCGTCGTTATCTATCTCGAGTACATCATCCGGGGCAGAAAGTGCGGTGCGTTTCTTCCGCTGCTCGTACCGCAATCGGTCAATGCCTCTGGAGCGTGCCTGGTTCATGATCCATCCCAGGACCGGGCCCCCGGCCGGGTCGTACTTTGCCGATCGAATCCAGACGGCATGGAAGGTGTCCACCGTCACCTCCTCGGCTGACCGGCGGTCATTGAGCAGCCGAGCCAGGAACGTAAAGACGAGGCGATGTGTCCTCTGGTACAGCACCCGCAGAGCGAGCTGATCTCCGGCGGCCATCGCCCGGACAAGCGCCACCCACGCGTCTTCCGATACACGCGCCTTGGTGTGATCCGCATAGAGGAGATCTCCAAGGGTTCTCAACGCGGGATCAGCCCCGCTCCCCTTGGTTCGTTTCGCTGAGCTCACGGTCAGGCATGATGCCGTCATTACCCAACTGTAGCAACGCGCTGACGTTTAAGCCATTCGCACCATTCAAGCCCTGATCCCGGTGCGCGGCCTCCCATGCTGTATAGCACCGGGCATGGACGTGGTAATTGGCCTTCCCGGCCCCGCCCTCCAAAGGGAACTCGAGCTCGAACTCCGCCTCATTTTCTCTCACGGTCTTACCGCATAAGCGACAAGGGGCGCCGCTGCCAGGCCCTCCCCACATGCGTTCGGGGGGATGCTCCGGCAAGGTGCCAGCCTTCGCCGCATCGCCAGCGCAGGCGCCCAACGCTGTGTCGTCACCCATCTCTTAGTCCTTTCGAGGGCCGCCCCAGTAGCCCGTGCTGTATAGAACGACAAATCCAGCTCGCCGGATTGGCACTTGGAATCGTGGACCGGGCGCCACGACACCTGCGGCAAGGGGCGCGCTGGATGCGGTTCGCGCCATGCCGCAGCCTCACAAACCCGCGCCGGAATGCACCGTAAAGAGGCCCGCATACAGCAGCGTCGCCGAAAGGCTGCCGACGGTATGGCGGTTGTGGAGAGGTCCGAACGGCGCGGATCGCGATTGGCAGCCCCGCGGAACAGCAGAATCTTCCGTCCTTCATCAAGCCTGACGCCACCGATCTCCGTCGCGTGGATTGATATCGCCGTCGGTTCGGCCTACGACGCCGCATAGCGGATGGTTCCCTTTGCGCGGGGGGCGGTTCGCACCCAGAGGTGGCCTGGTGGATGAGTTCCCAGATGAAGGCAGGCATAAGTCGCGTTCACCAGGAAGAAAACCGCGGCTTAGACGAAGCACTAGAAGATAGAGACTAACGCGCCTCCCCGCAGTAGCCGCTCCTCCATAATGTCAAACGACTGCGCCACGTACGTCTCTATCGAGGACCCGATGAATCGCTAGCGCCAGCTCGTTCCACGAGCCGGCCAGCTTCTTCAAACGTCGCGATCCCTCTGCGGTGAGTGTGTAGTAGATCCGGCTTCGGCCGCTCACAACTCTGCGCCGCGATTTCAAGGCACCCGCGATCTGCAGGTCGTGGAGGGTTGGATAGATGACCCCTTCGCCGAAGCTCAGCGCGCCTGCGGTGTCGTTGCGAATTGCTCTCACCAACTCGTACCCATACATCTCCTTGTTCCGAAGTTCAGTAAGGATCAACAGCTCCGGGAGACCTTTCATGAAGTCGGGGCTTGTCTGCCGGACCAACTCTGTGCTCGCGAACCTCGAACCATAACGAGATAGAATACCTTGACCCTAAAGGTACATGCAATTGTGCGCCCCGCCAAACTCGAGCTTCAGCGAGCCGCAGCCCGTAACCCATCCTTCATCGGAGTCAGCCACTTCTCATACGACCGCCACGCGTCAACGCTCTCAGAGTATATCGGTCTACGAACCTGCTCCGAGCTAACAGTATGTATGGTTCGACGATTCTCATGAAATCGGAGACATCTCTCATCAAACGGTAGCCGGCAGTACTGCAGGAGCTTTCGCGCCTCGAGTTCCGGAGTCGCAACCAGGTCCTCATAATTGACGTGGTGAATTCTTCCCGGGAGCACCACATCGAAATAATCCATCAGGGTCAGATAGTCCCTATAGTAACGCCCCATTTCCCATAGATCATAGGTAAACTTTTGCCCACGACTGAAAAGCTGTTTGAAGCACGATAGGCCGCACGCCAGAGGATGCCTTCTGATATCAATGATTGCGGCATTTGGGAACATCAAATGGATCAGACCCACATGCGTGAAGTTGCACAGCATCTTATCCACGAGCCGTGTCTTACCCGCCAAGGCGCAGCCTTTTCTTCTGACCAAATAACGCCCAGCGAACGCCGCGAGTTCACCCTTAGACAGATCGGCCACCGCTTCGGGATAAGCGCAGCCGCCCGATGCTGATCCCCGCGACCACAGCTCAACCGCGAATCCGGTGATGTCAGGAAGCTCTCCGGCACCTGCGACCTCAGAATGGCTGGCAAGGATCTGCTCCACCAGAGTCGAACCCGATCGCGGCACCCCTACTACGAAAAGCGGGCCTGCATCAGGCAGTCCCCAACCAGTCCGCGCGCGAAAGAAATCCCGTGTATACATCGCGCAAGTCCGAGCCACCAATGAGGAAAACTCCGCATGTTCGTAGCGGATTCCGTTACGCTTCAGAGCATTTCCTCGCGCGTAGTGAATGAACGCGTCCGCAGACCCGCCCTGGTCCTCATAACCCCTGCCTAGTGAAAACTCCAATTTGATGCGCTCATCGTAGTTCAGGTCCTCCCGCTTCAAAAGCCCCTCCATTGCATTCACGTCCTCTTGAGACAACCGATGCGTCTTCAGATCCGCAATACCCAACCAGCCATCACCGAAATCAGGTCTGAGCGCGATGCAACGCCGGTATGCTCGGACGGCCCCACCTGAGCGCCCTGCAGCTCGCAGGACGTGGGCGTAATTCAACCACGCAACGGCGTCCATTCTATTTTTTGAAAGGACGCCCTGCATGATCTCTATTGCTATCTCATTGTGTCCGAGCAGGCTGCGCGCTGCCGCTGCGGCGATCCGGTAGCGCGGAACTTCGCCGGCTATCGCAACCAGCTCCTCGAGCAGCGGCAGCATCGCCTCGGGTTTTCGCACCAGGTATAGGACACGCACCAACTCGAAACGCGCGTCCATGTCTTCCGGGGCAACTTTGAGACATTGAGAAAGGAGGCGCTCTGCCTCCCCATAGTCTTCATGGCTGGCTGCCAACTGCGCGGCCCGCCGCAGGTCCATTTTGTCCCCGGCACTAAACCCGTTACTCGCCGCTGCCACTTCTTCCTCAATACGAGCGCCGTCAGGTCTCGGAGTGATCGTGCAGGTCCTGACAAATTGTCTCAATGAGCGGCGCGAGGCCGCAACACCGAAGCGACAACTGCGGATCGACCTTTCTGCGCAGATACTGATCGTGTGGACAGCCCCCGTTGCAGTAGCCGTAGTACTGGCAATCCGCCAGTTGCACAACTTGCCGGGAGTAATCTGCTCGCACGGCAGAGAGCGCCGGCCCTGACAGAATTTCCGTCAAACTTGATATGGCTAGGTTCCCAAATACGTAAGCGCTGTCGTTTATGTACTTGTCGCAGGCCGAAACCTCGCCGGAGGGTTCCAGGGTTAGAAACTGCCCCATGCAATTTCCCGCGAAGACGCAGTTCGTTGGAGCGCCCCTGCTTATGCTCCCGGTCAGGCTCTCGAATTCCCGGATTCGGATGTGCCTGTAGCTGGACGCCCGGATACGATATACGGCAATCAGAAACTGAACGAAACTTTCCCAGCCCAGATAATTGGATGCATCCCTTGTCGGTTCCCTGTTGTCGGGCAAGACATTCAGCAAGCTCACGGCATGGAGATTGTTCTCATCGAGACATGCTAAAAAGCGCTCCGCGCCATAGCTCACCAATTCGTCGTTCACAACGACGAGAATGCCGTGGCTGATACCGGCTTCTTTAAGAAGGCGAATCCCGGACATGCTCGCCTGCCATGAATCGCGACCGCTCTTGGTCCGACGATTCCGGGCGTGGCGCTCCGGCGGAGGATCAATGCTGACTCCCACATTGAAATTCCCCTCTTTGAACAGTGCAATCCATTCATCATCCAGCAGCGTGGCGTTCGTTTGGATGGTATTCGTAACGAGCCGGTTTCCCTGGCACTCCTTTTGTACACCGATCGCCCTACGAAAGTATTCGACCGGCAACAACGTTGTTTCTCCGCCGTGCCAGACAAAATCTACCCTCCTGATCCACTGCAATTGCAGTGCGTCTCGGGTGGCTCGATCGACGAGCGACTCAGGCATGATTTGGTTGGGGCCCTCTTTCCAGGCATTGCAATAGCCACATCGCAGGTTGCACAGCCTCGTGGCTTTCATGATCAGGAAAAGCTGCGGGTGAGTGCTCGGTGCGCCGCTGCTCTGCACGCCGAGCACGGAGCTCCGCCTGCGCGCGGCGTTCCTATGAACTAGCTGCACGGTTCTTTCGATTTGCATGGTTTCGAACCTCCGACTCAGAGAGCCCAGGCGTCACTACCTGGTCTTATCAAATGGTCAAGGCATTCCATGTCACATCGCAGCGCCGACGCCGCCGACGCCGGAGGAAACTCGGCCTCGCGCCGTCCGCGAGTTCTCTGGCAGCTGCTCGCGCAAGCTCCGTCGCTCCTGATCGCGAAGCCACTGCTGCGGCGCGGTATTGGGGTCCGTCTCCTGCCGCTCGATGTGTTCGCTGAGCGACGAGCAGAAGGCGCTGTCGGCAAGCACGAAACGCACTGCCCGGGGTGACCTCGAATACTCGCGCCTACCGGCCCGCCATCGTTTTATTCGGGCAACACCGTGCCGATTGATCCGAATGGTTCTCGCGTACTCATCCCCGGAAAAGAACCCTTTCCGCAGAAACCGGATCACCTCTCTGATGTGCCCAAAAGGAGCAATGATGTCCATGATCCACAGGCTCGTCCCCTCGTTCCACTCGCTGAGGTGCAGTAGGGAGTTCGGGTCTCCCTGCAGTCTAACCTCTACGTCCGGCGCCAGATACGCCCATGTCCACATCGCAACGACCTGGCATCTCTCCTCGAAGGCAAAGTGTATCTGGTCCAGGACGATCGCCGGTACGATCCGTGTGCGCAGGTAGTCAAGGCTATAGTCATTCGGGGTGCGTGCTCGACAAAGCAACTCCGTTGCTAGTCCCAAACGTTCGGATCGCGTGTCTCTCATGGAAGCGCTCAGGTCATCGCGCGAGGTCCAGCGCCGCGCTGCGGCAGTCTTCGAACAGCTCTTCGCGCGGCGCTGCCAGAGATGACGTCCACAAGGCATCCCAGGGGACGTACTCTCCGCGAGCACCGCGCGAGATTCGCCAGGCGTTCGCGTACGCATCAAACAAAACCGTTACGCGCGGCCCAGCGTAGACCAGGCATCGACTTGTGGGCCGAGGTGCTAAGACAGACTCGGCAAATTCCCGGATACCTCGCATAAACTCTTCCGCCTTGGTCCTCAGGGCCACATCGTCCCCGTCACATTCGTGCACCATTTGCTCGCATCGCAACCACATGTCCGGGCGAAAAAGACCGCGAGCCGGCAATCCGGCCCGCGCGGCGTTCAATGCTGTGACCCGTCGAATTGCTTCTTCCGGGATGCCGCACTGGCGTCCCTTGGAGCACACAAACTCGAGGAACGGCTTGTACGCGGCGAGCAGCTTCGTACTCAAACTGTCGTTCCCGATGAGTTCGCAAATTCTCGTTTGACCATCACCCCCACGCGCTCCCAGGGCCAGGCTGACGAGCGACAAACCCAGAGTATTCCTTCCGTAGACACTGAGGTCCCGGGTCGCTGGGCGAAATCGTGCGGATACTCCGTACCTGGCAATGGCGATGAGGATGTCCGCAAGGTTCCTGATCCCCTGGTCTTCTCCGCAGCTCGCATAGAGCTCGTCGGGCACCCCGGTGAGACTCAGAAACCAGCGCCGAAGCGACGCGTCATACGTTCCGATGAAGAACTCGCTCAGCGCACGGCAGGCGATGGCTTGTGAAATGACGCTCGGCTGGTATTTCCCAATATAGAAGCAAATCTCCTTGATCGTCAGAAGAAATGGCAGGTGGTCCTCCCAAAACGTTTGGATGCTGCTGGGAAGACCATGATTGTGTGTGTTCGCGTACTGAGGAAGCGCACTCGCCGTGCCATAGTCGAGCCAGCGCCCGTCCAGCGCGACATTGGACCCAGCCAAGGCCCCATGCATGAGCCGCTTCGACCTGGCTGCCGCGCACTGTTCGGCAGAGCGGCGCAGAAGTTCCCGTAAGCCCTCGGCCACCCGTTCTGGCTCTGACATCTTCCCTCTTCCGCCAGGCTTTCCTCTATCCGACGGCAACACGCCCGGGAGGCGTCGAATGGCCGCGGCTACTCTTGCCGCGTCCGGCGCTATGAGCAGCCCCGGTGCAGCTCGGAAGGTCACGGCGCGCAGAAAATGTGCAGGACGCAGCGCCGCCTCCCGAACCGCCAGTGCTCTCTGCTCCGTTCTCACTTCTCCGCTCGCGCTCTTGCACCAGCAGCGCCCTCCAGTTCCCACGACTGCCGCCACCCGCAAGCCCCCAAACGGTAGCGCCCTCGAGAATACTTCACCCCAGGCCGCTTCCTGTATCGCATCACTCGTTGAGAGCGAGCCGTGCGAGTGCCAGAAGCCCCACTCCCCCAAAGCAACTCCGGAGTCGCACAGCGGGTTTGTTCCAATTCCCTTCACCTGGTAGTTTCCATTCAGACCGACACGCACTCCGCCGCCGTGCCCAAGCAGCCCATAGCCTCCATACCGTTCTGCCCAGAAGGTCTTCGATTCCGCTGCGTAAAGGGCCGAGCTGTCGCGATCCGAGGGAATCGCATATGCAAACTCCTTGAGCCACGGCTCCTGATTTCGGAACTCCGGGCTCTCCCAAACCAAGGAGGGATCTGCGAGGCGCCTCGCCTGAAACGGAACGAAGCTCTCCTCCGGGAGCAGCTCACGCAAGTTAGTTCCGCCTCTCACGTCCATGGCCTGACGGCCGTACGGTGCTACGCTGCCGATGCTCGGCGCTGCCGCACCCATGGCCTCGGCCGTACATGCGGAAATGGGCTGGCCGGGACCTCCTTCCCAAGGAAGTCGCACAGCTCCTTCCAACCATCGCCGGCACATATATCGAGAATGAGAAGGTCTTTGGCCCGTCCCCCGAAGAAGTCCCGCACTTCCCGGGAATGACTGTCGAAGGTATGAACGAATAGCCTATAGTTGAATCGCGTGGTCCCGTACACATTGAAGTCCACGAGGTCCTCATTGGCCAGATCGTGCACGAGCGCATACCGACTCGCCCAATGTCTTCTGCACGACCGCAGCCATGCATCTCGAGAGCGTATCGTGAGAACGAACTTGCTTCCCGGAAACTCCCGATCCAGCTCCCGAAAGTGCCGAACGAACGCGATATCGCAAATCGCGTCATGCTCTTCCGTTGCCTGACATCTCACTCTGCCATGCACCAGCGCTTGTATAGTTCGATCGTCCGTTGGATTGTGGACCGTTCTATATCCAAGGCTCTGCAGCGCTATAGCCAGGGATGATGTCGCAGTCTTCGAAAGACCTAGCCCAAAAACCTTTTGCATCGATTCCACAGCGTTCTCCTCACAGTTAGCACCCATGACTTTCTTCTTCAGAGCAACCTATCCACATTCCATCGCTTTTGCCGGACGGTTCCGGGTCGCACCAGCCACCTCTTGGAGCCGGCCATCCTCAAGAACGAGCGTTCGATCGGCAAGCCGAAGCGTCTCCCAACGATGTGCGATAACGAGCAAGGATACCCCGAGGCGCCGCAGGTGCTCATAGATCGTTCTCTCCGTGTCCGGATCGATCTCGTTGGTACCCTCATCGATGATCAACAAGCGGGGCCTGCCGTAGAGCGCTCGTGCCAGGAGCAACCGTTGGCGCTGTCCGCCTGACAGGCCGCTGCCGTTCTCTCCCACCTCGGTCGCGTACTGAAGCGGCATCGCCTGGACCTCGTGCGCTAACAGAGCGATGGACGCCGCACGTTCAATCTCTGCGGCATCGGGCTTTGAAGCGAAAAGAGCGATGTTCTCTGCAATGGTTCCCATGAAGATGACGTCATCCTGCATCACTGCGCCCGTGACGCTCCGCAGGCTCCGGTGAGCGATTCGACGGCTCGGCATACCGCACCACCGAACCAACCCTCCTTCCGCCTCACGGATCCCGAGAAGAATTTCCACGAGAGTCGTCTTGCCGGCCCCGGATTTCCCATATATGCCGATGAACTCGCCGACATTGACACGAAGCGAAATATCCTTCAGAACTAAGCCACTCTCGGCCGAGAACCGAAAAGATATCTTTTCGGCCTCGAGCGCTACACCGTTCGATGTCCACTCCACGGTGCCTGATGCGGTCTGCGAGGGAGCGTCTGGAGCATCGGCGTCGTCGAGTACGTCTGACATCCTATTGAGATAGAGCTTCAATATGTTGTACTGTGACGCCCGCGATGCGACGGCGAGGCAGCGCTCGAACGCAAGTTTTTGATAAACGTAGATCCCGAACACGATGCCCACGTTGAGGGCGGCGCTGCTCGTACCTACCACTTCTCTGATTATCGTCGCAACGACGATCAGATCCGCGAGCGCAGCCGGGACGATGGCCGTAGCCAGCACTCGCTTAGAATGTTCCGTCTCCTTCCAGAGCGTCCGACCAACCCGTTGGACCCAAAGCTGTGCCCGTTCGTCCTCTCTCGCAAAGAGCTTGATAGCCGACGCCGCCCGCAGCGTCTCTTGAATAAAAACTGCCTCTGTGCCCCGCAAGTGGATGATGTCATCGAACCGCGCCGCATCTGCTTGTGCGAAATACCACCGACCAACGCCGATCAGGACAATCGCTACGAGAGATACGGCCCCGGCAGGGAGGCTAAAGTAGGCGATCGCGGCGAGAATCGCTAGGGTCATGACGGCATCGACGATGACGCCAACGAACTCCTCGGAGATCGTATTGCGGAACTGCTCGGCTCCATTGAGGCGGTAAACCAAGTCAGCCACGCTCCTCTGCTTGAAGAACGTGAATGGCTTGCTCAATAGCTTCGGAATGAGCTTTGACAGGAAGCTCTGCTTGACCGTGCTGCTCAAATGCAGCATTCCCATAGAACGGATTGCTCGCAACGCCCATATGGCAATCGTTCCGGCTCCCAAGGACACCGCAACGAGGTCCGCTTGCGGGCTATGGTTATGCCCTTCCGCCAGCACGTTTATGAGGTGCGCCAACAGCAGCGGCACCATCACCACAATTGCTTCCAGGTAAAGGGCCGTCGCAACTACCTTACCTATGTCGAGACGAACCGATTTGAGCTCGGCAAGAATATGCCTCAGCGAGCTGTCACCGGCGCCGACTCTGCCAATCACCACCTTATCTGTCGGCTCGACCTCCACTGCGACGCCCGTGACATATTCCTGGAGCTCTGAGGTCCGGTAACGTCTCCGACCCCACATCGGGTCCAGTATGGTTACCATTGTCCTTGTTTTATCTGCCAGGAGCGTAAAATGGTTACCGCGCCAATGCAGGATTGCCGGGACGGTCAGGTCGTCTATTCTGTTTGGATCGAACATGACGGCGGTTGCCCGGAAGCCCAATGCATCGGCAACCCGGACAATCTGCCTCACCGATATGCCCCTCAGGCTCGGCGGGAATCTCTTGGTGAGCTCGGCCAGCGTAATCTCGCAGCCATAAGCCCCCGCCGCCATCGCAACGCATGCCAGTCCGCAGTCCGCGAGGGCAGCTTGCCGGACCAGCTTCGCACGAAAGCGCGACGCGACCTTCATGCCCTCAATCCCATCCGGCAAAGCACCACCGTTGCGATGAAGATCAGTGTAGCTATCGCAGGGCCAAGCCACCCGACCCGCGCCCGAGGCGTGCTCCCCTGAGGCTCCGGTGTTCTCAGGCGAACCAGCCTGCTCTGCAATGCCTGCCGCTGATTCGAGTCACTATCCACGTGCCCTCTCTACGCTTCGAGCCGGCTTCAGTTCCGAACGCCCATCAGATCGAAGCAGCACCGCTCAAGCGGCATGCCTCACGCGCGCGGGTGCTACGGTAGACAACCGTACGTATTCCTGCATGGCGTTGAACAGCCCCTGGTACGCCTCGCAGTAAACGAGTTTGTTGCGAAATCCAGTTTCCCGTTTGTAACGCATTTCCGCACCCGCATAGGGCAGGACGGACGGTCGACAGACATTGAACCATTCGCACTTTACACATTCGTCATGAGGCCTATATACCTCCCCCAGCACTCCCTGTTTCAACGCTTTCAGATAGTCGTTGATATCGTTGCGCTGAACATTGAGGTCTGCGGTGAACAGCGGCGGCTGGATCTCCAACATGTAATCGTCGTTCACGATCTTTCCCGAGCTCGTGACCGCGACGATGATGAAGTCCGGGTTTCGATCCTTCGCATTCCCCCTGCCCAGAATCTGGTCCATGTATCTGTTGAATACCCTCACGTGAATGTCCGGATTGTCGTCCCTCACCCATTCGTTAAAGGCCTCTAAGAGATACCGGCCGACGGCATGGGTAGTGTCGCGGCCTGGATTTGAATCATGCAGGAGCTGCGGAACGAGGAAATCCATCGAGGTAAATTTGAGGATTCTCGCCAAATGGTTGTATACGACGTCTCCTTTGGAACGCACATCGATGGTCGCGAGGGCACTAGGTTCGTCTATCCTGCCGCCATCTGCCGCCGCTCGCAGCATCTCTATTCCATCGATCACACGCGAATAGGTACCGCGGCCCTGGAAATCGAGACGTTCTCGGTCATGGTACTCTTGGGGACCATCGATAGAGACCGCAACTCCTATGTTGTAGTCCGACATGATGCTGATCCACTCATCATCGATCAGCATACCGTTGGTTGTGAGCGCCAGGTGAAATGGAATTCTGAGGTCTTGTAGGCGGGAGAACTCGGTGCAGAGCGCCGCGAAATGGCGCTTTTTAACCATTAGAGGCTCACCCCCATGAAGAATGACGTTGATTCTGCCGACGTCGATGAGCTCCGTGCTTCTGCGAACGAAATTGTAGACTCCGCTGACGACATCCCGGCTTATGTATGCCGGCCGCTCGTGTGCGGAGGTATTGCCGTGGTTGAAGTAATAGCAGTAGGTGCAGTTGATATTGCACCGCTCCGATATCTTCAGAACTATCTGTAGATCGCGACTCATAGCACCTCCGGCCGAAAGGCTCCAGGAAGGCGACATACCCGCCTTCCTGGAGAACGCGTCATGGTGTTCCCATCATGCTCGTCAGCGCAGACTCCGCTCTCTGGCGACCATGACGAACTGGCGCATCAGATCGAGTAGGTCCAGGATCCCCACGCGGTGAAGCCGCCGCCGCCGACGTGATCCGTATACTCCTCGAGAAGCTTCGTTTTGAAGGTCCCGGGCGGCTCGGCCGCGTTCTGCGGACCAAGTGTCACGTCCGGAGCGTTGCGTGGGCTCTCTATTGCTGTTTCGTTCATATGGAATCTCCTTGTAGCCCCGACTCGAATGAGCCGAGCGCTGGATCTTATGGTTAATGTGACCGAGCGAGCAATGGGCCGGATGCACATAACACCAACATCCGGAATAACAAATAGTTTAGATATCGCGATGTAAGGGAGATGCTGGGCCGAATGTCGCCTCGACGGCGGCATGCCCGCTGCGGCTTGCGGTGCGCTTTCAGGGGTGGCGGCTTTCCACCCGGCGCGAAGTTACGTATAGGACGCGCCTAGCGGGTCAGGCTTCCACGGCGAGGCACGTGCCTCGATGCCGGGTTCGATGGATGGCCTCACAAGCGGCGGCTGCGGGATTGCCCAAGACTCTGGGCTTTTTCCTCGTTACTGGAACCTGAAGCGTCCTCTTCAGCGTGACGAAACTTCTATGCAGCACCGGTGGCGACGCCAGCCTCGCTACGGGCTTCCTTACGTTCCGGCTGTGGGAGAGGGGCTGCGGGCGAATATTTGATGCGCGCGGCATCAATCGTCAGTTTTTCGAGAGCAGCGGCAAGAGTGTTCTTCAGTTCCCCGATCGCGTCTTCGGAGAGACGATCGCTCGAGAAGATGAAGTGAACCGTGCTCGACCTGATCCCAATCCGATACAGTGGCCTCCCCGAGGCGGTCCGGACGACTTCGTCGTGGCGCTTCGCATTGAATCCCGGCAGAAAGTTGTCGTCGGAAATGAGTCTTCTGTACGTCACGTGGGGGGGCGGTGATTGCCGAGATAGCGACGCCTCGCGTGCTCTGCGAACGATGAGTTGCTTACGTTGCGGAGTTTTGCACGCCCTCGCTAGCGCGACCGCCCATTCCTCTCGAATGGATTTCACCGAGTCGAATGCCGCAACGACTACCGCAGGTAGATCGGCGTACTTGAGGAGTCTCGATACTTGTGATTCTGATACGCCGATATGTGACGCCAGCTCCGCCTGGCTCGAAAATAAACTGGCATTTAGCCACCGTCTGTATGCCATTCCACGCTCGTAAGGGCTGATATCAGTACGGTTCCGATTCTCGACTTCCATCTCGATCACTGCCGCCCGATCGTCAAGGCGGCGGATGTCGACCAGAAGCCGTATCCCCAATTCCCTGGCCGCGTAGAGCCGGCGGGCGCCATAAATTATCTCGACCGGGGAATGTTCCGATCCTTCGATACGCCGCCCTAAAACGGGGTGCCTCTGTCCATGAAGTCTGAAGCTCTCAACTAGGTCCGAACAGAAGTCTGTCGAGTTTTCTGCTCCGTGGCGCGCATGAAATTCCCAAACGATGCATTCTGCTGGGTCCAGCCTTTCGATTGCCATGGGGCGCTCCTTCCAATCCCGTTACCGAAATCTTGCAAAATGAAATCGATTAAATGCTTGATTCCCCGCGCTAGATATCTTCGTTACTGTTCTACCCAGACAGCCCATCCACGTGATTCACAGCTGAGGCAGTGGCCCAGCTTAGCTCACAATGGTGAAACGCACCGCCCTGGCGCGTACTTTGGAGGCATTTGTCCCGTTGCGGCCTCATTTCCCACACGGAGTAGCGGTGCTGCTGAATGCGTTATGTTCCGTCCGGTCTGACTGCAGCGTAACACCAAAAGTCGCGCAGCAACACCCGTCCTCGGGAAGGGTTGCATAATAGAAATCTGGCCTGACGCGTGAGGGCCATACCGCATACGCATTGCCGGAGGAGTCGGCTCTCCTTGCGAGCCGTTCTCGGTTCACAGGGGGGACGACGCCTCTAGCGTGAGCCTGAACGCTGCCACGGCCCGCGCATAGAGACACTGCCATTGATGCGCCCTCGGTTGGATACGATGGTGTAATTCGCACACGCAAATAACGAGGGGCGGATTCTCATTATCTATGGGAGCGTGTTCGATTCCTCGGAACGCGACTTCGGAAGACCTCTGAAGAGATCGCCATTTACCTCAGTCTTTCCGGGAAAGCAACCAAAGAGCGGCAGTGGAACTAATACGATGGAACAGTGCGCGTTGAGCCGAATTATCGTGCCGCCGCGCGGCAGAGGACCGACGCGATGCGTGGCCGCAAAGTCCCAGCCGTCCCATTCGCGGTCGTGATCCGATAGAGAAGAGATCGCGGATCGTGGCAAGGCAAAAGTTAACGTCCTCCGCTTACCTGAGCGCGATATCGTGTCTTGCGCTCCCCTCTGCAGCGCCTGCTCCCAATCGATCGGGTTTCGAAGGAGTGCTTCAGGGGCCGCCACTTGACTCCGAATTTGCTCCAGAAGCCGTTTTGCGTTTGACGGTTTGCTCCCTGCCAGTGTCCTATGTTCCTCGGACGCCATGCCGCGAGAGGCACTTCGTGGGCGACCAGCCCTGTGTGGAGGCGTCGCGATCAACGCGACTGTCAGCCGCGCTTCAGCGGGCGAAAATGTAGGCTTGAATTCGACGACTAGCAACCTGAAGAAGAAGACGTGCATCGCGGCAACTACCGCGATGATTGCTAATCGCCCCGCCTGAGCCCGCCACCTGGTCATCCTACGAAGTGTCACATGAAGTCTGACTAGCTACTTCGTTCCTCAGTCAAGAGCCCCCGCGCCCTCGGTCGATGCAGACCGCTAGCATGCTCTAGCTGAGCCGCCGGGAACGGAGGCGATCGCAGACGCCGCGATCGAGCTTATTGGACGTATCGCATCGTTGTGAAGGCATGTCCCTCTACCGCCTTGGGCAGCATGACTGTTCTCGCGTGATCGCGCACTTTGCCCCCAGCCGCGAACTCACATGAAGAGGATTGGTCAACCTGTCTCACCGGACCCATATTCCTGGCCGTTGGCCCAGTGTGTCTGATAGCAGAATTCGTCAGCCGCGCAACTGATTTAATCTACCGCAGATTCCGCAGATTCTGGGCTGTAGCGGCTTCAGCAAAAGCCGGTGAACGATCAAATGAGACAGAAGGCCTTCCTTTTCAGTAGCTTGCAAAGCCCGCGTGGGACTCTCCAATCCCAGCCTCAGCAGGACTGTGCTTTATAACCTAAGCCGTTCGCGGCTCCCAACCGAGGCGCTAATTGATAAGCGCAACCCCTCCGAAATCAAGGCAAGTCGCGCGGCGATTGCTAGGCACCCGCAGAACCGACCTCCGCCCACCCTGCAGACGCCGCCGTCCTGAAGGCACCGCACGGGTGACGACCGAATACGGGGGGTGCGCTGCCCCCGGTCAGGTAAACCGCGTCAAACGCCTGGTACCTCTCCTTATTGCGAGCAGTTTCGGCGCGCCTCAGGCCTTCCTCAAGTGGTTGCGCCAGCTGGGGAAGACTAGGGGTACGATTGAGATGACTTTTTCTGCAAACCTCATATGTTGGAGGCCAAAAAGGAAGAACGGATGGGTGTGCTATGCTTCCAAAGCGAGAAAGCGCTGGAATTAACCGGCTCTCTCCCTGTCAAAAGGTTCCGGTTTGCACTTCCAATCAAGACAGCGAGTTCCGCGATGTTGTCACTCATCTTTGGAACAATACGACGCAGTTGGTTGCGTATGTTTCTTACCGGGCTATCCACGTTGGTCGCGTTCATGTTACTCGGATTTTTCCTGGCGATCCGCAATAGCTTTGCCTCAAATCCCACGCGTGCTGGCGCAGACCTGTTGCTCGCCCAGCCGCTGAATAGCAAGTCCCAACTCCCAGTCGGCATACTGTCGACGATAACGACATTTCCAGGGGTGCGCTCGGCGGCGGCATTCACCGGTACCTTAATGCTCTATGGCGCCGAGCGGCATCCGGTTCGCCTGGAGGCATTGTCCTCTGATGCCTTCCTCGAGATCTCCAGAGTGGTTGGCTCCGGGGAGCTCCCGGCCAAGCAAGGCAGCACGTGGCTTTCAGACCCAATCGGGGCGCTGGTGAGCGCTGACGCCGCGAGCAGGAACAAGTGGCGCATCGGACAGACCTTCACCCTGCACGCTATGCCCGGCGTGCCGCTGCCCAATCTAGCGCTCCACATTGATGGAATTATTGCCAAACATCACGGGGTTAGCTTGTCGACCGACGTCAATATTCACCTCGGGTATTTCCGCCGCTGGTCACGCTCGGATTTCGTGAGCGCGATCTTTATCCAAGTGACCCAGGCGCCCCGCGCGGATGCCGTTGCTCGCGCAATTGAGCTGAGATTCGCCAATAGTGCGACGCCATTACGTACACAAACGTTCAAGTCGATGCTCCAGGGAATGCTCGAGCGACTTGCGGACGTAAACAGCATCACTTCAGTAGTCATCGCTGCGAGTCTATTTGGGCTGTTCCTGATATGTTTTAATGCGGTGATTCATTCAGTGTCTGAGAGACTCGGCGAGTTCGCCCTGCTCAAGGCCATTGGCTTCCCGATGCGACAGCTCACGTGGCTTGTCTTTGTCGAGGCGTTTCTGGCAATCGTTCCGGCCGCGGTTTGCGGCATACTCTGCGCATTGGTCGTCGCCCGGCCACTTGCCGCCGCAAGACTTAATCTTACTGACGTCACCTTGACTGCGAGCGCTCTCGCCGAAAGTGCGGTCATCGCGGTTTTTCTGGCAGTTCTCTCTGCCGGGTTGCCGGCGCTACGGGTCGCGCGACTGAACTGCGCCCAGCTGCTGCGCAGAGGGTGACCGTGCGTGTTGTAAACACTTTTTTGGCCGTCATACGATTGACTTTAGCCGCGATCTACGAATGGCCCTCACGGCCTGTCGATACCGTGGTCACTGTGTTAGGGTTCGCTACGGTTGCCGGAATCTTTGCGGCTGCGCTTGCTATGGCGGCCGGCTATCGGCATATCTTTGACATCGCAGCACAGGATACTGTGGCGATCGTGTTGAGTCAGGGAAGCGATAGCGAGTGGGCAAGCGCTGTTCCAATCGGTGTAGTCGCGGATGCCATTCAGGCCCCTGAGGTAGCCCGCACCAATGGGATACCACAAGTTGCGCCGGATATTCTCGGCAGCATGACTGTGCAGTATAGACGTCGGAATGTGGCCGCGCAGATTGCGCTGCGTGGCGTTTCACCCCCCATGTTCACGATTGACAGGGCGTTGCGGATCGTGCGCGGGCGGTGGTTTCGGCCGGGGCTGAACGAGCTAGCGGTCGGATCTGCTGCAGCGGCCAATTTCACAGGCCTCGAGCCCGGTGATCGGGTATCCGCCGAGGGCAGGGTTTGGACCGTGGTAGGCCAGTTCTCGGCCGGCTCTCAATTCCTTTCATCCGAGGCATGGACTAGCTTGGGGTCCCTGCAGGAGTCGGGAAGAGATCACAGCACGTACTCCTCGCTCTTTGTAAAGCTGACATCGCCGGCGGCGTTTCCGCAATTCGCGCATGGGCTCAATCGAGACCCCCAATTTGCCCTGAGCGTGGAGCGCGAAACGGCTTACTATGCGCACCAAGCGACTGGCCTGAGCCGACTGATCACCCGAGTCGGGAGCCTCTTTACGACAATGATGGCTGCAGCGGCGATCTTCGGCGCAATGAGTACCCTCCTGGCCATGCTTGAAAGCCGCCGGTTTCAGGTGGCAATGTTGCGCGCGCTGGGTTACCCCCATGGGATCGTCTTCGGTGCGACGCTTCTCGAGGGATCGCTACTGGGTTCCGCAGGAGGCTTATTGGGGGCAATTATCGTATATGTGAGCTTAAATGGCTATGCAGCGAGCACTCTCGGGGTAGGGGCTCACGTGCAACTCACGAGTACCACGCCGCAGGTCTTCTTTCATTTCACAGTGACCGCCTCGATTATGATGCAGGCGGTCGCAATGGCGATAGGCATGGGGTTGATTGGAGGGCTGTATCCGGCGCTACGGGCGGCCCGCATGTCGGTCGCCGCCGCATTGCGGGACATCTAGCGAACGGCGGCCTTTGGGCGGCGGAGGAACCGAAAGCCCGTAGCCGGACCGGCTGAAAGGTGACAGGGCCAGGAAGCACGGGGATCGACGGGTTCATCGAGGGTATCAAGAGCCGTGTTCCTCTCGGACGCTGGGAAATCCAGAAGAAGTAGCCGCGGACGCGACCTTCATGACAGGTGGCGAGATAGTCGTCGGCGGAGGCCCTCACATATATCTGAGAACTCTTCCGCGTCCCGTCGCTGATCTTCCTGCGCGAAGGGCGCAAGCTCACGCTCTAATCCGGCGTTCGGCTACTTGGGCTTGGGAGGGGTCAAAGACACGTGCCGGAAGGCGGAATACTGGGGAAGAGTTATCGAATCAACGATACCGGGACCGAGCGCGAGTTTCGCCATTCCCGGCAATCCGGCGAGATTCACGACGAAGTTCCGCAGCATGAGCCCTAACCGGGTTTTCGGCGCAAAGGCCGCAGCAAAGCGCTCGGCCGCTCGCTGCTTCGAGGTGATGAACCGATACAGTTGCTCCTCGTATCTGAGGAACGCCTGTTGGGGTTCCCAGGGCGTTCGGACGATCTCGCCAGCGAGGACATAAGCCGCGGCCATGGCAAGCGCCGAGCCTTGTCCGGCCGTCAGTGACACGCAGAATGCGGCATCGCCGACCAGCGCGACCCGCCCGCGCGACCAGCTGTCGAGCCGGATCTGGCTGACGCGATCGAAGTAGAACTCCTCCTGCGCATCGAGCTTACTGAGGATTCCGCCACACTCCCACCCTTCCCCCTCGAAATGCTCCCGCAGGATCGATTTCTTTTGAGCGGTATCAAGTGGCGACGACAGGAGATCAGGCTCGGCGGCGAAGACGAAGAGAAACAGCGTCCGGTCTTCGTGTAGCGCGATGCGACCCAGCATCTTGCCAGGGCGTCCTAACATCACGTAGACGTCTTCATCTCGCGGGCGATAGTCGCAAACCTCGAACGCCGCCGCGATGTATCCGAGTTGCTTCTCGAAGTGCTGCTGTGGACCGAATGTCAGCGCGCGGATGCGCGAGTGCAGGCCATCGGCGCCGATCACGAGCCCGAAGCGTCGCGGCGGGGTTCGCTTGAACTCCACAGTCACGCAGTCGGTTTGCTGTTCAAGGGCCACGACTTCTTCGTCGAAGATGACCTCGGTCGTGTGCTCGATCTTCTGAAAAAGCAAGCGTGAAAGATCGCTTCGGGCAAGCGTGATGAAGCGTCCGCCTGTCAGCTCTTGGAATGCCCGAGTGCCGAATCCCGCAACCCGCCGGCCACAGCGGTCTACGATTCTGAGCTCGCGCATGTGATATCCGAGACTATGCAGCTCCGCCGTTAGTCCCATTCGTTCGGCAACGTCATAGCCGAGACCCCAGAAGTCGATGACGAAGCCTCCCGCGCGGGGCGCCGGAGCACATTCGACTAGCGTCGGTTGAAATCCCGCTCTCTGCAGCCAGTACGCGAGGGTAGGCCCCGCGATGCCGACGCCGGAGATCAGTACGGTCTTCTCGAGCATACAACTTGCCGTACGGGTGTATGCGTGGATTGTCGCACAAACGCACCGGCGGACGCTCGCCGGACCGTGGCCACCGGATGCGCCGAACGGCACCGCACCGCGGACCTACGTGGACTACCGCCCCCTGTTACCGGCGGCCGCTTTTGCGCGCCCACTGACGCGGCGACATCCTGGGTCGCAGCGCAGTCACGCCCGGGGCCGCCTCTTCATCACCACGCTTTCCGGTGGGCACCGCTCGCCAGTGGGCGGGCAGCGCCCGGCTCGCTCTCGCTTGCGCGACGTCGAGGAGCATGTGCCCAGCCCAGCGGAATACGTTGTTGTCGCTTACTGTGCGCCGCAGCAATCGCATGCGCTCTCTTCGCTCCCGCCGCGGCATCGCGACGGCAGCCTCGATGGCTGCTGCCGTCTCGGAGATAGAGTAGGGATTGATCAGCAGCGCCTCGCGCAGCTCGCGTGAAGCACCCGCGAAGGCGCTCAGGATGAGCACGCCGTCCTCGTCGTCGCGCGCGGCAACGAACTCCTTGGAGACGAGATTCATGCCGTCGTGCAGGCTGTTGACCAGACAGAAGTCCGCGGCACGATAGAGCTTGAAGACCTCTTCCGGCGACTGTTGCCCGTCGAGGAGCACGATGGGCGTCCATGACGAGCCGCCGAATCGCTCATTG
>Ga0126373_10000590_pt1 | contig 24114 bp, 23 predicted proteins | sample PanSoiMetPlot_11_FD_92545 | JGI IMG/M metagenome (GOLD analysis project Ga0126373, IMG submission 92545) | Tropical forest soil microbial communities from Panama - MetaG Plot_11 | ecosystem: Environmental > Terrestrial > Soil > Tropical forest > Bulk soil | place: Panama | collected 2016-02-17 | reverse complement strand
TGCCGACGACCGTGAACTCGCGCAGCTGGGCACCCGGCTCGATCTTGGCATAGTCGCCGATGCACAGCGGCCCGGAGAGTATCGCCTCCGAGTCGACCTCGGCGCCGTCGGCGATCCAGACGCCGGGCGACACCTCGAAGCCGTCGATCTCCACGCTGACCTTGCCGGTCAGCACATCGGCCTGGGCCTTCACGTAGCTGTCAAGCGACCCGACATCTTCCCAGTAGCCGTCGGCGATCCAGCCGTACAGCGGCGCGCCGTTCTCCAGTAGCTTGGGGAACACGTCGGCCGACCAGTCGACGACCTGGCCGACCGGAACGTGGGCGAGCACCTCAGGCTCCATCACGTAGATGCCGGTGTTGACAGTGTCGGAAAAGACCTGGCCCCAGGTGGGCTTCTCGAGGAACCGCTGGATTTTGCCGTCGTCATCCACAATCACGATGCCGAACTCCAGCGGATCAGGGACCCGGGCCAGCGCGACGGTTACCAGGGCGTTGTTGTCTTTATGGAACTTAATCAGATCAGATAGGTCTATATCGGTCAGCGCGTCGCCAGAGATCACCAGGAACGGCTCATCGCGTAGCGCGTCCTCGGCGTTCTTGACGCTGCCGGCGGTGCCGAGCGGAGTCTCCTCGGTCGCGTACTGCAGGCTCATGCCGAAGTCCTCGCCGTCACCGAAATAGTTCCGCACGATGGACGCGAGGAACTGCACAGTCACGACGGTCTCGGTGAGTCCGTGGCGGCGCAGCAACCGCAGCACGTGTTCCATGATCGGCCGGTTGACCACGGGCAGCATCGGCTTGGGCTGGTTGGCTGTCATCGGGCGCAGCCGGGTGCCCTCCCCACCCGCCATCACCACGGCTTTCACCGCCGCTATGCCTCCTTCAGCGCCGCCTCACCAGGCCGTTCGGCCAGCAGCCGTCTGGCCTGAACGATGTAGAGAAGCGCGGCACACCAATACAGGGCACTTCCCCAGATAGCAAAGCTCCAACCAGCCACCCTGGCAGTCTCGGCGTAGCCGGCAACGTGCGAACCGAGGAAGAGCAGCGGGAATGCGTACAGCAGGCAAAGCGTGGCTGTCTTCCCGACGAAACTCACCTGCAGCGTGCCCCATCCGCGACGGCGCAGCACGGCTAGCACCACGGCCATCAGCAACTCCCTGGCCGCCAGCAGCGCGACAAGCCACCAAGGGATGATCGTACGCACCGCCAGCGCCACGATCGTCGCGACGATGTACAGCCGGTCGGCGGCCGGATCGAGCAGCTGGCCGAGCCGGCTCTGCTGGTTGAGCGCCCTGGCGATCTTGCCGTCCAGCCAGTCGGAGACCCCGGCCGCGATCAGCAGCCCGACCGCCCACCAGTCCCCGGCCGGCTTGTTCACGCCGAGAACGAGCCACAGGAACACCGGCACACCGATAAGCCTCGCAACGCTGATGGCGTTCGGGATCGTCCAGACCCGTTCGCCGGTGTCACCCATGGGCCTCACACTAGGTGGGGTGCGCATCCGATCGCTACCGACCCTGGTGCTGGCCATCCTGCTGAGTGCATGCGCGGGGGCAACAACGGGCACCCGCAGTTCGAGCCCGACCGCGAGCGGGCTAGCGGTAACCAGCCCGGCAGCAGACAACCCGGCGCAGCCAGACACCCAATGGTTTCAATATCACGGGAACGGGGCCAGGACAGGTCATGTCGCTGGCCTGCCGGCGGCCGGGCGCCTGGCCATCACCTGGTCGGCAAGACTCGGTGGCGCCGTGTACGGGCAGCCGCTGGTGATCGGCACTACCGTGGTCGCGCCAACTGAGACTGACGAGGTGTACGGCCTGGATGAAGCCACCGGGGCTGTGCGCTGGCACGTCCGGGTGGGCTCACCCGAGCCACTGAGCCAGGAGCCGTGCGGAATTCTCAATCCGCTCGGCATCACCAGCACCGGCGTCTACGACCAGCAGACCGGCCTCGCCTACTTCCTCGCCCAGTCAGGTCCGAGCAAGCACATGCTCGTCGGCATTGACCCGGCAACCGGCACGGTCCGATTCCGCCGGTCGGTGCCGACTCCCGACCACCATCCGGCCGATGACCAGCAGCGAGCGGCTCTGGCACTAACCAATGGTCGTGTCTACGTCGCCTTCGGGGGGCACAACGGCGACTGCGGCGCCTACATCGGCTCGGTCGTCTCGGTTCCCGCCAGGGGTAACGGCGCCGAGCAGTCCTACCTCGTGCCGACGGCCCGGCGAGGCGGCATCTGGGCCGCCGGCGGACCTGTGGTTGGTCCAGATGGGACCATTTATGTGGCCGTCGGGAACGGGGCAGGGAGCAGCGGCCCGTTCGACCACAGTGACTCGGTCACGGCGCTGACGCCCAGGCTCGCACTCGCCGGCATCTTCGCGCCGACGAACTGGCGGACTCTCAACGCCGGCGATATTGACCTCGGCTCGGAGTCGCCGGCACTGCTGAGCGACGGACGCATCCTTCAGGTCGGCAAGGCCGGCGTCGGCTACCTCCTGAACGCAGGCAGCCTCGGGGGCGTCGGCGGCCAGATCACTCAGGGCCGTGTCTGCCCGGCATCATCGGGCGGAGCCTTCGGCGGCTCCGCTGTCGTCGGCAGTGTTGTCTACGTGCCGTGCACGTCGGGCCTCGTCGCCGTGAACACGGCAGGCGACCACATCAGCGTTCTCTGGCACGGGCCCGCCGGTACAGCCGGGTCGCCAGTAGTCGGCGGTGACGCCGTGTGGGTCGTTAATCCAGACAGCGGTGGGCTCTACGAACTCGATCCGCAGACGGGGGCGGTGCACCAGCGCATCAGCCTGCGAGGTGCCTTGCCACACTTTGCGTCCCCGAGTCTGTCCGGTGACCTGGTCCTGGTCGGCACCATGACCGGCGTGACAGCGATTTCCGGCGCGTAGGGAGTTGAACGTGTTCGAAATCACACTCCGCTGACATTGCGGGATTGTCCGCCGCCGATTCAAGCTTGAACACGTTCAAGTTGTTGAGGCCGAGGAGTGGCCATGAGCATCGTCCTCACCTATCTCGCATACCTTCTCATCAGCGTCGGCCTGGCCGTGGTTGCCGGCAAGGTCCTGTCACGCAGCGGCAGGCTGTTCCTGGCGGAGGCGCTCGGCGGCAGCGATAGTGCCGCCAGGGGGATCACCAGTCTTATCGTCGTGTCCTTCTACCTGATCAGCCTGGGCTTCATCGTCCTGACCATGCGAATTTCCGGCGACAGCGTCACCGTCAGACAAGCCATTCAGCTGCTGGCGACCAAGATCGGTGTGGTTCTCCTCGTTCTCGGCGGGCTCTACCTCGCCGGCATCATCGTCATCACCAGACTGCGGCGCAGGCTCGGGGCCCAAGACCAGTCCTTTGATCTCGCAGCGGAAGGTGCGCCGGCCTCGCCCGCACGGCGGCCAGCGCTCTGGCACCCGTCAGCCGGCCAGGGTGCCCGGTGAGCGAGCCGGCGCAGCCAGCTCGGACGGCGCGTGCCGAGCAAACAAGGACCAACATCGTCGAGGCGGCGCTGCGGTTGTTCCGCGAGCATGGCTACGACGCGGCGACGATGCGGGCGATTGCCGATGCTGCGGGCGTTGCTACGGGCAACGCGTACTACTACTTCAGCTCCAAGGAAGACCTGATCCAGGAGTTCTATCTGCGCAGCCACGCTGAGCACGCTGCGGCGTGCCGCGACCTGCTCGATGGCGACGACGACTTCGCCTCCCGGCTGCGCGGCACGGTCAGGTCGCTGATCGACGTGCTGAATCCCTACCATTCGTTTGCGGCGACGTTCTATAAGAACGCGGCCGAGCCCACAAGCCCGCTGAGCCCGTTCAGCAAGGAGTCGAGCGCGGCCAGAGATGCTTCCATTGCCCTCTACCGGGAGGTCGCGGACGGATCTTCGGCCAAGATCGACCGCGAGCTGCGCGCCGAGCTGCCCGAGTTGCTGTGGCTCTATTCGCTGGGGATCGTGCTGTTCTGGGTATACGACACATCGCCTGCCGGCGAGCGGACTTATCGCGTCATCGACGCCACGGTCCCGCTGGTCGATCGGCTCATTTCACTGGCACGCATGCCAGTACTTCGGGGAACGGCCCGCGAGCTGATGGCACTCATCCGGGAACTGCGCAGCTAACTAAGGGGTTAGCGCTCCACTGGCAAGCCGTGCAGTTCAACGTCGCTGGCCAGCTTGGCTAGGTCGCGCAGCACGGGGTGGCGCCCACCCGGACTGGGATGCGTCCTGGCCAGGACGAGCTCGGTCGCCTGGATGTCGCGCGCGTAGTCGGCCAGGGCCGCTGCGGGCGACGCCGCCGTGAGCGCCGCGAATTCGCCGCCGAGCTGCTCGGTCAGCGCTGCGTAGTCCGCGATGAGGATGTCCTCAGGCGTGCCCGGCTGCGACTGCCGCACGGCCGCGACCCGGAACTGGCCGGATACCTGCGCCGCCAGCGCAGCCGACCGCCTGATCAGCGGCTCCATGCCCGGCCACGGCGCGGCGCAGGCCACGATCGACGGCTGCCGGTCAGCTTCGTACTCCACGGCCTCGCCGGTATAGGCGAGCAACTGCCGCTCACCGTGCTCGGCGACGAGCCGGAACGCGCGCTCCCGCTCCGCGCGCAGCGTCTCTGGTGCGAACGTCGTCGCCAGCGCCGTCGGGATCTGCTCCGGCGGGACGATCTGGCCGCGACGTACCCGGTCGATCAGGATCGGCGGCGACAGGTCCACGAGCTCGATGTCGTCAGCGAGCGCGAACAACGCGGTCTGGTCTAGGAACGCCGCTGGCGCGCCCTCCGGCGTCCCGCCGAGATCGCCGAGGTGGAGGGTAGCGACCACGGTCAGGCCGGCTTCGGCCAGTCGCTTCGCGGCGGCGAACCGCCGCTCGGCCGAAGTGGTGCCCGCTGTCAGGTCGTCAATGCAGACGACCTCGGGGCGCCGTTCCAGCACCGCCGCGGTGTCCAGGGTAGATCCGTCGCCGATCAGCTCCAGGTGCTCGAGCTCGGCGGTGACATCCTCGCGATCGGGCGCATCGACGGCGCCGACCACAACATCGCTGCCGCGGGCGGCCCGCCGGTTCGCTTCTTCGAGCATCGCGGTGGTCGTGCCGCAGCCGGGTGCGTACCCGAGGTAGACCCTGATGGCGCCACGACGGCGCGCGGGCGGGCGACCCGTGTCCTGTTCGGCCCCGGTCTCTTCCGCTTTCATCGCGTGCGCGCCGGCCGCAGTGTGAATATGCAGGTGCACGCCAGGAAGCTGCTCAGCCAGTCGTTCGATCAGTGTGCCGCGCCAGCGCTCGAACAGCCCGGCCGACGGGACGGCGAGCACGAGATGCCGGGCGCTTAGCTCCTGAACCGCGGAGATGATGGCGGCGCCAGCGTCGCGGCTCTCGCGGAGGACGACAGTTGCGCCGCTGGCGGTGGCCGCCGCTTCCACTCGCTCGGCCAGCGCCTCGGAGACCGCTTGCTGGCCAGGCCGTGGCTGGCTTAGGGCTAGCACACGGCAGAGGGCGCCGCGGCGGCGTGCGAGCCTGACGCCGTGCTCAACGAGCTTTTCCACCTGATCCGGCCGCCACACCGCGACAAGCACATCCTCAGGTCGACGGCCCATGGCCGGTGACGCTTCCTCCCCCACTGACTGGCTCGCGACAAGTCGCAGCCCGATCTCGCGTAGCGCCGCGAGCCGCGCAGGCTGGAACTCCGTGCGCATGGCGGCATCGATCTTGGAAGGCGGATAGATATTGCCGTGCCCGAGCCGCTTACGCAGCGCTTCCGGCGATGAGTCGATGAACTGAAGCGCATCGACGCTGGCCAGCACGTCGTCGGGAATGGTGCCAGGGGCCGGCTCCCCGGTGACGGCCTCGACATCGTTAGCGACCTGCTGCACGTCGGCAACGTTCGCGGTGCTGATTACGTGGATGCCGGCACTCCGCAGCGCCTCAATTGGCGCCGCGTGCCTGCCGAGGTCGTCGACGAGGGCGACCCCTGGCTTGCGGCCGAGCACCGCCGCCATATCCATGTGATCGTCAGTCGGTGGCACCGTCTCCAGGCCGCCGAGTGCCTCCACCGTGTGCTGGCGGTCATGGGTGTCGGCAAACCCGATGACAATGTCCTCGCCTTGCGCCCGGATCGCCCTTCCTTCCCGCAACATCGTGTACGTCGTGCCCGCGCCGGGCGCGGCGCCAAGGTAGAGGGTCAGTGAGCCGCGGCCGGGCTGCGGAGCGTCGGCGATAGTCGCGCCGATCCCCTGCTCCTCTCTGATGATCTCGCCGCGGGCGGCATCGTAGTCGTACAGCTCCGCGTACCGTCCCCAGTTGACCGCCACGTCCAGCTGCCGGGCTGCTTCTTCCTCACCGAAGCTGGTCCGCAAGATGTCGGTAAAAAAGCCGGCCGGCAGGGTGTCGTCCATGCTGCCCCGCAGGCTGCGGTAGATGGTGCGGACCAGGGGTGCGTGATCGAGGCACGCTCGGGCGAAGATCTCCTTGGAGTCCTGGATGCTGGCACCAGCGAACACCTTGCCGTTGCCGGACAGCTCAAGCCGGTCGCCTCGCAGATCGGCGAAGCCGAGCATCACTAGGGCGTCGACCAGCGGCAGCAGGTCGTCCACCTCGAGCCCGAGGCTGTCGGCCAGATCGGCGAGGTCGGCTGCACCGCCATGGCGCGCCAGCAAGATCTCGGCCAGGCCGGACAGGCCGTCGACTGTGGCCTGTGGCAGCGGCGTGTCGCTGACGGTGCCTGCCGGGGCGCCGCGGACGGCGGCCGGCTCTTCCTCGGTCGCGGCCCGGCGCGTCATCATCCGGTAGATCTGATCGACGAGCTCGTCGAACTCCGGAGTCCGGCGGCGGCGTGGGCGCGGCAGCGGGTTGACCTGATCCGATCGGATTCGGCCCGGGTTGGTTCCCAGCACAAGGATGCGGTCGGCGAGCAGCACCGCCTCTTCGATGTTGTGCGTCACCATCACGATGGTCTTGGTCGGAAACCGGTGACCCTCCCACAGCTCGAGCAGCTCACCGCGCAAGTTCTCCGACGTCAGCACGTCGAGCGCGCTGAACGGCTCATCCATGAGGAGGGCGGCCGGCTCCACGACAAGCGCTCTGGCGAAGCCGACGCGCTGGCGCATGCCGCCCGACAGCTCCTTGGGAAACGCAGACTCGTAGCCGTCCAAGCCGACGATGTCGATGGCGCGGAGGGCGCGTTCCGTCCGCTGGTCGATCGGCACGCCGCGTGCTTCCAGTCCGAGTTCGACATTCTGCTGCACGGTGAGCCACGGCATGAGCGCAAACGTCTGGAAGACCATTGAGGTCTCCCGATTGGTCCCGGTCAACGGGCGGCCGCGGAATAGCACCTCGCCCTCGGTGGGCGCCATCAGGCCGGCGATGCAGCGCAGGAGCGTGGACTTGCCACTGCCGCTCCGCCCGAGGAGGGCGACGAACTCTCCCTCGGCCACGTCGAGGTTGATGTCGTCTAGGACCGGCAACGGCCGTCCCCCGGGTCCGGCGAACGACTTACTGAGCCCGCGGACGGTGATGAGCGGCGTGGCCTGCGCCGGCTGGCTGCTCACGCGAGCGCGTACTTCGTCTCGGCCAGCTGATACAGCCGACGCCAAAGCAGCGCGTTGAGCGAGGTCACGTAGATGGCCATGACGAGCAGCCCGGCGAACAGCTCGGGAAAGTTGCCGGTGTTCAAGGCTATGAAGCTGCCCAGTCCCTTGGCCACGTACGTCTGATGGTTGTACCTGACGATCTCCGCCACGATCGTCGCGTTCCACGCGCCGCCTGCGGCTGTGATCGCACCCGTGACGTAGGCCGGGAAGATGCCTGGCCCGATCAGGCGGCGCCATCTATCCAGGCCATGCACGCCCAGGTTGTCCATGGCTTCCTTCAGGTCCGATGGCACGGCACTCGCTCCAGCGATGACATTGAACAGCACATACCACTGCGTGCCCAGTGCCATCAGCACGATGGCGCCGAAATTGAGGGACAGGCCGAGGCCCAGGAAGATCACCATGGCGAACGGGAAGATGAAGTTCGCTGGGAAGCTGGCAAGCACCTGCACGATCGGCTGCATGAACTGCGCCACCCGCGGATTGAAACCGATCCAGACGCCGACCGGCACCCAGATCAGCGTGGCTGCGACTACGACAACGACGACGCGCAGGAACGTGATCAAACCGTCAACGAATGCAGTGCCGAAGACAGCCAGACCCTGTGAGCCGGTAGCGATGTACGCGATCATGGCGTAGAGCGCGTAACCGAGCGCCAGTAGGACAACAACATTGAACGCGAGGTCCGCGGCGCGCCGACGGGCCGCATGGCTCGCAAGGCTGACATCGTCGACGCCGGTGGCGACGCCCATGAACCTGTTCACGGGCTGAGCGAGGACGCGCTTGCCGCGGCCGAGCGCAGCAGGCCAGCTTGACCTGCGCAGGGCGTCGAGTACGTAGGACCTGGCCTTCAGCCCGGACTCGGATTGCTCAACTCGGAACTTATCCACGTAGGCGACCAGGGGGCGCCAGAAGAAGAAGTTGACCACCAAGATCATGATGATCATGGTGATAATGCCGTAGATGACGTAGCGGAGCTTGCCATCGGTTACCGCGGTTCCGACGTAGGAGCCGACGCCAGGCAGGGTGTACTGGTGGCTGCCGACGGTGATCAGCTCGGATGCGGTCAGGAAGAACCAGCTGCCGCCGAAGCTCATCATCCCGTTCCAGACCAGACCGATGGCGCCGCTCGGGACGTCGATGGTCCAGAACCGCTTCCACCTGGACAGGCCCATCAGCTTGCTGGCCTCGTTGAACTCCGGGCTCTGGCTGACCAGCGAATGGTAAAAGGAAAACGTGATGTTCCAGGCCTGGGACGTGAAGACTGCGAATATCGCCGCGCATTCAAAGCCGAGTTCAGAACCGGGAAATAGCGCGGTGAAGAACGTCACCGTGACGGCGAGAAAGCCCAGCACGGGCACCGATTGCAGGATGTCAAGGGCTGGGATCAGCACCCGCCGCGCCCGGCGGCTGCGCGCGGCGACGTAGGCGTAGCCGAGACTGAACGCGTACGAGAAGACCAGCGCGATGAACATCCGCAGCAGGCTGCGTACGGCGTAATAGGGCAGGTTCGCGGGATCGAGGCTGATTGCATGCGCGGCGTGGACAGGCGCCCGTGCCCCCGCGCCCACCCGCACGGCTATGTAGATCAAAAGCAGCACGAACACGCCGACGCCAACATCCAGCGGGCGGAACCTGAGCCTGTCCAGTGTCTCCCGGCTTGGAAATGTCGGAGTAACCGCCACAGACCAATGATGCAGGTCGGCATGTAGCGATGTCTGGCGGGGCGCTTGACGAGACCGCTACTCGATCAGGTGCCAGCTCGGGTTCGGCCCGGCCGAATGGCTGCCTGCGATCACCTCCGCTGCCGCGGCCGTGTGCGGCCTTGGATACCGGAAGGGCCGAATTGCGCGCGGGTTCGACGCCGACATTCTTGCACCGCATCCAGGCGGTCTACGCGTCAGGCCAGAGAACGTCTGCCGCGGCAGGCAGTCGCGCACGGGAACTGTCGACCAACAAAGGAGCACCCGGTTCTGCCTTTAGCGGACCGGGCGGCAGTTCGTCAGCGGGCTTGAGGGCGTGCAAGAGCACTTGCACGAATGCGCCTGGCCTGTCGACCTGCACGTAATGACTCGCGTCCGGGATGAAGTACAGGCGATTGCCGGCCGGCCCGAGCATCAGGTACTCGTTCCACACGTAGCTGGCCACCCGCGGCGGCGACACGGTGTCGCACAGACCCCAGATCATCGTGACCGGGAACGAAGCGTCGGAGAGCGCCGTCAGCCAGTTCTTCTCGGCCTTCGAGCGCTCGACCAGATACTGGATGGTCTCGTGCAGCACCTTGACGCCGTCGTCGTAGGCGAATGTCGCCGCCAGTGCCTCGACCTCAGGATCACCGGGCTTGCGCGGCGGGCTGAATGTACTGACGCCCATGCCTTCCGCCAGGGCTGAGGGAGTAAGGACCGCTGCGATCTTGGACCACGGCTCTGGATCGAGTATCTGGCGCTGGGCCCCGGTTAGGTTCGACAGGGGCAGAAAGATGTTGCCGTTCGACAGGAAGAGATGCTCGAGCTGCGCCGCCGATCGGCCCTCAGCGCAACGGACGGCGTGGAGGAGCGCCACGCTGTCGCCACGATCGTGCGCGACCACCACCGCAGCGTCGGCGCCCATCAGCTCACACAGGTAGAACTCGATGAGCTCTTCGTCTCGAGCCAGACTGTAGCCCCACCCGTGCGGCTTGTCCGAGAATCCATAGCCAGGGAAGTCGAGCGCGCACACGCGGAACGACGCGCTCAACTGCTGAGCGACCTCGAACCAGTCGATGCTGCTAGTCGGCCAGCCATGGATGAGCAGCAGCACGGGAGCGTCGGGGTCTCCCAGCTCGACGTGGAAGACGTCGACCGGAGACACGTCCTTCTGCCTCGGCCGCCACGAGAAGTGGCCGCCACGACTTCGCCAGTCGTCGGCTCGCATCGTGTCCATGGTTCCGACCTCCAGTGGATGACTCCAACATCCGGCTGTCATAACACGCACATCTTCTGTTGTGAGATTCAGGGCCGTAGGATGTCGCGATGCCGCTCTTCGGCCGCAAGTCCCGCTCGCAATCGCGGCTGCTGACCGCCGTCATCTCTGCCAGACAGCGCGATTGGGAAGTCTTCTGGATCGGCGATGGCGGGAAAGAGCCACGATCTTTCCGCGCGGCCGGCCTTACCGACGCCGCTGACCAGGCGACAGAAGCGGCCGTGGCCCTCGATGCCGCTGGTCCGCCGCTGTTGAACGCGGAGCTGCAGTTCGTCATCTACCCGTGGGACTACGGCGACAACGCGCCCATCTATGACATCAGTGGTGCACAAGGCGAGTTCATGGCTCGCGACATCCAGGGGAGCGAGCGCGAAATAACCGGCTCTAGCTTGGAGGAGCTCGTCGCCGCCTTGGGAGGCGAACCAGCTGGGAGCCAGGCGATGCTGCGCTGGGTCAGGCCGTTCGCCGCTCTGCCAACTGCAGGCTAGACGCCTGCCGACGGGTACCTTGTGACGGTGGAACGCCCGCGCCCGCTCAACGAGGCCGGGCAGCGCGTGCAGCATGTCGCCGTCGCGGCCTTGATCGGCGCCGTGGCGGGGGCGGCCCTAGCCAGTCATCGTGGCGGGCGTAGAGCCGTCGTTGGCGCGATCGCGGGCGCGCTCGGGCTATCCGCGTCAGAGGCCGTAGCACGCGCCGTTCAGCGGCCCGGCGAGATCCCTCCGCTCTGGCAGCGCGTAGCGACGAGCGCGGCCCTCGTTGCCCCGCTCGGATGGGCAGCCGGGCGATTGCTCAGGACCGGGCCCGTGGCGGTCGGGACCGCGACCGGTGCGCTTGGCGGCTTGCTCGGCGTTCGGCCGCAAAAGGTGGTGCTGGGACCTGTATTCGGGGCAGCGGTGGGCCGGGCGCTTGCAGCCCGCGGGCCGGTGTCTCCGGCGGTCGTCGCCTGCGCGACTATGGCTGCCTACCGGGTGGCTTCGGCTGTCGTCTTCAGCGACGCGCAGGTGAGCCTGCTGGCCGACCGAGTGCGGGCCGAGGACCTGCCCTTCGTGGTGCCGCGCGAAGCACGGTCGCGATACGTCGGTACCGGCTACTTCCATGAGCTCGCCGACGTGCTCGGCGGCCGGTACGAGCCCGACGCCACCGACGCCGGGATCGTTGCCGCCGTGGACGAGCTGGCCAGTGTCGACTTCGACCCGGCCGCCATCGATCCGCTGGTTCGCGAGTTTTACGAGCACACCACGAGGTTCACGCTCGATATCGTGCCCGAGTGGCGGCTCTGGGTCCGCCCCGGATACTTGCTGTACCGAAGCCTGGTCGCCAGGCCGCTAGGCCAGGCGAACGTGCCGATGAACCAGCGTGAGACGCATCGCGGCATCCGCAGCAGGATCGACACCATCGCGTCATCTGACACCGGCGCGGTTCTCGTCCGTGGCTGGATCAGGTCGTTCGCCGACACTGATGAGCCGATCTACGTGGGCGTTTACACGACCTACCGGCACGAGGGCCGCGGGTACGTGAGCGTGGGGTTCCCGCTGCCGCAAGCGAGCTTCACCGCAACGCTGCTGCCTCGCGCCCGACCTGACGGCGGCCTAATCCTCACGAGCAAGAGTCAGCTCGACCAGCCCGGCCACTATCTCGCCTACATCGACGCGGCAACGAGGGACATGACGGTCCTGGCTATACGCGGCTTCGCCGAGCGGCTCGATGTGTACACCGAGGGGCGCGAGCTACGAGCTGAGCACGCGTTCTCGGTCTTCGGGCTGCCGTTCCTAATCCTGCACTACCGGATGCATCGCAAGGTGCCAGCAGGATCCTGACCTGGCTTCCGACATCAGCCGACGGCCGCCAGTTCGCTGTATGCCGCTGGGAGCTGGCCCATGAGGTGGCCGTAGTCTTCCTCGCTGAGCGAGCCGCCTAGCTCGGCAAGGACAGCGCCGGCTCCCGCGCGGGCGTCGCTCTCGGGCAGTCCGGTCCGCGACCCGATTTGGCGGATGAAATCGAGAACGGGGATCGGGTGGGCACCCTTGCGGCGCCGCCGCTCCGCATCCATCTCAGCGGCCAGCGTCTTCGGCATGTCAACGGCGAGGTGCTTGGCCTCGCCTTCGCTCAGCTGCGCCGCGAGTCCTTCGAGCACAGCTCGGCTGATATCGGCCGATTCCTCACGAGACAAACCGGTTCGCTCCGCGACACCACGGGCAAGCTCCCTCAGCTCCATGGAACCCCTTTCTCCGCATTCAATCCCCGATCTGCGGGGAAAGGTAACCTCTCAACGAGGGCGACAAGGAGGACCTCGATGCGTCGCAAGAATGACGGGCGGACACGGCGATTGGCGCGGCCGGCCGGCCTGGCCGCCGCCGCGGCGCTGGCCACGCTGGTGGCTGCCTGCTCGGGCGGCGGGTCCGGGGCCGGCGGAAATACGCACGGTTCAAGCGGGCACAAGGCCAAGGCGGCAGGCGCTCCGCAGTTGACGATCACACCCGTCAACGGCGCCAAGAATGTCGACCCGTCGGCTGGCATCACCGTGACGGCGAGGAGTGGCACCATCAAGAACGTCACGGTCCGCACATCCGGCGACACGGTCACGGGCGGCTTCAGCGACGGCGGCAAGGCCTGGCACAGCCAGTGGACGTTGGATGTCTCGCAGTCGTACACGGTAACCGCCACGTCCGGGAACGGCGCGGTTTTCACGAGTTCGTTCCGCACGCTCACGCCTGGCCAGACCTTCCAGGCCCAGATCTTCGAGGGGTACAAGCAGACGTACGGCGTCGGTATGCCCATCATCCTGGCGTTCAGCCAGCCCATCACTGACAAGGCAGCCGTCGAGCAGTCGCTGCAGGTAGCGACGTCTACTCCCGTCGTCGGCGCGTGGTATTGGGACGGCAGCCAGACACTGGTCTTCAGGCCGCGCGACTACTGGCCGGCTGGCACCACGGTGAGCTTCACCGGGCACCTGAACGGCGTGAAAGGCGGCCCGGGGCTGTACGGGTACCACACGCTGACGCAGACGTTCGACATTGGCCCGTCCTTGATCGCCATCGCCAATACTGCGACCCACCACACTCAGATTTTCTACAACGGCAAGCTGCGCTACTACTGGCCGATCAGCAGCGGACGGCCGGGCGACGACACCCCGGACGGGAGCTACCTGACCATCGAGAAGCACAATCCGGTGGAGATGGTGGGGCCTGGGTACCGGATCTCGGTGCCGTGGTCGGTGCGGTTCACGTTCAGCGGAGATTACTACCACGACGCCTTTTGGTCTGTCGGCCAGCAGGGCTTCGAGAACGTCAGCCACGGCTGCGTCAACCTGTCGCCCGCGGACGCGGAGACATACTACAAATTGGCCGTTCCTGGTGATCCCGTCACGGTCGTGAACAGCCCCAAGGCGGGCCGGTGGGACAACGGCTGGACCGAGTGGTTCCTGAGCTGGCAGCAGTTCCTGCAGGGCAGCGCGCTGCACGAGGCCGTGCAGACCGGACCGACTGGAAGTACGTTCGTCGATCCGTCGACGCTCCCGGCCGATACCGCCAGCGCGCCACTTGGGACCTCGCCGGTCAACAACGCGATCGCCCACTAGCCGATCTCGATGCCCATCAGACGGGCTTCAACCACACCGACACATGCTGTCGGCTCTCACTGGTGAAACGCTCGCGACGCCAGCCGGCCCATCGCTCAGCGAGGCGCAGGCCGGCTAGTCGGGCCATCAGGTCGAGTTCCGATGGCCACACGTACCGGAAGGGAATGGAACTGAACTCGGAGCGACCGCCGGCGATCGTCAGGTAGTTCGAGCTCATCGCCTGCGTTGCCACATCGTAGACATCGAACGCGCATTGGGCGGGGCCGATCTGAAACGGCACAGCCGTCTGGCCCGGTGGCAGCAAGCGCAGGTCGGGAACCATGGTCTCAACGACGAACCTGCCCCCGGGCGCCAGGTGTGCGGCGGCATTGGCGAAACAGTCAACCTGCGCGTCCTGCGTCGTCACGTTCATGATCGTGTTGAACACGAGATAGACGAGCGAGAACGTGCCGTGCACCCGAGTTGTGGAGAAATCGCCGACAGTCACGCCGACTGCGTCCCCACCCGGCTTGGCGCGCAGCCGCGCCACCATCGCGCGCGAGATATCGATGCCGTGCACGGAGACGCCGCGGCGAGCGAGCGGCAGCGCGATCCGGCCGGTGCCGATGGCAAATTCGAGGGCGCGCCCGCGGCCAGCAAGCTCAGTGAGCACGTCCACCGTCGTCTCGATCACGGCGGGGTCAAACATCTGGCCCTGTGACGTGTCGTACTGCGCCGCTACCTGTTCGCCGAAGTAGCCATCCTGATCATTTGCTGCCACTGGAGAGCCTTTCGACGACGAATGCAGCGAGCGTGCCGAGGGACTCGAGGGAATCCAGGTTGAGGTCCTCGGCGGCAACGTCGACGCCGAACCGGCGCTGGACCTGCCGCAGCAACAGCGTCCCCGACAGTGAGTCCAGTCCTACCCCGCCGCCGAACAACGCTGTGTCAGCCGGAATGCCGCGCAGCTCCGGCCTGCCGGTCACCTCGGCCAGAAGCCGCCGCAATTCCGCATCGACTGTGGCAGGGTCGCCCATCATTGGGCAGCCTCGACGCTGACCCAGTCCGGAAGGTCCGGCATGTCGCCGGCGAGCGACCGGGTGAATATGGCCCGTCCGTCTGCCGCCACCGAGCCTGGCTCGGCCCGCAAGCCGGCCGCGGCAAGTGCGAGGCGCATCGGCACGTTGCGGTCGGTGACCAGGCACGGCACGGCTAGCTCGGTCGCGCCCTCCTGCGCGGCCGCGCGGCATGTCCAGGCCAGCAGCGCGTCAAGGGCCCCGCGGCCCAGGGCCCGGCACGACATCATGATCAGCGGTACCGTGATCGAGGCGGCCCCGTCCCTGGCCAAGATCGCGGCGCCAACCAGACCGTCGTCACCGAAGTTGTCGGCCAGTCGCAGCGTCGCCACCTCGCGCTCAGGCGTCCCGAGCATCGCGGTCAGCTCTGCCTCGCTCAACAGGTCGCCGGCTGAGTTGAGCTGATGGGTGCGAACCGACAGTTCGTGCAGCCGAGGCAGGTCCGCGGCCTGAGCGGGACGAATAGTGATGCGCGTGCCCACCTGGCGGAGAAACTCATCGCGACTGCCGCCGAACATGCTCGCGGCCGCCTGGCGACGCCGGCGCTCTGCATAGAGCTGACCGCGCTTGCGGGCCTCAGCTGTGATGACGCCTGGGCTGAACTGTGGCCAGTCGACCGCCTCGGCCGCGTCCTCCGGGGTGAGCACCAGCACGTCCGGCAGCTCAGCTGCCACCTGGGCGCGCTCGAGCATGTCGTCGTCGACGAATGCGATCGCGTCCAGCGGCATGTCGAGGTCGGCAGCAATCCGGGCGATGGCCTCCGCCTTGCCCCCCCAGCCGCACTCGACCGCCGCGAACTCAGCGCCGGTGACGGCGCGCACGTACTGCGCCGCCTCGGGCGGATTCCGGCTAGCCAGGGCCTGCAAGATACCGCGGTTCGACAGCCCGCGGAGCACGTCGGCCAGCACCGGATCGGCGGGCGGTGGCTCCCCGGCAGATTCCAGGTACACGCCGTTGAGCAGGGTGTTGTCGATGTCCCACACGACGCACTTGATGACGGCCTCACCGGTCACGGTGCCGCTCCATCGTCAGGTGTGTGGCCGTGAAGCCGAATTTGCGGTACAGAGCCCGCATCCCCAGATTGGCCGCATGCACCTTCCCCGTCAGCAGCGTCATCCCGGCCTCGTCGGCTGCCGCTAGCACGGCCGCAAGCAGCAACTCGCCGATGTGGCTGCGATCCGGCACGTCCGAAACGGCCAGCGACCGGAAGTTGCCGTACCGATCGCCTGTCAGCGAATTCGTCCGGGCAGACAGCCACGCCCAGCCGAGCAGGTCAGCTGGCTGGTCGGCGGCGACAGCAACGAGCGTGACCTCGCCGGGCTTGCCAAGCGAGCCGCTGACGCGCTTGCGGTGCAACGCGGGATCGGTGATCGCCTCGTCGCCGAACGACACGACAGCGATGTCGATTTCGTATCCGACGATCGCGTCGAGATCATCCTCGGCTGCTGGCCGGATCACGTATTCGGGACTACTCATCGCGCCACCAGCGGCATCGGCCGGAACACAGTGCCCCCGCACTCCGGGCAGCCGGCGGCCTGAAGCACCGCGATCTGCGGCCATTTGCTCCCGGGCCCGACGTTCTGGATTGTCTTGCACCGCGCGCATCGGTACGGCCTAGTCACGGCGGCCCGGTTGGCAGCGCTGTAGAGCGGCCCGTCGTACGCGCCGGCGATGAGCGGTCGAGCGCCGGGCGCGGTGCGCAAGTGGTACAGGCTGCTGGTCCCCGCAAGTACGCCGGCGCCCACATACTCGTTGAAGCCGGGCCGGAGAGACCTGATGGCGAGCCCCATCCCCGCCATGGCGCGCTGCACCGCGAGGGTCTCGTCGGGCCGCCGCGCGCCGAAGGAGAAGAACACATGCCGGCCGGGCTCAGCCGTGAGCGCCGAGACCGCCCGGCTCAGGAACAGCTCTGCCCCCGCCACCGTGTAGGGCGGGTCTGTGAGCACGACGTCGAACGCCCCGGTGAGGTCCGCTGGCAGCGGTTCCCGCAGATCGTACTGCACCGCCTCGACCGTTACCCCGGTGCCCGAAACCTGAGCGCGGATCCAGTCCAGGACGTCGGCATCGGTGTCGACGACGGTCAGCCGCCGTACCGCCCCCGGGCGACCGGCGCTGGCCAGCACGTGCGCGACCGCGACCGCGATGAGGTCGTCGTCGCCGAGCAGCAGGATGCGCTGCCCAGCCAGAGCGCGCGCTTCGTGGAGCTGGAGCACCCGCGAAAGCTTCGTCGGCACCGTGCAGTGGGTCTGGTCGAGTTCGGTCTTGGCGCCCGGTGCGCCGTCGGCGGCCGCCTGGAGGGGTCCGCCGGGCGCGGACAGGGTCGCCACCGCTGCCGGATCGAGGTCGAGACCGACGCTGGCCGCGACGGCTGCCCGGCCGGCCGGCGTTAGCTGAACCGGGCGCTGGGTGGCAAGCACCCCGCGCGCCCGAAGCTCGTTGCCAACTGCGGCCACGATCGGAACTGGCAGCTCAGCGAGCCGTGCGATCTCGCGCACGGCACTGGGTTCGGCTGTCAGCACGGCCGCGAGAATGTCTCGAATGCCGGATTCACCCTCAGCGAGGCCCACCGCGGCGGCGACCTGAGTCACCACGTCGTCCAGGTTCATTTGCAGTTAAGGTATCGTCCCTGATCATGCCGGGCATGGAAGCGGCCAGCAGCTATACCGATCTGCGACGGCAGGAAGCAGCGTCGCCGAAGCGCCTCTACGCTATCGACGCCGTCACAACCCCTGCATCGCCCGTCACAGACGTCGGCATCCTATTGTCTTTGGCCGCGGCCGCGGTTCGTGCTGGCGGCGGCCATGTGCTCGACAGCAGCCATGTCATCTTTCCCAATGGTGCCATCACGCTGGTACTCATCCTGGCGGAGTCGCATCTGAGCATCCACACCTGGCCGGAAGAGAGCCTGATCGCCATCGACCTCTTCAGCTGCGGCTCAATCGACGGGGAGCGGGTGCTGGCAGAACTCACCAGCGCGCTGCACCTGGATGGGGCGAGCGTGACGGAGTTCGACCGCGGCCTGCCGCGACCTTAAGACCGCGAAGATCGCGAAGTGTTCCCGGCGCCGCGGCGCTACCCCCCACTATTGGGCTGTGAGCGAGCGCGAATTCGACGTGGTGGTTATCGGCATGGGGCCGGGTGCCGAGTACCTGGCCGAAGAGCTTGCGAAAGCAGGCGTTCAGGTAGGCGCCATTGAGCAGCGCCTGGTCGGCGGCGAGTGTCCGTACTGGGGCTGCGTTCCATCCAAGATGATGATCAGGGCAGCCAACCTGGTGACCGAGGGCCATCGCATCTCGGGCATGGCCGGGTCGGCCGTCATCTCGCCGAGCTGGGCGCCCGTGGCAAAGCGCATCAGGGACGAGGCCACGGATAACTGGGACGACACCGTCGCCGTGGACAGGTTCACCGGCCTTGGCGGCACCCTGTTCCGCGGACACGCCAGGATTACCGGACCCGGCGAGGTCAGCGTCGGCGACGACATACTCCGAGCCAGGCGCGGCATGGTCATCGGCACGGGCACCGTGCCCGCCATCCCGCCCATAGCAGGACTGGCGCAGACGCCGTACTGGACAAATCATGAGGCCATCGAGACCGAGGACGTGCCGCCATCGCTACTGGTCTTGGGCGGAGGCGCCATTGGCGCCGAGCTGGGCCAGGTGTTCGCGCGGTTCGGCAGTTCCGTGACCATCGTCGAAGGAATGCCACGGCTGCTGCCGCTCGATGAGCCGGAGTCGGGCGACCTCGTCGGCAAGGTCTTCCGGGCCGAGGGCATTACGGTGAGCACCGGGGCCTCGGCCGAATCGGTGCGACACGACGGCTCCGGGTTCACTGTCACGCTCACTGGCGGCCGTCAGTACGTAGCCGACCGGCTGCTCGTAGCGACAGGTCGCAAGACAGACCTCGCGGCGCTCGGCGTCGGCGCGATCGGTCTCGACGAGTCGAGTCGATTCATCGACGTCGATGACAGAATGCAGGCAGCTCCAGGCGTCTGGGCGCTTGGCGACGTCGTCGGCAAGGGTGCCTTCACGCACATGTCCATGTATCACGCGAGCATCATCCTGGGCGAGCTACTCGGTCGCCCGCGGCACCCGGCGGAGTATCACGCAGTGCCGCGGGTTACCTTCACCGATCCGGAGGTCGGCAGCGTCGGCCTGACCGAGGCCGAGGCCAGGCAGCGCTATGGCGACCGCATAACTACCGCGATCACGCAGATCCCGACCTCGTCGCGCGGCTGGATACACAAGGCCGGTAACGCCGGCTTCATCAAGCTGGTGGCCGACAGCGAGCGTGGGATCCTCGTCGGCGCGACGTCGGCCGGCCCAACCGGCGGCGAGGTACTCGGCATGCTGACGCTCGCCGTGCACGCGCACGTTCCCGTACAGCGCCTCACCGAGATGATCTACGCCTATCCGACGTTCCACCGGGCCGTTGAGGACGCGCTCCGTCTCCTGTAGCCGAATCACCCGCCACGGGTGGCCAGGTGGCAGTTCGGGTTCACGACGGTTAACATCAGGGCTGGCGGCCCTTATCAGCACGCGCGCACAACCGGTGACTATCGCTACGCCTGACGGCGCCGCCGCGCCGCTTCGACCTCCATGCGGAGCCGATCCTGATCCGGAACGGACAGATCGGTCCGTAGCAGCTCCATCGGCTGCCCTTCAAACGCGTGCACCACCGCGTCAAGGTTGGCGTCTGAGCTCAGCATTACCATCGCCGACGTGCCTGGCCGCAGGTCGTGCCTGACGGTATCGATCATCGAGCTATCGACGGTGGTGTGCTGGATCTTGCGCAACATCGTGGCGACCTTGCCGCCCTCTGCTGTTACGTGCTCGCTAGTCGTGGGCTCCGACGCGTACTCGGGCCAGCGCAGGACCGCGACGTCCATCAGGTTGATCTGGTCCTGCGCAGCCAGCTGCTTGAGCTTGACGACTGCGTTGTCGGCTCCTTCGGTACCAGCGAAACGCCAGGCGGTCGTTGGCATGGGTCTGCCCTCCTGCTGACGTCGTGTCTCAAGGGACTGCCCTGATCGTCCCGCCGCCATGTAGCTCCTGCCTCACCCGGCAGGGGTGGATCACGCGATCACCCGGCACGGATGACGCCAACGCGGCGCAGCGGGTTGAGCGTGACCAGTAGGGACCAACCGAACCACCCGCGGAAGGCGCGCCCCCAGGCCGAATCACCCGCGAGGGATGACGCTGGGGCGATGCGATCGGGAACGGTTCGCAGATCGTCAACAAAGACAGGAAGGACACGATGAAAAACTCCAGAGGTTACTCGTCGTTCCAGGTCAGCACTACGCCGTTGGTCGTCGGCGCGGCACTGATTGGCGCTGGCTTGCTGATGGGGTGCGCCGGAGTTCTCGTCAGCGGCACCGCGCTGGCGTCGGCCAGCCGCAAGTGGATCCGCGAGCTCGAGGTACCGCCAACCGAGGTGGTCAAGCACAAGTGGCATCAGACCAAGGCTGCTACTACCGCGGGCGCGACCGCCTGGCAGCAGCACAACGGCATGCAGAAGGCTCACGCCTGAACTCAGCCTTAGGCCCCACGGCCGGGCGGCCGCGCCGAGCCGCCCGGCGGGGGCTGGTCACCTGCTCCGTCGCCGGCCGGCTGCTGCATCATGGAAGTCGGCGTTATAGCGCGCAACCGACCTGGAGGCGGACATGACGACCGATAATGCCGGCGCACTCGTCATCTTCGGTGCGACCGGCGACCTCGCCAAGCTCGAGACGTTCCCGGCACTCGTGGGCCTCGTGGATCGCGGCGTGCTTGACGTTCCCATCGTCGGCGTAGCCAAGAGTGGCTGGGGTCTGGAACAGTTCCGCAACTACGCTGCGGCATCGCTCAGGCTGAACAACCTGGATCCCGCGAGCCCAGCGGCGACCAAGATGCTTGGCTTGCTCCAGTACGTGGACGGCGATCTGGATGACGATGCCACCTATCAGCAGATGTCCGACGCCGCTGGCCGCGCCACTAGCCCGCTCTTCTATCTGGAAGTTCCGCCGGCGCTGTTCGGCCGTATCACCAAGGGCATAGCGGACGTTGGCCGGGCCGAGGACGCGCGTCTCATGGTCGAGAAGCCATTTGGCCACGACCTGACGAGCGCTCAGCAGCTCAACGACCTGATGCACCAGTACTTCCCCGAGGAGGCGATCTACCGGGTCGACCACTGGCTGGGACTCGATCCAGTGGAAAACACCCTGTTCGTCCGGTTCGCCAACGCTGTCCTCGAGCCGCTGCTGAACCGCAACTACGTGGAAAGCATTCAGATCACGATGGCCGAGGCCTTCGACGTCGCCGATCGAGGCCGGTTCTACGACAACACCGGCGCGATCCGCGATGTCGTGCAGAATCACATGCTCCAGGTGCTCGCGAGCATAATGGCGGACCCTCCCGACGGCAGCGGGATGGAGGCCTGGCGTGATGCGAAGTCGCGACTTATCGGCGCCCTGCGTCCGATGACCCCGGCGGAATCTGTTCGCGGTCAGTACGAGGGCTACCTCGACGTTAACGGCGTCGCGACGGGCTCAACAACCGAGACGTTCGTGGCCGTCCGCAGCGTTGTCGACTCCTGGCGATGGGGCGATGTGCCGGTCTTGATCCGGGCCGGAAAGTGCATGCCGGTGACGGCGACCGAGGTCAGCATTCGGTTCCGGCGCCCGCCGCACGACGTGTTCGGCCTGATGCCGTCGGCCCTGTCCAACGGGCTGCGATTCCGGATTTATCCGGAGGCCGAAGTCGGACTCAGCCTGATCGGTAAGCGGCCCGGTGCCGGCTGGGTTCCGCAAGTTGAGGACATCACCTTCGCCGAGCATCCCGGGTCCGACATGCGACCATACGATCGGCTGGTCGAGGCCGCGATCGCGGGCAATCGCTGGCTGTTCGCCCGCCAGGACACCGTCGAATCCTCCTGGCGAGCGGTCGACGGAATACTCGGCGACGCGGCACCGCTCCACACCTACGCCCGCGGTAGCTGGGGACCGAAGGAGTCCGACGGACTCCTGCCAGTCGGCGTGCCCTGGCATGACCCGGCAGCCTGACGGCTCCCTACCGCAGTAGCGGCCGAGGCTGCCTGGCTGCCGCAGAACGAAGAGCCGCCGCGCACGCGGCGATAGCCGGATGAGCTTCAGCACCGCGGCGGCAGGCTATGAAGGTGCGCCGCTGCGCCGACAGCGTGGCCAGAGTCACGCCATCCGGGCAACCGGCCAGTGCTAGCTCGGGCACCACAGACACGCCCTGCCCTGCCGCGACGAGCGTAAGCACCGCCGCGAAGTCGTCGGCGTAGTGGCGGATCCTCGGCGTGAAGCCAGCGGCCTGGCACAGCCGAATGGCCATGAGGTGACACAACGTGTCCGGGCTACCGACGATCCACGGCTGATCGCGCCCGGCCAGGATTGGGTCCGCGTAACCCGCGCTGAGGGTCAGGGCAGCAGCCGAGGCGAGGTAGACGGACTCAGCCAGCAGCGGCTCGGTCAGGAGGGCTGGATCTGGCTCGGACGGGACGTAGTCGTACTCGTGCACGAGCGCGATATCCAACCGACCCGCGCGTAGCGCGTCTGGCACCTGGGCCGGGTCCAGCTCGGTCACGTGCATGTCCAGTCGCGGGTACGCCGTGCCGAGTTCCACCAGAGCGATCGGTAGCAGCGTGTGGACTGCGGTGGGGAACGCACCTATCCGCAGTTCGCCGGCCAGCTCGGTGCGGGCTGATGCCAGGGCCGCCGCCGCCTCCTCCAGCAGTGCCAGCACTCCTTCGGTGCGCTCAGCCAGATCGGCTCCTGCCGCGGTCAGCGCGACGCCGCGGCCGCTGCGCCGCAGCAGCTGCACGCCGGCTTCCCGCTCCAGAGCGCTGAGCTGCTGCGACACAGCCGAAGGGGTGCAGAACTGTGCCTCTGCCACGGCCGCGATCGTGCCCAGCCTGGCGAGCTCGCGCAAGAGCGCCATCTTCCGTACATCGAGCATTAGTTCAGCTTACGCGTCTCGTCAGGAAACGGAACTGGACCTTCGGTATCGCCTTCGGGATGATCGGCTTATGACTGATCTCGCCGGTCTGTATGTCCCGCTCATCACCCCTTTCTCAGAGAATGGCGACCTCGACGATGTCGCTCTCGAGGAACTAGCGCATCGGGTACTCGACGACGGTGCCACCGGGCTGGTTGCGCTCGGCACAACGGCTGAAGCGCCCGCGCTCACCGACGCCGAAAGAGCCCGAGTACTAACCGTTTGCGACCACGTCTGCCGGGACCGGGCCGCGCCGCTGATCGCCGGTGCCGGGACCAACGACACGGCGCGGTCCGTCGTGGCGCTGGCTGATCTATGCCGGTACCAGCACGTCCGCGCCGCCCTGACGGTGGTGCCCTACTACAGCCGCCCAGGTGCATCCGGAGTCCTCGAGCATTTCCGGACACTGGCTGCCAGCAGCCCCGTTCCGTTGCTTATCTACAACATCCCGTATCGCACCGGCCAGGTTGTGACCTGGCGCACCATGGCAGAACTCGCGAATACGCCGGGCATCGGCGGGGTTAAGCACGCGGTCGGTGGGATCGATGATGACACCGTCGCGATGATGGCCGAGCGGCCGCCGAGCTTCAGCGTGCTGGGCGGCGATGATCTGTATATCTCGCCGCTGCTCGCGCTTGGTGCCGATGGCGGGATCCTGGCGTCGGCCCATGTACAGACGGCCGATTTCGCCGGCCTGATCCGGCACTGGCGCGACGGTGCCACCGACGAGGCCAGGCGGCTCGGTCACCGGCTATCGCACCTCGCGCGGGCGCTGTTTGCCGAGCCAAACCCAGTGGTCATCAAGGCTGTCCTGCACCGTCTCGGATATATCCCGAGCCCGGCGGTGCGGCTTCCGCTGGTTCCTGCCAGCCAAGCAGCCGCCCAGGCCGCCTTGTCCATCGCCGGTGGCTGACCGAGTAAGTTAGACGCGACCAGGCGCCTGGTGACCG
>Ga0126373_10000589_pt1 | contig 24143 bp, 18 predicted proteins | sample PanSoiMetPlot_11_FD_92545 | JGI IMG/M metagenome (GOLD analysis project Ga0126373, IMG submission 92545) | Tropical forest soil microbial communities from Panama - MetaG Plot_11 | ecosystem: Environmental > Terrestrial > Soil > Tropical forest > Bulk soil | place: Panama | collected 2016-02-17 | reverse complement strand
TCCGCATGCCGCTCAATTAACCCCAGGCGGTGACATGCTGGTAGTCGTCGATCCCGCCTCCGATGAGCTTGCTGTGATTCGGGCCAAAACTTCCAGCCTCATCACGCTAATCCCCACGGGCTCCCACCCTCGCGATCTCGCCGTCAAGATGTTCTGAGGCTGGCCGTCGCCGCGCTCGACTGAGCGAACACTGTCGGCTGGCCTTCGAGTCGGGCGCGCTGGTAGCCCATAGCCCGAAATGGAACTGGTTCGAATCGACGCTCCCTGAGAGTGTTTGTTGCAGATCGCTGCCGGCCTAAAGTATTTGCTTCGAGCGCTTGCGGAGACGGGTCGCCTTGGGGATCCGTATGGCCTTGCGACAACCCGACGCGCACCGCGGTGCTTGCTCGCGGCTTGCTGATCTGTTTTCGATCAGTCCGAGGGCCACGCAAAATTCTCTTCCCCGAGTGGCACTTCCACCATACCTTCGAGCGGAAGCGCGTCCACTGGCAAACCTGCCTGCCAGATTGCCACGCTTAGCAGCAAACCGTTTCGGCCGCTCAAATCGAAGAGTGACCGCGAAATGCCCAATTCCAGAATCGTGCCATAGGCTGCGGAAACGAGTGTTTCGGGACGAAGCAAACACAGTCCCCCGTTTTCTACGACGATTTGGCAAAGCCTTGCCTGTTGAATTCCGAGCGTCACACGTGTTTCCCGCGAATCCCAAATTGCGATACGGATCTGAAAATCCTGCAATTCCGAGACGGCCTCGGGCAACGGATCCACGCGCAGCCAGAAATGCTTCGGCCCAAAACCATAGTAAATTTCGCTCAGTACACACCGCCGGCCGTGCATCGTGCCGCCGCGGCGATCGGTGGCGAAATAACCTGCACCAAGCCATTCGAAGTAGGTGCTCTCCCGTCCATCTACTTTGACATTGAGGTAGGCCGAGGGCGGCTCGCGACGCCCACGTTCTGGCGCGCGCTTGATGGGAAGGGACAAAGCAGCGGGGGCAGGTTCGCCGAGCGCGTTGTATATCTCGGTGAGATGTCTTCGGTAGAGCGCATCGAATTCAGCATCGTTTGCCGAGCCATGCTCGGGGCCAAACCACCAGCACCAGTCACTGCCCTCAGCCGCCAGCACCGCGTCGTAGACACGCTGTCCCTGGAACGTCGATTCGTCCAGCGTAGAAAGGCCTCCGACTACACTCTTTTTCTTGGCCCGCTCGAAAGTGTCCCTGGCGTCGCGCAGCAACTCCCAAGCGCGTACATCCTCCGCATGACCGATCCACACGTCAAAATTCGCGTTAATCCATGACGCTGGAAAAACCGCGGGAAGGACCGGAGCATCTGAGGCCGCGTTGATCGCCTCACTCACGGTCAGTGCACAAATTTCGGGATCGCGCTCGATCTGCGCATAAAAACGTCGCAAAAATTCCCTCCCGTTGCCGGGGTAGTGCTCCCACGCGTTCTCACCATCGAGAATCAGACTCACCGTTGCCGCGCTTCCGACAGGCTCGCGTTCTCCGATTCCGCGAATGCGGCGGTGCAAGTCTTCCGCTGCCGCTTCCGCACTCATGCGACTGTAGACGAAACCGACTAGGTCGGAGAGGTAATGATCGCGGAAGAAGCCGTACATCTCTCTCTTGCCACACTTGAGCCGCCAGGGCGTATACAAGTCCTGTCCGTTCTCCGGATATCCAGAGGCATCGCGCCAAAATCCGACGTTGCGGGTGCGGCCGAGGACGCCTTCATCCGTTGCAAACCATTTGAAGCCGAGATCGGCAGCAATTTCGAGTGCCTCGTCGGAGACTGATCCCTCCGAGGGCCACAACCCCGCAGGCGGCTTGCCAAATAACCAGGTATGGAATTGTCGCGCTCGGGCAAGTTGTTCCCGAGCATCCTCAGGATAGCGAAACGGTGGTTGGGGCACGGGGGTGTGTGGGTTTGAAACCCTTGCGATGTTGGTATCACAGAGCAGCGGAAGAATCGGGTGATAAAACGGAGTCGTAGAGAGCTCGACTTGTCCCCGCGCTACCGCTAGGCAATACTCCGGCAGCACGGCCGCGAGCAGTTCGTGCTGTTTATCGCGCAGCAGCGTCTTGTCTTCCTCAGTGAAATCCCGACCCCGTTCCGATAGGGCCTTCACGGCCGGGTCCCTGTTCAGATACTCTTCATCCATCCAAGCCAACTGCGAGAGAACCTGCAGATCGCGCCAATCGCGTGCGCTCCACTGGGCCACACAGGCCTCGGCGCCGCCGGAACGGACCTGCGATGCAAGCTCCCCGAACCGTGGCCAACGCCGCAGAAAAGTATCGTTCACTTGAAATGCGCGTTCGATGGCTTCGCGCTTGGCATCTGGCCCAAGTCTTTCGACAGGGGCAAATGCCACATCGAACCAGCTCTCTTGGAAATGGCCGCTCGCGTATTCCTGAATCTGGGCAGCCAGCGAAGGGACTACATTAAACGTTGCGTGAACGCCGGGGAACTCCTCGAGGATTTTTACCATTCCCCAGTAGTCCTTCAGTGCGTGCAGACGCGTCCAAGGAAGGAGGTAGCGGCCAGTCGTGGGATCGCGATACTGGGGCTGATGCATGTGCCATAGAATCACTAGGTTTACAGGACTCAATCGCTTGCTCCAAATGCTAGAATGTGCGGCGCGCTGATATGCGCTTGCTCGATCGATACGTTGCCCGCGAAGTTGTCTCTCATGCTGCGCTCGGCCTTTTAGTCTTTACCTTCGTCTTCTTCGTCCCGCGGCTGGTTCAACTAATGGAACTGATCGTACGTCATACGGGAAGCGCGGGGACGGTCGCGCTTCTGTTCCTGTGTGCGCTTCCGCCCGTCCTGGGCTTCACGCTTCCGATGGCGGTGCTTGTCGGCGTTCTGATTGGCCTGGGGCGTCTCTCCGCGGACAGCGAAATCGTCGCCTTGCACGCTTCCGGCGTCAGCCTACGCCGGCTGCTAGTGCCGATTGGCGTCGTCGCGCTGGCGGCGTCCGCCGGGACTCTGCTAACGACATTCTGGCTGAGCCCGGCGTCTTTGCGTACCGTGCGCCGACTCGAAGCAAGACTGCTGTCCTCACAGGCGCGATTTTCGGTGCAGCCACGCGTCTTTGATGAGCGCTTTCCGCGGTTCGTATTATACGTGCAAGATGTGGAAGCCGCAGCTACGCGATGGCGCGGGGTCTTTCTTGCCTCGACCGGTGACGTGTCGAGCTTGATGGGCGGTTCGGCTAAACAAGCAGGGCAATCGGCGGTCACAACAGCCGAAGAGGCCGCAGTTACGAACGGGCCAGTTAGAGGACAAATTGATATTCGCCTGGGAGCCGGAGACACTCACGAATATGACCCGCGCTACCCGTCGCAATATAACGTTACGACTTTTGGTGAAACCGACATCCCCATTGACGTCTCGGCCGTCGCGGCGCCCCAACGACCTGACATCAGACCCGTCGTAGAGCAATCGATAGGAGCACTTCTCGCCAATCACAGCCTGAGCTGGCGCGACTCACACGTCGAGTTCCAGCGACGGATGGCCTTTCCAGCAGCATGTCTGGTGTTCGCCCTGTTGGGCGTGCCCATTGGAGTCCGTCCGCGCCGCGGTGGACGCGCCGCTGGCCTCGTCCTCGCATTAGCTCTTATCGGCGGCTATTACTTCCTGTTTGTCTCTGGCGACCACTTCGCTGCGCAAGGGCGCATCCTGCCTTGGATAGGAGTCTGGGCGGCCAACATTGTCGGCGCGATCGTAGGATTAATCTTTCTGCGCCGAGTGGAGACCATTCGCAAGCCCAGCCGAATTCTGGAATGGATCGAATCATGGTGGCCCAAGCGCAGAAGGGCGCCGAATGGTGCGCTCGCCTCAGAAGCCAACGGGCTACGCCCGGCGGTCCTTTCGCCTACTCGGATTCGCCAAGCCCTGCAAATCGGTAGGACCATGGCGTTCCCTATGCTTCTAGACGTCTATCTACTCAAGCAATTCTTTTACTATTTTCTCGTGTTGCTCGCCGGCTTCGTCCTGATTTTCGACGCCTTCACGCTATTTGACCTGCTCGCCGATATCGCGCGCAATCACATTTCTGCAATGAGGGTGCTCAGTTATTTTCGTTATCTCGTTCCGCTGATGATCTACCAGTTGGCTCCTCTCGCCACTCTCGTAGCCACCCTGGTTACGCTGGCGATCCTTGCCAAAAACAACGAGGTGATTGCGCTCAAGGCCAGCGGTATCAGCCTGTATCGCATCGTGCTGCCGCTGGTCCTCGCCGGATGCCTCGTTTCCTTGGGCATGTTCGGTCTTGACTACACGTTCTTGCCTTACGCCAATCAACGCCAGGATGCGCTGCGCAACGAAATGAAGGGCCGCCCTGCGCAAACCTATATCCAGCCGGCCCGCCAATGGATTTTTGGCGAGAAGGGCGTAGTCGACAAAATCTACAACTATGAGTTGTTCGATCCAGACCGACGACTGATTGGCGGACTGAATGTGTTCGAACTTGACCCAACGAGTTTTCGGATCCGCCGCCGCGTCTATGCCGTGCGTGCCATTTGGGACGACAGTGAAAGTGCCTGGGTCTTGACCGGTGGCTGGCTGCGGGATTTCGATAGCGACGGCCACATCACCCGCTATCAGCCCTTTACGGCTACTTCTCTTCCCGAGTTGACCGAACAGCCCAGCTACTTCCGCCGTGAGGTTCGCCAGTATTACCAGATGAACTGGCGCCAGCTTGGCGAGTACATCGCGAGCTTGCGCCAGGCGGGTTTCGAAACAGCACGGCTCTCCGTGCAATGGCACCGGAAATTCGCCTTTCCACTGATCGCCGCGGTGATCGTATTCCTGAGCGCCCCTTTTGCGTTTTTGGTGGGCACCCGAGGCGCGATTGGAGGCTTGGCATTGGCAGTTGGGGTGGGCATCGCTTATTGGTCCGCAGCGGCGCTGTTTGAGGCCATGGGGTCTGTAGGACAGCTCCCGCCTCTGATTGCTGGCTGGGCACCGGACGCGATATTTGGCTTCCTGGCCATCTACTTCATTTTTCGAATGCGCACCTAAACGCGGGCACTATTGCACCTTTGACAACCAGTCGTGGGCGTGTCATTTTCGCACCCGCACTCTTCGCCTAAACTGAGCGCAGGGTTTTTCCTCGGGGGGCCCTGTCTGGTCCATGCCACTGCTGGCTTTTGTGTTTATCTCTGTTGGACACTCATCGACCGATCAAGCGAAGCTGGAATTTTGGGCTGTTGTTGGCGCGATTGTGGGCACCGTGTTGTTCGTTCGCGGGTTTCAGATGCTTCGCTTCAAGCGGCTGATCATGAACACGCCGGCGTCGAAGATCCGCAGTGCCTCTATGGGGCTCGTCGAAATCAGCGGCGTGGCCAAAGGGCCTTCCACGATACCCGCTGGGATTACCGGAGAACCTTGCTATTACTATCGTGCTCTGGCCTGGCAGTTGCGCCAATCGGGCAAGAACCGCGAATGGAAACAGGTTGCCAATGAGAGCCTGTACATTCCGTTTTTCGTCGAGGATGCCACTGGTCAGCTTTTGATCGATCCGCAGGGCGCCGATTTCGATATCGAACGCAACTGGAAAGATGAGTTCGACACCTCTTTTTTTTCGAGCAATATGCTTCCTGAAAATGTGGCAAGCTTTCTCACTCGCAATGGCGTGGGCTTCAGCGAACCGACGCGCGTCGAAGAGTATTGCATCCGGCCCGACAGCCCCCTGTTCGCATTGGGCACCCTTTGCACGGATTCAGACCCGTTGACGTGGGAAGCGGTTCCGCATCTCGGCTCGGGAGGGTCGCTGCAAGCGAAATTGAATTTGCTGGGGTCCGGTGGTGCGCTAGGGTGGCTCCGATTGACCTCCAATGTGAAGGTCACCTTCTCAGGCCCCACGGCGAGGACAGCGGCCATCCCCGCCATTGCTCAGGCTATGGCCGCAGCCCAAAGCAGTGCGACATCGAAACCAGCCTCACTCTGGTCCGACCTCTCAATCGATGAGACTGCTTTGGGCAGTAGAGCGGCGCGGGCCGGACAGGCGCACATGGAAATCACTTCGGCGGCCGTTGCTGCAGTCGATACCGACCCGGCACCGGAGGCTTCCTTAACGGGTAGCAAGTTCGCTTCCCGCGTCAGCGTGCATCCATCGGTCTGCCTCGGCAAAGGAAGCGATGGCAGTCCGTTCATGATTTCCTGGCGCAGCCAGCGCGAGGTGGTGCAGTCGCTTGCCTGGAAGTCCGCCCTGTGCATCTGGGCTGGACCGGCTCTGACCCTTGTTTGCGTTTACGTGCTGGCCCTCTGCTTGGGATGGACCTAGTGGGTCGGCTCGTTTCACGATCAGAAGTAGATGCGGCCTTTAGGGACTTGGCCCCGGCTATCAGGCGCCTCCGATCGGAGGCTTTTAGCTCCCGAGCGGTTCAAGGGGCCTAAGGAGAAACCATGAGCTGGATTGCTCCGCTTCTCTTGCTATTCGTCTTAGTTGGCGCTATCGCCTACATCATCACGCTCTACAATGGCCTGATCTCGGTCCAGAACAATGTTGACAAAGCCTGGGCCAATATCGACGTTCTGTTGAAGCAGCGGCATGATGAGCTGCCCAATCTGATCGAAGTCTGCAAGGGCTACATGAAGTACGAATCCGAGACGCTAGAACGCATCACCGCCGCGCGAGCGGCCTATTCGCAGGCTGCGACAGTTGACCAGAAAGTTCAGGCGGGAGCTGAGATGTCAGCGGCGCTCGGGCGGTTGATCGCCGTCGCCGAAAACTATCCGGACCTGAAGGCCAACACGAACTTCGCCCATCTGCAGGCGCGGGTTACCGAACTGGAGAGCGAAATCGCCGATCGCCGCGAGTTCTATAACGATTCCGTCAACACTTTCAACGTGCGCATTCAGGAGATGCCCGACCTAGTGCTTGCCGGCATGATGAGTCTTCATCCGCGCCAGATGTTCCAAGTTTCCGATGTGGACAAATCCCCGGTCACCGTCTCATTTTCGGATGTTTCGCACTAGGGACAATCGCCGAAGGAGCTGGCTAGAGAGCGCCTCGCCCGGCTCCTGGTAGGTGTTGCCTGCGGCGCATGGGATGCCGCAGTTGGCCCCCTCGGCAGTGATGGCGACACGAGTTGCCTTCTGCGATTCCGCTACGGCGCCCGATCTGTCGATTGATCGGACTCGCTCGAGCAGGTTCATCAGCAGGTTGCTCAGAGGCGCAACCTGAAGATAGTTCTCCTAAGGCCTTACTTGCCTCGACTGATGTTCTTTAATGCCTCGCGCTTGGTCAGCGTGCTCAGCTTGCTTTCATTCTGCCGCACGTAGCGCTTTACCTCTGACGGATCGGTCCAAGCATACTGGCGCAGCGCCCAGCCGATGGCCTTTCTGAGAAAAAATTCTGCTGAGTCGATGGAAGGCTCGATGCATGCGTACAGTAGATCGAGATCGGTTTCCTTCTTGAATCCCAGCTGGCACAGGATTGACGTTCGCCGCTTCCACAGATTATCGGACTTGCTCCACGCCAGCATGCTCTTCTTCATCGGCCCGGGATGGCTGTTCAGAATCGCTCCCACACGTCTCGAGGCGATCACGTCGACGTAATCCCACCATGCGCCAGTCACAATCATTTCTTCATACATCCGCATGGCCTTGGGGACCTGAAACCCGGCGGCGCGCCGATCACCGCTCAACAGGATTGCTGCGTAACGTTCTTCGCGGAATTTGACGCCGCGCCATAGCTCGAGTACACGGTCGCGCCAAACATTCGCATCTAGCAGCTCGACATCAGCGAATAACGGCTTCAATGTCTTTTCAAGCAAAGCTGCCTCGACGCCGTGGTACGGCATTGCCGACTTCATGTACGCCTGCATGGCCGGCGCTTTTCGAGGATCTGCGACGCGACACAATTGGCGTCGCACACGAATCAGTAGTGGGGAACGTTTCAAGGGCTTCGGACCAGACCGCCAACAAAAGCGGGGGATGGCCGCACAGGCTCGCCTAGTTTCGTGCGGCTTTCGCCTTCTTGCTGTTTCTAGCCCCCTCAATCACGGCTTGTGCCGCGGCCAGCCGAGAAATCGGTACGCGGAATGGCGATGCGCTGACGTAGTTCATGCCCAGGCGATGGCAGAACTTCACGCTTTCGGCATCGCCGCCATGTTCGCCGCAGATTCCGATCTTAAGAGCAGGCCGCGTGGCCCGCCCGTTCTTAATGGCCCACTCGATCAGCATCCCGACGCCAGCCGTATCGAGCGTCTGGAAGGGGTCCTCTTGGAAGATGCCGGCCTTGCTCTGATCGACATAGACCGGCAAGAAGCGTCCTGCATCGTCACGTGACAACCCCATGGTCGTCTGCGTCAAGTCATTCGTGCCGAAGGAGAAAAACTCGGCAACCTCCGCAATCTCTTTCGCCAGCAGGGCGGCACGCGGCAACTCGATCATAGTCCCCACCAGGTAGTTAAGTTTCACTTTAGATTCTGAAATAATCGCGTCAGCGACTCGCCGCGTCGCGGTTTCCAGGATTTTCAGTTCCTTCTTGTCGAGCGTAAGCGGATGCATGATTTCAGGTAAAACTTTAATCCGCCGTTTCTGGCAGTCGATCGCCGCTTCAATAATCGCACGAACCTGCATCTCAAGAATCTCTGGATAAGTAATCGAAAGCCGGCAGCCCCGATGGCCCAGCATCGGGTTCGCTTCTTTCAATTGTTCCACGCGTCGCTCGACCGCCTCGGACGGGATCCCGATCTTGGCCGCTAGCTCCGCCTGCTTTGCTCGATCATGAGGGACAAATTCATGCAGCGGCGGGTCGATGAGTCGGATCGTCACGGGCAGGCCATCCATCGCTTCGAAAATTCCGATGAAGTCGCGCCGCTGGAACGGCAGCAGTTTATCGAGCGCGCGTTTCCGCGCCTCAGAGGTATCTGCCAGGATCATCTCCTGAATGGCCTCCTGGCGTTCGACACTCTTCTCTGGGTGTTCGAAGTCCTTGAAAAACATGTGCTCGGTGCGACAAAGGCCGATTCCCTCGGCGCCCATTTGCCGCGCCAGCTGCGCGTCTCGCGGCGTATCCGCATTGGTTCGCACGCCCAGTTTTCTTTTCTGATCGGCCCATTTCAACAACGTTTCGTAGGCTTTGGGTGGCTCGGGACGAACCAGCTCGATTTGGCCCGTGTACACCGAGCCATCGCCGCCGTCAAGCGTGATCCACTCGCCTTCATGCACCGCGCGTCCATTGACGCTCATCTTCTTCACGCCCGCTTCGATATTGAGGCTTTCCGCCCCGACAATGCAGCATTTCCCCCAGCCGCGAGCGACCACGGCGGCATGGCTTGTCTTGCCTCCGGTGGCGGTCAGGATGCCTTGTGCTACGTACATTCCCCCTACGTCCTCCGGGCTTGTTTCGCGGCGCACCAGAATAACCTTCTCGCCGCGAGAGGCCCATTGCTCAGCATCGTGCGCCGTGAAGACCGCCTTGCCCACGGCTGCCCCCGGCACTGCATTAATTCCTTCCGCGAGTTTTCGGCTGGCGAGTTCGCTGCGGGCCAGCTTAGGATCGAGGACCGGATAAAAAAGGCGCTCGATGTCTTCGGGCTTGACACGCTCAAGCGCTTCCTCAACTTTGATCAGTTTCTCATTCACCATGTCGACCGCAATTCGAAAGGCGGCCGTTGGCGAGCGCTTGCCCGTCCGAGTCTGCAGCATGTAGAGTTTGCCAAGTTCAACGGTGAATTCCATGTCCTGCATGTCACGATAATGTCGTTCAAGTTTCTCTCGAACTTTTTCAAGTTGCCCGTACACCTTGGGCATCTTGCTTCCGAGCTCGCTCAGATGCATGGGTGTACGGATACCGGCAACCACATCCTCGCCTTGTGCGTTCAGAAGGAAATCGCCGAAGAAAGTTTTCTCGCCAGTTGACGGATCGCGCGTAAAACAGACGCCCGTCCCGGAATCCTCGCCTGTATTGCCGAAGACCATCTGAACGACGTTCACGGCTGTCCCCAGCAGGCCCGTGATTTTTTCAACGCGCCGGTAGGTGACTGCCTTTTCGCCCATCCAAGACTCGAACACAGCGCCGATGGCCCCCCAAAGCTGCTCAAGAGGATCCTCCGGAAAATCCTTCCCGGTCTTCTCTTTGAAATGGCTCTTATATTCACGCACCAGCTCACGCCAACCCTGGGCGGTCACCTGAGTGTCGTCTTTCACGCCACCTCGCAGTTTCATGCTACGCAGACGCGCTTCGAGTTCTTCTTTTGACAGGCCAATCACCACGGTTGAATACATTTGAACGAAGCGACGGTAGGCGTCCCAGGCGAAACGATCATTTTGTGTCCTCTTGGCCAAACCCTCGACAGACTTCTCGTTTAGACCGAGATTGAGAATGGTCTCCATCATGCCCGGCATCGATCGCGCGGAGCCAGATCTGACACTCACCAGCAGAGGATCGGTGGGGTTCCCGAGCTTCTTTCTTGTTAGCTTCTCGAGCTTGTCGAGATTCTTCCGCACTTCTAGGCGAAGCTCTTTGGGGTAACTGCGGCCGTGCTTGAGGTAGTAGTCGCACGCTTCGGTCGTGATCGTGAATCCTGCTGGCACCGGCAGCCCGATTCGCGTCATCTCCGCTAAGCCTGCACCTTTGCCTCCCAGCAAATCGCGCTGTTCGCCCGTCCCGTCAGCTTTCCCTGCTCCAAAGAAATAGACGTATTTCATCTTTCTCCCTCAGTTTCGTCGTGATCGCGTAGATTGTCGGCGCGCCGATCACTCAAGCAATCCTTTAGTGCGTCGTCCTGGCTTCTTCTGCGCCCAGCTCGGAGAAATCGGCGATTGTCGAAAATTCCTTTAACAATCCGCCGAGCAGCGTAATGCGGTTGCGGCGCACCTTTTGATCTTCAGCCATCACTAGAACCCGGTCGAAAAACAGATCGACCGCCGGCCGCAGCTCGGAAATTTTCTCAAGCGCCTTGCGATATTTCCTCTCCTTCTTGAATTGCACGGCCTGCCGGCCAATCTGCTGAGCGACAGTGAACAGTTGCAGTTCACCTGCCTCTTTAAGTAGCGACGGATCGACCGCCTCTTGAACCTTGTCGCCGGCTCCCGCTGATTTCTCGAGAATATTGCGAATCCGCTTGAAGCTTGCCGCCAGCGGTTCAAAGTCCTTCGTCTTCCGAATCGCTTGCAAGGCCGCCACCCGATCAACCGCATCACCGAGATCGTCTCGACCTGCCGCGAACGCCGCATTAATTTCGTCGTACGCGTACCCCTGCCGCTCCCTGAGAAGGTACCGGGCGCGATCGAGAAGAAACTCCGTGACCCTTTGCTGCGCAGCTTCGGAGGCCTCGATTCTAGGAGCGTGCTCTTTGAGCCATTTGGCCGCCGCGGAAGCCGCGGCCGAAAGCGACAGCGGCAATTTCTTCTCCAAGATAATCTTCACGATGCCCAGGGCCGCACGCCGCAAGGCGAAGGGATCGCTCGAACCCGTGGGAATCGCTCCAACCGCGAAACAGGCAACCAGTGAGTCTAACTTGTCCGCCAGCGCCACGGCACAGCCGGTCAGATTCCTAGGTAAGGGGTCGTCGAGCCCGAGCGGTTTGTATTGATCATATACCGCCCAGGCGATCTCTTCCGGTTCCCCTTGGGCCAGAGCGTAGAGCCCACCAACCACCCCTTGCAGCTCAGGGAACTCGCGAACCATATCCGTGACCAGATCGCATTTTGCCAGCTCCGCAGCGCGGTCCGCCCCGGCAACGTCCGCATGAGCTATGCCCCCACTGACCCACTGCTCGGACAGCCAGCGTGCGAGCCAGCGAATCCGCTCGACTTTGTCTGCGTAGCTCCCCAGCCGGCGCTCATAGGTCACGGCTGAAAGCTTCGGCAAGTACTCCCCGAGCTTGATTTTCTGATCGTTTCTCCAAAAAAACTGCGCGTCGGCGAACCGAGCGCGCAGCACGCGTTCGTGACCCTCGCGAACCAGTCCCCTAGAGTCGCGCGGCAAATTGATGACTGCAAGAAAATGCGGTGCCAGTTCCCCTTTGCGATTCTCAACCGCAAAATATTTCTGATGCCCACGCATGACAGTGATCAAAATCTCCTCGGGCAGCACAAGAAATGCCGGATCAAAATTCCCGAGGATCACCGTCGGATACTCATTGAGATAGGTGACTATCTCAAGTAATGCTTGATCTTCATGGGGACGCAGACTCTTGCGCGCGGCAATCGATTTCAACTCACCGTCGATCTTCTTTCGTCGCACCTCGGGCCGACACAAAACGAAATTCGACTTCAGGCGTGCTTCATAATTCTTCGCTCCGGTAACACGAATCTTTCTCTTACCAAGGAAGCGATGCCCGTCTGTCTGATTGCCCGAGCGCACATCTGCGTAGGTGCAGGCAACCGTCTTCCCGTCTAGAGTCGCCACAATCCAGCGTATCGGCCGGATGAATCGTGGTCCGTGCAGCCCTGACCAGACCATCGACCGCGGCCAGGAAATCTCTCGAATGGCCTCGGGAAGAATCTCACTCAAGATCTGTGCTGCCGACTTCCCGGCAATGGTTACTCTTGCCGCCACATACTCGCCTTTGGGGGTGTTTACGATTGTCAGTCTCGAAAGCGGAATTCCCTGCTTTTCCGCGAAACTCTGTGCCGCGCGAGTCGGCTCACCCGTGCTGTGATAGGCGACCGATTGGGGAGGTCCCATCACTTCTCGCGTCACATCTTCTTGTTTTACTCGAACATTCCTGGCGATCGCTACTAGCCTTCGTGGCGCACCAAAGGTTTCAATCGACGCTTCAGCTGTCGGCTCGTCGACCAGGACATGGCTGGTGAGCTGCTTCACAAGTATTGCTTTAAGCTCTTGGGAGGCTTTTAGAATCATCCCGGCTGGAATCTCTTCGCAGCCGATTTCAAATAGCAATTCCGTTGTCGTCTTGCCGTTCATGGCTGGCGAACGCAGATTCATGCACTCACCTTCGCGCTTAAGACCTGCCCTTCGGTCCGCTGTTCGAGCCAGTCCCGTGCAACCATGACCGCCAGCTTGCGGACGCGTCCGATCATCGCCGCCCGCTCGGTCACGGAGATCGCACCCCGTGCGTCCAGCACATTAAACAGATGAGAGCACTTCAGGCAGAAATCATAGGCCTGCAAGATGGGAAACCGCTTCTTTGCTTCCTGAGGGAGTTTCGCGTATTCATTCAGCAGGCGCATCGCTTCGCTTTCTGAGAGCTCGAACTGCTTGCGGGTCGAAGGGATGTCCGCGTGATCAAAGCTATAGGCTGAGAATTGCTGCTCCTCAGCGAGCCGCACCTGCCCGTAGGTTGTGGCACTGGACCATCGCACATCAAAAACGTTGTCTACTCCCTGCAAATACGCAGCGATGCGGTCAAGACCGTACGTCAACTCCACAGAGAGGGGGTCCAGATCGATGCCCCCGCACTGCTGAAAGTAGGTAAACTGCGTAATCTCCAGTCCGTCGAGCAGCACCTGCCAGCCGATTCCCCAGGCGCCCAGTGTGGGCGATTCCCAGTTGTCTTCTTCAAAGCGAATGTCGTGCTCTTTTAGATTGATTCCCACCGCCGTAAGACTGTTGAGATAGAGATCCTGAATGTCTTTCGGCGAAGGCTTGAGTATCACTTGAAGCTGGGTGTGCTTGTAGAGACGGTTTGGATTCTCGCCATAGCGCCCATCGGTCGGGCGCCGGCTCGGCTGAACGTAGACCACACGATAGGGATCGGGCCCGAGTACGCGAAGGAAGGTTTCCGGGTGCATCGTTCCGGCGCCGACTTCCACATCGTACGGCTGCTGCAACACACAGTCCTCGTGCGTCCAATACTCTTCAAGTTTCAGCAGAAGTTCCTGAAAGGTCAGACCATGGGGCTGGTTCGACTGAATTTTAGCTTTCGAAGACTGCGTCTGCCGTTTCACGCAGGTTGCTCCAGAAGTTCTCGAGATTTGAGCTTGCGGTCGATCTGACGCTCGATTCCGTCCAGCATCGCATCGGTTAATTCTCTAACCGAGCGGCCGGCAAATCCCCCAGCATCCTCGACCAAACGATCCAGTCGCTCGGCCAGCATCCGCCGCGCCAGGCCCAGCGCCTGGGGCGAGACTGCGCGCATCCCCGGTGTACGACATTTGCCGCATACCATCATCGAACGGCCCAAGTAGAAATAGGCATTGCCTTCAAGTAATCCACTGCCGCAACCGCCACATCGTTCGAGCCCGGGCAACCATCCGCCAAGCTTCACGGTCCACAGCGCAAAGTAAGCGAGCGGCAATTCCGGCCGCTGCGTCCGTTTCACCGTTTGTGACGCCAATAGCAGCAAGCGAAAATTTGCATCGGAGGCCTCGTGCTCGGGAAGCACCGCTTCAGTCACTTCGCTAAAAATACTTAACGCTACACTTGAATGATAATCGCGAAACGCATCGAGGAAGGACTCGATCATTTCGCACTGAGTGATGCGAACCAGCTCGCGATTCTCGCGCTCGAAAAACCAGATGCGCACGTAGGAGAGCCTCTCGAGCGTCGACCCGAAGCGGCTCTTCGGCCTCCGCGCTCCCGCAGCGACGCCGCGCACGCGGCCCATCGTTCGTGCCAGAAAGCTGACCAACCAATCCGCTTCGCCGAGTGCATAGTGCTGAAGGATGATCGCCTCGGATTCACGCAGTGGCATGGGTGAGCTGGCCGAGTCACGCCATCAGTCGTCGTTTGCTATATGGGGCGCTTGACGAACCTGGCGAACCGCAAACCTGGGAACCAAATTTTTCTACCATAGCCATCTAGGTGACGCAATTGCTAAACGCATCAGGGGACTCCTTTCGCCCTTCGCTTGAAAATCTCCGAAGCTCAGCTAGAGTGTTGTGCCATGAATCGCGCACCGGCTGCAGTCGACGTGGCGGGCGTGGGCATAAACGCGACCGACACCATCATACGTCTGCCCCGCTACCCTACTTCTGACTCGAAGATCGAAATCGTTTCAGCCGAAGTAATGCCCGGCGGCCAGGTGGCCACCGCGATCGTGGCCTGCCGCCGCTGGCGTCTTTCGACACGCTATATCGGAAAAATCGGCGACGACGATGCCGGTAAGCTTCAGAGAGAGGAGATGGAGCGCGAAGGTGTCGAAGCGCATTGGATCATCGCGCGCGGCTCCGCCAGTCAAAGCGCCTTCATTCTGGTCGACCAATCCTCGGGCGAGCGCACGGTCTTATGGAAACGTGAGGCGGCGATCGCTCTATCGCCTGCGGAGCTTAAACATGAGTGGATCACAGGCGCGGGCGCCTTACTCGTCGATGGGCACGACACCGAGGCTTCAGCTCAGGCCGCGCGCTGGGCTCGCGAGGAATCGATTCCCGTGGTCGCCGACTTCGACAATCTCTACCACAATGTTCACACGCTACTTCAGAATGTCGATTTTCCCATCACATCGAGGGAATTCCCGGAAAGACTCACGGGCGAATCCGATTTGCTCAAGTCGCTTCCCAAGATTTTAGGCGAATTCAAGTGTCGCTTGATAGCCGCGACGCTCGGCTCTCTAGGCGTGCTCGCCTGGGACGGAGAGAGATTTCTTCTTTGCCCAGGCTTTCGTGTTCAGCCGGCTGACACGACGGGCGCCGGCGACATCTTCCATGGCGCATTTGTGTACGGCGTGCTACAGGGTTGGCCGATTCAAGAAATACTTGAATTTAGCTGCGCGGCGGCTGCCCTCAACTGCACCGCCCCGGGGGCACGCGGAAAGATTGCCTCCCTTGCCGAAATTGAGGCTTTGCGCCGCACTGCGGGACGATCGGAACTCGCCTACAGCGAGGCAGTTTTAGGGCAAGGGGCCCGTACAGCTTTGTCTCTAGGGATGCGCGCGTGATTCCGCTAAAGGACCTGACGCCGCGCCGATCCTTCCCTATCGTCACCCTTCTTCTCATCCTCGTGAACGTTCTGGTCTTCGTTCATCAGCTTTCGCTGCCATCGCCAGCGGGCGAAGTCTTCGTCAGGACCTACGGCCTGGTGCCCGCAAGAATTGCGCTCGCTCTGGCTGGCCGCCGGTACACCATCGAACAGGCTCTCCTCCCGCTGGTCACCTGCATGTTTCTGCATGGCGGGCTTCTCCATATTATCGGCAACATGTGGTTTCTTTGGATTTTCGGCGGCAATGTAGAAGACCGCCTTGGCTCGCTTCCCTATCTTTTCTTTTATCTTGTCACCGGCATCGGCTCAGGCATCGCGCAGACGCTCTTCTCCTGGGGGTCACAGATTCCTTCGATAGGGGCTAGCGGGGCGATCTCAGGAGTGCTGGGCGCCTACATCGTCTTTTTTCCCGGCTCGCGACTTCTTACGCTCGTGCCCCTGCTCATCATTTGGTTCGTTTGGCGCATTCCCGCCATACTTTTCATCGGGCTATGGTTCATCGCCCAGTTTCTGAGCGGGCTGGGTTCGCTTGGACAGCAGTCGGTTGGAGGAGTTGCCTGGTGGGCGCATGTCGGGGGCTTCGTGATAGGCCTGGTTGTGGCTTTGATTGTTCGCGCCAGCGGTGGCGCCAGCCGTCCGGCGCCTTCGTATTATTCTTGAAGTGCCGTTCCGATTGATAGGTCGCCGTGCCGACATCTCGAGTCAACACTGAAGTCAATGAAAGGCGCGCTTTCCCACCGGGGATTTTCGTTGCAAGAATAAATTCGCATCCCAGGCAATCCTTGGGATTCCTCCTACCGTTTGAAGAGTTGAAGCAGTTGACGAAGTTCTGCTGCGTTCAACTCTGAAACCCGCGGAAATAGGTTCCCTCTTGCCTTCACTCGAAAGACCGTATCGATCAAGTATCTGTTGAGATTCGGCACCGTTGTTGTGTGTGAGTTGTTGTGTGTGATATGTCACTGGAGCCTTCCGGCCAATCAAGTGCCTGCCGGATGGGACTCAGTGGCAATCGCGGCATCCGCAATACGACTACCGTTCAGTGGTGTAACAAAGGGCCATACCAGGTTAGATAGCTGGTTATGCCCGCCAGCAAGACAACCCACCATGCAAGAAGTTCGATCCGCATCCACAGCTTCCATCGTCGAAATCGCCATCTTTCTGGAATCGCGTTGGTGCCTGCTACCAACAGGATATAGCAGCCAAAAACTTCGGCGAATAAGCCGAGTACTCCGTGAATGGCCGCGATCCTCTCGTAGCGGCTACCGAAATGGGTAGCGATCCCGCCCAGCACAACCTCCTGAAAGGGCGCCCACATCACCACGAGGATCATCACCAGATTGAGCAACAGCACCCCGGTCATGCACGCCGCATGTGCTCGAAAGTGCTTCGCCCGCGCCAGCAAAGCTCCGATAACGAGGAGCACTCCCATTAGAACCTGCACTATTAAGTTTAAATCCGAGCCAAAACTTGCGGCCGTTCGGAGAAAACCGTGCATGATATTCTCGGCTTACTTCACAATCACTTTGCCGACCATGATTGGGTGGACCGAGCAGAAGTACACGTACGTTCCCGCATTCGTAAATGTGAACGAAAACTGATCATTCGTGTCCAGTGCTTTGGACCTGAACTTCTGGTCCTTGCTGACCACGGTATGCGGAACATCATCATGATTTACCCAGGTGATCGTACTCCCCTCTTTAACCGTCACTTCCCTCGGCGTGAAGCTGAAGTTGTCTATGGCAATGCTGGTCACCGGAGGCTTTTCAGCTTCCCCGGCCCCTAAGCGGCTCGCCGAAGCAACGATTAGCGAACTTGCAAGTGTCACCGTCAATAAAGCAATTGCTGACATTCGTCCGTTCACACTTCACCTCTCTCTTAAAGCGATTTTTTAGCTACTCTCTAGCGTCGAATCAATCACAGAGCGGTCTAATAGCGAACCGCGGCCCACCTTCGGATCGCCCAATCCAAATTGCTTTAGAAATTCTGCCTTGATCACGCAGATGGGTGTGGTGCCCGTTCAAGCCATACACTTCAAAAATCCTCGGCGATCGAATGCATCTTGGTTCAAGTTTTCCTTTATGATCTCGCTCACCTGCTGAACCTTCTCCTTTCAAGCTGTCTGGGTTGCCTTCCACCTTTTCTAGACCGGGATGGGCGCCAAGATATTCCCGAGGTACGCTTCATTTCAGAGCTCGTGACTGAATGAAATGCAAAGCACCAAGGGCGTTTCGAAGCCAGTCGCATCTCATCAAACTTGTGCTAAGGTAATCGGTTCTGCTGACGTCGGCTCGAGCAACAATCCAGCGTCTACAGTCGAAACTGCTCCGGGGGTGGTTTATCTATGAAGAGTTCGTATAACGGCGTGCCAGTCCCATCAGATGGCAAGTCAATTGACTATGTCGCCGGCCACTTTCAGGTGCCCGACCAGCCCATCATCCCGTTTATCGAGGGCGACGGCACCGGCCGCGACATTTGGAGGGCATCACGCCGGGTGTTTGATGCCGCCGTTGACCGCGCCTACAACGGAAAACGGAAGATCGCCTGGCTGAAGGTCTATGCGGGTGAAGAAGCCCACAATCTGTTCAAGGACTGGCTCCCGCAGGACACCGTTGACGCGATCCGCGATTTTCGCGTGGCCATCAAAGGGCCGCTCACCACGCCGGTCGGGGGCGGCATTCGCTCGCTCAACGTGACTCTGCGGCAACTGCTCGATCTGTATGCCTGCGTGCGCCCGGTGCGCTATTTCGAGGGCGTCCCCACGCCGATGTTGCATCCTGAGCGGATGAACGTCGTCATCTTCCGCGAGAATACAGAGGACGTGTACGCCGGCCTCGAATGGCGATCTGGCACTGCCGAAGCCGAGAAAATCGCCGCTTTCATAAATAATGAAATGCTCAGGGGCACCCCGAAGAAGCTACCTCCTCTCGCGGGTATCGGAATCAAGCCCATTTCTCCTGGCAATACGAAACGCCTCGTGCGTCGCGCCATTCAGTACGCACTTGATAACCGTCGCCGGATCGTTACGCTCGTTCACAAGGGCAACATTATGAAATTCACTGAAGGCGCATTTCGCGATTGGGGCTACGAGTTGGCCGTCGAAGAGTTTCGAGACCAAATCGTCACCGAACGCGAGAGCTGGATCCTCGGCAACAAAGATGGCGATCCGAACCTCTCGGTCGAAAAAAACGCGTCGCTCATTGAACCGGGCCTTGAATTTGCCACCGGGGACTTCCGAACGAAGATTGCCGCCGAAGTTCAACAAACACTTGATGCTCTCTATCGAACGCACGGCCGCGGCCAGTGGAAGAAGAAGCTGCTGGTGAACGATCGCATAGCCGATTCCGTATTCCAGCAAGTGCTCACACGTGCCGATGAATATCAGGTCTTTGCCACGCCAAATCTGAATGGCGACTATATCTCCGACGCTTGCGCCGCTCAGGTCGGCGGTCTGGGTATTGCGCCCGGAGCGAATATCGGCGACGGCTTTGGCTGCTTTGAGGCCACCCACGGCACTGCGCCCAAGTATGCCGATAAAGATGTCATCAATCCCTGCTCGGTCATGCTCTCGGGGGTCATGATGTTTGAGTTTATGGGATGGAAGGAAGTCGGCCGGCTGATCGAATCCGGTATCGAACGCACCATTCAGCAAAAGCGTGTGACATACGATCTCGAACGGCTAATGAGCGGAGCGACGAAAGTTCGTACCTCCGAGTTCGCCAGCGCGATTATCGAAAATATGAACGCGCCTGCACCCGTCGGCCGCTGAGGTGTGATTGCCTCTAACGTGTCACTTTGAAGCCGAGCTACCCTTTCTGGCGGACGACGGCGAGAAACTTCGTCAACTTCAGCAGGTATCTGAACCTTTACAGGAGAATCCTCAATGCGCCACAAAGTAACCGTTGTCGGCGGCGGCTTCGTCGGCTCGACGACAGCTCAACGAATACATGACGCCGGGCTCGCTGACGTCGTGCTCACAGATATTCTTGAAGGGGTCCCCGCAGGTAAAGCTCTCGACATGGCCGAGTCCGCGCCAATCCTGGGAGCCAACGCATCGGCCATCGGAATCTCCACGACAAACGGCGATTACCAAGAGACCCGAGGCAGCGATATGGTGGTCATCACCGCTGGCTTTCCTCGCAAGCCGGGAATGAGTCGCGATGACCTGCTTAAGGCAAACTATGATGTCATCAAGGCGGTTGTCGAAGCCATCGTCAAGCTCTCACCCAATGCCATCCTCCTAGTTGTCACCAATCCCCTGGACGCCATGGCCCAAGCTGCCTTCAAAGTCAGCGGCTTCCCCAAATATCGGGTCATCGGCATGGCTGGCGTTCTCGACTCCGCGCGCATGAGCACCTTCGTAGCCCAAGAGTTGAACGTCTCGGTTGAGAATGTTCACTCCTTTGTTCTTGGCGGCCATGGCGACGACATGGTCCCTCTCGCCCGCTATTCGACAGTCGCCGGCATTCCCATCACCGAGTTAATCGTTAAAGAAAAGCTGGAAGCCATCATTAAGCGTACCCGTCAGGGGGGCGCCGAAATCGTGAACCTCCTGAAGACTGGTTCGGCCTACTACGCCCCCTCTGCAGCCGCGGTTGAAATGGTTGAAGCAATTCTAAAAGACAAGAAGAAGATTCTGCCCTGCGCGGTTTACCTGGAGGGCGAGTTCGGAATCCACGGTCTGTTCGTCGGCGTACCGGTCAAGCTGGGCGCAAAGGGCGTCGAGCAGATCATCGAGGTGAACCTTACTCCTGACGAGAAAGCCGCGCTCGATAAGTCTGCCGCCAGCGTCCGCGAACTCGTCAAAGTCATCGGCGTGTAGTGCCTGTCGCAGCCGCTAAAGACCAGTCCGAGCTAACATGTCAACTTCGCCTGACCGCCTGGCGCACCAGCGGCGCTTTTACACTAAGTCGCTCTTTATCGGTCCTGCCGGCCTTCGCTCGGGCTGGCGACTCCTGTTGTTCTTCATCCTTGCGCTAATGGTAGTGGCGCTTGTTCAGTTCATTACCATTCGCTTCATTCCCCGCGCTGGCGCACTGTTGGTTGGAACGGGAAGGCAGGGCGGCGAACTTCTTCCTGGCGGCCTGATTGCGCTTGAAGTCACCGATCTGATCGCCACCTTCTTTTCGCTTTTGGTGATGTCCCGAATCGAGCGCCGCCAGATTGCAGACTACGGCTTCCGCACTCGATCGAAAGACGCCGTGTCACGCTTCACCGAAGGTCTGGTTTGGGGCCTGGCGATGGTGCTGGCAATTTGTTTTCTGCTGAAGCTCGAGGGCCATTTCTCGCTTGGCCCAGTCGCTCTAAGCGTTCCCCTTGCCGTTCGGTACGGCCTGCTGTGGGCCTTGGGAACACTGATGGTCGGCTTTTTCGAAGAGACAGTTTTCCGCGGCTACGCTCAGTTCACTCTGTCATCCGGCATCGGCTTTTGGCCCGCCGCGTTCCTACTCTCCACAATTTTTGGGGCCATCCACCTGGGCGATCATGGGTACACAAAGCTCGGACTTGTAACCGCCGCTCTGTTCGGCTTGCTCTCTTGCTTCTCGCTGCGACGCACCGGCAGCCTATGGCTCGGCATCGGATTCCACGCCGCCTTCGATTTTTCCGAAATGTTTCTGTTTTCGCCCCCCAACGGTGGCTTGGCAAATATTTCTACGCACCTGTTCTCTTCTTCGATCAGCGGCCCCTCTTGGCTCACCGGTGGCGGCACAGGAGTCGAAGGTAGCCTGAACGGCTTGTTGATCTTTGCAGTCGTGTTCTGGCTGTTTAACCGGATGCACCCGCCAGTCAGATCAGCTGGCATGGAGATGACTTCAAGTTGAGCTTTAACGAGTCAGAAGATTCCGATGTCCGCTCATAGGCCTCCTCTCGAGCGCTGGCCTCGCCGAATGACTAGACCGCGAATTTCTGCGCCAGAGGGAATCTTCGCCCTACGCTGAATGCCTTCGAGGTCAACTTTAACCCCGGCGCCGCCTGCTTACGCTTGTATTCGTTTCGATCGACTTGCAGTGCAACCTTCTTCACCACCTCGAGGGGCAAAAGACACTCTTCGGCAATCTGCTCCGGGCTCTGCAAATCTTCAACATATGCTTTCAATATGCGGTCGAGGTCTCCATAGGGCTCTAAGGTGTCCTGATCGGTTTGGTTCGGCCTCAACTCCGCCGATGGTGCTTTCCTCAAAGTCTCCCACGGGATAATCGGCCGCTTGCGGTTCACGAAATTTGCTAGGTCATAGACCATGGTCTTGGGCACATCCGAAATGACTGCCAGTCCCCCGGCCATGTCCCCATACAGGGTGCAGTAGCCAACCGCCATCTCGCTTTTGTTCCCCGTACTCAGTACCAGGGAGCCAAACTTATTCGAGAGCGCCATCAGCAAATTCCCCCGAATTCGCGCCTGCAAATTCTCTTCCGCTACATCTTCCGCGCAACCCTGGAAGGTAGTGGCCAGCACTTTGCGGTAGGCTTCGAAGGTCTCCGAAATCGGCAGCGTGATCAGCTCGATTCCCAAATTCCTGGCCAGTTCGCATGAATCGCGAATGCTCCCCAGCGAGGAATATGGCCCTGGCATGGAGACACCCGTCACGTGCGCCGCACCCAGAGCATCCACGGCGATCGCCGCCACCAGCGCCGAATCGATTCCGCCGCTCAGCCCCACCACAACCTTCTGAAATCCGCATTTGCGCACGTAATCTCGCGTGCCAATCACCAGCGCGCTATAAGCGGCCTCAAACTCGTCGTCCATTGGTGGCCGCATATCGCCCAGGCCATTGGCGCTATCAAAAAAGATCAAGTCCTCGTCAAACGATTTGGCGCGCGCCGCCACGCGCCCGTCCGCGGCGAAGGCTATGCTTGACCCGTCAAAAATCAGGCTGTCGTTCCCGCCCACTTGGTTCACGTACACCACCGGCACTCGCTGCTGGCGGGCCACCGCGCCGAGCATGTCCTCGCGCAATCCACGCTTCCCCAATGTGTAAGGAGACGACGAAAGATTCAGAATGATCGAGCTGCCTTTCTGCACCAGCTCCGCTACCGGATCGCGATCGTAGAGCCGTTCGGGCCAGAAATTCTTGTCATTCCAACTGTCCTCGCAAATAGTGATGCCCAGCACTTCGCCGCCAAGTTGAAAGGGAAATTGCACATGGGCGGGCTGAAAATAGCGCGTTTCATCGAAGACGTCGTAGGTCGGCAGCAGCATCTTTCGCTGCTCAAACAAGATTTTCCCCGGCGCAATCAGGGCAGCGGAATTGGCCACTGGCTTGCCTGTCTTGTCTTGTGCCTCACCGACGAACCCCACGACAGACGGCAGCGAAATTTCTCGCGCGAGGCGAACCAACTCTTTTTGATTGCGCTCGACAAAGGAAGGCCGCTCGATCAAATCCTGCGGCGGATAGCCGCATAAACACAGCTCAGAAAAGACCGCGATCTCCGCCCCGCCCACTTTCGCTTCGCGAGCGAGTTGCAAAATACGCTTGCGGTTGCCTTCAAAATCGCCGACCGTGGGGTTGAACTGGGCTAGGGCTATTTTCATATCTTTTATAGTGCTCGCAAAACAGCATACGGTCGGTGGCCTTGGTTTTCAATCACCCCGCAGGCCAGCCTGCTTGTTGATGGATTACGGCTTTTCCTAACTCTCCAAGGGGCTTGATGCGCGGTTTTTTCTTTCACTTGCCGCTGTCTACTGCGCTTCGAAATAATCGCGGCCGGGCCATAGCAAATGGATACCCCTCTCCCAGCAGGAAAATCCGCCAGGCAATGCAGTGCGTCGCACCGGAAATTTTTGCCTTTTCCCGCCTCCGTCCCTAGAATGAGAGGTCCTCGAGCTTTGTCATGTGGCCAGAAAAGATCCAAGCTGCTCGCGGCGTCTACCGCTTCGCGGTGCTCACGTCTTGCTGCACGGTGCTCTTGCTCATGGCCGGCGCGCTGGTCACCAGCAACGACGCTGCCGACTCGGTTCCCGATTGGCCGCTTGCCTACGGCAAGCTGATCCCGCCGCTCGTGGGAGGAATTCGTTTCGAGTATGCGCACCGCGTGATGGCAGGTATCGTCGCCATTCTGACCCTCATCCTCGCGATTTGGCTCACGTTCGCGAAACTTCCGCGCCGGAACGCTGCAAAGCCGCTCGGCTGGCTCTTGCTCGCTCTTGTGCTAGGCCAAGCCGGTCTTGGCGCGCTGCGCGTCGAAGAGATCCATCCCATGCTGTCGGCGACCGCGCATGCCACGCTGGCCCAAGTCTTCTTCATGACTCTGGTCGGGCTGTCGCTTTACCTCAGTTCTTGGTGGCGAGACGAACCGGCGCACCTC
>Ga0126373_10000588_pt1 | contig 24172 bp, 17 predicted proteins | sample PanSoiMetPlot_11_FD_92545 | JGI IMG/M metagenome (GOLD analysis project Ga0126373, IMG submission 92545) | Tropical forest soil microbial communities from Panama - MetaG Plot_11 | ecosystem: Environmental > Terrestrial > Soil > Tropical forest > Bulk soil | place: Panama | collected 2016-02-17 | reverse complement strand
GGATGCCGCGTGGGGCGATTACCTGCGGCACTGCGCCTCGCGCGATGAGTCCGCCTTGGCTGCGCGATATGATGAGTCCAGCCAACTCGCGTACACCATTGCTATGCGCATTCTTCAGGATGAGGTCGACGCTTGCGAAGTGGTCATGGACGTCTACAAGCAGGTTTGAGATGGCGCGTCCAAGTTCGATGAGCAACGTGGCTCAGCGGCAGCCTGGATTGTCGTTTTGGCGCGGAGCCGCGCAATGGACCGGCGCCGTTTCCGTGCTGCTCGAAGCCGCAGTGCGGTGAAAGTGAAGGAACTAAGAGATGTGATCTCGTCGCACTCGAGTCCAGAGCCACTGGCCATTGCGACTCAGAGCAACCATTCCGTAACACGCGCATTAGCTGAAGTGCCACAGGAGCAGCGGGAGGCTTTAGAGCTGGCTTTTTATCGCGGATTTAGTCATTCGGAAATTTTGGAGCGAACCCCACGGGACCGTAAAGACCCGAATCCGGCTGGCTTGCTAGGCTTCGTGGGATCCTAAAAGACACGGTGTGATCGGGTTAAGGCGCCGATCGACAAGCTATGATAATCAGGGGTTAACTGAGATGGAACAGTGTGGCGAAGCCGATCGCGCGTCGCCCTACGCAACGGGGACTTCTCGATCGCGATGAGTCCACAGCGTTTGAGTTGCATGTCAGCACCTGTTCCACTTGTGCCCCCGAGCTTCGCGAGTCAGGTGAAATCGCCGTAGAACTGAGTAATGCTCTTCCGGTTTAGAATCCGCCCGCGAATTTGCGCCCGCGCGTCCTGAGCGAAACTGTGCTCCCCCGCGGCGTACTCGCGCTGGTTCGCGGAAAGCAGATTTCTTGGCAGGAGACAACCGTTTCAAGGTGTCTTTATGGCCCGGCCCTACGAAGATTCCATGCGTGGCGAACTGACATCGCTGGTACGAATGCTGCCTGGCGCGAAGTATCCGTCTCATCATCACGCCAGTTTGGAGCACTGCTACGTGATTGAGGGTGATCTGATCTTCGAAGACCACACGCTCTATGCCGGCGACTACTCCGCTGGAAGCCCAGACCGGGATCACAGCACAGCCACCACCAAGAACGGTTGTTTCCTTTTCATCATTCACAACAGCGGCGATCGGGTAGACGTGAATTAGTTTCACCTCGCGCTCCAAATCCATTTCCAATCCCGTACGCGTAATTGTTTGTGAGACCGCCGATGAGCCCGGAAAGGGCGCGAGGGCGCCGTCCTGGTACTAAAACAAGCTGCCGGCGCGCTCCGTTTTTCCGAGCCGTTACTTAGAAGATGGGCGGAAACTTCATTACAAGGAAAAAAGAAATGCGAAAACTATTCACAACCATGGCCCTGATGGGCCTGATCACCGGCGCGATGACGGTCACCTCCTACGCGGGCTCGAACAGTCCGACTGTGTATAAGAGCTTGGGCGGGAAGAAAGCGATCATCGCGGTGGTGGACGATTTCGTAGGCCGTGTGGCCGCCGACGGCCGCATCAACAGCTTCTTTGAGGACGCGGCGTCGGACCCGGCGCGTCTCGCAAAGTTCAAGAAGAACCTCGTCGATCAAATCTGCGAGGCCACTGGCGGGCCGTGCAAGTACACTGGCAAAGACATGAAGAGCGCCCATGCCGGGCTTGGCATCGGCTCAGCCGATTTCAACGCTCTGGTCGAAGACCTGGTTGCGACCCTGGACAAGTTCCACGTCAAAGATCAAAACAAGAACGCACTCCTGGACACGCTGGGACCGATGAAGAGCGACATCGTCGAGAAGCCATAGCAGTTTCCACCAACTCTTCGTGCCTCGGGCTCGATCCGTTACCGGTCGGGCCCTTCTTCGTCGTCTGTCATGATTCCGCCAATCCTGCTCAACCCGAACGCACGGGCGCGGCATTGTACACTGGCTCCGATGTTTGTGCGGCCCGCCGATGACGAGATTCTTTTAATCTTCACGCCGATTGCGACCTCAACTGAATTGCTGACGTCGCTGTGGAATCTACTTACTGCCGACGAACGAGAAAGGGCGAACCGGTTTCATTTCGACGAGCATCGGAATCGCTTCATCGTGGGCCGCGCGATGCTTCGAACGATTCTTGGGACGTGTGTCGAGGCCGAACCTGCCAGTCTGGAGTTCGCATATGGTCCTCACGGGAAACCGTGCCTGGAACGAAAAGAGCGAATCGGCTTCAATTGCTCCGGTTCCAATGATTCGGCTCTGTACGCGATCAGTACAGGCCCTGACATCGGCGTCGATCTGGAACACATCCGGCCGCTCGACGACATGGTAAAGATCGCAGAGCGGTTCTTCTACCCGGCCGAACATCGGGAGCTGCTCGCGCTCCCGGAACGCGACAGGACGAAAGCGTTTTTCGACTGCTGGACTAGAAAAGAAGCCTTCGTTAAGGCAGTTGGCGAGGGGTTGTCGCACGCGCTCGACAGGTTTCAAGTTACGCTTCAGCCCGCCCAGCCAGCCGCATTCATAAGCATCGACGGCGTGGCTGGAAACGAGACGAATTGGGTGCTTTACGATGTCGCGCCGCCGTCGGGCGACTACTCCGCAGCGCTGGCAGTTCGCAACAAATCATCCAGCCTGCACTTGTGCACATTCGAGAGCGCGATTGAGTGCCTAGCTCAATGCAGGTGTATCTGAGTCGCGATCGACCGCCCCTGGGGGCGGGCACGTTCGCCGCAGTGACGAAGGGCCCGCCGGCCATAAAAAGGCTAAAAACTAAAGCGCGCGCCGAACTGGCCCGTAAACGACTTCGGAATAATCGAACTCGCTGCGGCGATAAAGTTGATGGGCGTCTCAAAGTTCGAGCTGCGAATGTTGGTGCCGTATTGGGTGCCAAAGTTGGCGTGGTTCGTCAAGTTGAATCCTTCGAAGAACGTTTCCAGGTGCCACCGTTCCTTGAAGTTGAACGTGCGGGCGAAACGCGCATCGAGCTGGAAGAAGTCGGCCCCGCGCAAGTTGCCGTAACTTACTTGTTGGCAGGTATTCGCAGCCAAACAGGCGAGCAACTGGCCGGTGGAATAACTCTTGGTTGCAAGTAGATTTGTTGGATCCGTGTCTTGGACGATTGTGTGTGTCGTTCCCTGGGCGCCTCCGAATCCATACACGTCGGTGATGCCTTCGACAGAAGTATACGGACGTCCGGTTGCCCATTGCATAATCGGCGAGAACTGAAATTTCCACGGCAAATTGACAACGCCGCTGATGAAAATACGATGCCTTTCGTCTGCCGGCGTTGGGCCGAAATCGTGCGCCGCGAACCAGTTCGTCTCATCGGTGGGGCCGTTGCCAAAAGCCGCCGCGTTTCCGTTATAGGCCAAAGCGCGTGAAAGAACGTAGTTCGCGTTGACCGTAAAGTTCTTGGTCATGCGCTTGCGATAGGACAGGTTCATCGCGTCGTAACGGCTCCGGCCGATGGAGTCGTAGTCCTGTATGTAACCGAGCACCGGAAGACCGGCTGCCGCAAAGGGAGCGTCTGTGTTTCGAACGCCGTTGATCTTGGGATTGACCACGATCGATTTGCTTTCATGCAAACCGAGCTCATGCACATATTCCACTTCGATCACGGAATCGCCCGTCACCTGCCAGGCATAGCCGCCGTTCCACTGTTCGCTGTAGGGATTGCGATAGGTGGGATCGATGATGCGCCCGTTCGCGCCTTTAGGTAACTGCGTGCCTCCCACCAACTGCGGAGGCAGCGGGTCTACGCCAAAGCGGAAATTTTGAAGCAACTCGCCGCTCGGCAAAGCGCTGGAGGTTCCGCTTGTAGTTCCGGGAGTAACGCTATTCGTGTAAGTGACAGTGGAGAACAGTGTAGGATTCGCTTGCTGCTCCATAAATAAAGGAATGTTCTGGAAGGTCTGGCCGTAATACAAGCCGTAGCCGGCGCGAACAATGTGTTTGCCGGATCCGGTGACATCCCAAGCCACTCCTACACGCGGACTGAAATCTTTGTCGTCGTTACCCGGCAGGTGCGAGGCCCAGGGGCTGTGGATTGCTTGGAGCTCCTGAAATGCTCGGGCAAGGGCTTCGATGTTGCCGCCGTTAAGACCAAAGTCCTTGTCCCATCGCAGCCCGAGATTGAGGGTGAGGCGGCGCGAGACTCTCCAGTCATCCTGGAAGTAAACACCGAACATTTTGTTGCTCTCTTTGAAGTACGGATTGCCCGTTGTCGCGAAGACGATCTGCTGGATGGCGCCAGGCGTCGCGAGCCCCTGCGGATACTGCGTCTTGTTGCTCAAAATCATGGTTGGATCGTCGAAGAACGTGATGGATGGTGTCGCATCGGTGACGAAGAATCCTCCTACGCTGGGCTCCCAGAGGTAGTCGAAACCGGTCTTCAGAGAGTGCTTGCCCTTGGTGAAACCGATGTCGTCCCTGAACTGCCACTTTCTCTGCCAGCTCTCCTGCGGCACGTTCGCATTCGTTCCCACCGACAGGCCGCTCGGGAAGATGAGATTCGGAACGAACTGGTTGGTGTTGATCAGGTTGTTCCAGTATTGATATCCGGCGGTGAATGAATTGACCACCGTGGGACTGAGCACCGAGTTCAACGACACGTTCGAAATAATGAGCTGGTTCGTCGTGAAGTTGGTCTGCGAGCCGTCGCTGGACGACGTCGCCTGGTCGTTTAGACCGCGGTTGTTTTGGTTGGAATAGCTGGCAGACAACGTGTTCCTGTCGTTGATGTGATGATCGATGCGGCCGTTGTACCGCCAGTCGTAGTACGGTGTGCCGATGGTTTGAACCGGGTCTACGCTGAGGCCGTAAGGCAACGTCGTGGCCGCTAGAGCTTGCGCGTTGGTGTACGCGGTGCCCTGCACATTCAAGCTGGTCTGCTCGCGCTCGCGCTCGAGAGCAAAAAACACGAACGTCTTGTCTTTCTTGATTGGCCCGCCAATCGATCCGCCGAACTGCTGCCGGCTGAAGGGCGCTTTCTGGCCGTTTCCGCCATGATTGGTCTCTTCGAAATAGTTGATGGCCTGAAACGCCTGATCCTCGTCGTCGAAGAACAGCGAGCCGTGAAACTCATTCGACCCGCTTTTCGTGACCACGTTAACCGCCGCGCCTTCGCTTCGGCCGTTGGCCGCCGAGAACCGCTGCGTGGAGATGTTGAACTCCTGAACGGCTTCGAGCGGGAGCTGCATCACCGGTCCGCCCACAGTGTTGTCTTTGTCGTCCACCCCGTTGACGGTCATGTTTACGTTGCGGCCGCTCGAGCCATTGGTCGCGAACACGCCGATGCGATTTTTGGTCGGATCGTATGAGGGCATCGGGCGTGCGCCGGGTGCCAAAATCGCCAGATTGACGAAGTCGCGCCCGTTCAGGGGCAGGTCCTGCACCTCGGTCTGTGTGATCGGCAGGCTGACGTCGGTTTTCTGCATGTCGACCAACCCCGCTCCCGGCGCTTCGACGGTGATGGTTTCAGACTGCTGGCTGGGCGAGAGCTGTGCGTCGATGGAGGTGGTACGGCTGACCGCGAGCTCTACGTTTTCGAAGGCGGCTGTTGCGAAACCTCTCATCGCCACGCGTACTTGATAAGTTCCCGCCGGCAAGAGGTTAAATATGTATAATCCGGCGTTGTTGCTGGTCTCGACGCGGGTTTCGCCGGTTTGCCGGTTAAGTGCTCTGATCTCGGCGCCGGGGACGCTGGCGCCCGTCTTGTCGGTGACTGTCCCCTGCAAAGTCGCAGTTGCCGTGACCTGAGCCATGAGGCCGACTGCGCTTAGGCAAAACAATGCCAACGCTGAAAAACCCTTTTGCATGAACCCTCTCCCCTGAAACTTGACCAATTTACAGCAGTTAAACTCCGGAAAACGCCTTGCAAGGCTATTTTCTTTACACGAACGCTTGTTTCATTCTTACTGAACGTACAGCTAGATTACGATTTGTGCCGACTTAATGTCAATGACCGAAAAAAAGCAAGCACCACTTGGGGGGGGAAGCGCCAGACCCGGGGCTAGGGGTGGGCTCTAGTGTCTTACAACAGTCAGTCTGATCTGGGACGGGTACGCGGCCGCGTGATGCACGACGTTGTGCGCGACCGCGCCTTTGGTCTCGTCGTAGTTATTGCCGCCCGTGTTCAGGTTTCGGTCGAACCGAGGGAAGTTGCTGCTCGAAACTTCAATGCGGATCTTGTGCCCGGCCTCGAAATAATTGCTGGTGTTCATCGGTGATAACGACAGCTTATACACCTTGCGGGGCTCCATCCACACCGGTGGCTTCTCATATCCATCGCGATAGCGCGCCCGCTGGATGGTCTCGTCCAGGTTGTAGGCGGTTCCATCTGGAGAAACATCGATTAGCTTGACCGTAAAATCTGTATCCTTGGCATCGGACGAAACGTACAGGGTGGTCTCGATCGGTCCGCTGACCTCGATTCCTTCTCTCAAAGGCTCGGAGCTGTAGACCAGAATGTCCGATCGCGCTTCCATCTTTCGCTGATCGAACGCACCACCCGTAACCGCATTGCCAGTGCAGCAGACGTTTCCGCCGTAAGAAGGGACGGGATTCATCGGGTCATACACGAAGCCATCGGGAGCGTCCGCCTGCGGCGCCGCGTCGACCAGTACACCGTCGCCGTTGAGGCTGTTGGCTTTGCCGCCGCTCGCCAGGTAGAACGTTATCGGCTGCGCGCCGGCGGGCGGCCACGTGTCGGACGATTGCCACTTGTTGAGTCCCATGGTGAAGTACTGTACTCGTGGCATTTTTTCCAAGACGTGGTTGTCTTCGCCCTTGAGGAAATGGTCGAACCAGCCGAAGGTCAGCGCATCGTAGTCCAGCCGCGCGTCTCCCATATCGCGCTCGCCTACTACGGTGTGCTCAGTGGCGCGTTTGTATTGGCAATGCAGCGTCGGTGCGATCACGGCGTATTGCTGCTGGCCGATCTCCGGGCGAGCTGTCTTGCGAACGAAGTTGTACGTCGCCAAATTCGGGCCGACCGATACGTCGTACCAGGACATGAACCAGAGTCCCGGGACGTTGATGGTCTTATCGTCGTGCCAGAGACCGCCGCGATACCATGCCGGATCGTTCGGAGTGCGCTTGATCATTGCACCGCCCGTCGCCACTTCCTCGCGATCGGCGAAAATGCCGTGGGGTCCGTCGACGGCCTTAATGATGTCCATCTCAGGCAGATGATGTAAGGCCTTCGACCAATCCACCGGCGGCAACTGCTGCGCCAGATCGAATGATTTCGAGGCGCGAATCAGATCCTCTTGCGAAGTATTGGCCGGAAACATCGGCCGCGCCTGATTTTGTTCGCCGTACAACCAGGCGATGAAAAGCATCTGCACCGCGCCGCCGCGATACCAATTCCCTTGCTCCATGTACGGGCCGACGCGCCCGACGCCCGCTCCAAATCCTTGCGGGATCATTGCGGCAAAGGCCGGATTTCCCAGCGCCGCAACACCCATTTGCCATTCCGCTGTCGACGAACATCCAATCGTGCCGACTCTACCGTTCGACCACGGCTGTGTGGACATCCAAGTGATTTCTTCGTTTCCGTCCGACAGTGGCGGGCCAAGGATGTCGTATGTTCCTTCTGAGAAGAAATGCCCGCGCTCGTTCATCTCGACGTAGGCATATCCGCGCTTCACCGCATCGAGCGGCGCGCTCATGTCAGCCGGCACGCTGTTCTTCACGTCCCAGTAATTGAAGTTGTAGGGAGTGCGAACGAAAATGATCGGATATTTCTTGGACGAGTCCTTGGGCCGGTAAATGTCGGCGGCCATCCGCTTGCCATCGCTCATGGACACCATCACTTTGCGTTCGATGATCGCGATTGATTCCAATTCTTTCTCGAGCGTGTTGCGGCGTTCGGCCAACTGCGCTCCGTTCTGAGGAGGCTGGGCCAGTGCAACCGAGACTATAAGAGCGACGCTAACTTTAAGCCAGGAATATTTCATGTGCAAATTCCGATCTCTCTTAGTACGGCTCGCCAGGCAACGGAGGCAGCACTGGCGTAATTTGGCCCCAATTGTTGTCTTTGGCGGTCTTCATATCTTTGATCAGCCGCTCCGGCAGCGTGGTATTGAGTTCGGGGCGCGGATCCTGATTTCCGAGCTGCCAAGCCACCGCCGCCACGGTTTTGGAAATCATCTGCATTTCCTTGTAGTCGATTTTTTCGGCCGAGTCAGTAGGGCGGTGATAGTCCGGATGCAGTCCGGTAGTGAAAAACGCGATCGGAATGCCGAGCTTAGCGAAGTTGTAATGATCACTTCGATAGAAGACGCGCTGGCCGTTGGGTTGCGGCCCGAGGTTGTCGTGCGTGGCATCGGGTTTGGTGACGTCGTAGAAATGATCCAGAGCGAGCTTCTGGTACCCATCATTGACCGTCTCGACGGTCTTTTCGAGATCGTTGCTGCTGATCTGGGGGCCTATCAGGAGAACTTCTCCGGGATTAACAAGCACGTGCGTTTTGTCACGATCCGTAAAGCCGGGCGTTTTCGTGCGGCCGATCATATCCATGTTCAAATCGGCCACGATCTTCTTGGGATCCACAGGCGGATATTGATTGAAATACTGCGAACCCCACAGGCCTTTCTCTTCGCCCGCATTCCACAAAAAGATGATGCTGCGGCGCGGACGGATGCCCTTGGCCGCATCCTCAGCATAGGCATGTGCGATCGCGAGCAGGCCCGCCGAGCCGGAGCCGTCGTCGTCGGCGCCGTTACTGATGTTGTCGCCATCCGGCAGCGGCGCGCTGAATCCGATGTGATCGAGATGGGCGCTGATCACGATGTACTCATTCTTCAGCGCGGGATCGCCGCCCTCCACCATGCCGATGACGTTTTCGCCATGATTCTCCTCGCTCTTGGCCGCGATTTTCAGAGCGATTTTCTTCGCAGGATTCAGGCCAAACGATTCCTGTTTTGTGCCGGCCCCGGCGGCATAAAAGATTTCGGAGGCTGTCACCTTCTCGCCTTCAAAAATCGCATTGGCCATAGCGAGCTGAACCGTCGCAACGGGCACCGCCGGACACGCCGCGTTGGAGGATAACTTCGGGACCCGATAGGCCGGTCCGTTGAAGTTGCCCGGACCTCGACCGCCGCCGCGCCCGCTCCCGCTGAGATCCTGGAAACTGACGAGCGTCAGAACCGCGATCGCGCCATTCTTAGCGGCGGCCTGCTCCGGCGTCATGAAATCGACGCACGCTTCGCCGTATGGATTCGGTCCTCGTCCTCCGCCTGCGGCATCTCCGCCTCTACCGCGCGCCGCGGCTGCCTGTTGTGCAGCGAGCTCAGGCGGCAGACCTGCAACCACCACAATCTTGCCCTTCACGTCGAGGCCGGCATACGGATCCGTTTTGGTCTTCTCAATCGTGTAGCCATTACCAACAAAGACTGCACTCCCGCTGATTTCGCCGGATTCGAGAGGCGCAGCGCCGCGGCCGGGATTCATCGTCCAGTCCTTGCCATACTCGAATTCAGCGGTGCGCGGAGAGGCCGAATCTGCCGCATCAGCGGAAGGCTGGTCGGCATTGCCGCCGCGTCCACTTCCGGACCGTGCTGTGGCTGGAATTTTCACTGTGGCCTTGCTTTCCGCCGGAATAATGGTCTTTGCCAGGAGCACCATCGGCATGAAGTAAGGCTGTAACGGCCCTACTGTCTTTGTAGCGCTGCCGCCCGGTTTCAGGCCCCACTCGGCCAAATGGCTCGCCACGTAGAGCGCGGCCGTATCGTATCCGCGCGATGGAAGGTTTCGTCCCTCGAGCTGATCCGATGCCAGGAAATACAGGTAGATCTTGAGCTCGTCCTCTGTGATCGAATCTGCGTTGCCATGCGGGGACGGAAGATCGGGAGCTTTAGCTGCTTTCCCTTTTGGCGCCGCGGAGTAGGCGGCGCCGGCGAGGCAAATCGCGGCGATGGATGCAAGCATTCCACGCCGGGAACGAACGAAGTGAATCACGCTCATACTGATGAGCTATCGTACTACGCGGAGGCGGATGAGCGGCCACCGGATCTGGCCGCTCATTCGCGGACGAATTCAGCGCTGTTTGACATCACGGCAATCCATGTCGTACGCTGGGCATCATTCGTAATCGAAGATCGAAATCGAATTCAGATGATGTTGGGCCTGACCGCGACCTGTATTCAGGCTTGATCCGTCTGCATGTCCTCCATCACGCCGTCGAAGGGCCAGTATTCGGCCTAGGAATGATGGAGGAGCTCGCGCGCCACGGCTACAAGATCAGTCCCGGAAGCCTGTATCCGCTGCTTCAGGGGCTCGAGAGGAAGGGGTATCTGAGATCAACCGAAAAACGGAATGGCAAGTCGCTCCGGCGAGTATATCGGGCGACACCTCTGGGGCGAAAAGCCTTGGCGGCATCGAAAAGCAAAGTGCGAGAGCTTTTTCACGAACTCATCGAGGGCGACTAGACACGTGCCGATGCCCGAAAGAGTTGCTTCGAAGTTCGCGCTCAGAAGTTGCGCCATTCTCTTACTAATCGGAAGCCTGCGGGCGCAGCAAAATGCTGTAGCAACGCCTCTCACGCTCGCTCAGGCGGTGGAATACTCTCTCAAAAACTACCCGTCCATACGCGTCTCCGAAGAACAAACCAGACGCGCCGCAGCCGCGATACAGTTGGCCCGAACCGCCTATCTGCCACGAGTAGACGCTTTAGCGCAAATTAACCGCGCCACCAGAAACAATGTTTTCGGCGTGCTTCTTCCGCAAAATGTCATCCCGCCGATGTCCGGGCCGGTGATCGGCTCGAACAATCTCGGAACGGTATGGGGCAGCGCGGTCGGCGGCCTAGTCACCTGGGAGCCTTTCGATTTCGGCCTTCGGTCCGCCAATGTCGGAGTCGCGGCAGCCGCGAAGGCGCAATCGGAAGCAGTCGAGAAACGCACGCAGTTTGACGTCGCGGCTGCGGCCGCGGATGCATACTTGACCGTGGTCGCAGTTGAGGAGACAGTACGCGCAGCGCAAGCGGGAGTGGACCGCGCCGAGGTCGCGGTCAGGATCATCACGGCTCAGGTACGTGCCGAGTTGCGGCCAGGAGCCGATCAATCGCGCGCCGAAGCCGAACTCGCCGCGGCGAAGACTCAGCAGATCCAGGCGCAAGAAGCTGTCGGCATCGCACGCGCCAACCTTGCGCAGTTTGTCGGAAGTGATCCGTCGGAAATCGCAGTGACCATCGGTGATCTGACACGATTGCCCCCGGAACAAGCGCCTCAGCCCCTGAGCACTGCTTCCAATCCGACTGTCATTGAGCAAAACGCCGTGATCGAACAAGAGCGCGCAGCGTTGCGCGTCCTCGAAAGAAGCTATTTTCCTAGGTTTTCATTGCAGGCTGCCGCCTATGCGCGCGGTTCCGGAGCAGAACTAAATGGCGACCGTCTGGGCAGCCTCAACGGTCTCGCTCCGAATTTTCAGGACTTCGCGGTTGGTTTCACCGTCACGTTTCCCATCCTGGATCGGCCATCGCTGCGTGCCCGTGAAGCGGAGCAGAGCGCCGCCATCCGCGCCGAATCGGCCAGAAAGCATCAAATCCTAGTGGATTTGCGGGCGCAGTGGAATCGCGCAGTCGCAACTCTCGACGGCGCGCGCCGCGTAGCCGGCAACGCTCCGGTGCAGGTCTCTGCCGCGCAAACCGCTGTTCGACAGGCCACCGCCCGCTATCAGTCAGGGTTGGGCAACATCGATGAACTAGCCGAAGCACAACGCCTTCTCACGCAGGCCGAGATCGACGATGTGCTCGCAACGCTCGGCGTGTGGCGAGGACTCCTCGCCATTGCAACTGCCGCCGGAGACATTCAGCCATTCATTGTGGAGGCAAGCCGATGACCAGGATCGCAAGGAGCCGATTTATATGCGCCTAGTTCTCGGTGCGCTCAGCCGTCCAATGACGGTCGTAGTTGCTTTGATCTCGATCGCGCTGTTTGCCTTCCTTGCGGCGCGCCGGATGCCGGTGGACATTTTTCCCAAAGTGGGCGATCCGGCGATCTACGTCGCTCAACCGTACGGCGGCATGGACGCGGCTCAGATGGAGGGTTACCTCACGTATTATTTCGAATACCATTTCCTCTATATCACAGGCATCGATCGCGTCGAGAGCAAAAGCATCCAGGGCGCCGCGCTCATGAAGCTAGTCTTCCACGAAGGCACGGACATGGCGCAGGCCATGGCAGAGACGGTTGGCTACGTGAATCGCGCACGGGCCTTCATGCCCCCGGGAACCGTGCCACCATTCATTACCCGATTCGATGCCGGTAGCGTCGCGGTCGGGCAATTGGTTTTCAGCAGTGCAACGCATTCGCAAGGCGAGCTGCAGGATTTTGCGCTGAACCAGGTACGGCCGCTATTTGCGACGTTGCCGGGCGTTTCCGCGCCGCCTCCGTTCGGCGGCAATCAACGGACCATCGTCGTAACGCTCGATCCCGACAAGCTACAGCAATATCGAGTCTCGCCGCAGGAAGCGATCGCGGCCGTGAGCAAGGCGAGCGTGGTGATGCCATCGGGGAACATGTGGACCGGCGAAATCAACCGGATTGCACGGACGAATGCGGCGCTCGGCGGAAATCTCTCGGAGCTTCTGAGTACGCCCATACGGCCGGTATCGGGGACGACCGTTTACCTCCGGGACATCGGAACCATCGACGACGGAACCGACATCATCACCGCTTACGCGCACGTCAACGGCAAGCGTACCGTCTACATTCCCGTCACTAAGCGGGCCGATGCCTCGACGCTAACTGTGATCAACGCCGTGAAGGCGTCGATACCGGACTTCAAAAAGGTCGTTCCCGACGACGTCGATGTCAGCCTTCAGTTCGATCAATCACCTTTCGTCACCAACTCTCTCCGGGGGCTTTTCACGGAAGGCTTGCTGGGCGCCGCTCTGACGGGTTTGATGGTGTTGATCTTTCTGCGAGACTGGCGCAGCGCGCTGATCGTAGTCTTCAACATTCCCTTCGCACTGCTTACCGCCGTGATCCTTCTCTGGGGGACAGGCCAGACCATCAACATCATGACGTTGGGCGGGCTGGCGCTCGCTGTCGGCGTTCTAGTGGACGAGGCAACCGTCGAAATCGAGAACATCCACACCCAAATGTTGCCCGGCGTCTCGCGCGCCCGCGCCGTCCTTGAGGCTTGCAGCCGCACCGCGATGGCCCGGCTGCTCTCGATGTTCTGCATTCTCGCCGTTTTCCTTCCCTCTTTTTTCATGGTGGGAGTGAGCAGGCAGCTCTTTGTTCCCCTATCGCTCGCGGTCGCCTTCTCGATGATCGCCTCGTATCTTCTATCGAGTAGCCTGGTGCCGGTGTTTTCCACCTGGATCATGCGGCAAGCGCATCGCGGCGAAGAGCGAGAGGGGCTGTTCGGGCTTCTCCGCTCCTTTTACGAACGCTATCTGCGCGCCGTGCTGCGATTTCGTTGGCCGCTGGCACTGCTCTACGTGGCGAGCTGTGGCGCCATTCTCTACGTGCTGGTTCCGCGCCCAGGAACGGAATTGTTCCCGGACGCTAACGCGCCGATAATTCGTGTCCGGTTGCGCGCTCCGGCTGGCACTCGAATCGAGGAGACGGAGCGAATCGTCCTGCGGGCGCTGGGCGTCATCGAGCAGGCGGTCGGCAAAGACAGTGTCGTGATCACGAGCGATTTCATGGGAGTCGTGCCTTCCAGTTATCCGGTGGACTTGATTCATCTCTTTACGAGCGGACCGCAGGAGGCGATCGTACAGGTCGCGGTGAAGCCCGATACCCCGCACGGCGAGGCGCTTCGCGAGAAGATTCGCACCGATCTGCACAGGGAACTACCCGATTGCCAGGTTTCGTTCGAGGCCGGTGACATTGTCTCTCAGGTGATGAGCTTCGGATCGCCGACGCCGGTCGAAGTCGCGGTACAGGGTCCGAGCCTCGCGGATGACTATAGCTACGCACAAAAAATCCGATCTCAGCTCGCGAAGCTAGGCTTCATGCGCGATCTCCAATTTGCGCAAGAAAACAACTATCCCACTCTCGATATCGATATCAATCGGGAACGAGCGGGACAATTCGGCTTGACGATGGATCAAGTGGTGCGATCCGTTGTTCCCGCAACTTCGTCGTCCCGCTTTACCGAACCGAACTACTGGCGCGACCCGAATTCCGGCAACGCCTTTCAAATTCAAGTCGAACTGCCGCGGAACAGGATGCAAAGTGTCGACGAGATTGGAAGCCTTCCGGTGATGTCCTCCGGCGGCACTCAGCCCCTGCTCGTCAACATCGCGTCGTTGAAGCCCGGTACCATGCCAGGCCTTATCGAGCGCTTTAACGGGCAGCACATCGTCAGCTTGACCGCGAACATTCACGGAATCACGCTGGGAGACGCGGCGCCGAAACTGAATCAGGCTTTGTCTTCGGCGGGCGCGCCGCCGCGCGGAGCGAAGCTCGTCATGAAGGGCCAGATTCCGCCGCTCGAGCAGACCATCTCCGGATTGCGGACCGGACTCTTGCTAGCAGTCGCAGTCATCTTTTTACTGCTCGCGGCGAATTTTCAATCCTTTCGGCTGGCCCTTGCCATCGTCTTGACTGTCCCCGCTGTGCTTTGCGGAGTACTTGGTATACTCCTCGCGACCGGCACGACGCTCAATATCCAATCGTTCATGGGCGCGATCATGGCGATCGGAATCGCGGTGGCCAATTCGATTCTGCTGGTGACGTTCGCCGAGCGCTTCCGTCACGAACGCCAGCCGGTTCTGGAGGCAGCGCGCTCAGGCGCGGTCAGCCGGCTTCGCGCGATCCTGATGACTGCGTCGGCGATGATTTTCGGCATTCTTCCCGTGGCGATCGGGTTCGGCGAAGGTGGAGCGCAATCCGCTCCTCTGGGACGCGCTGTGATCGGCGGGCTGCTGGCTTCCACCTTCGCGACTCTGACGATTCTCCCCTCTATCTACTCGATCCTGCAGGGGAGGGCGTCTGTAAGTTCTCCGTCTCTCAATCCCAAGGATCCAGCGAGCCGATACTATGAAGCGCAGTAATCTCATGTTCCTGATTTTTCTGCTCGGCCTCCCGATTACGAGTGGATCGGCGCAGATGGTTGATTTAGCGCCGGTCGTATCCAAACCTATTTCAAGAACGGTGGAACTTCCCGGTGAGTTTCTGCCCTTCGAAACTGTCTCCCTCCACGCGAAAGTGCCCGGCTACGTGGAGCGCGTTTTGGTGGACCGCGGCAGTGTCGTCAAACAAGGAGACCTGCTCGCAGAGCTAACCGCGCCCGAAATGAACGCGCAAATCGCAGAAGCAGAGTCGAAGGTGCAGGCGTCGGAAGCCGACCGGTTGCAAGCGGAAGCTCAGCTTGCGGCAGCGGAGAGCACATACGATCGGTTGAAGAAAGCCTCCGAGACCCCCGGCGCGATCGCTGGCATCGAATTGATCCAGGCCGAGAAGCAGGTGGAAGCCGGCAAAGCCCTCTTGAATTCACGCCAGCAAGCAAGCAAAGCAGCACAGGCCGCGGTTCATTCTCTAAGGGATCTGGAGTCCTATCTGAGAATCTCAGCGCCATTCGACGGTGTGATCACCGAACGGTTGGTACATCCAGGCGCGTTGGTAGGCCCAGGAAACGATAGCCCGCTTCTTGTGATCCAGCATGTCTCGCGTCTTCGGCTGGTCGTGCCGGTACCTGAGGAAGACGTGAGTGGAATCGTGAACGGGGCGGCCGTGAGCTTTCAAGTGCCAGCCTGGCCAGAGCGGAATTTCTCGGGAGCCGTGGCCCGCATCTCGCGGGCCCTCGATCCGAAAACCAGGACCATGGCGGTGGAATTAGATGTCAGGAACAGCGACGGTTCGCTGGCGCCTGGAATGTATCCCGCTGTGAAATGGCCCGTTTGGCGGCCGCATCCCGCTCTGTTTGTGCCGAAGACAAGTGTCGTCACTACCACCGAGCGAACGTTCGTGATCCGCAATAATAACGGACAAGCCGAGTGGATCGACGTGCGAAAGGGGCCAGCCGAGCGAGATCAAGTGGAAGTAATTGGGAATTTGAAAGTCGGCGATATGGTGGTGCGGCGCGCATCGGACGAAATCAGAGACGGCACGCGGTTACAGAGCGCGGCAAAGTGAAAAATGCCGGGCTACACACCGCGAGCGATCACGCTGAATCGCGAGATTTATGGGGTATGATTACCAGCTACTTCGATGGCTCTTTGGCCTCATCGGCACGTGCACCTGCCAGTATGCCTGCTAAGCCGACATTGCCCTCGTGGCAAGCATATTCATAAACGGGCTGAGCCGACCGCTGCAGCGGAATCATCATGCTCCACGGCCTGGTCCATGTGTCTGGGTCGTCCACAGTGATTTCGTGCCGGAGCGTCTCGGCGTCCTGACGCGAGATTCGTTCCGTGATATGCAGCTTCTCGCTGGAGATCCCCTGAAAGGCGCGTGCATGGTAGTTCGTGGTATCGACTACCAAGGTGGTGCCTTCCCAGTGCCCGCGCGAATCCCCCATCCACTCATGGACCGTCGCTGGCGGATGCGGCTTGTCCTCAAGCTTGATGACTCGCACATCGTGGAACATTTCCGTCAGGATCATGACCGCTGCCGGCGTCTGCACGATCTGGAAATAGCTCTGGTATCCCGCCCCGATCGCTGGCGAGCCGCGAGTGATACAGCGCTCCCCTAAGGACCGATCCTCTGGACCCCAGGCGGGACGCAGCCGGGCTATCCTCTGCTCTTCCTGTAGCTTCTTCGCGCGCTCGGTCAACGGCGGGACACGTCCATCGGTCGGATCCGTGATCAGCGAAGTCCGGTTGTCCCAGACTCTGTGATCGTTCCACTCAGAGCCGTAGTCGCCCGTCTCGCCGTCTGTGCTGGTGAAGCCTATTTTCAAGCCCTTCACATTGGCCCAGACCGTCCGAAACATTTGATCGCCGAACGCGGCATCATTCTTCCCGCTGACGAACATCTCCTCGGCTTTTTGCCGCATCGCGGTCACTTCAGCGTTAGTCAGCACCGGATGGCTGGCCAGTTCCTTCGGCCGTTCGAGCGGCGTGGCGTTGTTGTTGGCCCAAAATCCCTGCAAATCCGGATGCCCGTCTGAAGCCAGAGGCGCCTGATGCTGCTGCGCCTGAGCAACCGCTGCCCATGCTGCAACAAAAATAACGAGACCAAAAGGTCGCAAGTTCATTTTCCCGCTCCTTTTGCGAAAGACTAAAACACGCTAAAAATCTTACGGCCCTCTGAATCCGAGGTCAAGGGGTGGCTGCCTTCTGTGCGAGTGTCTTGGCCGACGCACTCTGGTCCCTCTAAAACTGCCTGGCCTAAGCCTGCTTCGTTCTACACTTACTACAAATTTGACTACTTAATGGAAAATGGGGCTGATGGAAGACGGAGTCGGGATCTTCAATGAGCGGCCTTCCTCACGATAAATTTTCGACTGAAAGGAAACTGTAATGGGCTGGCTTAACTATGTCGCTTGTTTCTTCGCCGGTGCCCTTCTCGCCAACGTTGTTCCTCATTTCGTCCACGGCATCTCAGGCGATCGCTTCCCGACGCCGTTCTCTCGACCTCCCGGAAGAGGACTCTCGTCGCCTAGCATCAACGTCCTGTGGGCGCTCTTCAATCTCGCGCTCGGCTACTGTCTGTTTCGCGCGGGGCACGTGGCGAGCGGAGAAATCTCAACGCTGGTTGTTTTCTTTGCCGGTATTGCAACGATCAGCACCTTCTCGAGTGTCCGCTTTCAAAAGAAACACACTCAGTAAGTGGCTGTGCGTCGCGAATCGAAGCAGTCGCAAAGCGAGCTGAAGCCCGGTTTCCGCGAAGTACGAGTACCGGTACCACGAAGTACCTAGCCAGTTCGCGAATTCGGAGCGCTCCAAATGCAACTGGAAAAACAGCAGGTCTCGAGCATATACTTCTAAACATATCTTTCGGAACTCTCATGCGCCTGTATAAAGCATTGCTGTTATGCTGTGTGCCGACTTTGCTTTTTGCGCAGCCACCAGCCATTTATCCACATGGGGTGGTGAATTCGGCCAGTGTGTTGCCTTCAGGTCTGCCGGCGGGCTCCATCGCACAGGGCTCGATCTTCAGTATCTTTGGTTCGAATCTTGGACCTGCAACCGGTGTGCAAGTTTCCGCCTTTCCGCTGGGGACAGCGTTAGGCGGCGTCTCCATTACCGCGACACAGGGCACAACCACTGTGAACGTTCTGCCAGTATACGTCCAGCAGGGACAGATCAACGCGCTGATGCCTTCGAACACGCCGCTCGGCATGGTGTCCTTGCGTGTGACTTTCAACGGCTTGAAAAGCAACCCTTCGCCAGTCAACGTGGTGCACGATAGTCCAGGAGTTTTTACGTTCACAGGCTCGGGTAGCGGAGCGGCGGCTATGCAGAATGTGGCGAGCGATGGAACGCTGACGCTCAACTCCAGTCAGAATTCAGCGACTCCGGGTCAGACGGTGCAGGTTTACTTGACCGGGCTTGGACCTATCAGCGCGCCCGATAATCAAGCGCCGCCTGCGAATACTCCCACCACGCCCGTGGAGGTGTGGGTTGGCGGCATCTCGGCGACGGTGTCCTACAGCGGCCGGTCGCCTTGTTGTTCGGGACTCGATCAAATCGATTTCGTCGTTCCTCCCAATGCGCCGCAAGGTTGCTGGGTGCCGGTTCAGGTTCGCACTGCGCATGCCAACCTGAGCAACGGAGGAAGCATGGCGATCGCAGCAAACGGCGGCCTGTGCGCAGATCCAGAAAATCCGTTCACTTCTGTAATCGTCAAGGGCGGCGCCATCGGCGAGATGTGGCTGACGCGAACCGCGATCCATCAGGACGTGGGAGTAAACGGGCCCATCGATGTCGTCGGTGATACCTTGGACTACCTCGCCCGCAAGCAGCCCGGTGGCGCGTTCGTCTCTCCGCCCTTCCTCGCTGCGCCTCCACCAGGTGCGTGTCAAGTCTATGCCGGAGTTGGAGATTATTGGAGCACCGCCCAGCTTGCTGACTCGACTGCGTTTACCCAGCTTGACGCGGGCGCGCAGTTCACGGTGAGCGGCGCCGGAGGCTCGCAATCGGTGGCACTGATCAGCCGTACATTTCCGCTGGGCTCTCAAGTGCCTCTTTGGTCGGTGCCCAACACGCTGTTCTTGAAGCCTGGTAACTACACGGTTACCGGCAGCGGGGGCAAGGATGTGGGCGCGGTGAATACCTCCATCGCCGTTTCGAACCCGCTCACCTGGACGAATCGGGATCAGACTACGAACGTGAACCGGGCGCAGCCTCTACTGCTGAACTGGTCGGGAGGACCGGCCGGGCAGACGATCGAGATCTTGGGGGAGAACTCGGATCTGCGCACTAATTCGAGCGGGCTATTTTACTGCGTCGCCCCGTCGGGCGCGACAAGCTTCACGGTGCCTACTCAGGTGCTGGCCTTCGTTCCGGCGACGCGTGCCAATCCGCTGGATTCGACCGGAATTATTTTTGTTATTTCCTCCATCTCGACGCCGCTTACGGCGAATGGATTGGATGTGGGGCTGGCATCGGCGCAGTATAAGACCGGCAAGACCGTGGTGTTTCAGTAGAGGAGAGAGCGTATTATGCGAGGTCGAGGAATTCTGCTGCTCATCCCAGTCGCATTTGCCTACTTGTGCACAGCCGGTTTGAAAGGCGATCCCGCGCCCCCTTTGCCGGACCAGAAGGGCAACCCGATTCCCATCGCTTACAACGCCGACATGTGCGAAGAAGATCACCACTGGCACTTTATAGTGTGGACCCCGCCAGTCAAGATCTTCGGGATCACCATCGCTCCAGGTTCCAAGAACATGTATTACGATCAGGATTCCGGAAAATCCTGTTGTAACCCGGGCGAAGTTGTAGTGAATCCCACCGGTAAGTTGCAAACTCATCAGGACGGGAACAATTACTGCACCAGTACCAACCAGAGCGGAGGGGACCAGCCCGGGGCGCATACAGCTGACCCGCCGGCACCTTTGCCAACACTTCGTCCATTCGCACTGCCCGCGATGACCTTCGGTCCCTCGCCGCCCACGTTTACGCCGAACTGCAGCGGCCCGACCGATCCGACAGCATTCCACGTGCTTCATCTGCTGTCGATGGTTACGCGAGTTGACCTGTGCACGTTAGATACGATCGCCGTTGTCAATGTCACTAGCAATCCCCTTCAGGTTGGTGTTACGCCGGACGGAAAATTTGCTATCGTCACCAGCTTTGACAATGCGATCAGTTTCATCGATACCTCCACCAATACTGTCAGCAGCGTGATTCAGACGGATTCCGACACATTCCCCGCCGGCCTGTCGATTGCTCGCGACGGTTCTTTTGCGCTGGTCACTAACTACAACAACGTCGGCCCTGCTCTCCTCATGGTCGACATTCAAAAGCGGGCTATCACAAGCAGGATTCCGTTGCCTCTGGCCTACCCCCAATCGGTTTTCCTGAACCCGGATGCGACGCTTGCATGGGTGTCGTATCCCTTCGAAAACTTCGTCGAGGTGATCGATGTCATGACGGGCAATGTGAATTCCTCTATTCAAGTTCAGCAACCAATCGATGTCGTTTTCAATGCGACCGGCACCACGGCCTATATCTCCAGCCGCCTGCCCGGCTCGGTGGTGGTTGTAGACACCAAGACATATTCCACAATTGGAAACATTCCGACCGCGGCGGGTTCCAGCGACCTGCTCCTCTCACCGAGTGGTGGGATCCTCACCGTAGGGAACTTCGACAGCGCCAGTATTAGCGCGATTGAAACATCAACGCTCACGCTTTTCCAGACGATTCCGGCAGGCGGCCCGGTAATCGGGGGCGTATTGACCCCGATCCAGTAGCCGCCGGCTTGGCATCAACCGGGCTCTGGGTGAGCGGTGACAAGCCAGTCGTGCGTGAGCATCGATGGAGCCGACGCCTGCTGAGTACTTACAAACATCGCCGTACTAGTACACGTTCAATGACGTTGGGTGACCATGCAACTGCAAACTCTCGGCGCGCTGGCTGTACTTTGCATCAGTCCGGCGCTTGGACACAGTGTTCTTCAGTACGGGGACTCCTGACGGGTTGATGGCAGCAGTCTCCCAATCGTCATCTAGAATCGGTGATCGCACACCGCCATCTCGCAAAGAAATTTGGCACGTCCTTTCGAAGACGATAGAGGCTACGCCAACGGACGGCCACGTAACTAGCGACACGGGCCTAAGCGGGAACGTGGATTTTGGTGGTCTTGCCCAAGAGTACTTCGATTCGTTGACTGTAAATCGTTTGCCCGCTTGGAGCTTTGAGTGCCAAATCGTGCACACCCGGCCGCAACGAGAACTTGTGCCGTTCTGCCACAGTTCCTACGTAAGCACCATCAACGTAAACAGTGGCACTCTTATCGGGACTGATGATTTGAACGGTTCCTGCCGGCGGGCTGTAGTAATAGTAAGGGCCCCAACCAGGGCCATACCAGCCTGGTCCCCACCCCCAGCCCGGTCCCCAGTAGCCACCAACAAAAACGCGCGCGGCCGATGCCGGTGTCGCAAGCACACCCAAGGCTGTTAATGCAATCACCGTGATTAGTAGTTTCGTTAATCGCTTCATGGTATCTTTCCTCGGACAGCCTAATCTGACTGTCTACCCGTATATTTAGATGCATGCCGCGCGACGCGGTTTACATCGTCTGCCTCGGCACATCTAACAGCTGAATTTGATGTGATCGATCCGAATTGGCATGTAGCTCGTTGTCGCGTGTGTTACGCCAGCCTATACGCCAGACTGTAAGAATTGCTTGTCACCCGGTCGGGCCACCCCAGGCTAAATCCCTGAAATATATAAACCTCATTATTTGGCAACGTACAGGCATCTAAGTCACACGGAGTTTTGCGTGTCTGACGTGGTTATAACGATCATAAGTCGCCCGCTCTGTGCTTTTTTTGAATGGTTCGGCGAGCTGGGCGTCTTCTGTAGTCGTGTCACTCGTGCAGCGTTCCATTCCCCTTGGGAAGGCCTCGAGCTCCTCCGGCAGATGGATGCGATCGGCGCAAAGTCCTTTCCCCTGGTCGCGCTCGCCGGGGCCGCGACAGGCGTTGTCCTGTCGCTCCAGACTCGCGATAGTTTGACACGCTTCGGAGCAAAAGCGCTGCTTCCCGAAGTCATCGTCTTTTCTCTAATCAAAGAAAGCGGTCCAGTGATTACCGGTCTGATCGTCAGCGGCCGAGTTGGCGCCGGCATCGGCGCCGAACTGGGCTCAATGCGCGTCACTGAGCAAATTGACGCCATGGAGGTGTCAGCCGTCGACCCGTACAAGTTCTTAGCAGCGACGCGTGTCCTAGCCTGTCTCTGCATGCTTCCCCTATTGACGCTGGCCGCCGACTCTTGCGGCATCATCCTGGGATGGATCTCAGCCACACTTGCTAGTCCGATCACCTTACAGCTTTTCATGCACCGGGGTTTACAGGACGCCACGCTGAGCGATTTTCTCCCGTCCACGTTCAAGACAGTTGTGTTCGGCTTGATTATTGGTTTCGTCGCTTGTTTTCAAGGCATGCGAACTAAGGGGGGGACCGAGGGGGTGGGACGGTCGGCCACTAGCTCTGTCGTGATCTCATCCCTGTTCATAATTCTTGCCGATGTCATCCTGGTTCGATTAATTCAGGTGTTTTTCCCCTCATGATCAGAACGAAATCAAATTCGCAGCCCATCTTCGTCCAGAAGCTGCACAAGTCGTTCGGATCACAGACTGTTCTCCAGGGCGTCAATCTGGCCACCGTACAAGGTGAGACGTTAGTCGTGCTGGGGCGAAGCGGAACCGGCAAAAGCGTTCTGTTGAAGTTGATCGTGGGATTGCAGCAGCCGGATTCAGGTTCCATACGAATCCATGGCCATGAAATCTCAGGGCTCGCAACGGAGGGGTTGAACGAAATCCGCAAGAAAATCGGGTTCTTATTTCAACAGGCTGCCCTCTATGACTCGCTCACCGTTGAAGAAAACGTAGCGTTTCCCCTGGCCCGGCATACTTCGCTCAGGGACTCTGAGCGACGAGACCGGGTTCACAGACTCCTCGCCAGTGTAGGAATGGAAAAGGAATTGACCAAAATGCCTTCTGATCTTTCGGGCGGTATGCAAAAACGCGTCGGCTTGGCCAGGGCGCTGGCTCTCGATCCAGACATCCTGCTGTTCGATGAACCGACCGCAGGGCTCGATCCGATTACTGCGGCCGAGATCGGCGAGCTGATCGTCAAACTTAAGAAGGAAAGAAACCTGACGTCCATCGTGGTGACGCACGACGTTCACGGAGCAAGATCTTTCGCTGACCGGGTGATTCTGCTGCGCGAAGGCAAAGTTGTCTTTGACGGTCCGTTCTCACAACTGGAACAGAGCGTCGACCCCTTCGTGGTCCGGTTCATGAAAGATGCGGCTTAGGAGAGCTTATGTCGCAAACATTTCGGCTTGGTTTGTTCATTGTTTTTGCCTTGACAGTGCTGGTTGTGGGTGTGTTCCTGATTGGAAACCGTGAATCGCTCTTCCGGCCCACATATCCGCTCAACGCGCAATTTCAAAACGTTGCCGGTCTAGCAGACGGCGCTGACGTGCGCGTAGGAGGTCTGCATCAGGGAGCGGTCAAACACATTCAGCTCCCTAACCGGCCAGCCGGAAAGATCACTGTCAGGATGGATCTCGACAAGGGTACGCGCGATGTCCTCAAGAAAGACTCCGTGGCTTCCATTAAGTCGGACGGATTGGTTGGCGACAAATACGTCGAGATCTCGTTTGGCTCTGACGGCGCATCTCAATTGAAAGACGGCGACACCCTCGGAAGCGAGCCACCCTACGATATTTCTAATCTGGTGAAAAAGGCCGACGGACTGCTCGATGGCGCCAAGAATGCCGTCATGGAGTTGGACGGTACGGCGACCAATTTAAAGTCCATCAGCGCGAAAATCAATAACGGCCATGGCACAGTGGGCGCACTCATCAACGACAAAACGATCTATCAGAAAGCGAGTGCTGGCGCCACAGCTCTGGACGAAGACATGGAAGCGCTCAAGCATAACTTCTTGCTGCGTGGATTTTTCAAGAATCGTGGCTATGAAGACGCCGCCGATTTGACAAAGAACGCGATCTCGCATCTGCCGGCCGGAGTACAGATGAAGACCTTCGAGTATGACGGGCGCAAACTGTTCAACAATCAAGCCAAGCTGAAAGACTCGAAGGATTTAAAAGAGGCGGGCGATTACCTGC